>WNGG01003010.1_pt1 | contig 23222 bp, 25 predicted proteins | sample 5400661 | NCBI WGS metagenome assembly WNGG01 (sample SAMN13153372, study PRJNA577476) | soil metagenome | isolation source: 100 cm soil or saprolite under Garry oak tree replicate 1 | place: USA:California | collected 2016-06-15
GCCGCGGCGGGCTGCACCTGTACTTCACCGCCCCGCCCGGCGCGCGGCTCGGCAACACCGCAGGCGAGCACGGCCGCGGACTCGGCTGGCTCATCGACACCCGCGGGCACGGCGGGTACGTGGTCGCGCCCGGCTCGGCCGTGGACCTGCCCGGCGGCGGCACCGGCCGCTACGAGGTGATCTACGACCGCGCCCCGGCTCTGCTGCCGGACTGGCTCGCCGCCTTGCTGACCGCACCGGCCACCGGAAACCCCCCACCTGTGAGCCGTCCGGCTGGCCCCGATCAGGTTCGTGACCTGGACAGGTTCACGGCAACGGCTCTCAGGAGGGAGACCGATCTCGTCCGCGCAGCCGTCGAAGGCGGCCGGAACCACGCGCTGAACAAGGCCGCCTATCAGCTCGGCCAGCTCATCGCCGCAGGTGCTCTGCCCGAAGACCTGGCCCGTGCCGAGTTGTACGACGCCGCAAGCGTGCACTTCGGCGTCGGAACCCCGCCGTTCACCGCTGATTATGCCCGCGGCGTCATCGCCGCGGGGATCGCTGCGGGCAAGCGCAAGCCCCGCCAGCTCGCCACCCGCCGGGCCGCCGCATGAACCCCGCCAGCCGCGACGGAGCCGCCGCCCTGGACGACGTGCGCGCGTTCATCGGCCGGTTCTGCGCCCTGCCCACCGAGCATGCCTACACCGCTGCGGCGCTGTGGGCCGCGCATGCCCACGTGCTGGACGCCTTCGACTCCACGCCCCGGCTCGCGTTCCTCAGCCCGGAACCGGGCTCGGGGAAAACCCGGGCGCTGGAAATCCTCACCCTGCTTGTGCCGTGGCCGATGCACGCGGTCAACGCTACCCCCGCCGCGCTGTTCCGTTCCGTCGCCGACAAAGCGACCCGCCGCACCATCTTGTTTGACGAGATCGACACCATATTCGGCCCCAAGGCCAAAGAACACGAGGAACTGCGCGGCCTGCTCAACGCCGGGCACCGCCGCTCCGGCGTGGCCTACCGGTGCGTCGGCGAGGGCACCAGGCAGACCGTCGTGGAATTCCCCGCCTTCGCCGCCGTCGCGCTGGCCGGGCTCGGCAAGCTCCCCGACACCATCTTGACCCGCTCCATCGTCATCCGGATGCGCCGCCGCGCCCCCGATGAGCACATAGAGCCCTACCGGGCGCGCATCCACGAACCCGAAGGCTGGAAGTTGCGCGGGATGCTCGCCGACTGGACCGCCACCGTCGCCGAACCCCTCACCGGCTACTGGCCCGCGATGCCGCCCGGGGTCACCGACCGGCCCGCCGACGTGTGGGAACCCCTGCTCGCCGTCGCCGACGCCGCGGGCGGCCCCTGGCCCGGCCGTGCCCGGGACGCCTGCGCCTGGCTGGTCAAGGACAATGCCGAGCGCGGCATCAGTCTCGGCGTCCGCCTGCTGGCCGACCTGCGGGACATCTTCGGCGGTGCCCGCGCCATGGCCACCGAGGACATCCTGACCCGGCTGCGCGCCCTGGACGCCGCCCCGTGGGCCGACCTCAAAGGCGCACCGCTCGATGCCCGCGGGCTGGCCCGCCTGCTGGATGACTACGACATCACCTCCAAGAAGGTCAAGGTGGACGGCCGGTCGGCGTGGGGCTACCGCGCCGAGCATCTTGCCGACGCCTGGACCCGCTATCTCCCGCCGCCCACCCCGGCAGATGCGGAACCTGCGGAACCTCCGGAACCCGAACCCCCGCCGTAGGTTCCGGAGGTTCCGGAACCCTGGCAACCCGCCGGAACCCGCCGGACCCGTCCTGACCTGCGCAGGTTCCGGAGGTTCCGCAGGTTCCGGACTTACAGCAGAAGGAGCCAAGCCAGCCCCGCCCCCGGTGCACAGCCGCCAAGCAGTTTCACCGGGGGCCGACCCTCAAAGGAGAAACCCCGAATGGCAACGCCGACTATTGCCGCCGCCGTGCTCCTCACCGTGGAGGAAGCCGCGCAACGCCTCAGCATCGGTCGGACGACGATGTACAGCCTCGTCTCGACCGGTGCCATTGAATCCGTCACCATCGGTCGTCTTCGCCGCGTCCCGTCCGAGTGCCTCGAAGAGTACGTATCGAGTCTGCGGACAAGCGGTCAGCCCGAATCCGCCGCGGCGTGACTAAGGAGATAACAATGGGACGAAACGCGAACGGCCGGTCCAGCATCTATGAAAACGCCGAAGGCTGGCACGGCCGCGTGACTGTAGGCGTCAAAGACGATGGCAGGCCAGACCGCAGGCACGTACGCGGCAAGACAAAGGCGGAAGTGACCGCGAAAGTCCGCAAGCTCGAAAAGCAGCGTGACGAACGCCGCGTGCCCAAGGCTGGCCAGCGGTGGACCGTCGCGACATGGCTCACGTACTGGATCGAGAACATCGCAGTTCCGCCGAACGTGTCAGAGAATGCTCACTCGGGCTACAGCGTGGACGTGCGCAAGCACCTCATCCCGGGCATAGGCGCACACCGGCTTGACCGGCTGGAACCCGAACACCTGGAAAAGCTATACGCCAAGATGCAGCGCAACGGGTCGGCCGCGGGAACTGCGCACCACGTTCACCGCACGATCCGCAACGCGCTTAACGAAGCGGTACGACGTGGCCATCTTGGGCGGAACCCGGTGCTATTCGCCAAAGCGCCCAAGCTGTCGGATGATGAGCCGGAACCGTACGACATCGAAGAAGTGCAGCGGCTATTGAAGGTCGCCAGCGAACAGCGCAACGGTGTTCGCTGGGTCGTAGCTCTCGCGCTCGGACTCCGGCAGGGGGAAGCGCTTGGGCTCAAATGGGAACACGTGGACCTCCGCAAAGGGATACTGCGAATCCGGCGCAACCGGCTACGTCCCAAGTATGAGCACGGATGCGGGAACATCTGCGGGCGTAAGGCTGGGTACTGCCCCGAGCGTAAGCAGACCCGGGCTGACACCGGCCCCACCAAATCGCGGGCCGGGCGGCGCGTTATCGGCCTGCCGGAGCCGGTGATCGTGCTTCTCAAGGTCCACCAGGAAACGCAGAACGCCGAACGCGAGGCGGCCCGTCAGCTCTGGCATGACGAAGGATGGGTGTTCGCCAAGCCAGACGGCCGACCACTCAACCCGAACACCGACTATCACGAGTGGAAGGAACTACTCAAAGAGGCCGGACTGCGCAACGCGCGGCTTCACGACGCTCGGCATACAGCCGCGACCGTACTCCTTATCCTCGCGGTGCCGACCCCAACGGCCATGTCCATCATGGGGTGGTCCAGTGCGGCCATGGCTACCAGGTATCAGCACGTTCTCGACAGCATTCGGAAGGACGTGGCCGAACAGGTCGGTGGGCTGCTCTGGGACGCCCCCAAGGCGGATCCGGACGACGACGGGGAGGACGACGACGGGGCCGCCGGGGCGCTCGTTCCGACCGGATGAGATGGGCAAGTGAGACCAAAGCCCGAACACCGGCTATCACGAATGGAACAGTCAACTTACTGACAGTGATAGGGACGGGTCAACGCGCACCCGTCCCTATCACTGTTCCTTCTGCTCTGAGTCAGAAATGGATGTGCTGGAGAAGGTCTAGGAGTCCAGTGGCCACGACGCCACCGCCAGCACCTTCCAGGATCGACCGGACAGATTGGAGGCTCTCTCGAATGATCTGCTTCTTCGGTTTCGGAGACTCTACTTGCGCCTTGATCGTAGCGATCTCCGCTGCCAACTCCTGTCCCTCTGTGGCGGGAAGGCCGATGTCAGGCGCACGTGTCTCCAGCTCGTGAAGAAAGTTGCGTATGGCGCCGAGATCCAGGTCTCCGATCGTTACTTCTTGCTGGGCACCGGGACTTCCGCTTTGGATGGGCGAGTTGGTGACGTTGCCCCCGATGTGGATGACGGAGATGGCAGGAGGGAAGTGCTTGGTTGGCTTATTCGGAGCCTGGAGGGATTGCTCAATTTCCTTGATCCCCAGGTGTCGGATATTGACCCAGTAGGGGACGGGGCTTCCACTCATGTCGGGCGCCGCTTCCTCGATCAGGCCCTCACCTGCCAGGTAACGACATGCATCGCCCAGCTCCTGGTCGGTGAGCCCGAGCTGTGCGGCGAGCTCATGGCCGAGGACTTCCTTGTGTTCGCTGCCGCCTGACGCGTCGAAGATCGCCTTCATCACTCGCAGTCGGTCGGCCTGTCGCTGTTGGATATCGATCACGCTCGTCTCCCCTTGGGCATGACAACGCAGTCCCACCTCGACCCAGAGGTCCCCGCAGGTCAAATGAGACCGAAACTGAGACCAACGGAGATGCTGACGGCGGCCCGCGCTCACGCCCGTCTGGCATCATGCCTGGTCAGTTTGGCGGAGGATAAGAGATTCGAACTCTTGAGGGCTTGCACCCAACACGCTTTCCAAGCGTGCGCCCTAGGCCACTAGGCGAATCCTCCGCCGGGAAGCTTACCCGAATCCACCGGTGAGGGGGGGTCCCCGATTACCGGTGAGGATGAGCTGATGGCAGCAGCCGCGTCGGAACGCGAGGAAACGGCTCCGGCGAGCCTGGCCCAGTCCGGACTTGCGCTGTACCGCAAGTACCGTCCGGCGACCTTCGCCGAGGTGAAGGGGCAGGAGCACGTCACCGGCCCGCTCGCCCAGGCGCTGCGCACCGGGCGGATCAACCATGCTTACCTGTTCAGCGGGCCGCGCGGGTGCGGCAAGACGTCCAGCGCGCGGATCCTCGCCCGCTCGCTGAACTGCGTCAAGGGCCCCACTCCCGAACCCTGCGGGGTCTGCGACTCCTGCGTCGCGCTCGCTCCCTCCGGGCCGGGCAGCATCGACGTGATGGAGATCGACGCGGCCTCGCACGGCGGCGTGGACGACGCCAGGGAACTGCGCGAGCGGGCCTTCTACACGCCGGTGTCCGGGCGCTTCAAGATCTACATCATCGACGAGGCGCACATGGTCACCCAGCAGGGCTTCAACGCGCTGCTGAAGCTGGTCGAGGAGCCGCCGCCGCACCTGAAGTTCATCTTCGCCACCACCGAGCCGGAGAAGGTCCTGCCGACCATCCGGTCACGCACCCACCACTACCCGTTCCGCCTGGTACCGCCGTCCGTGCTGCGGGAGCTTATGCAGGACATCCTGCGCCGGGAGGGCGTGGCGGTCGAGGAGGCCGTGCTGCCGCTGGTGGTGCGGGCCGGCGCCGGGTCGGTCCGGGACTCGCTGTCCGTCCTGGACCAGCTGCTGGCCGGCAGCGACGAGTCCGGGCTCAGCTACGAGCGCGCGGTGGCGCTGCTCGGCTTCACCGACGCCAGCCTGCTCGACGAGATCGCGGACGCGTTCGCCGCCGCCGACGGCGCGGCGGTGTTCCGCGTGGTGAACCGGGTCATCGAGGGCGGCTACGAGCCGCGCCGGTTCGCGGCCGACATGCTGGACCGGTTCCGTGACCTGATCGTGCTGGCCGCGGTGCCCGACGCGGCCGAGATCGGGCTGCTCGACCTGCCGCCGGACCGGGCCGAGCTGATGGCCCGGCAGGCGGGCAGGTTCGGCCAGGCCGGGCTGACCCGGGCCGCCGAGCTCATCAGCGCGGGCCTGGACCAGATGCGCGGCGCCACCTCGCCCCGGCTGCTGCTCGAGCTGATGTGCGCCCAGGTGCTGCTGCCAGCCGCCGCCACCGACGAGAAGTCCCTGCTCGCCCGCCTGGAACGGCTGGAGCGGGGCACGCCGTCGCCGGTGCCGCAGTCACCCCCGCGCGCGCCGCACGCCAGTCCGGACAATGATTCCGAACGGTCCCGGGCTGCGAGCCCGGCCGTACGGCCCGCGCCCGCGCCTGCCCGGTCGGCGCCCGAGCCCGCTCGGCCCGCGCCCGCGCCGGCCCGGTCGGCGCCGTCAGAAACGCCGGCGCCCGCCCGGCCGCAGTCGGCACCGCCTGCCCCCGTCCAGCAGGCTCCCGTGCAGCAGGCTCCGGTCCAGCAGGCTCCCGCCGCGGCGCCCGCGGGGTCCGCTGCGGCCGACTCGCTGCGGAAGAACTGGGACGCGGTCCTTGAGGCGGTCAAGCAGGAGCGCAAGGTGGCGTGGATGCTGCTCAGCCACGCGAGCGTGCTCTCCCTCGAGGACGGGATCTTGACCCTGCGGTTCCTGCGGGACGGGGACCTGAAGGGCTTCAGCGTGAGCGGCCACGACGCCATCCTCAAGCAGGTGCTGAGCAGCAGCTTCGGCCTGACCGTGACGATCAACGGCGTGGCCGGCGCCGACCCCGGCCCCGGTGCCGGCCGGGGGGCTGCTCCGGGTTCCGGCGCAGCAGCGCGGACGTCCCGGCCCGGCCCGGATGCAGGCCGCCCGCCCGCATCCCGCCCGGGCGCCGGCCCGGCGTCCCCGTCGCCTGCGGCGCAGCCGGATTTCGCCGGGCCGGATTTCGCCGGGCCTTACGACGAGCCGGACGACATGCCGCCCGACGAACTGGCCCCGGACGAGCCGTCACCGGACGACCGGGCGGTCCGGAACGCCGAACTGACCGGCATGGACCTCATCCAGCGTGAGCTGGGCGGCCAGGTGATCGGCGAGATCGAAGGCTGAGCCAGCGCGGCGGACCGGCTTAACCGCGCTGGGCTAGTCGTAGGCTCTGCGTAGGAGGGCGATGTGGAACCCCAGATGGATATGCAGCAGCTGTTCGCCGCGGCGCAGCAGATGCAGGAACAACTCATGAGCGCCCAGCAGGCGCTCGCGGACGCCGAGGTGACAGGGACGGCGGGCGGTGGCCTGGTCAAGGCGACGGTCAACGGCCAGGGCGAGCTGATGGACCTCAGCATCGAGGCGGGCGCGGTCGATACCGACGACGCCGAGGAGACGGCGCGGACGATCGCCGATCTCGTGCTCGCGGCGGTCAGGGACGCCTACCGGGCGGCCGAGGACCTGCAGCAGCAGCAGATGGGGCCGTTCGCCGCGGCCATGCAGGGCGGCGGCCTGCCCGGCGGCCTCAACCTGCCCGGCGGCCTGGATCTGTCCGGCCTCGGCATCGGCGCTCCGGCCCACCAGGACCCCGGCGACGAGGACAAGCCGGAGACCTAGGACAACCTGCCGTGTACGAAGGGGTCATCCAGAACCTCATCGACGAGCTGGGGCGGCTGCCCGGCGTCGGTCCCAAGGGCGCCCAGCGGATCGCCTTTCACCTGCTGGCCGTGGACCAGGCCGAGGTCAGGCGGCTCGCCGACGCGCTGATCGAGGTGACTGAGCGGGTGCGGTTCTGCCGGACCTGCGGCAATGTGGCCGAAGCCGACCAGTGCCGGATCTGCCTGGACCCGCGGCGCGACCCCGCGGTGATCTGCGTCGTGGAGGAGCCTAAGGATGTCGCGGCGGTCGAGAAGATCCGCGAGTTCCGCGGCCGCTATCACGTGCTCGGGGGAGCGATAAGCCCGATCGACGGGGTCGGGCCGAACGAACTGCGGATCAAGGAGCTGATGACCCGGCTCACTGACGGAACGGTGACAGAACTGATACTCGCCACCGATCCCAACCTCGAAGGGGAGGCGACGGCCGCCTTTCTCGCTAGGCTGGTTAAGCCGATGGGCTTGCGAGTGACCAGGCCCGCGAGCGGACTGCCGGTGGGCGGCGACCTAGAGTACGCCGATGAGGTGACCCTGGGTCGCGCCTTCGAAGGACGGAGACTGCTTGATGTCTGAACCGCCAGCTCCTGGGGATGAGTGGCGGCCGCTAGCGGACCAGATCGCGGTGAACGTGAAGGACTTCGTCGACGGCGTGGACGCGCTAGCCCAAGACGGCGGTGACGAGACGGTGCCGCTGCTGCTGCTCGAGGTGTCCCAGATCATGCTGGCCGGAGCCCAGCTCGGCGCCAGCCGCGACGTGATCCTGCCGGGCAACTGGGAGCCGGAGGTGGGCGACGACCCGGACCTCGACGCGCTCCGCAGCGGCCTGGCCGCCCGGCTGTCCGCGGTCGACGAGTACGCCGAGGTGTTCGACCCATACCAGGACACCTCGTGCCTGCCGTTCCGGATCTCGGACGACATCGCGGCCGTCGTCGCCGACCTCATCCACGGCCTGAAGCACTATCAGGCCGGGCGCTCGCTGGAGTCGCTGTGGTGGTGGCAGTACTCGTACTTCAACGACTGGGGCACCCACGGCGGAGCCGCGCTGCGCGCGCTGCACGCCGTGGTCGCGCACGCCAGCCTGGACGTGGCCGAGGAGAGCACGAGCCCCTGACCGGGGCGGCCACCGAGTCCGTTCGGCTGCTTTGACCGGATAAACTCAGACGTCCATCCACCACCCGGGGGAGGTACGGCGCGGCCGTGGCACTCGTGGTACAGAAATACGGCGGTTCGTCGGTAGCTGACGCGGATGGCATCAAGCGGGTCGCGCAGCGGATCGTGGCCACCCGCAAGGGCGGTGACCGGGTCGTGGTGGTCGTGTCCGCGATGGGCGACTCGACCGACGAGCTGATGGACCTGGCCGGCCAGGTCAGCCCGCTGCCGCCGGCCCGCGAGCTCGACATGCTGCTGACCGCCGGGGAGCGGATCTCGATGGCGCTGCTGGCCATGGCGATCGCCACCCTGGGCCTGGAGGCGCGCTCGTTCACCGGCTCCCAGGCCGGCGTGATCACCGACGACGTGCACGGCCGGGCGCGCATCATCGACATCAAGCCGGGGCGGATCGCCGGCGCGCTGGCCGACGGCGCGATCCCCATCGTGGCCGGGTTCCAGGGCGTGTCGCAGACGACCAAGGACGTCACCACGATGGGCCGCGGCGCCTCGGACACCACCGCGGTCGCGCTCGCCGCCGCCCTGGACGCCGACGTGTGCGAGATCTACACCGACGTGGATGGCGTCTTCACCGCCGACCCCCGCATCGTGCGGACCGCCCGGCGGATCCCGCGGATCAGCTACGAGGAAATGCTCGAGATGGCCGCGTGCGGCTCGAAGGTCCTGATGCCGCGCTGCGTGGAGTACGCGCGGCGGTACGGGGTCCCCATCCACGTGCGGTCGTCCTTCACAAGCCGGCCCGGCAGCTGGGTCCAGGGGCACGCGAACGACAAATCGGAGGCAACCGAGATGGAGCAGGCCATCATCTCCGGGGTGGCGCACGACCGGAGCGAGACGAAGATCACCGTCGTGGGGGTGCCGGACCGGGTCGGCGTGGCGGCGCGGATCTTCAAGGCCGTCGCCGAGGCCGGCATCAACATCGACATGATCGTGCAGAACGTCTCCGCGGTGGCCACCGGCCGGACCGACATCTCGTTCACCCTGCCGCGCGACGACGGCCAGAGCGCGATGACCACGCTGCGCCGCCTGCAGGACTCCATGGGCTACGAGTCACTGCTCTACGACGACCGCATCGGCAAGGTGTCGCTGATCGGGGCAGGCATGCGCTCGCACCCGGGCGTGACGGCGAAGTTCTTCAGCGCGCTGGCGGACGCGGGCGTGAACATCGAGATGATCTCCACCTCGGAGATCCGGATCTCGGTGGTGGTGGACCAGGACGACGTGGACCTGGCCGTGACCGCGGCGCACCAGGCCTTCGAGCTCGACACCGATCAGGTCGAGGCCGTCGTCTACGGCGGGACCGGCCGATGAGCGCTCCCCACCTCCCCGCCCCTCGCTCCCGGCCGGCGCTGGCCGTGGTGGGCGCCACCGGCGCGGTCGGCACCGTGATGCTCGACCTGCTCTCCACCCGGCAGGACGTCTGGGGCGAGATCAGGCTGATCGCCTCGCCGCGGTCGGCCGGGCGGCGGCTGACGGTCAGGGGCCGCGAGACCGAGGTGGTGGCACTGTCAGCGGACGCGTTCGACGGTATCGACGTGGCCATGTTCGACGTGCCCGACGAGATCTCGGCCGCGTGGGCGCCGGTGGCGGCCGGGCACGGCGCAGTGGCCGTCGACAACTCCGGCGCCTTCCGGATGGACCCTGACGTTCCCCTGGTGGTGCCGGAGATCAACCCGGAGCAGCTGGCGAACCGGCCCAAGGGCATCGTCGCGAACGCCAACTGCACCACGCTGTCCATGATCGTGGCGGTCGGGGCCCTGCACCGGGCGTTCGGCCTGGAAGAGATGGTCGTCGCCTCCTACCAGGCGGCCTCGGGCGCGGGGCAGGCCGGCATCGACACGCTGTACGCGCAGCTCGACAAGGTGGCCGGGACCCGGTCGCTCGGGCAGCGGGCCGGCGACGTGCGTTCGGCGGTCGGCGACCTCGGGCCGTTCCCCGCGCCGCTGGCCATGAACGTAGTGCCGTTTGCGGGCTCGCTGAAGGCGGACGGCTGGTCGTCTGAGGAGCTGAAGATCCGCGACGAGTCGCGCAAGATCCTCGGCTTGCCGGCGCTGAAGGTCGCCGCGACCTGCGTCCGGGTCCCGGTCGTCACCACCCACGCGGTGGCCCTGCACGCCACGTTCTCGCAGCCGGTCAGCCGGGAGCAGGCGTGGGAGGTGCTGCGGATGGCGCCCGGCGTCGTGGTGGCCGACGATCCGGCCGCCGGCGAGTTCCCGACCCCGGTCGACGTGGTCGGCACCGACCCGTCCTGGGTCGGCCGGGTGCGCCAGTCGCTCGACGACCCCCGGACCATCGAGCTGTTCGTCTGCGGCGACAACCTGCGCAAGGGCGCGGCGCTGAACACCGCGCAGATCGCCGAGCTGGTGGCGGCCGAGCTTGGGTCGCGCCCGTTACCTTGATCCGGCCGGGACCTGAGCATGCACCGGACATCGCCGGGTTCCGTGCTGTTCAGCACGTACAACCTGCTCAACCTGTTCGCTGCCGACACGGCGGAGGCCCGGCAGCATTACGAGGCGATCACCGGGGTGATCCGCGCCCTGGACACCGACGTGCTGGCCGTCCAGGAGATTCTCGCGCCGGATCCCGGCACGGCCGCGCAGCGGCTGCGCCAGCTGGCCGGCGACGCGGGCATGCGGTGCCAGGTGCCCGGCTCGGATACCGCGCTCGCGTTCGGCGGCCACGGCTACCACGTGGGGCTGATGTGGCGGGACGGGATCGAGGCGATCCCCGGTTCCCTGCGCTGCCACGGCGGCCGGGACTTCTGGCATGGCCTGGCGCTGGTCACCTTGGACGTGGGCGGCATCCCGATCCGGCACGGCGCCTTCCACGCCACCCCGTTCGGCCGCGGGATGCGGGCAGACCAGAACGAGCGCCTGGTGGCCGCGGTCACCCGCCCTGCCGGCGAGCCGCCCGTGCTGGTCGGAGCGGACTGGAACACCGAGTGCGCGGACCGGATCCCGGCCGGCCAGACATGGCGGCTGTACGAGCCCGCCGACCCCTACGCGGGCGTCGACTGGTTCGCCGATCTCATCTACCAGTGCCAGTGGGACTACGACGAGCACGGACGCCGCAGGCACTGGGCCGACCGGCGGGCTGGGGACGTGCTCTGGGCCGGCGGCCTGCACGACGCCGCCGCGATCACCGGCGCCCAGTGGCAGGCCACGGCCGGCCATCACCCGCACGACGTCTACGGTGCGCACGGGGTCCGGCGGCGCATCGACGCCGTCCGCGTGACCGGGCCGCTCGTCCCCGCGCTGCGCGCGCACCACGTGCACGACACCGCGCCGGCCCGGGCCGCCTCGGACCATCTGCCGGTGACGGTCGAATACCTGCCGGAGGCGGTGCACGGTGGGGCGACGGCGCCCGGCCGACGTCGCCGCCGGGTGTCACCGGGTGACTCAACTGCACCATCTGTCACTTCTCTTAACGCCGCGCCGATGCCTGGTGCGGCTCCTGCCCAGAGTGGTATAGGCGGCTTCCCGGCGCGCTCTCCCGCGTGATGTTACTGCCCATATATGAGCAAATGTCTAATTTTCCGGGACCAGCGTGACGGCTGGAAATAGACGCTTAAGTGGAACCGCAGGTGTACAGGCGGAAGAGTTCTGTAAGGAGGGACCTTGCCGGTTTGGCAGATCTGCCACGGTTGCGGGCGGTATAACAGGTGTGGAGCCGGGTAGCGCGAAGGAGGGACGTGCTGGGATATCGCGACAGTCCTGCTGGCCCATGGATGCTCCGGCCCTGGATGCCTTGCCCTGCGGCGACGCGAACCAATGGGTCCCCTTGACCCCCCGGTCCCGCGGCGGCTGCCGGTCCCTGGCGTTGCGGACCCGCAGCCCGGTCCATCCAGGTCAGTATCGCGCTCGATCTTACCCGCCCGAAATCGTTCATATACCATTTCGCCGCCGAAGCGTTATTGGCGCTGGTATAGTCGCTAGGCCACAAGCTACCGGACTAGGGATAACAGCCAGCGCTCTGGGCGTCGCAATTGGTCTTCTCTCGGCTATCACGATCCTGAGGAGGTTACGCGTGCCAACGACCGTCGGCCGTCCACGCGGTCGTCAGGGTGTGCATTCGGGGGCACAGGGAGCGGCTGGCGACCACATGCGGAAGATCATGGCAGTCTCGGTCTCCGCCATCGTCGTAATCGTATTCGTACTGGCCGTCACCAAGGCCGGCCATGTCATTGACGCCGCGACACAGCATTTCATGCTGTACTACGCCGGGGTTCTCGCGCTCGTCGGCCTTACCGGGTCGGTGCTGCTGGGCCTGGTGGCCACAGACCGGATCGTCATGACGCCCGGGCACCGGGTGATGGCGCAAGCCGTTCACCGTGCCTTCGCGTTCGGCACGCTGGCGTTCCTCATCATCCACATCGTGACCGAGATCCTGGCCCAGCGGTCGCACGTCATCGACGGGGTCGTCCCCTTTCTGTCGCCCTACCGGACCTTTTATATTGGGCTCGGCACGATCGCATCCGATCTAATCGTCCTGCTCGTAGTAACGAGCATCGTCCGCAAACGGTTCACCACGCACGGCCTGGCCTGGCGCTGGCGGGCCATCCACTACAGCTCCTACGTCGCGTTCGTGTTCGGGGTCCTGCACGGGCTGCTCGGCGGACGGGCGGCCAAGCCGTACGTCGACTGGAGCTACGGCTTCGCGATCGCGGTCACCGCCCTCGGCCTCACGGTCAGGTTCCTGGCCATCTCGCTGCGGCCGAAGGAGAGCCTCGGGTCGTCGCCCAGCGTGGACCGGGCCGGGCCTGCTAGCTCGTCGCCGCTGCGTGCCGCGGCCATGAGCATGGCGCAAGCGCAGCTCGGCGGGACCGTCCAGGTGCTGCCGGCCGGCCTAGGCGGGCGCGGTGCGCCGGGCACCGACTCCTGGGCCGCGCTACCGGCACCGGGACGGTCCCCCGCCTCCAGGCCGTTTCCGGCCCTCGGCCCGGCTCCGGCCTACGCCGGGCCATCCTCGGACGCCTACCGCGACCTCGGGTTCACGCCGCTGGGCGCGCCGCCGTACGGCGACGACGATCCGAACGGGATGCGGACCCGCCCCTACATGACCACGGACCAGCCGCGTCCCGCACTGGCTGGACCCGCGCGGCAGCCGCTCTACGAGCCCGGGTATGACGGGCCGCCCCGGTTCGCGGGTGCGCCGAGGGGACAGGGCGACGTGCCCCAGGATGAGCTGTCCTCTTACCCGTACGGACCGCAAAGCCGAAGGCTGCCGTCTGCGTCACCGTATCCCGATGACTATCCGAACCGTCCCGGATCCGACGGGCGGACCGGGGCGTGGCCGGGGCGCCCGGAGCCGGCCCGCCCCCGGGCGGCCATATCCGCGCCGCCACGCGCGGGCGACCGGAGTTCCGGCCCCATGCCCCAGCTCGGGACCGGCCCCGGTACGGGGCCGCAGCTCGGGACCGGCCCCGGTACGGGTCCGCTGCCGCGTGCCGATTCCGGTGCCATGCCGAGGCTCGGCACCGGTCCGATGCCCCGCCTGGACACCGGTCCAATGCCGCGTTCGGACACTGGCTCGATGCCGCGTCCGGATACCGGTCCGCTGCCGCGGGTCGGCCAGGGCCAGCCGCCGCGTCATGCCACGGGTCCGAGGCCGCGTGCGGGTACGGGTCCGCTGCCGCGCGCCGACTCCGGTGCCATGCCCCGGTTCGATACCGGTCCGCTGCCGCGGATCGATACCGCGTCGCCGCCGCGCCCGGACACCGGCCCGATGTCCCGTCCCGACACCGGCCCGATGTCCCGGCCCGACACCGGCCCGGTGCCACGGGCCGCGGGCCGGCGGGCCTCCCGTCCGGACACCGGTTCGTCAGCACGATCAGGAACAGGTCCCATGCCGCACCCCGGTCAGGCGATGCCGGGCGGCGACCCGGCTACCGGGCCGCGCACCGGCCCGCTGCCCCGGGCGGCCACCCGCCCATCACACCGGGCCAAGTCCACTGACCCGCGGTATCGCGACATACCGGGGCCGACCGGAGGTGATGAGTGGCAATGAGCCCGATCAAGGGCCTGGACGCGCCCACCATCATGAGGATCGGGGCGGCCAGGCTGACGGCTGGCCTCGACCGGATGCCCCGGCTTGACCTGGAAGCCCACCGCGACATCTTCGGTCCGCTGCCCCGGCTTTCCGCCGAGGAACTGATCTCGATGACTGAGCAGGTCGACCTGCGCGGCCAGGGCGGTGCGGGGTTCCCCTTCGCGCGCAAGCTCGACGCGGTGGTGAAGAACGCCGAGGCGAACGACTGCGCGCCGATCGTGGTCGTCAACGCCACCGAAGGCGAGCCGGGCAGCGTCAAGGACAAGATGCTCATGATCCGCTCGCCCTACCTCATCCTCAGCGGCGCCGCACTGGTGGCCGAGGCCATCGGCGCCGAGGAGATCGTGATCGGAGTCGCGGGCAACGAACTGGCGAACAGGTCCATGGAGGCGGCCATCACAGCCGAACCCGGCCTGCGCAAGATAGCCCGCATGGTCCAGCAACCCGACCGGTTCATCTCCGGCGAATCCGGGGCGCTGGTCCGCGGCATCAACGGCAAACGGCCGGTACCTCCGGGACGCAAGATCCTGGCCAGCGATTTCGGCGTCGCAGACCTGCCCACGCTGCTGTCGAACGCGGCGACGTTCGCCCAGCTGGCGGTGCTGGCCCTGCTCGGGCCGGAACGCTTCGCCGCGGTCGGGATGCCGGAAGAGCCAGGGACGGTCCTGCTCAGCGTGGGCGGATCTGCCGCGAACCCGGCCGTGGTCGAAGTGCCTACCGGTGTTCCGCTGGCAGCGGTCCTCGACATCTGCCAGGCTCCCGCAGGCGACGGCGTCCTGGTCGGCGGCTACCACGGCATGTGGTTGCCAGCCGGCACGGCGTACGTGGTGCCGGTCTCCCGTGAAGGCCTGGCCGCCGTCGGCGGCACGCTCGGCTCGGGGATCGTACTCCCGCTCGGCGACGGGACCTGCCCACTGGGCGAGGTGTCCAGGATCGCGAGCTACCTAGCCGGCGAGTCGGCGGGCCAGTGCGGGCCGTGCAAGCTCGGCCTGCCTTCCATCGCACGGGCCTTGGCGGCGCTGATAGACGGATCTGGGGGCATCGAGGCGCTCGACGTGGCCAGGAGGTCCGCCGCGGCGGTCGCCGGGCGCGGTGCCTGCTCGCACCCCGACGGGGTGACCAGGTTCGTGCTCTCGGCGCTCGACGTGTTCACCGAGGATCTCGCGGCGCACGTGTTCCACTCCTCCTGCGGCCGCCCGATCCGCGGCGTGCTGCCGCTGCCCACCGGTCCGGAGCAGGAAGAGCAGCAGCGCCTCGTGGTGGACTGGACGCGTTGTCACGGGCACGGGCTCTGCGCGCACCTGGTGCCGGAGCTTATCCACATGGATGCCCAGGGCTATCCGGTCCTCCTCAACATCCCGGTGCCCACCTGGCTGGAGAAGGACGCAGAGCAGGCCGTGCACATGTGCCCGGCGCTGGCCTTGCGTCTCACCAGTGCCACGCCGACGCCGACGCGCACCGCCCCGGTGACCATTCCCGCCCCCAGCCTGCGCACCGGCCTGGTCGGCGGTGCCGCCGGCAGCCGCAAGCAGATCACCGCCGGATAGCCCCGCGCTCTAATCCCCCGGACCCTTTGTTACCCAACTGCCCCGGTGCGCTCATGCCCGCTATTACCAATGGATGTGGCAACCTACCCAATAGATTCAATAGGTTGCCACATCCATTGGTAGCGGGGACGGGTCAGTAGATCCGCTTGGGCTTGCCGCGCTGGCGGACCGTGCCGTTCTTGTATCCGGACAACGCCTCTACGACGAGGTGGCTCGTATACCGCGTGACCATGACGTGGCACCGGACGTGGCCATCGCCGATGGTCACGGCGCCGACGTTATCGTGATGCCGGTAGCCGGAATCGAACGCCAGACCGACAGCCGCCGCGCCATAGACACTTCGCGCGGTAACCTCCACGCACACGGTGACGCGGACTCTGGTCCCGGTGTCGTCGTAGGTGCCCCAGGCGCGGACGCCGTAGACGCCGGGAATACCGAAACCGTGAATATGGCTGGTCGCCGCGGCTGCGGGCATGGCGCTGAAAGCCAGCGTGGCAACACAGGCGGCGACTACCAGAATACGGCGCAACATGGACGGCTCCCAAAGGCGGCCCGACTGACTTGAAGAACAAGTAAATAACGGCAGGAAACGAGCTGTGCTATCGGCGTCATTTTACCGCGAATAGCATAGCGCCGCCCGGTGCAATCGATGGCGGCTCATCGAACTCGCGTCCGCCTACGTACACCGCGTTCCCAGGCAGGGATAGTCGCGTAACGCCCTGCCGTGCCCGCGGTCCTCAGCAGGGCCGGGCCAGCGGGCGACATAGCGGCGCTGACCAGGCGTCTCGACCGCGTGTGAGTCATAGTGCTCGCGCACGAACGCGACGGCCTCGGCGCGGGGGACGCCGTCCAGGATGGCCAGGCACGCCAGCGCGGTGCCGGTGCGCCCGTGGCCGCCCGCGCAGGCGATCTCCACTCGTTCGGTCGCGGCGCGCTCCCAGGCCTCGGTCAGCGTGCGCAGCGCAGCAGCCTCATCGGCGGGCAGGCGGAAATCCGGCCAGCGGAGCCAGCGTGATTCCCAGGAGACGGCGGGCGGCCGCCGGCCGAGCAGGTAAACCCCGAAGGCCGGGCTGGGACCCTCCGGAAGAGGGCGCCTGAGGCCGCGGCCCCGGACCAGCCTGCCCGATGGCAGGCGCATGACGCCGGGGCCCGAGGGATCCCACGTCTGGCTCACAGACGATCGTCGTCGGCGGCGTAAGGGCCCAGCCGACGGCGGCGGGCCCATCGCCGGCAGGCGCGGACGGGATGAGCCAGCGAACGCAGCACGTCGAGGTTGACATCTTCGAATACGTCTGCCGGGATCCCCATCACATGCTGCTCTTCCCGCTGCTCGCGGTGCGGGTCAGACCCTACCGGGAAGCCGAGGACCCGGTTTCTTTCCTCACGGTTGCTGGCCATGGATCCACTCCGAGTGATTGCCGGTGCCTGCCCCCAGGCAACAGCATGCGCCGACGGCACAGCTGGCACAAGCTCGCGGCGGAGTACCGAGACTGCCCCGCACCGGGTTGCAGTACTTGCTGCGTTACGGCAAAGTCGCGATCATCCGTGAGCGCCCGCACGGATCTCGGCGCGCCGCGGAAACAAGACGATGCGTATCAAGCTGATCACGCAAACGTCCTGATGAGAGCCAGAGGCAAGGTCCCGTGCCTATCCTGGAGTTGTCGAGACATCCTGGAAGGTGCGGGACCTGTGCATGACGATAGCGCGGAGAGGCCGTTTCCGAACGGCGTGCTGTACCTGGTCGTGAGCGGCGCGCCAGCACCTGAAGGGGTTCCCGCGCTGGTCAGGCGATGCCATGCCGCCGGGTGGCGCGTGGTGGTGTTCTCCACGCCGGCCGGAATCGGGTTCGTCGACCCGGGCGAGCTGGAGCGGCTGACCGGCGAGCCGGTGCGGTCCGAATACCGGATGCCTGGCACCGGCAAGGCAGCCCCGGCCGCCGACGCGGTGCTCGCCTGCCCGCTGACGTTCAACAGCGTCAACAAGTTCGCGCACGGCCACGCGGACAACTTCGCCATCGGGCTGCTGTGCGAGATGGCCGGATACGGCGTGCCGGTCGTCGTCGTCCCTCACTGCAAGCCTCAGCTGGCCAGCCATCCGGCCTTCGCGGCGAGCCTGGGGACACTCGGCGGCATGGGCGTCCGGGTCCTGTTCAATCCAGGCGCCCCGTACGAGCGGAGGCTGCCGCCCTGGAGCGAGGTCACCGCCGCCCTCCCCGCCGGAGCACGGACCGGGAGGGCGTGATGGACCTGGAGACGGCGGGGCAGCGGATCGCGCGGGCCAGGAGGCGCCGGGGCCTGTCCCAGGCGGTGCTCGCAGGCCTGGTCGGCAGGTCTGAGTCCTGGCTGTCCCAGGTGGAACGCGGCAGGCGCGGCGTCGACAGCCACGCCGTCCTGATGCGGCTCGCCGAAGTCCTCCGGATCGATATCGAGGAGATCGTCACGCCAGGTGCGGGATCCGAGGACGGCCAGCGCGCGTTCCCGGCCGCGCCGCTGATCGAGCAGGCGATGATGCGGTACGGCACGCCGGGCACCCTGGCCGGCCCCGGGCCGCAGCCGGGACGCCAGATGAGGCACCTGAGCGCGATGGTCCGTTCGGCTTACCAGGGTTACCAGGCAACCCGCTACGAAGCTACTGGCCGTCTCCTGCCGGGGCTGATCTGCGGGATAGAGACCGCCGGGCGCACCGAAGGCGCTGCCCGGCCGTCCGTGTGCCAGGTGCGTGCCCTGGTCTACGACATCGCCGCGGCGCTGCTCAATCGCGTCGGCGAGCCGTCGCTCGCGTGGACCGCCGCGGATCGCGCCATGTCCGCCGCGGAGTATTCCGGCGAGCCGCTTCTCGCGGCGCTGGCTGCCTGGCGCCTGTCCTACATCATCACCAGCCGGAAGCACCCGCGCGAGGCCCTGGACCTGGCGATGGCCGCCGTGGGCACCCTCGAGCACGCGATGGGGTCGCCCTCGCCCGAGCAGCTCAGCGTGTACGGCGCCCTGCACCTGGCCGCGGTAACCGCCGCGGCGGCGGCTTATGACCGGGCGCTGACCGCGGTCCTGCTTGAGAAGGCGCGCGGTATCGCTGACCGCACGGGGGAAGCGAATCACCTGGGGACCGCGTTCGGGCCTGTCAATGTCGCGATCCACGCCATCGCGGCGCACCTTCAGCTCGGTGATGCCCGGACAGCAGCCGAGACAGGCGAAGCCGTCGACATCACCGCGATCCCCGGCACCCTGGTGGGCAGGCGCACGCAGGTGAGCCTCGATCTCGCCCGGGCCTACGCCATGCGGAGGCAGGACGCCGCAGCGGTGAACCTGCTTCTCGCGGCTGAACGGCTATCGCCCGAGCTTGTCCGCTACGACAGGCGGACGCGCGAGGTCCTCGCCGAGCTGCTGCGCCGCGAGCACCGGCCATCGACACCGGAGCTCCGCCCGCTCGCCCGCCGCGCAGGGGTGACCTAACCCGCACTTTTGTGCGGGTCGGCGGCCCGTAGCCGAGTACCGGGTTTTTACCTTCACGCCTTTGCGGGGCCGCGCAGCTCGCGCTGCCTAGCCTCATCCTCTGTCGCAGTTTCCCGAGCATCAGAGGCAGGAGGCGCGGGACATGGGACGGGTACCGGCAAGCCGGGCCGAAGACGACACCGACGCGCTGGAAGAGCTCAGGTTCCACTGGGGGTCGGCGTACGAAATCGAAGCCGACGGCGACAGGTACACCGCGCGGCGCAGGGACGGGAGGGGCGCCCCCCTGACCGATCCTCTCCCCGCAGGGCTGCAGCAGCGGATCCAGGCTGACTACGCGGCGATGCCGGTGCCGAGGGACCGGCCATGAACGGGCAGGGAACGACGCTGGCGTGCCTGGATTGCAAGGTGGCGGACCCGCCGGCGTCCATGACCTGCCCGGCGCGCTGGGCGCGGGGAGCTGCGCGGTGAGGTTCCGGGAGGACAAGCCAGAGGACCTGGCCAGGGCACGCGAGGCCGTGGGGCAGTGGCGGGAACGGCACCCGCAGGGCACCGCGGACCAGCTTGCCGCGGATCTCGGCGGCCAGTTCCATCCCGGCTACGGCCCCGTGCTCCGCGCGATGCTGGCGGCGGCCGACCGGCGCCAGGCCCGGGAGATCACCGGGAGGGCCGCCCGGTGAGCCGCAGCCGCGCCGGGATGGCGCGCCGGGCCCCGGGACTGGCGCCGGACGAGCCCGGCCAGGAACTGCGTCTGCGCGAGTTCCGCGCGGCGCACCCGGACGTGATCATCGGCTCCGGCGGGTTCGGCACCTTGCAGGCCCGCGTGCCCGAGGAGAACGGCGAGACGGTCATCACCCGCTATACGCTCCGCGAGCTGCTCGACAAGCTCGGCGAGGTGACCGGCGGCCGCAACGACCAGCCGGGCGGTCCCGGCTGACAGGGCCGCGTGGGAGCAGAGGATCCCCCTTCCCCCCGGGGGTGCCCCCGCGCGCAGGGCCGTGCCAGGCCTGGGGTGAGCGAGGACAGGCGGCGCGCCTCCCGGACCGCCCGGTCCCACCCGGAGTCCTGGCACGGCCGCGGGAGACCATGGCAGGAGGAGGGATCGTCATGGCGGATCAGCTGGGCGCGGGCCCGGACACCCCGGCCAGCGCCCGTGTCTGCGACTACCGAGTCGGCGGCCGAGACCACTACGGCCCGACCGGGAGCTCGCCGGGCAGATCGAGAAGATATGCCCCGGCGTAGCCCGCATGGCGCGCGACAGCCGCGAGTTCACCGCCTGGGCCGTGAGGCTGGCAGCCGCCGCCGGGATCAGCCAGTTCCTCGACCTGGGCTGCGGCTACCCCCACGATTCCCTCCCCTGTGCGGCTCTGGCGCCGCGCTCCCACCCCAGTGGACGTGCCCAGGACCGCTGCGGTGCACAGAGAGTGCGAACCTGACATGTCCCCGTGGCTGTGCCGTGTCCGGCCTAACCCCGCGCTCACCCGGGGCGCTCGCCGGTGGGCTCCGGGAGGCGGGCAGGTGCCGGGCGGGCGCTCCTGCCCGGCCGGCCGCGTGACGGCCTGGTATTCACCGCGCCGCAGGTTGGACCGGTCACCGACGGGTAATTCCGCAGCCGGGTCTGGTACCTAGTACGGCAGCCGCATTTCGCTAGCTGACCAGGGCGATGTCGGCGTCGCGGGCGATTCTGGCGCGTTTGTGGAACCATCGTGAGCGGGCCTGGTGGCGGCGGGTCCATGCGTCCCAGTGGATGACAAGCCATCGGGGCAGGGGCCGGGTGGTGAGGGCGGCAAGGAGGCGCTTGATCTCCGGGATGGTCAGCGGGATCATGCCGGGCTCGGCGGGCGGCGGCTGATCGGCCCGGACCGGGGGCGGTGCCTGGGTGTCGGTGCGGTCCTTCAGCAGCGCGGTGGTGACGGCGCAGATGGCGAGGGCGGCCATGACGAGCACGGCGTGGCGGGCGATCGCGGTGTAGAGCCGGGCCTGGCACTGGTCGAGGCCGAAGCAGTCCTTGCTGAACTCGAAATCTTCTTCTACTGGCCATCTGAGCCCGGCGGCGCGGATCAGCCGGGTCTTGGTCAGCAGCTGTCCTTCGGGCACCCAGCAGTAGTGAAAGGCCAGCTCGCCGGTCTTGAGGTGGCGGCGGACCAGCAGGTGATGGCGCGCTGATGCGGTGGCAAGCCAGGCCCAGGCGTACCAGCGTTCGCCCTTGGAGCCGCTGCCGGCCGAGCGGACCTCCCAGCGCCGGGGGTGCTTCAGCAGCGCCTTGACCGCTTCCGCGCAGGTCATTGTCGTGCCCGCGGCGAGGGTGAGCGTGAAGTTCGACGGCACGCGCAGCACGTACGCCTGGTCGCTGGCCTCGAAGAACTCGCGCAGCTGCGTGCAGTTGCCGTAGACCTCGTCGCCGCAGGCGAAGTCAAACCGGATGCCGTCGGCGTACGCGCCGGCGCAGATGTCGATGGCCAGCTGTCCCTTGGTGCGGAACCCCAGGTCTAGCGGCAGGCCCATGAGCAGGGACTTCACCGGGTCCTCGAGGTGCTCGCGGGGGATCCACTGGCGGGCGCCGATCAGCGCGTGCCCGGTCTTGTCCCGCACGTACGACAGGTGGACGGTGTTGATGCCGTTGGCCACCCGGCCCGCGCACCCCAGGTACTGCCGCTTGACCCCGCAGGTGGCCTCGCCGGCCTTTTCCTGCCCGGTCTCGTCGATCGCCCCGATCACCAGGCCGCCCCGCCGTTTCCCGCGCCGCGCCGCCTCCTCCAGCCCGGCCACCGCGAACCGGCGCACCACGCCCATCGCGGCGAAGGTGTCCCAGCTCGCGTGGTTCAGCAGCCGCTGGGTCTTATCCGGCGTCCGGTCCCCGGCGTGCCGGGCGATGCTCCACCCGTTCCGCTCCGGCAGCTCGCTCATCACCGCGGCGGTGTACTTGCCCGCCTGCAGCCACGGCTCCGTCCGGGCGAAGCACGGCCGCAGCCGCTGCAGCAGCTCAGCCCGTTTCCGCCGCGCCAGCCCGGCGCCTATCCTGACGGCAGCAGCCGCCTCTGATTCTGTACTCTTCACACAGGCATGATCACGAGGCGGCTGCGCTCACACCGGTTCCATCCGTAACAAGATCACATCAGCCACGCCCAGGCACCTTCGCCCAGCTCAAAGCACCAAGTGCGGCTGCCGTACTAGCAGTGGCCGCAGCAGGGATCCGGCGGTTCCCGCCGCGGGTTATACGGCACACCGCAGCCTCGTGGCTGGTGCAGGATGGCGTGCCGCTGATGGACGTGCAGATGCTCCTCGGCCACGAGGACTACCCCACCAAGCAGCGGTACGCGCACCTCGCGCCGGACGCGCACGACAAGGTGAATCCAGTCCTGGGCGCGCCGCCATGACGTACGTGTGACGCACGGACGCAAGGAGGCCGGTCCCTCATGGTGAGAAATCGGCCTCTGACTGGTCGGGGTGGCCGGATTTGAACCGGCGACCTCTTCGTCTGAAGCCAAGACGATGTGCGTACAACCTCAGACGTTTTTGCGTACACCTGGTTTCGTCACGCCAGCTTCGGCTTGGGTACACGTGGGTTGGGCCAGTGGCCCGGGACGGCCTCAAACGGCTGAACTTCCGCTTTTCAAGTGTAGCGGGCGCCCAGCTCAGGTCAGATGCGCTGGGAGTGCCTGACTGTTTACGGCTGCCTCAGTGTGCTGACGGCTGCCACCGTTGCCGTCACGGTTGCCGTCGGACGACACCGCTGGTCCACATGCACTGTGGCCTCTTCGTCCTGAAGCCAAGTTGCGGTGCGGTAGCGGGAAGCAGCGCCAGGGCGTCGTGCCGCACCTGATCTGCCCCGAGCTTTCCGGACAACGGATTTGCGGTTAATTCACACTGCGATCTGCTGTTCCAGGTACTCGTCGTGGACCTGCTGCGGTGTCCGGTACTGAAGTCCGGAGTGCCGACGTTTAGAATTGTACCAGAA
>WNGG01001973.1_pt1 | contig 23220 bp, 19 predicted proteins | sample 5400661 | NCBI WGS metagenome assembly WNGG01 (sample SAMN13153372, study PRJNA577476) | soil metagenome | isolation source: 100 cm soil or saprolite under Garry oak tree replicate 1 | place: USA:California | collected 2016-06-15
GCGGGTCTTGGACGAATTTCTGCAGTACTACAATCATGAGCGGCCTCATCTGAGCCTGCACGGCTTGACGCCGGTCGAACGTCGCCAAGCCTATTTTCAGCAGGCCCAGCTGTAACTTATGTTCCGGGACATCACAACTCTCCATCGGGAGTTGGAAGTCGAGCTGTTGGAAGTTTGTAGGAGAGCGTTCGAAACGGCCGGTTTCATCGGAGGGCCGGAGGTAGAGGGATTCGAACGAGAATTTGCGGACTATTGCGATGCCAAGCGTTGCGTCGGTGTCAACAGTGGAACCGATGCGCTCCGGTTTGCCCTCATGGCGGCGGGGATCCAGTCCGGTGACGTCGTTTTGACCGTGCCGCTGACGTTCATTGCCACCACTGAGGCCATTTCCCAGGCAGGGGCGCGTCCGGATTTTGTCGATATCGACAAGCGCACGTTCACAATGCATCCGGACAAACTCCGCCAGTACCTGGAGACATGGTGTGTGCTGGATCAAGTCACCGGCCGCTATGTTCACAAGAAGTTCGCAAAACCTGTCGCTGCGGTGGTTCCGGTGCATCTTTACGGTCAAATGGCTGACATGGACCCGATCTTGGAACTGGCGACTAGCTACAAGCTGGCCGTCATCGAGGATGCTTGCCAAGCGCACGGAGCGGGGTACCTCTCGAAAAAACAGAACCGCTGGTTGAAGGCGGGTTCGGTTGGCCGGGCGGCTGCGTTTAGTTTTTATACCGGAAAGAACTTGGGTGCTTGTGGAGAAGGCGGGGCCGTAACCACTAATGACGAGGACCTCGCGCGCAAGGTTGCGATGTTGCGTGATCACGGGCAATCCAGAAAGTATTACCACGATGTGGAAGGTTATAACGGGCGGCTCGATTCCATTGAGGCGGGAATACTGCGTGTAAAACTTCGGCATCTGTCGAAGTGGAACGAGCAACGCCGGGAGAGCGCGCGGATTTACGATGAGCTTTTGGCGCCGCTGGGAGGAAGTGTGATCCACCCTCATCAGCCAAGCTGGTCGAAATCGGTGTACCATCTCTATGTTGTTCGGGCACAATTCCGCAATGAACTGCAGAAACACCTGAATGACGCCGGCATCGGCACGGGGATTCACTATCCTATCCCGGTTCATTTGCAGGCTGCTTACGCTTGGATGGGCTGGGAGCGAGGCGATTTTCCGGAGGCGGAAGAAGCCGCTGATCAAATCCTTTCTCTTCCAATGTTCGCCGGGTTAGTCCCGGGTCAGCAAAAGCGAGTGGCAGAAACAGTATCGCAATTCGCAGCTTCCTATGCCGCTCGTTGAACCCTACCCGTGAAAAGCATGGCTGGATATTAACAACAGTTGATCGCATCGAAGTCCGGATGCACTCGCCGACACGTGTAAGGGCCCCCCCAACGTTGGCTTCAGCAGCACTCCAACCACTCCAACGACCTCTCTGACTAAGGTAACCTTGCCAAAAGAATCTTTTTTTGACCGCGGAATGCCTCCACGACCGCTTACAGAAGTTGTTTCGGCCGACAGCCATTCGAGGCTCCCAAAGACCCATGGTTGTGGCGCGCGACTGGACATTCCCGCGCTGAATGCGCTGGCGCTGCGATCGCTTGTCTCATTGTTTGAGGAAAAGGAAAAGCTCTTCTCTCGGTGTGTCACTGTCGCGGGCGATGGATTTCACCACGAAGGGACTTCACGGAAGCGCACGATCATTGCGCTTTTGGGCCTGCAGTCTCTCGCACAGTCTGGTGCATCACAACCGTTTGATATCGCTTCGATTCGAAATGCCGTGTTCGCCGACCCGAGTTGGGTCAAGAGTGTCGGAGACTTGGGATTATTAACTTGGTTCACCGCCGAATGTGCGCCCGAGAGGCTCGACAAACTGCTCTCTGAGTTCGATTTCGCGAAGGCACTCGAGACTTATCCGGATGGCCGTCAAGCCGACACCACGGGGCTGGCCTGGTTACTGGCTGGCATTGCTCACACGCGGCTTGCGTGTCCCGGATCATATCCCGATCTGACAGACGTCGCCGTGGATGCGTACCACCTGCTCCTCGACAACCAAAGCGAGGGCGGCATGTTCGGACACGCAGCCTTTCCAGGGCCACTGCGGCGGACCTTCTGCAACCGCTTTGGAACGTTCAGCGATCAAATTTACGCCATATACGCGCTTGCGACCTTTGCGCGTGCCTATCAGATTGAGGAACCGCTGGCGTCCGCATTGGGGTGTGCGAATTCGGTCTGCGCGCTTCAAGGAGAAATGGGGCAATGGTGGTTCCTTTATGACAAGCGCGCATGCCGAGTGGCGAACCGATACCCTGTGTTTTCTCTGCATCAGGACGGAATTGCGCCTGTTGGCCTTCTTGCCTTGGAAGAAGCCACCGGCCAAAGCTTCCACGGATCGATCTACAAGGGATTGTCCTGGGCTGCCGGAGTGAATGAAATCGGTGATGACCTTCGGAATCTGGATCGAGGTTTGATTTGGGATTCCATCGAGCCGAGGAGGCGGATCGCGAATTATTGGGAGGCGGGGCTCAGCTTTATGAACATTTCCCGTGAACCCCAAGTCGAGAGCCTCCGAATTCGATATGAGGCCCGGCCCGATCACTTCGGCTGGTTACTCTACGCCTTCGGCAGATTTGGCCTGCCGAAGGCAGGGATTGTTGCCAGGCCGCTGGCGGCAACCAGCCGATGCACTCGAAGTTAGGATAAGCCTCCAACTTCTGCGAAAGTGGCGCTAGGACCCCTCCTACCAAGATGTGGTAAAGCTTTTCCCTCGCTTTTCATTCGGAAGAGAGTTCCGTCCCTTTTGCTGTTCTTTGGGCATCACCTTTATCACTAACTCTTGCGTTTTCAGTCAATTAAGAAGTGATTTGGTTTCATTGGCCTTTCATAAAGGCTACGGTAGCCTGGCAGTTTGATTGCGGTACTCTTTCGTGTTGACTGAAACATTCGTACTTGTAACTAAGTAATTTATTTCGTTACACTTAGCTTCGCATGAAGGAAGAATCTGGCATGTCTTCTAGGGGTGTTAATGGCGGTAGCCTAGCCAAACGGTCTGCAACAACCTATAGGCTCAAAGAGATATCCTCTTTTTTTTGCGAATGATCTTCTAAGCCATTGTTCCCTGCAAAAGGAAGGAAAGTTGGGGTGCTTGTGAACGAATTCTGCACGATTGCTCCAGACGTGAAATTGGCCGAGGGAGTCAAGCTCTCTAAATTCATCAACCTTTACGGCTGCCAAATTGGAGAGAACACGAAAATCGGAGCCTTTGTTGAAATCCAGAAGAACGTAACGGTCGGGAAAAACTGCAAAGTATCCAGTCACAGCTTTATTTGTGAAGGGGTCAAGATTGAGGACAACGTGTTCATCGGTCACGGCGTGACCTTCATTAATGATTCCTATCCACGAGCAACCGCGGCCGACGGCCAGTTGCAGACCGAGAAGGATTGGAAAGTCGAGCAGACCCTCGTGAAAAAAGGTGCCTCAATTGGCTCGGGTTCTACGGTTCTTTCCAATGTCGTCATCGGGGAGAACGCTATCGTCGGCGCTGGCAGCGTTGTGACCCGCGAGGTGGCGCCCAACACGATTGTGGCTGGCAACCCGGCGAAGGTTTTGCGTTCCATTAATCCAAGCGAGAGGATGACTCCATAACTCAAAATAATAAAATTCCCTTTGTCGATCTCGTTACACCTCATCGGGAACTCCAAGAGGAGTTGGTGAATGTTTTCAAAGCCGCGCTGGCGACGGCCTGCTTCATCGGTGGTCCAATGGTGGAAGGATTCGAGCGCGAATTCGCCCAATTTTGTGATGCGAAGCATTGTGTCGGAGTGAACAGTGGAACCGACGCGCTACGCTTTGCCCTGACCGCCGCCGGGGTCAAGCCGGGCGATATTGTCTTGACCGTCCCAAACACTTTCATTGCCACCGGCGAAGCGATTTCGCAGGCTGGTGCGCGTCTCGACTTTGTCGATATCGATGCGCGCACATATACGATGGATCCCGAGAAGCTGCGCCAATACTTGCAGGATCAGTGCGCAGTCGATCCTTCATCCGGACGGCCTGTGCATCGGACGCTCGGGAAACCAGTCACCGCAGTGGTTCCCGTTCACCTCTACGGACAGATGGCAGACATGGATCCGATTCTTGAGCTGGCGGCGCGCTACAACCTGGCTGTCATCGAAGACGCCTGTCAAGCACATGGGGCGGAATATTTTTCGAAGAAAGAGAATCGCTGGCGGAAGGCAGGATCGATGGGCCGCGCGGCCGCATTCAGCTTTTATCCAGGCAAGAACCTGGGTGCCTGTGGGGAAGGTGGCGCGGTCACCACAAACGAAGAAGCGATTGCACGTACCGTCAAGATGCTCCGTGACCATGGACAAGCCAAGAAGTATTACCACGACATCGAGGGTTACAACGGCCGTCTGGACTCCATTCAAGCGGGATGGCTGTCGGTGAAACTCCGTCATCTTGCCAAGTGGAATGAATCGCGGCGCAATCTTGCTCACCGCTATCATGAATTATTTGCGGACGTGAAAGACGTGGTGATTCTCCCGTTGGAAGCCTCTTGGACGAATGATGTCTATCACCTCTACGTCGTCCGGGTGCAGGGCCGGGAAGCGTTGCAGGCCCGTTTGGTGGAGGCTGGGATTGGTACTGGCATTCATTATCCAATTCCGCTCCATCAGCAGAAGGCCTATCAGCACCTTGGTTACAAGACCGGAGATTTTCCAGTAACGGAACGTGTTGCCCGAGAAATCGTTTCCCTGCCGATGTTCCCCCAACTTTCGCATTCTCAGCAGGATGAAGTGGTCACTGCGGTGAAAGAATTTGTCGAGGCAAAGGCCGTCGCGACAAGGGCAATCTAGCGCCATTCCCCCGTGAGTTCAATGGCGATAGACTGCGAAGAGGGGATTCAGTTCCCCCTCGACCTTGAAATGCTGACCTCAAAAGTTGGTACCTCGAATGACAAAGACCGCAATAGTTACGGGAGCAGAGGGCTTCATCGGCTCTCACATGGTCAAATACCTTCAGGGCCGGGGTTGGAACGTGGTCGGTACGTACGGCTTGGAGGGCTCGGCCTCATTTCCAAAGCTGCCAAACTTGCGGTTCGAACAATGCGATCTCCGGAATGGGCAGCGCGTGACACAAGTTTTGACCCAGTATCAACCAACGCACATCTTCCACTTGGGAGCACAGAGTTTGCCCACGGTGTCCTGGGCGGATCCGGTTAGAACCTTTGAAGCAAATATCATGGGGTCCTTGTATCTCTTCGAGGCGGTCCGAGGCATGCGTAGACCCCCCGTCATCTTATCCGCATGTTCTAGTGCTGAGTATGGAAACGTGCCAGCCTCTGCCATCCCAGTTAAAGAAGAGCAGCCACTCAAGCCGCTGCATCCCTACGGAATCAGCAAAGTTTGCCTGGATTTGTTGGCGAGGGAATACTTTCTTGACTACAAAATTCCCGTTGTAAACATCCGCCTCTTCAATACTACCGGACCAGGCAAAACCAACGATGCACCTTCTGATTTTGTGCGGCAATTAGTGCGGATCAAGAAGGGTTTGCAGGCCCCGATCATTGAGGTTGGCAACTTGAAGCCTCGCCGCGCTTTTCTCGATGTACAGGATACCGTGAGAGGTTTTTATCTTGCCGCGATAAAAGGAAAACGCGGCGAGGCGTACAATCTCTGTGCGACCCGGACTCATCAGATCCACGAAGTGTTGCACACCGCAATTCGATTGTCAGGTGTTAAGGCGGAGATCCGACCCGTGTCCTGGTTGATGCGTCCGTCGGATGAAAAGATCATCTTTGGCAGCACGCAAAAGTTCCGCACGGACACAGGATGGAAACCCCTGAATTCAATCGAGCAGACATTGAAGTCGATGTTGGACTACTGGCAAGCGATTCTTTGAAAACATTTCTGACCGCGTGTTCCGCACGTAATGACGAGGTTGCTGTGATATTTTGAAGGAAATGGCCAATACACCTGCTCGAGCAGAGAGTTCCTGCGAAGGCATCCCAGTACTCCTGTTGGTTGGGGGGATGGGGACGCGACTACGTCCGGTATTGTCCGGTAAGCCAAAACCGCTGGCTCCAATCGGTGACGTCCCCTTCCTCCAGTTGCTTGTTCTGCAACTCCGTTCCCAAGGACTGCGTCGCTTGGTGATGTGCACAGGTTTTCAGGCGGACAAGATTCAGCAGGAGTTCGGCGATGGCCGCAAATGGAACGTCACGATTGACTATTCGGAGGAAACGCGCCCCCTTGGAACGGCCGGAGCAATAAAGCTGGCTGAACGTTTCCTCTCGTCAGCTTCTGAGTTTGTGGTTGTGAACGGCGACTCTTTCCTTGAACTTGATCTCAGCCGGTTGATCCAGTTCCACAGAGAGAATGGTGGCTGGGCCAGTATCGCCGTGCGCCGGGTCCCCGATGCGGCGAGATATGGCACGGTCCATGTTGGCGGGCAGAATCGCGTCGTTCGTTTCAGCGAAAAGATGGGGATTCAAGAGCCGGGTCTCGTTAACGGTGGAGTGTACGTATTCAATCGGGATGTTCTGCAACACATTCCAGACGGACCATCCAGCCTTGAAAAAAATGTACTCCCCGGTCTCCTCAAGCACGGGGTCTTTGCCCTTGAGCAGAATGGACTGTTCATTGACATTGGGACACCCGATGACTATGCGCGTGCCCAGGCCCTTTACCATAGTCTTTCCCGAGCCGCTTTCTCTGATTCTCAGATCGGGTTCCAAAACCGACCGCATCGCTGATGTAGGTGCGTAAAATCCGGAGTTCCGATCTGGTGCAAAAGTCTTGTCAAAGGGAACTGCAATAGGGTCACTTCTCCATCGGGGAGAACCCATGATTAGAGCGGTATTCTTGGATCGTGACGGCGTGATCAACCGAAAAGCTCCGGATGGGGAGTATGTGATCTGCTGGGAAGACTTTCATTTTTTGCCGGGAGTGGCCGAGGCTATAGCTCAGCTGAACGGGGCTGGGTTTTGCGTAATTATCGTGACCAACCAGCGGTGTGTAGCAAAAGGACTGCTGACGGAGGCTGACTTGGAGAGCCTGCACCGACGCATGACCGATCATCTTGCAAGTGCCGGTGCCAGAGTTGACGCAATTTATTGCTGTCCACACGAAATTGAACCGCCCTGCAGTTGCCGAAAACCTGCACCCGGAATGCTGTTAGAGGCCGCCCGCTCCCGTGACCTCGACCTCGCTTCCTCTTGGATGATTGGCGACTCAGCCGCCGATATCCAAGCCGGCAAAAGCGCCGGCTGCAGGACGGCTCGTGTGTTGGTGGAAAATCCACCAATGAGAGAACCAGGGAACGACGGTTCCACGCCGTGCGATGCGGATGTCACTGCCGGGTCTCTTCTCGAAGCAATTCCACGGATTCTTGAGATCAGAAATTCATGAGAAGGAAATTTAAAGCATGATTATCACTCGCACCCCACTCCGCATCTCTTTTTTTGGCGGGGGCACCGACTACCCCGTCTGGTACCGAGAAAATGGTGGAGCCGTCCTGTCGACGTCAATCGATAAATGCTGCTATATCACCTGCCGGCACCTGCCGCCTTTTTTCGAGTACCACAGCCGCATCTCGTACTCGAAAGTTGAAAATGTTAATCAAAACAGCGCAATTCAACACCCGTCCGTTCGTGGTTGCCTGCAATTCTTGGGAATTGACGACGGGGTCGAGATTCACCACGTTGCGGACCTGCCCGCTCGAACGGGGCTCGGGACGAGTTCGGCCTTTACAGTAGGTTTCCTGCTGGGCCTGTACGCGCTGCGAGAACAAATGCGCAATAAATATGCTCTGGCGCTCGATGCTATCCACGTTGAGCAAGAGGTTGTGAAAGAGGCCGTTGGTTCGCAAGACCAGATCAGCGCTGCTTATGGTGGTTTCAATCGGATCAATTTCCATACTGACGGCGGATTCGAAGTCAAGCAGGTGATCACTCCGGTCGCCAGACAAGCAGTGCTCCAGCAGCACTGCGCTCTGTTCTTCACGGGTTTTTCGCGGACTGCTTCGGAAATTGCCAAAGAGCAGATTAAAGTTACACCTCAACGCAAGCGGGAACTGGAGACCATGGGGCAGATGGTGGACGAGGCCGAAGCCATCGTTAGCAACCCGAACCGCTCTCTCGATGAGTTCGGCCATCTCCTGCACGAATCCTGGCAGATTAAGCGGACCCTCACGCAAAATATAACCAATAATAGTCTCGATGAAATCTACGAAGCGGGTCGAAGCGCTGGCGCTCTCGGTGGAAAGTTGCTTGGCGCGGGCGGCGGGGGTTTCATGCTTTTCTTTGTAGCGCCTGAACGGCGAAAGGAACTGCGCATGCGGCTCAAAAATCTCTTGTGTGTCCCGTTCTCTTTTTCAAGCCGAGGCAGCCAGGTCATCGTGAACGAGCCGGACGAAATCTATGACAAATCGCTGACCGTGGAGCGATCCGAGGTATATGCGCAACAGTCTGGGTCAAGCAATTGAACGACGTTCATGGCCCGATCGTAGAAAAGGCCGCTATGCAAAGAGAACACGTGCTCCCGCCGTACGCCCTGATCACGCCGGCTCGGAATGAGGAGAAATTCATCGAAAGACTCATCCACTCGGTTACCAGCCAAACTCTCCTGCCAGTTAGGTGGGTAATTGTTAACGACGGTTCTACTGATGCTACAGCGGATATCGTGTCCAGCTACCTTGCGAAGCATGAGTGGATCAAACTGCTAAACCTACCTTCGCATCGAGACCGCGGTTTTGCTGCAAAGGTATTCGCTGTTAATGCGGGCCTGGAGAGGGTCAGGAACCTGGATTATGAAGTCGTCGGCAATCTAGATTCGGACGTATCATTTGATCCAGACTATTTCGAATTCTTGATGGGAAAATTCCAAGAAGATCCAATCCTTGGTGTCGCAGGAACGATCTTTCAGGAAGAAGGGTACAGTTCTGGAGAGGACAGTTTCGAGGGTCAAAATCACGTTGCTGGTGGCTGCCAGCTTTTTCGGCGTAGCTGTTTCGAACATATTGGCGGATACATCCCAAATAAAGCCGGCGGCATCGATTGGATCGCGGTTACCACAGCGCGTATGAAAGGCTGGAAGACAAGGTCGTTTAGAGAAAAATCTTTCTTTCATTACCGCAGTTTGGGCACTGCTGAACGCTCCCTCCTTGCCTCGGCATTTTCCTACGGAGAAAAAGATTACTATCTGGGTGGTCATCCTCTGTGGGAAGTTTTCCGCGTTGCGTACAGAATGACCAAGAAACCCTATCTCTGGGGGGGGGTTGCCCTATACTCTGGTTACGTTTCCGCTTTTCTCCGCCGGATGAAAAGGCCCGTCTCTGATGAGCTGATGCGGTTCCACCGTAAGGAGCAGTTGAAGAAACTGAAAACGATTTTGAGGTCACTCGTAACCTTCAAGAAAGTCGATAGCTTCGAAGTTAAACCTACTTAATTCCACGATCTGAATCTGCGAGTCGAGGCGACATCACAACGGGCCACAGAGTCTCAATTTCTTCCTGTCGAAGATCCTAGCGAAGTCGCAAGGGGAGACTAAGGATTCGGTTGTTTCCTTCCGTCGGAGATCACGACCTAACTAGCTCGTATGTGCGGCATATGCGGACAATTTAACTTCCGAGATCAGGCGCCAGTTCGCCGTTCGGACATTGAGGCGATGACCCAATCGATGGTTCATCGTGGTCCGGATGACGATGGTTATTTCATTGCCGGACCACTCGGATTTGGATTTCGGAGGCTTTCCATTATCGATCTGTCCGGTGGGCATCAACCCATGTCAGATCGTGAAGAATCGGTATGGGTGATTTTCAACGGTGAGATTTACAATTTTCCTGAACTCAAGCGTGAACTGCAGGGCCATGGCCATGTGTTTCACACGAACTCCGACACCGAGGTAATCATTCACGGGTACAAACAGTGGGGAGATGAGGTGCTCAATCGCCTGAACGGCATGTTCGGTTTGGCGATTTGGGACGTTCGGCAAAAGCGGCTGGTTGTGGCCCGGGATCCCTTCGGGATTAAGTTGATCTACTATCGCATCGAGGGAAATACACTTTATTTCGGGTCAGAAATGCGGGCCATCCGTGCGGTCATGCCGGGGAAGGCGGAGATCGATACGACCTCTCTGGATCTCTTCCTGCGGTATAGGTTTACGCCCGCGCCTTACACGATTCTCAAAGGCGTTAAGAAACTGGCGGCGGGGACAAAGCTGACTGTGCAGAATGGTGTTTGTGAGGTCAGTCGGTGGTACCGATTCAGACCCGAACCATTCACGCCGGCTAAGTCGCCAAGCGAGGCCAAAGAAGAGTTGCTCTCCATCTACAAGGCCGCAATCAAGCGCCAACTTATCAGCGACGTGCCGGTCGGTTTGCTCTTGAGCGGTGGGATCGACTCCGGACTCTTGCTCGCGCTGATGAATCTGAACGGGAATTCCTGGCCGACCTACACTGTTGGGTATGGTTCTTCTTTCGCGGATGACGAGCTGGCAGACGGTGCAGAAACCGCTCGCGTACTGGGTTCGAAGCACACAAGCGTCAACCTCACAAGAGCAACATTCGAGGAAGTGCTGCCCAAGATTGTCGCTGCACTGGAAGAACCCATCGCAGCTTCTTCCATTGTTCCGATGTACTTCGTGTGCCAACGTGCCCGCCAGGACGTCAAAGTCGCCTTGGTTGGACAAGGACCGGATGAGTTATTTGGCGGCTATCGCCGCCACTTGGGTGTGCGATATGGAGCAATGTGGGCAGGCTTGCCGCAATGGCTTCGAACTCCGATCTCTACAGCTGTGGCTAAATTGCCGAGAAACGAGACTCTCAAGCGAGGCATGAATTCTCTGGCCATCCCCGATCGGATGCGCAGATATCAACATGTTCTTTCGCTCTTACCGGGACAGCAAGTGGAAGGGCTGTTCCAGGATGGGCTTCTTTCTCCTGAGGCCGGGGACGCGATCCTCAAATGCTGGGAAGATATGGGCGAGCTTATGAGTGGGACCGATGAGTTGGGCGGCCTCCAGTTCCTTGAGGCGCGCTCAACACTTCCGGACGAACTCCTCATGTACGCCGACAAGCTCTCGATGGCGCACAGTCTCGAACTGCGTGTACCGTTTGTCGATAAAGAGATCGTCGAATACGTGGAGAGATTGCCGGCAAGTTTTAAGGTAAGGAATGGTTCGACGAAATGGTTGCACCGACAAGTGTGCCGCGCGTTTCTACCCGAATCAATCGTGAGGCGGCCGAAACGAGGCTTTGCCAGTAACGTTGTGGATGATTGGTTCCGAGGAATCATCGACAGCAAGATGGTAGGTACGTTGCTCGATGATTGCTCCAGGATCTACCAGTATCTTCGGCCGCAAGCTGTTCGCCAACTGTATGAGCAGCATGTAGCAGGGCGGCACGATAATCATAAGGTGCTGTTTAGCCTGGTTGTATTCGAAGAGTGGCTGAGAACTTATGAGGAGCCGGTAGTCAGCGTGAACTGATGGTGCAAAAGATTGAATTCATTGAAGAGGCCACGAATAACTCGACGGTTAACCCCGCAAATAGCGAGGCCGGCTGCCCGGCTAGCCCATCCTCAGTGCCTGAACAGGACGGTTCTTTCATCATTGCGCCCGATGACCAAGTTCTTGTAACCGGGGCTGCAGGGTTCATCGGTTCTCGCGTGGTTGGGAGCTTGTTCGAGCGCGGCTTCCGCAATCTGGTTTGCTTTGGCCGGCCTTCCGGAAAACTTGCCAAACTGAAAGAGATCGCGAATGGTCATACGGGCGCGCAAATGCAATTGATCACCGGAAACCTCCTCTCGCGGCGAGATTGTGAGGCTGCCAGCAAAGAGGCGAAGTTGATCATTCATCTCGCGGCGGCTGCTGGAGAGAAATCATTTCCTGACGCGTTCATCAATTCGGTTGTAACGACCCGAAATTTGTTGGATGCGAGCCTTCAGAGTGGCCTGCTGCGACGATTCGTTTTAGTTAGCTCGTTTTCGGTGTACACGAACTGCGGGAAACCGCACGGGCGGCTTTTGGAAGAATCGTGTCCGGTTGAAGAGCACGGCGATCTCCGAGGGGAGGCGTACTGTTTCGCAAAATACAAGCAGGAGCAACTCTTGGCCGAGTACAACAGGAACTTCGGGATTCCTTACGTAGTGGTCAGACCTGGAAGCGTCTACGGCCCCAAGAGACAGGCAATTGTTGGCCGGGTGGGCATCGACACGTTCGGCCTCTTTTTGCATATGGGCGGTTCCAACACGATTCCCTTCACCTATGTTGACAACTGTGCTGACGCAATCGTCTTGGCTGGACTTGTCAGAGGCGTAGACGGCGAGATCTTTAACATTGTCGATGATGACCTCCCGTCGAGCCGGCAGTTCTTGCGTTGGTACAAGAAGAACGTTGGAGGCTTTAAATCAATCTATGTGCCCCATGTGGTCAGCTATGCTCTGTGCTATCTGTGGGAGAAGTATTCTCAATGGTCGGAGGGACAACTGCCACCAGCTTTCAATCGTAGACGATGGCACGCTTACTGGAAGAAGACCAGTTATAGCAACGAGAAATTGAAGACCCGGTTAGGCTGGGCGCCGCGGGTATCCACCGCGGAGGGATTGCAGCGCTTTTTCCAAAGCTGCCGTCAGGGTGGAAAGAATGCTTAGGGTTGCCATTGTAGGATGCGGCAAAATCGCGGATGCTCATGCATCGCAGATCCAACGAATTAAGGATTGTGAGATCGTGGCAGTATGCGATCGTGAGCCCCTGATGGCCAAACAACTGTGCGACCGCTTTCCCATCAAGCAACACTTTACGGAGCTGAAAGAGCTTTTGCGCACGGCTCAACCGGAAGTTGTGCATATCACGACGCCCCCAAAGGGACACTTCGAACTTGCCAAGCTGAGCCTTGAGCATGGCGCTAACGTTTACATCGAGAAGCCCTTTACTGTATACGCGGACCAGGCGCAAAAACTAATCGATCTCGCGGAGAATAAGGGACTCAAGCTGACAGCTGGCCACAATTGTCAGTTCAGCCCCGCGGCGAGGCGAATGAGAGAGCTCGTCAAAAGTGGCTACTTAGGTGAGAATGTAGTCCACGTCGAAAGTTACTACTGCTATAATCTTGGGGATCCGAGCTATGCGCTTGCCCTGCTGGGAGACAAGCAACACTGGGTCCGCAGGCTGCCCGGCAAGTTACTCCAGAACATCATTAGCCACGGCATCGCTCGAATCGCAGAGTTCCTGACAACTGACACCCCCCAGGTAATCGCGTACGGCTTTGTGAGCCCGGTTCTCAAGAGCATTGGTGAAACCGAAATTATCGATGAGCTTCGCGTGATAATCTCCGATGAGGAGCGCACCACTGCCTATTTTACGTTTTCTTCACAAATGAAACCGTCGATTCATGAACTTCGCGTCTTCGGTTCTAAGAATGGCCTCGTTCTCGATGATGATCACGATATCCTCCTGAAACTTCGAGGTAGCAAATACAAGAGCTTGGTCGATAAGTTCGTTCCTCCCGTGCAATTGGCCAAGCAGCATTTTGAAAATCTAATTACAAATGTAAAGCTGTTTATGGCCAACGATTTTCACATGGACTCCGGCATGAAATACTTGATGGAGTCCTTCTATCGTTCGATACGGGAGGATGCTCCGGTACCCATTCCTTATCGAGAAATTTTGTTGACGACTCGAATTATGGATGAAGTTTTCGAACAGCTTGAAGCCAAAGAGCCGCAAGACCGTTTGACCTATCAGGCACGCCAGTTCTAGGGGGCAATGATTGGCCTTGTCGTCAGAGTGTTGATCTAGAGGCGAGGCGGGTCCCAGAGCTGAGGTCGAGAATTTTTGGAGAGTCTTCTAATAGGTGAGCCAAACCACCGGGTTTCAGAACTTACGAGAGCAAAAAAAACCAATTTGAGTTTTTGCGGGAGAGAGCTTTTGGTCGAGGGGCGACTGTGCCAGGGTCGCTGATTCTCACACATTCTCGATCCGGACGATCAGACGATGCGAGCCCTGGAGAGCTGCGAAAGGAAGATTTTGATTGCGAAATAGCCCGTGCCCGACAAAAGGGAGCGAAATCATGAAAGTGTGCGGTAAAGATATTATCGTCAGAGGGCGATTGATCCGGGTTGCCCAAATTGACGGCGACAAGTATAACTTCCCCGACGATCCCGAGATCCTTATCGACGGACTGAGGAAGTGCGGAGAGCGGATCGACCTGTTCACATTCCTCCAGAAGTTGCCGGGGACAACCCCGAAATATACCTACCCGGTTGAGTGGGACAATCTAGCCGTTTTACCTGTGTCTACGTTCGATCACTGGTGGAACCATCAAATCCGGTCGTTTCCCCGGAACCGCGCTCGGCAGGCTGAGAAAAAAGGGGTGGTGCTGCGCGAGGCAGCGTGTGACGAAGCGCTCATCCAAGGAATCTGCGCAATCTACAATGAATCACCTGTTCGTCAAGGGAAACGGTTTCCCCATTACGGGATGACCGTCGAAATGGCGTGCGATTACGCGCGCACATTTCCGGACCGCAGCATTTTTGTTGGGGCGTTTCTTGGTGATACCATGATCGGGTTCATCAAGCTGGTGATGGATGAAAGCCGGACTCACGCCTGCTTAGTGCACATTCTTTCGATGATTAAGCACAGAGACAAGGCCCCCACAAACGCGTTGCTTGCCCAAGCCGTGAAAACCTGCGCAGACCGCGAGATTTCTTATCTAGTCTACGAAAATTTCAATTATGGGAAGAAGCATGGTGACAGCCTAAGTCATTTCAAAGAAGTGAATGGCTTTCAGCGGATGAATCTTCCAAGATATTACATTCCTTTGACTCAATTGGGGCGAATTGCTTTTCGCTTTGGCCTGCACCACCGGCTTACGGACCATTTACCAGAATCTTTGGTAGCAAAGCTTCGCGAACTACGCACAGCCTGGTATGAACGCAGATTCCCGTTGAAAGCACAATCACTTTAGGAGAGACAATTGCCAGGAATCGTGGGCCTTTTCACCAAACGCCCCAGAGCGGATGCTGAGAATGAACTGCGCGCAATGTTGGAATCTGTCTGCCACGAAGTGTTTTACGTCAGTGGCACATGGATCGACGAGGCGCAGGGGATTTACGTCGGCTGGGTTGCCCGGGAGGGATCCTTTGGGGACAGAATGCCCTTACATAACGAAAGCCGGGAAGTAACCCTGTGTTTTTCAGGCGAAGAATTTCCTGAGCCGGGAATAATCTCTGCTCTTGCGGCACGCGGCCATGCGGTTACGGAAGAGGGACCATCCTACTTGGTTCATCGATATGAAGAGGAGCCAGATTTTCCAAAGGGATTGAATGGCCGGTTTCACGGCTTGGTCGCCGACCGTGTGCATAGAACGGCGACGCTTTTCAATGACCGGTACGGGTTGCAACGGCTTTATTACCACGAAGCGCCAGATACTTTTTACTTTGCAGCCGAAGCAAAGGCAATCCTGAAGGTTCGGCCGGAGCTGCGGAATATAGATCCGCGCGGCCTAGGAGAATTCATCGTTTGCGGTTGCGTGCTGGAGAATCGAAGCTTGTTTTCGGGCATCCATGTTATGCCCCCCGGCTCGGCTTGGTTGTTTCGTGGAGGAAGACTCGAGAAGAAAGCCAATTATTTCGAGCCTCAGGAGTGGGAAAAAGAAGAGCCTCTTAAACCAGAAGAATACTACGCGCGCCTCCGTGATGTCTTCGTGCGAAATTTGCCGCGCTATTTCAATGGACGAGAGCGAGTGGGAGTTTCGCTGACAGGCGGCCTGGATACGCGGATCATCATGGCTTGGCACAAGGCTGCGCCGAACTCGTTGCCATGCTACACGTACGGGAGCATGTACCGCGATAACCAAGACGTGAAATTGGCGCGGCGCGTGGCAAAGATTTGCGGTCAGCAGCACCAACTCATCACTGCTGGAACGGAATTCCTAACAAAGTTCCCGTATTACGCCGAGCGCTCCATCTATCTTACAGACGCGTGTGTGGACCTTAGTCGTTCCCCGGATCTTTACGTGAGCGAAAAAGTTCGGGAGATCGCTCCGGTGCGGATGGTTGGGACATACGGCAGCGAAATGCTTTTGCACTCCGTGATGTTCAAAGCGGAAGAACCCGCCCCGGGATTGTTCCAAGCGGATTTGGAGCCACAAGTCCGTGCGGCAAAGGAGACCTACGATAGAAGCCAACAGGTTCATCCGATGACATTCGTGGCGTTCCGACAGTCGCCTTGGCATCACTTTGGTGTACTTGGTCTAGAACAGACCCAGGTGGCTGTGCGCTCGCCTTATCTGGACAACGACTTAGTCAAGACCATATATAAAGCTCCCGGCACAATAGCGGCCAATGAAGAAGCGAGGATGCGGTTGATTCGAGAAGGGAACCCCGCTCTTGCCAAATTGCGCACCGACCGCGGCATTGGTGGACTCAATAGCGTTTTTACTCGAGGCATTCTCGAATTCTTGTTCAAGGCGGAATATGCCTATGACTACGGCATGCCGCAATGGGTTGCTCAAGTGGATCACTTGTTTGCTCCATTTCACCTCGAACGCATCTGGTTAGGTCGTCACAAAGTGTTTCATTTCCGGGTGTGGTATCGCGATGATCTTGCGAATTACGTCCGCGAGATACTGCTCGACCAGGTTTCGCTTGCGCGCCCGTACGTCAACGCGGAAGCGGTCAGAACCATCGTAGAAGGGCATCTAAAAGGTAGTCGCAATTACACTACTGAGATTCATAGGCTCATGACGCTGGAGCTTGCACATCGACTTTTTCTCGATTCCAGATGAGTTGATGTACTTGGGTCTACTGGCAAGACTTAGGCAATCCCAGCAGGTAACATTCTCACGAAAGCTTGTCAGAAACGACCTTAGAGTTGCCGGAGTGCAGGTACGGACCGAGCCGCAAAAAGGTCAGGAGAATTCCATGAGTCTACAAGCCCAAACTGAAACTCGGGTTTCTGAAAGGGCATTTGCAACGACCTCCTCAGAGACAGAGAGAATTCTCAAAGCTGTCATCCACTTCATTGACTGGCTCGATCAGTACGGGGAGACTTCCTACGATTTTCAGAGTTTTTACGCCTGCGACTGGGCGAGAAATGCCAAAGCCCTGTACTACCGACGTCCAGCGCTTGGAATATTGGCTGTGTCGCCAATGGTATTTTCAGAGGCGTTTGTGCCATCAGCCCGGAGCGTATTCTGGAAGCGCCAGCGATTTCCGATCGCGGATGCGCACTATGCGATGGGATTTGCGTTCCTCGCGAAGCTCTTGAAAGAGGACCGCTACTACGCGAAGGCGATTCATTTCATCGAAGTGCTCAAGGAGACTCGCTGCGCCGGTTATAGTCACTACTGCTGGGGATATCCGTTCAACTGGGAAACCCTGCGCGGCACGATCAGGGAAGGAACACCGCTTATCACCACGGTGCCGTATGTGTACGAGGCTTTTAAACAAGTTTGGGAAATTGATAGGTGTGATGAATGGCTTCAGATCATGAAGTCGATCGCGCAGCATGCTTTGCTCGACTATAAAGACTTCCACACGTCCTCGAGCGCTTCCACGTGTTCGTACACCCCAGACCCCGAGCAATCTGTGGGGGTTGTGAATGCTAATGCCTATCGCGCTTTTCTGCTTATGAGTGCCTCGCAAGTCTTCGCCGAAGAGAAATACCGGAAGGTGGCGGAAAGAAATCTGAATTTCGTAATTGAGTCGCAAAATGAAGATGGATCCTGGTATTACGCCAAAGACGGAAAGCGCAATTTTGTAGATCACTTTCATACCTGTTTTGTCCTAAAAGCACTTGCTAAAATACAGACGCTCACGGGCCATTCTGGTTGCACCAAAGCCATCGATCAGGGGATTGATTATTATGTGAAGAATCTATTCGACGAAGGCGGTTCCCCGAAGCCGTTCTCGTGTCGTCCCCGATTGACGGTATACCGGCGCGAGCTGTACGACTACGCCGAGTGCATTAACTTAGCGGTGCTTCTCAGGGGGCGTTATCCAAAATTGGACAATCTGTTGTCCTCCGTTGTGAATGAAATCCTGACTGTATGGCAAAAGCCAGACGGGTCCTTTCGCAGCAGGCGTCTTCTTGTGGGCTGGGATAACACGCCCATGCATCGCTGGGCGCAAGCGCAACTGTTTAGAAGTCTTTGCTTTCTGATCTGTCAAAGTGCCAAGAGTGCTGGAATTGAGAGCGGAACGCAGGCGTAACTGATCTTCCGCGCGGCGACCAACCAAATCTGTGTGCTTGAAAGAGCTCGCGGCAGAGTCAGTGAACCTCAAAGCATTCCATCGCGTGATCATAGATTCCTCTCGATAAGTACAGAAGCGACCGGCATCAAAAGAAGGAGCATATCTTGAAAGTCAGCATTTTCGGTCTAGGTTATGTTGGGACAGTGTGTGCGGGGTGCCTGGCTAAAGAAGGTCACGAAATCGTCGGAGTAGATCCGGTTCGGACAAAGGTGGATTTGATCGACTCCGGGAAGTCTCCGATCATCGAAGCGGACATTGATGAGATCATTGCCGAGGCCGTTAAAACAGGCCGACTTCGTGCGACCGACGACTCCGTTCAGGCCATCCGAGACACGGAACTATCTTTCGTTTGCGTGGGCACACCGAGCCAAATCAACGGCAATCTTGACTTGACACATGTCCGACACGTGTGCGAACAGGTGGGTCAGGCGCTGAAGAATAAACCAACACGACATACGGTGGTGATCCGCAGCACGATCCTGCCTGGCACAATGCGCCGGGTGGTCATCCCGGTGCTAGAAGAAAACTCCGGGAAGAAGGCCGGCGTCGATTTCGGGGTTTGCAATAATCCCGAGTTTCTTAGAGAAGGTTCGGCAGTCACCGACTTCAGTTTTCCATCCAAAACAGTAATTGGGGAAGTAGACCGGGCCAGTGGGGACACAGTCGCTGCCCTGTATGCAAAACTCGATGCGCCTTTAATCAGGACAGAGATTGAAACGGCTGAAATGATCAAATACATCGATAACAGCTGGCACGCCCTGAAAATCGGCTTTGCGAACGAAATCGGGAATCTCTGCAAATCTTTCGGTGTCGACGCGCACAAGGCGATGGAGATCTTCTGTATGGACAGAAAACTCAATATTTCACCGGCGTACCTGATGCCCGGTTTTGCTTTTGGAGGCTCATGTTTACCGAAGGATCTTCGTGCACTGGCTTATTCGGCAAAGTTACACGATTTGCAGTTGCCAATCCTAAATTCGATTCTGCCAAGTAACGAGTTGCAAATCGCCAGGGGGCTGCAGTTGATTATGGATAAGGGGCGCAAACGCGTGGGGGTCTTAGGTTTTAGTTTTAAAGCGGGAACAGACGATCTACGAGAGAGCCCCATGATCGAAGTCATCGAACGGCTCACTGGAAAGGGCTACGATGTGCGGATATACGACAAGAACGTAAATGTGGCTAAGTTGGTTGGCGCAAATCGGGATTTCATTCTGAATCGGATCCCGCATATTTCAAGGTTGATGGTCGACAACATCGAAGCGGTTCTCCACCACGCGGAGATAATTGTGATCGGCAATAAAACGGCGGAGTTTGATGGTGTTCCTCAACGGATGCGCACAGGCCAGTACCTAGTGGATTTCGCACGCATAGTGAAAGATGGCAGCAGAGATGGATACGAGGGGATCTGTTGGTAAAAGTGGTAGCAACCGGAAAAAGTCGTACTCAAGGTACTTGATGGTTGGATTCGTCTACCCGGGCGCCCGTCGGCCCTGTTTGGGCCGAGTTGGTGCATTCACTTTTGCTGAACTGACATAATATGAATCCTTCGCTTGCGAGCTTGGTGTATGCGTGCGGAATTGCCGGACTTTTCTACCTTGACCGAGACGAATCCATCCGGACTTCCAGGCGCTGTGGCTGCCGGTTCTGTACCTGTGGATTATTGGATCAAGGGCCTTGTCAGTTTGGCTGGGAATTGCACCTCCTAGCGGAACCGATACCCAGCTTCAAGGGAGCCCTATCGATGGAGGTTTCTGCCTCGCGACTTGACGAGTCAATCGTACTCGACTGCACTTTCGATTCGGCAGTCTGTCTGAAAGATGCCGAGCACCTTCCTGAATCGAGGGCGGCCTAGTGGCTGATTTAGCCTCGCTCGCCCCTTGCATCCTCTTCTCTGCGGCCGCCCCGGGCCACGGCGGCACCCATCACATCAACGAACAATATTTGCCATATTCGGTCGATCTTTTCCAGAGGCACCGATACGAAGGGTTAGACGCGATTCGCCCCTGGATTCTCGGCAGCGATTCGGTAGAGTGGTTCTACCAGCAGAACATCGTGATGTTTGCGGGGCATCCCCTGCTGGCCAAGGGCCTTCCCAATGCACAGACTATTATCCACTAGGGCCTTTACGAACGGGCAAGAACCGGCCAGACTCTCACGCTTAGGACGCTCCTCGGCAGGTTTCCCGATGTCGTCTGTCGTTCGCTCCGGTATCACCTCGGGCTGGAGCTCAGCTTAACTAACTACCGGACCAAGGAACCTCCTAAAGTACAATGCCTCCCTCCTTGGCACTATTGCTCTGGGTTGTTCTCCTCTTGGGACTTCTCTGCTTTGACCCGGCCCGGGAGCCCGAGACCTCGGTGGCCTTGTGGGTGCCCGTGATTTGGTTGTTCTTCCTCGGATCGCGGACGCCGGCAATGTGGCTCGGATTTTCCTTTGGGAGCAACGCCTTCGAGGACGGAAACCCACTGGACCGCACGATCTTTTTGCTCCTGACTCTGGCGGCAATCGCTATTCTCGTCTCACGCTCGTTCCAGTGGTACAACTTCGTTGCGCAGAACTCTGCTCTGGCCTTCTTTTTAGCGTTCGCCTTGCTCAGCGTTGCGTGGTCGGATTTCCCATTGGCAACTTTCAAGAAGTGGTTCCGCGATACGGGCGTGTACATGGTGGTACTGGTTGTTTTGTCCGATCCTCGCCCACTCGAAGCGGTGCGCACCGTGCTCCGCCGGGTGTGCTATCTGCTAGCCTCGCTGTCCATCATACTCATTAAGTATTACCCTCAGCTTGGCAAAACATTTTCGCCATGGGGTGGTCAGGAGTACACGGGTGTATCGACAAGCAAGAACATGCTGGGCGCCTTATGCCTGGTGAGCGGAATATTCTTCTTTTGGGATACGATCACGCTCTGGCATCAACGAAGCGAGGCGCGCGTTAGGCGGGTAATCGTTGTGAATATCGCATTCATCGGTATGACCCTCTGGCTGCTGAATGTCTCCCAGAGCAACACCTCGACCATCTGCCTGGCCATCGGGTCCCTCGTGATTGCTGCGGCGCATTCCAACTTTGGCGGGCGGCATCCCAGTTGGGTCAAAGCGCTGGCCCCAGTGAGCTTTTTTCTTTATCTGATCCTAGCGCTCGGCTTCGGCATGAGCGGACAGTTGTCCGAAGCAGTCGGGCGATCCTCCAACATGTCCGACAGGACTCGCATCTGGCAGGTTCTCCTAAGCGCGCCGGTCAATCCGGTCCTGGGCACCGGCTATCAGAGCTTCTGGCTCGGCCCGCGCGTGCAGTGGGTCTGGGCGAGACTCAGCGGCGACAACGTGATGGAGGCGCACAACGGCTACCTCCAGATCTACCTCGACCTTGGCCTGATCGGCTTATTCCTCCTCTGTACGTTCCTGATCGCAACATATCGCAAGATCTGCAAGCGGCTTAAGCCTCTCACGCCCCTTGGGTCCCTAGGCTTGGGCCTTTGGACTCTCCTGCTCTTTTACAACGTAACCGAGGCATCTTTTGAAATCAACTTGCTCTTCACTACCTTTCTGCTCGCCGCCATTCCCGTGACGGAACGCGCTAAAGATCGCATGCGCGGGGTGTCGACTTCGCGGGACAGCCTACCAGCATTGAATCGTGGGCCAGGGCTGGTAGGGAGCGAACTGACCACACGGCGGGAAGAAAGCGGCGCGGCTCTTCGGAGAAAAGCAGGACAGGCAACCCATTGGAAGTTCGCGGCAAGGAAGTCAGGATTAGGGGCAGGTTGATCCGAATTGCGCCTGGATGGTGAGGGTTGTCAGTTTTTCGACGATGCGGGAGTAGCGCTGAGGGAGGTGCGGCGCCTGAAAGACCTGTCTGCCGGCTGGCACGATATACTATCCGTCAGCCTGCAAATACGCAGTTGTTAGACCTTTGGATTCTAAGCAAGGTGACTTACCAAGAGAATAATTCCCATGAGTCAATTACGCATTGTGGTACTAGCACCGGACGCGAACCCGGAGGGCATCTGCGGTCCTCTCCTGAGCTTTTCCCAAGCTGAAGCGCTTGCCCAGCTCCACGACGTGACCCTGGTTGTTCGTTCGACGAGCGAGGCGGCAGTGCGGCGCAGGAGGGATCGGCTTCATGCCGTCGAGGTAGTCAGGCAGCCTTGGCTTGAGCGCATCTACGCTTGGAGCCTGCGCCGGATTTTTAAGAACAATTACAACAGCAAGGTATTGACGGCCTTCAACTACCCATTTTCTCTTGCTTTTGAATGGGGTGCCTGGCGGCAAATGCGGACTCGGATCATCGCCGGGGAGTTCGATGTCGTGCTGCGACTCATGCCAGTCCCGGCGGTGTTGCCGAGTCCTTTCGCTTTCTTTCTGCGGCACGGTCCCATCCCTTTTGTCATTGGGCCTATCAGTGGTGGTCTGCCGTGGCCCGAGGCTTTCAGTCAGGCCAACAATCAGAAGGAATGGATCTCTGGCTTAAGGAATCTCTACCGATTCCTGCCTTTTGCTCGGTCCACCTATGGCTACGCGGCGGCCATCATAGCGGGTACGTCCCAAACCTACGCCGAGTTTGCCGCCTATCGCGAAAAACTCTTCTTTCTCCTGGAAAACGGCGTCAGTGGCTCCGTGTGCTCTGATACCGTCCGCAGTTTCGAGCGCGACAGGAAACTTGAACTGATTTTCGTTGGCACGCTAATACCCGCGAAGGCCTGTGATCTTGGCTTGCGCGCGGCTGCTCCCCTTTTGCGAACGGATATGGCCCGCTTTACCGTGGTCGGCGATGGCCCGGAGCGGAAGCGCCTCGAGCAGCTCACGAGATCACTTGGAATCGATGAAGCAGTCTCGTTCTGCGGATGGATCAGCCACGATGAAGCGCAGCAAAAACTGCGGGAGGCGGACGTGCTGGTGTTTCCATCCGTTCGCGACAACAGCCCAGCCGTGGTCTTTGAGGCCCTCGCCGCCGGCGCCGTACCGGTCGTCGT
>WNGG01001976.1_pt1 | contig 23207 bp, 20 predicted proteins | sample 5400661 | NCBI WGS metagenome assembly WNGG01 (sample SAMN13153372, study PRJNA577476) | soil metagenome | isolation source: 100 cm soil or saprolite under Garry oak tree replicate 1 | place: USA:California | collected 2016-06-15
GGTCGCCGGCATGATGCCTTCGATGGCGGGAAAGTATTTGACACGTCGGGCAAATCAGCGGCATTACTCTATCATCACGCCATCCGCAAGACGCCCATGGGCCTGCCTGATATGGGCCTGCCTAATGACGGGCGCTGCGGCGCGATGACACGCAAAACTCCTTATCGACAGTTGAAGTTGCACCGGCTCGCCGCAGCGAGTGATCGCCTGCTCGTTGCCGAACCGCGCGCGCCGTTGGCGCGCGTGCGAAGGAAAATATCGACATGAACACGGCACCAGGCTTCAACAAGACAACGGCGATAGCCGCAACCGATCGAACCACGGCTGCCGTAACCCCACGGATAAAGCTCTTGTCCCACGGATTTTCCATCGACCATCCCGATCCGGAGCTTGGCGAACAGCTCATGGCGGACGCGTTGGGGGTCACCGATCGCGACGCGATGCATGGCATCCTGACGCAATTGGTGAAGGCCAGCGTGAACCGGCAGAAGCCTGACGAGGTCAACCTCACCTTCATGATTTCAATGGTGAAAAGCATCAAGCCCAGGGATTCCATCGAGGCCATGCTGGTGGCGCAGATGGTTTCCGTTCATGTGATGGCGATGCGATGCGCCTATCACCTCGCAAATGCGGAAGACATCGCGCGGCAAGAGAGTGCCGGGCGCGCATTAGGCAGGCTGGCCCGCACGTTTCCGGCCCAGATGGAGGCGCTCAACCGCTATCGCAACAATGACGAGCCTGCCATCACCGTGCAGAACGTGTCGGTTCAGGATGGTGGCAACGCCATCGTCGGCAACGTCACGCAGCATGCGAGCGTGCTCGTTTCGGACAAAGGGCCCAGCGCCCGCGGTGACGGCGGCGCGGAGGGTCTCGACACCTGATCCAGACGAACAGGAGCAGGATTCCGTGGACGTAAAACGGGAAGCACAGGCATGAGCGATCACGCCCGCCATACCGGTCCGATGCTGGCGAGCCCGCGTTGCGGCGCAAAAATCCGCTCCGGCGGATCGTGCCGCTCGCCGGCGGTGCGCGGCAAAAAGCGCTGCCGCATGCACGGCGGTGCGCCGAAATCCGGCGCGCCAAGGGGAAACCAGAACGCGCGCAAGCACGGCCTGTTCACCAGGGACACGATAGCCGAACGAAGGCGGATTCAGGCCCTGTTGGGCGAAGCGCGGAAGTTGCTGCAGGAGATGAAATGATCGGTTTTGGCAGGGGGCCGAACATCACAGGCCTCTCACAACGGTCTGGTTCCTGGTTCGAGTCCAGGCAGGCCCACCAATGAAATCAGTGACTTGTCGATTTTGATATTTTCTACGCCGCCAGAAATTCCGACGGGATCAGGAACGATCTCGGCGCAAATAACCAAGTCATCTCAATGGCACCTACGACAAGCCGGCCGTGCGCGGCGGCCTGCTCGCAGGTCTTGTCGACAACGGAAAGTCAGCACGCACGATGTCTGCTTCTGTTCTGGTTTTTGGACGCCGGCCGCCACAGCGCGTGGAAGGATTCGTCATGCCGGCGTCCAAAAACCAGAACATGAAGAGACATTCGCTTCCGCAAGTCCGCACCCTACTCCTCGAAGTTGCTTGGGGCTGCGCACGCGAGAAATTGCAATTTCAGCCAGTGTAGATGCAGCCCCTGCGGCCGTAAAGGCCACTCAAAGCTCACCGGTTATGCTTGTCTCTCGCTTGACGGCCAACGTCGGTCGCAAGAGTTTACGCACCGAGACTGACACTTCCGAAAAGTGCCAAAGGCGAACCTTTTCTGAGAATGCAGAGCATGTACGTTGCGGTTTCGATAAGATGGAGTTGCGGGTGGAACAGTCTTCATACAAAGGCGCAGCGCTTGCTGGAACAATTGGCCTTGGCGACTTAACAGTCAACCGATTGGGCTTCGGCGCAATGCGTCTATGCGGAGATTCAGCTTGGGGAAGACCAAGGGATCGAGGGCATGCCAATCGGGTTCTGCATCGCGCGGTCGAGCTTGGCGTGAATTTTATTGACACTGCGGATAGTTACGGCCCCGAGACGAACGAGTCATTGATCTCGCAGGCGCTGTATCCTTACCCTCCGAGTTTGGTCATTTCCACGAAAGGTGGCTTGGTGCGACCAAATCGCCGATCTTGGGTCCAAGACGGTCGCCCCGACCATTTGCGGCGAGCGATTGAAGGTAGCTTACAGCGCTTGCGGCTAGAGCGCATCGATTTGTATCAATTCCATGCGCCTGATCCCAATGTGCCATTCATAGAGTCGGTTGGAGCACTGGCCGATTTACAGCGCTTAGGCAAAATTCGCCATATTGGCATTTCGAACGTCACGGTTGCGCAGCTCGAGGTGGCGCGCTCTATCACACCAATCGTGTCGGTTCAGAACATGTACAATCTGCGAAACCGAACCAGCGAAGACGTACTCGCCGCGTGCGAGCGTCTTGGAATTGCTTTTCTTCCCTGGTATCCCCTGGGTGGCAAACGCGGCCTAAGGGCACTCAAGATAAAGCAAGTCGCCTCGCGTCGCGGTCTCACGCACGCAGCCTTATCCCTTGCGTGGCTGCTCGCTAAATCACCTGTTATGCTGCCAATCCCCGGCACTCGATCCATCGATCACCTAGAGGATAATGTGCTTGCGGCCGCCCTCAAGCTTGCGCCGGAAGACTTCGACGATTTGGGATGAAGGTGCGCTTCATGAAACGACATCGATCTTTAGGTACGAGAACTTGCTGCACAACGTGTCACAGTGAAAGGTCAAACGACGAGTTAAGCCAGTCACGCTGTCCGCTTTGTGCCATAACCGGGAGTCAAGGCAAGCGCAAAGCAACGTCAGATCTCCTTCGAGACGGCCGACGACGACGGCTTACTCGTTGTCTGGCTCAGGGCCAGGAAGGAACGTCATAGCCGAGTGCACCATCCGTTTTCATGCGTACACGCCGTAATCGCCGCATCCCAAGCTTTCACCTTTCTGACCATATTCCAGACTGCTCTATCGAGGCCAAGGAAGCTTTCGGAAAATCTGTCACGGGAATTGGCAAGCGCTGCCCAACAAAGACCGCTCGGCGTGTGCACCATGATCGCCGACGTTCCGGGCAAACTTCCCCCGTGCCATCGGTTGGGCCCGGTTACAAACCATCCCTTCGCGTAGTCGTGATGGACGGCCGGCGGCGTGATCATCGTCAATACGGTCTCAGCTTTCAGAATGGCGGGGTTTTGCACCGTCCCATAAACGTGGTTGATGAACCGAACCAGATCGCGAGGGCTTGCGAGCCAACCGCCATGCGAGTCCATCCGCGCAACGTTCATGCCGTACGGTAGGCGGTCGCCCTCCTGGCGATGGTAGATGACTTCGCCATCGGTGCGGTCTAGCAATGAGTTTCCAGCGATCCGCATGCCCTGGATTTGGCTCGGGTCAAGGACCGACTGACGGACGTAATTCGCGTAGGACTGTCCTGTAATTTTCTCAATGACCCTACCAAGCAGACAATAGCCGAAATTCGAATATGCATATCTGGTGCCGGGGTGCTGCGACAGCGGCAGGTTCTCCAGCGTCCACGCAATGAGATGCTGGTGGTCCATGTCCTGGTGGGCGAACATCGGATCGTTCTTTGTGTTGTCCCAGCCGCCTACGGTGTGCGTTAGCAGATGGTCGACCGTAATCGCACCGATGAACTGGCCGTTGGCGGGAAGCTGATACTCCGACAGGATGCCATGCTCGCCGAACACTCTGTCGGTCGGGCTCAGACGACCCTGCTCGACAAGCGTAAAAATCCCGACAGCCGTGATTGGTTTGCTGATGCTGGCGATGCGAAACACGTGGGATGGATTGACCCTCGTCTCCAAAAGCGGGCTCACCACGCCGAAGCCCTCTGCGTATACAATCTCGCCATCCTTGGCTATGGCGAGGGAAAGGCCCGGAATGTTGAACTTTGCCATATAGGCATAGGCCACGTCCGATATCGCATCGCACTCCTCGGGCTGAGGCGGTCCATTCGAGGCTTGAGAGGGGCTCGTCGTGCCGACCATACCCGGCAGAGCCAACGTCGTAGCCGACCACGCAGACTTCAGAATTGCGCGCCGCGTAACACCGCGTTCGTTCATGATGTGCCCCAAGAGAGCCTGATGCGGCCAACGTGCAGCAAAATCACCGAGGTCCGCAACGGGTCAATCGCGTCGGTTTGACCCTCTGCCGGTCACTTCCGGTCTACCTCGAACAGACATCAACAGACCGGCCCCGTTGGTCCGGTTCGTGTCATTCGCTACCGAAATGGTTTGTCCTTGCCAGCCGCTTCTAACCCGATAGCGGCTTGACGGACGAAACGCGGACCCGTCCGGTCGAGGCCTGTTAGCGGTTTGCGGCGGTCTTCCATGCCACCAGTTATCCGGCAGAAACCCCGTGAACAAACGCGCACAAACGTGAATGATCTTGATCGGGAAACGCTGATTTTGCTCGAATTTCCCGCCAGGGTCCTGCGCTCATAACGGTTTGGCCGCAGGTTCGAGTCCTGCCGGGCCCGCCAATCTTCGCTTGCGGCGCAAGCTGCGGCACCGCAAGCCATCCTGTTTCGCGTGCGCTCGATATCGCCGGTCGCGCCTACGTGCTCGATCGGGGCGGGGTGGTTTACCACGCTGCCGCGCACGAACTGCTGGCCGACAATGATATCAAGGAACGTTACTGCTCAGTGTGATCCGGAGCACAGATTCGTCAATCATGACCATGAGCAGGTTTTCAGGCTTTCTCGGCGGCGACTCTGGCTCATTCATGCCAATAGAAGGGTTATCGGCAACGCCGCCGTCTGCTATTGTCAGATCTGCTTGAGCGAGAAAGATAGATTTATTGAGGTCTTTGGAATGAAAAGCTTGTTTGCCGCGATTGTCGTCTTCGTTGGTTTCACCGGGTTGGCCGCAGCGCAAGCGCCGGTTGCCGTTGTTGAGGACGTGCAAGGCAAAGTTACCGGCGCCGAATTCATGGACTATGTCGCTCCCGGAACGGTCATCAAGCTCGGGCCGGCCGGAAAGGTCGTGCTCAGCTACATGAAATCTTGCTGGCGCGAAATGATTACGGGGGTCGGAACCGTGATCGTGGGCGCGGAAGACAGTATGGTCCATCTCAGCGAGGTCAAGGCCGGCAAGGTGCAATGCGATTCAAGCCACTCGCAGCTGGTCGATCGGCAAGTCAGAGAAAGCGCCGCGACGGTGGTCCGCAGTATTGGCGACGACGTTTCAATGATGCCGCAGGTTACGCTCTACGGCCTTTCGCCAGTTGTGGAGACCACGGGCCGCGGAAAGCTCGTGGTTGAAAGGCTCGACGTGGCGGGCGAGCGGTACGACGTGAACCTCACCGCGGCGTCTGTGGTGCGGGGCAAGTTCTACGATTTTGCCAAGACCAAAACCAGCCTGAAGCCGGGTGGTACCTATGCGGCGAGCCTGGGGTCACAGAAGACCGTTTTCCGGGTCGATCCCGGAGCCGAACCCGGTCCGACCCCTATCGTCGGCCGTTTGGTGCGTCTGAAATAGCCGAGCGAGTTCGATAGCCCGGAACCGCTATGGGCAGGGTCATCAAACGAGATGCCGTCGCGATCATTCTAGTTGCCTTGACGTGCGGGATTTTTTCCGTCCTTCCTCCTTTCAAGTTCATCCATGGCTGGTCGATCGACGCTCTCACCGCGCTGCGCTGGGAGGTGTTCGGCACGCGCCGTGATCCCGGCTCCGCGCCCGTTGTCGTGATCGCGCTCGACGAGGAGACCTCCGAAACTCCGCCGTTCCAGGGATCGCCGACCCTGACCTGGACCACGGAAATTGGCCGGGTTCTGAGTGCGGTCATCGATGGCGGAGCCAAGGTAGTCGGCTTCGATATCGTATTTCCCAGGTCGATCGAACAATCCGAGCTTCCTTTTGGAGACGATTTGCTCGGAGCGCGAATGCGCGGTTTCGACCGGGCCTTCCTTCGATCTCTTGCGAAGGGATCTGTCGCTGGGAAGGTGGTGCTGGGCGAAATTTTGGGCGGTGACGGGCCTTCGCCTGGACAACGGATCGCGGTCGGTCGGCAGAAGAACATTCGGGCGTTAAATGTACATACCGACTCCGATGAAGTGGTGCGGAAGGTACCGTTGACGTTCCCGGCTGACGGCAAGCAAGTGCCCTCGATGGCGCTGGAGCTGGCGTCACGCGCGCTAAAGGCCGAACCGACGCTGGCGGAAGACGGAAGCGTGACGCTTGCCGGCTATCTCATTCCCAGCGCGGTGCCGAATACGCTGACTCTGAATTTCGAGGGCGGCGGCAACGATGTTCCAACGTTTTCGTTCGCCGATCTGTGGGCCTGTGTCGAGCGTAACAATACGGATTTTTTCCGTCGCGAATTCGCCGACAAGGTCGTCATCTTCGGAACACTGCTCAATTCGGAAGACCGGAAATCCACATCCAAGCGTTTCGCGACCGGGCTCGAGGGATCGCGGGCGCCGCGTTGCGCGCTGCCGCCGGCACAGCCGGGCGCCGGGCAATTCAAACGCAGCACGATCGCCGGCGTTTATGTTCATGCCACCGCCGTCGATAATCTGATCGCGCATGACGCAGTTGTCGAACTTGGCGCCCTGCCGTTGACCATCATCGCAATCGTTTTTGCCGCGCTGGCTTCGCTCGCGGCACGAATGCTGGCGCCGGGCGCGGCCGCGGTTGCCTATGCTGGGATGGTCACAATCTGGATGTGCTGTGCAACACTGGCGTTTACACGGTCATTAGCGTTGCCGCTTAGCGAGCCGTTCCTTGCCGCACTCGCTGCGATGGTTGCGATCGTCGCCTACCGCCTCGTTGTTACGGATAAGGGAGAGCGATTGCTCCGGAGCAGTTTCGCGCTTTATCTCGCGCCGCAAGTGATCGACAAGATGCTGGCGTCCAAAAAGCTGCCGGTGCTGGGCGGCGAAACCCGTGATGTCACCGTGTTCTTTTCGGATCTGGAGGGGTTTTCTTCGATTTCCGAGGAAATGACTCCCGCGGAACTGGTGGCATTCATGAATGAGTATCTTTCCGCCATGACCGACATCATCGAAAGCAAAGGTGGCTATGTCGACAAGTATATCGGCGACTCGATCGTGGCGGTGTTCGGCGCCCCGGCCGACGATAGCGACCATGCCAGCAACGCGGCGCATGCTGCGCTCGGGTGCCGTACGGGGCTTGACGAACTCAATCAAAACTCCGCTGCCTTCAAGGGCTACAAGGTCGCGCACCGGATGGGGCTCAATTCGGGGGCGGCACTGGTCGGCAATATCGGCTCGAAGCGGCGCTTTAACTATTCCGTGATGAGCGACGCGGTGAACGTCGCGTCGCGGCTCGAGGGCGCCAACAAGTATTACGGCACCACGATCGCCGCTTCGGAAATGACGGTCGCGCTCACCGGATCGACGTTCGCCTGGCGTGAACTCGACGCCATCCGGGTCAAGGGACGCGCCACCCCGGTAAAGATTTACGAACTGCTCGCCGAGGCGGGGCAGGAGACGCCGCAGCAGGCGGCGGCTGCCGCGACCTATGCCCAGGGTCTCGCGCATTGGCGGACCCGTGAGTTCGACGCCGCGGCAAAATGCTTCGAGCGGGTCGCTGATGTCGACAAGCCGTCCGCGCTGTTTCTCAGCCGGGCCAAAGCATTTGCAAGCCATCCGCCGGGTCCGGATTGGGAGCCGGTCAGCACATTGGATGCAAAGTAGGAGATTGCGGGCTTCGCAGCTTTTAAAGTTCTACTCTGCCGCCGCGCTGGCGAGTATGCCGGCCTGCCTGTTGGTGACGACCACCTTGATGGCATCCTCGACCCGATCTCGCGCGTATCGAAGCGCGGTGGGCAGATCGGCGAGGGGAAAGGTATGGGTGTGAATTTTGGTCGCATCGAATCGCTTTTCCGCCATTAAAGCCATCGCGCGGCGCGTGGCGCTGCGGCCTTCGCCGCGAATGCCGTAGACGTAGATGTTGTTCTTCACCAGATGCGCCAGGTCGGTCGTCACCGGCTCGTGCGGGAACGCCGCCAGGCAGATTTTCCCGCCGCGGTTGGTCATGTGGATGGCTTGATTGAGGGTAGCCTCCGTGCCGGCGCATTCGATTACATAGTCCGCGCCGATTCCGCCGGTGAGCTGTTTTACCACCTCGACGGCATTCTCCTCGGCGATGTTGATGACGCGATCGGCGCCGAGTTCTTTGCCGATGGCGAGGCGTTTGTTGCGCGTTCCGGTCAGGATAACCGGACTCGCGCCGAGCGCTTTTGCGACGGCCACCGCCAGCAGTCCGATCGGTCCGGGGCCAATGACCACCACGCTCTCGCCCGCGACCAGCCCGCCGAGTTCGGTCAAACCGTACATTGAAGTCCCGGCGGTGACGACGAGCGTGGCTTCCGCGTCGCTCATCGTGTCCGGCACCCGCGCCAGCGTGTTGATATGATTGATCGCATATTCGGCGAAACCGCCATCGGTCGTAAAACCGTTGGCGCGATGACCCTTGTCGGGTTTCCCATAGTTAAGGCAGGAGGTGTACATGCCCTGCCGGCATCGCTTGCACTGGCCGCACCCCGCATGGATCTCCACGCTGACGCGTTCGCCGATTTCAAATTCATCGACGCCGGGTCCGAGTGCTGCAACGGTGCCCATATATTCATGGCCGGGCGTAAAATTCTTGTTGAAGGGCAGGCCGCCCTGAATGCTCGCCGGCGAGCCGCCGTGAATGACCTCAAGATCGGTTGCGCAGATCGCGACCGCGTCGATGCGGACCAGGACTTCGGCGCGGCCTGGAACCGGTGTGGGCTTGTCGCGCAGGAAAAGCTCGTCCGGGCCGCCCAGGACCCAGGCTTTCATCTGCGCAGGCACAGGAAATTCGGGTGACGTCTTGACGCCTGACGGGTCGTACATTGGCGCGGATCCCTGTTTCAGTTGGAGGCTACCATGCGAGAACCATTTCTAACGCCCCTCCGGGCGGCTGCAATTGATTTTTCAGTCACTGCAACGGTCTCGATCGACGCCGGTTGCACCTGCGGGTCTCAACCAGTCTTGTCGGCCGACAGCTTATAGATTTCGAGCGCATCGGCATCCGCGCCACGCGCTGATTTCGCCAGTCTGAACAATTGTGCGGCCAGCGCCGACATTGGGACCGGGCTCGATGTGCCGCGGGCGACGTCGACGACCGTATCGAGATCCTTCAGCATCGTTGCGATATGGCCGAGCGGCGGCGAATGAATGCCTTGCACCATGCGCGGTACGAATAATTGCAGCGGTATGGAATCGGCAAAGCCGCCGGCCAGTGCCTCCGGCAGCCGCCTGGCGTCGATCCCGGCATTCACTGCAAGCCGTGTCGCCTCCGCGAGCACGGCCATGGCGCAACCGACGATCACCTGATTGCAGAGCTTGGTGGTCTGGCCTGCTCCGGTTGGGCCCATATGCGTGAACCGCCGCGCCATTGCCAGAACATAGGGCCTCGCTCTTTCGATATCGGCGGCATCGCCACCGGCCATCACCGCCAGCGTGCCTTCCTCGGCGCCAATCGTACCGCCCGAGACCGGCGCATCGATCCATCCCATGCCGTTGGCCGCCTTCAGCCGTGCGGCGATGGCGCGCGCCGCATCCGGGTGGATCGACGAGAAGTCAACGACGAGCTTTCCGGAGCCGGTCGCTGTGGCAAGGCCGTCGGGGCCGAACACCACCTTTTCCACCGCAGCGGCGTCAGTAAGGCACATGAAGAGGATGCTGGCGGTCGCGGCAACATCGCTCGGATGCAATGCAGCCTTGGCGCCCGCCGCGACCAGTGCCGCAGCCTTGCCGGGGGACCTGTTCCAGACCGTGACGTCATAGCCCGCGCTCACCAGGCGTCGCGTCATCGGAAATCCCATCATCCCGAGTCCGAGATAGCCGAGCTTTTCCGCGCTTCGTGCGTCGGTCTCACCAATTTCAGCCATTGCACTTCTCCTGTTACCTGCATCCAGAACGGCGACGACCCCCGAGGAAGCTATGCGCCCAGCACCACGACATGCCGCGGCTCGACGGTAATGTAGACTTCCCGGCCTGCCGCCAAAGGCTCCATCGCGGCGCAGCGGGCGATCAGGTGCTGCGGGCCCCAACCGAGGTGAACCTGAGTGAAGTCTCCCTGAAACACCGTCTGCCGCACCGGCACACGCCAGACGTTTTGCGCCGCGGCCGGCGGTTCCGTCGAAATACGAAGGTGCACGGTCCGCACCGAAACCACCAGCTCGGCGCCAACGGGGCGTCCATAGGCCATGCCATAGACGATGTGGCCGGCAGGTGTTTCGAGCGCGATCAATCCGTCGGTGTCGAGATCGGCGCGATGGCGGCCACGCATGAGGTTAGCCGAGCCGACGAAATCCGCGACAAAGGCGCTATTCGGCAGCCGGTAGATTTCGTCGGGCGTCCCGGTCTGCTCGATCAGCCCGTCACGCATCACGACGATGCGATCCGACATCGCCAGCGCTTCTTCCAGGTCGTGGGTCACGTAAACGGAGGTGATGCCGAGGCGATGCTGAAGCTCGCGCAGTTCGATGCGCATATCGGCGCGCAATTTGGCATCGAGATTCGACAGCGGTTCGTCGAACAGAAGAACCGAAGGCGAGAATACGAACGCGCGCGCCAGCGCAACCCGCTGCTGCTGTCCGCCCGACAGTTGCGCCGCCCGCCGCGATGCGAAACTGCGCATCTGCACCATGTCGAGCGCGTGATGCACCTTTTCCGCGATCTCGGCTGCCCCGGTACGCCGCACGCGCAGTCCATAGGCGACGTTTTCGAATACGGACATGTGTGGCCAAATGGCGTAGGATTGAAACACCATCGACAGGCCGCGTTTCTCGGCGCGCATGTTGATGCGCTGTTCCGCCGAATAGACGGTGACGCCGTCGATGCGGATTTCGCCAGCGGTCGGCTGCTCAAGACCGGCGATCGCGCGCAATGTGGTGGTCTTGCCGCAGCCGGAGGGGCCCAGCAGCGTCAGCTGCTCGCCGGGCAAAACGTTGAAACTGACGCCGCGCACCGCCGGAACGCTGCCATAGTACAATTCAAGCCGATCGACCTCGATGTGTGGTTTCGACGGTGAAGACGATGCTGGGGGCTCCGGCAGCGACGCTGGCATGATTCCTGACATCCTAGTCGACGGGGTGAGCGCCGACGCGGCGCGTGACGGCGACAAGCACGATCATGGCGATGGCGACCACCAGCGTCTGGATCAGCGCCAGCGCCGCGGTGAGCTCCGAACTGGTCCCGAACCATGATTCGACGATCGACGGCGTGATCACTTTGGAATGCGGGCCCATCAGCAAGATAGAGGCGCCAAGCTCGCGGATGCTGGCGATGAACAGCAGCAGCCAGGCGGCGACCAGACCCGGCATGAGCAGCGGAATTGTCACCGTCCGCACCCGGAAGGCCCAAGCCGCACCGCACATCTGCGCGCATTCCTCGAGACTCTTGTCGATCTGCAGCATGACCCCGGCGATAGTGCGCACGCCGAGCGGCAAAAACACCGTGAGGTAGGCGAGCAGCAGCAGCCACAGCGTTCCGTAGATCGGAATCGGGAAGACCACCCAGGCCCACATCAGGCCGAACGCGAACACCAGCCGAGGCACCGCCTGCGGAAACATCACGACATATTCGATCAAGCCGCTACCGGGCAATCGCGAGCGGTAGATCAGCCAGGCGAGCAGTCCCATCAGCACGACACCGATTGTCGCGGTGCCAAAGCCGAGCAGCAGGCTATTGGTGAGTGCGGAGCGGACGGCATTCATTGTCATGGCGACGCGGAAGTTGTCCAGCGTCCAGTTTTCGGCAGTGGGGAAGGCGACGGCAATCTTCTGCAACGATGCGTAAAGCAGCGTGACCAGCGGCAGGCCGACCGCGGCGAGCAGATAAAGCACGCAGACGCCGAGCAACAGGTGGCGCAGCGGACCGACATCGGCCACCCGCGGCCGGAACGCCTTGCCGGTAATGGTGACGTAACTGCCGGCCATCACGATGCGCCGGTACAGGAACAGCATGAAGAACATCACGGCGAACAGCGACACGCCCATGGCGGCGGCAACCTGGATCTTCGGCGGATATTGCTGCACCAGCTGGTAGATTGCCGTGGTGATGACATAATAGCGGTTGGGCGTCCCGAGCACGAGGGCGGCGGCAAACGAGCCTAGCATTTCGGCAAAGACAAAGATGGCGGCGCCGAAAACGCCGGGGATCACCAGGGGCAGGGTGATACGCAGCATGGTGCGGAGGCGGCTGGCCCCGATGATCTGCGAGGCCTCCTCAAGCGCAGGGTCCATCGACTTCATAACAGCGGCTATCATGACGAATGCGACAGAGCCCTCGAACAGCGCCATGACCCAGGCGATTCCATACGCCGTATTGATATCGATGAGATGGCCAGTGCCGCCGAGTGCGCGCCAGATCTGGTTGATGAAGCCGCTTTCTGGCGAGCCGAGCAGGCTCCAGGCCAGCGCACCGAGCAACGGCGTCAGATAATAGGGCACCGCCATCAGCTGTTCGAATAGATGGCGGCCGGGCACATTGGTTCGCGTCAGGATCCACGCCATCACGAAACCGAACACCAGCGCCATCACCGTGGCGGCAACGGACACCGTCAATGTATTGAGCAGGATCTGCGGGTACTGGAATATGCCGTTGAAATTGTCGAAACCGTATGCGGTCGGCGGCCGCACTTGCGGGTCGCCGACATCGAGCGCTGCCTGAAATAGAAAGAAGACCGGGTACAGGACCAGCACCGCGGCAACGGCCGCGACTCCATACCCAGCCATCTGCTGGGCGGAGATTGGCGATCTCGCAGATTGCACGGCTGCTTCGCTCACAGGCCGAGCATGCCGTTCCATTCCTTGGCAAAGACATCGCGATTCGCCGCGTAGTCGTCCCAGTCGGCGGGGTAGAGCAGCTTGAGATCACCCAGCCGCACCCCGGTCGGCATGGGCGGCGCATCGGTGCGCACCGACCCGTAATAGAGATTCGGGTTGGTTTGATACCAGGCCTGGCCACGCTTCGACATCGCCCAGTCGACGAACAGCTTGGCCGCTTCCGGATGCGGCGCCTTGCTGACGGCGCCGACAATCAGAGGCGTGGCCGGCAACCCGTCGGCTGGTGCGACGAATTCAACCTTGGCACCTTTGTCCTTGAAGAGGATGTAGGCCGGGTATTCTCCGATCGCGGTGATCGTATCGTCGCCCTTGGCGAGCCGATCGAACAACTGGACGCGGGAATCGAACGCGTGCGGATTCTGCTTGGCGAACTCTTTCCAGAAGCCCGCCCCATACAGCTTACGCAGCGTGTACCACTGCACGAACTGCAAACCGGAGGCGGAAATCTTGCAGCTGATCGAGCCCTTCCAGCGAGGGTTGAGAATGTCCTGCCATGTCTTCGGCGCGTCCGCGGCGGAGACCTTGGTTGAGTTGTAAGCGATCCCGGCGGGGTCGACGCCGGTCCAGAAAAACGAGCCAGCCGGCGAGCTCAGATGGTCCGCCTTGTAAGCCGGAGTTTCCGGCGACACGTAGTGTTCGTAGCCGCCCTTCTTCTGGAAATCGACAGCCGGCGCCAGGTCGGATAGTTGAATGACGTCCACGTCGAAACGGCCGGCGGAGCGTTCGGACAGGATCTTGGTGTAGAGCGCGCCGGTCTGCGCCCGCACGTAGCTGGTGTTGATCTTGGGGAAATCCTTGCGGAATCCTTCCATAATGCCGGCGGTGCCGGGCTCGTTCTCGTGACAATAGAACACGAGCTGACCTTCCTGCTCGGCTTTTTCCACGTCGGCGTTGGTCAGGAAATCATGAACTTTTGTTGGTGATTTCAACGGCGCCTGCGCCAGTACGCTGGGTGCTGCAATTCCGAGAAGCGGCATCGCGGCACCAGCCTTGAGCAGGGCGCGTCGCGTCACATTGCTTTTTTTGCTGTTGGACAATTCGCTCTCCCGTGTGGCTTGTTTCTTCTTTTTGCTTGTGCCGTGCAGTCTGAACCAACGTATCAAGTTTGACAACCGATGCATTTTGACGCCGCATGCCGGCGCGTGCTGCTTGCCCTCACCGTGGCCGCGGGCCGCGCCGATTCAGGGGGCGGGCCCTGCCCAGAGCCCGACCTTGCCGGGCGAAGCCGCACGCAAGCACGCCCCGATGGCTTGCCTGATTGTTTGAACCATGAAAGGTTTAGCGGACGTAATTCCGAGCGGCGTCTGTTGGCGTCGAAAAAGTGGAGTAGGCATGATGCGGACACCTTCGAAATGGATCGTGGCGGCTGGGGCTGCGGTCGCTGTTCTGGCGAGCACGAACTTATCGCACGCGCAACAAAAGATCCGCGTTGGCTGGACCATTCCGGCCGAGGAATCGAAATACTGGATGATGCGGCGGCCTGCGGAATTCCCCGATCTCGGCAAGACCTACAATATCGAATGGACGCAGTTTCAGGGCACCGCGCCGATGACGCAAGCGCTGGCGGCGGGAGCGCTCGACTGCGCGACGCAGGCGCCATTGTCGCTGGCGAACGGCGTGGTCGGCGGAAACCTTAAAGCTTACATCGTGGCCCAACACGTCTTCGAAAAGCCCGGCGGCTTCTCCCTCTATTGGGCGGTTAAGGACGATTCGCCGATCAAGACCATTGCCGATCTCAAGGACAAGACCGTCGGCATCTCGGTGATCGGCGGCGGCTCCTACGGTCCATTCGCGATGCTTTTGAAGAAGAACGGCGTCGACCCGGCGAAAGACATCAAGCTGGTCGAGGTCGGTTTCGCCGTCTCCGAGGACGCACTGCGTCAGGGTCGGGTCGATGCCGTGAACATGAACCAGCCTTTCGCGGCGCGCGCTGAGGCCAAGGGCGGCATACGCAAGCTGTTTTCGCTCTCCGAGGAAATGCCGAACATCGTTCATATTCTCGAGGCCTGCCGCGCTGACTTTGTCGACAAGAATCCGGATCTGGTCAAAGCCTATGTGCGCGACATCACCTCGGGCATGAAAAAAGCGCTGGCCAATCGCGAGGAAACGCTGAAGGTCGTCTCCGAACAGTTGAAGGCGCCGGTGCCGGTACTGGACACCTATCTGCTCAAGGACAATGATCTCGCCCGCGATCCGGGAGCCGCGCCGAATTTCGACGCGATCCAGAAGATGCTCGACATTTATGCGGCGACAGGAATGCTGCCGAAGATGGACGTCGCGCAGTTCAAGCACCCGACCATTGTCGCGCCGCTGCAGTAGGAAGACGTATTCACTGGTGGTTCCAGCGTTCGCCGGGAACGACCTGGAGAGAGATTCATACGCATGAAGAAGTGGCGATCACGGGTGACGACCGATGGTCTCGATCGTGCGCCGCACCGCGCCTTCATGCGGGCGATGGGGCTGGACGACGAGGCGCTCGCCAGGCCGATGATCGGCGTCGTCAGCATGAAGGGCGAACAGACGCCCTGCAACATGACCCACGATTTCCAGGTTGATGCCGCCAAGGCGGGGATCGCGGAAGCCGGCGGCACGCCGCGGGAATTCACCACCATTTCGGTTTCCGACGGCATCAGCATGAATCACGAGGGAATGAAGTTTTCGCTTCTCTCGCGCGAGTTGATTGCCGATTCAATCGAAGCTGTGGTCCATGGCCTTGCCTACGATGCATTGATCGGTTTCGGCGGCTGCGACAAGACGCTTCCCGGCGTGATGATGGGAATGATCCGCTGCAACGTGCCATCGATCTTCATCTATGGCGGCAGCGCGCTTCCCGGGCGGTTCGAGGGTAAGACTCTCACGGTGCTGGATTCCTACGAGGCGGTCGGCGGCTTCATGACCGGAGAAATCGATGAGGCGACGCTTGCGGGCATTGAGCGGTCCTGCCTGCCGACGATCGGCGCCTGTGCGGGACAGTTCACCGCCAACACCATGGCGATGGTTTCCGAGGCGATGGGGCTGACGATCCCCAACGTGTCGATGATCCCCGGCGTCTATGCGGAGCGCGCGCAAGTAGCGCGCCGGGCCGGACGTCTGGTGATGGAGATGCTGCGACAAGGTGGGCCATTGCCGCGCGAAATCGTAACGCGAAAGTCGCTGGAAAACGGCGCGGCCATTGTCGCCGCGACCGGCGGATCGACCAATGCGGCGTTGCATTTGCCGGCACTTGCCAACGAGGCCGGCATTTCCTTCACGTTAGACGACGTCGGCGAGGTCTTTGCGCGAACACCTCTGATCGGTAATTTACGCCCGGGCGGAAAATATACCGCGAAGGACGTCTACGATATCGGCGGCACCGCCGTGGTCGTCCGCGCGCTGATCGAAAGCGGTCACATCGACGGCAGTTGCCTGACGATTACCGGCCGGACGGTTGCCGAAGAATACGGCGGCGCCAATGCGCCCGACGGCGAGATCATCACCTCTGCAGGCGCGGCGATCAGTCCGGACGGCGGTGTCGCGGTCTTGAAGGGCAACCTTTGCCCTGACGGAGCCGTCATCAAGGTGGCTGGCCTCAAAAAACTGGTGTTCGAAGGTACCGCGCGCGTGTTCGAAGATGAGGAGGAATGCGTCGATGCCGTCCGCAACCGCAAATACGCGGCAGGCGACGTTCTCGTCATCCGTAATGAAGGCCCCGTGGGCGGTCCCGGCATGCGCGAGATGCTGGGGGTCACAGCACTGATTTACGGACAGGGAATGGGAGAGAAGGTCGCACTTATCACCGACGGGCGCTTTTCCGGCGCCACCCGTGGGATGTGCATCGGTTATGTCTCGCCGGAATCGTTCATCGGCGGCCCGCTGGCGCTGGTGCAGGAGGGGGATCGGATTCGCATCGATGCGGGTGCGCGCCGCCTGGATTTGCTGATCGACGACAATGAATTCGCAAAGCGACGGCAGGACTGGAAGCAGCGGCCGCCGCGGCACCGGGCAGGGGCGCTCGCCAAGTACGCGCGGCTGGTCGGCCAGGCGCCCGGCGGCGCCGTCACCCACGACGGCGCGGCGGAATGGCCGTGGTTCGACCAGCGCTGATGTGGCTCATTTGTTCGAATTGTCCCACCTTGTTTTCCGCGCCGGGAACTGTTGCGCCGTTCTTGATTAGCGGGCGTCGGTGCCGTATACGCCTGCTTGGAGCATCACATGACGCTGTTTGCAAAGATATTCACGACGAAAACGCTGTTACAGATCATTCTGGTTTTGACCGCTACGGTCATGATGAAGGCGATCAGCGCCCATTATGATTTCAGCTGGGCTACCGCGCTCGGGCAGGGATAGCTTTTCAGCGGCGGCTTCGGACCGCTCAGGTTACATCCAGATAACGATTGAAGCGGGGATCGCGCCAGACCTCCGCGGTTATGCACCCGGCGAGTATATCGGCGGCATCCCAGACATCCTGAAAGCGAATGTAAAGCGGCGCGAAGCCAAAGCGCATGATGTCGGGCGCCCGAAAGTCGCCGATCACACCGCGCTCGATCATCGCCTGCACCACCGCATAACCCTTGTCGAAGGATATCCCGACCTGGCTGCCGCGCAATGATGGTTGGCGGGGTGTCACGATATCAAGGCCCGGCAAAAGCGCCGCAACGCGTGCCATGAATAGCTCCGTGAGCGCGAGGCTCTTCTGTCTCAAAGCGGCCACCTCCACGCCCTCCATCGCGTCGAGAGCCACATCGACGCCGCGCAGGGAAATGATCGGCTGAGTTCCGCACAGAAAGCCTTTGATACCTTCGTCGGGCCGGAAATCGCGATCGAACGCAAATGGGGCAGCATGACCCCACCAGCCTGATAACGGATGCCTTGCGGCGGCCTGATGGGCTTTTGCGACGGAAATAAAGGCTGGAGAGCCGGGACCTCCGTTCAGATATTTGTAGGTGCAGCCGACTGCAAAATCGACCGCATGAAGGTCGAATGCGATTTCGATCACGCCGATCGAATGACAGAGGTCCCACACCACCAGCGCACCGGCGTCGTGAAGTTGTTTGGTGATGGTGGCCATGTCGAGCAGCGCGCCTGTGCGATAATTAACATGCGAGAGCACGGCGACCGCGACCGTTTGGTCGAGCAAGGCGTCGATAGAGGTGCCATCCGCACCAATCAATCGTCGCTTCATCGGACGACCCGCGGACTTGATTGCGCCTTCGATGATATAGAGGTCTGTCGGGAACGACTCATCCTCGGCGATGACCACGTCGCGGCCGGGCCTCAATCCGATTGCGGCATGGACTGCCTTGTAGAGATTGATCGATGTGGTGTCGCAAACCAGGGTTTGACCCGGAGCCGCCCCAAGCAGTGCCCCGACGCGGTCGCCGAGCCGGACGGGCATGTCGAACCATCCCGCGCTGTTCCAGCTCCTGATAAGGTCGTGGCCCCACTCCTGTTCGATCGTGCGGTTCAGGGCGCTCGCCGCGGCTCGCGGCATCGGGCCGAGCGAATTGCCGTCGAGATAGATGAGGCCGTCGGGAATCAAAAAGCGGTCGCGCAAACCGCAAAGCGGATCTGCGGCATCCCGAGCGACGCACGCGTCCCGCGAAATCATGGAGGTCGACGACATCATGAGAGCCTCGCGATCAAACACCAAAGGACATGCCGGATCATGGAGCGCGCGCTGGTGCCGAATTCAAGTCTAAAGGCTAGCTCATGAACTCAAGCATAAGCCTGCTAACGAAACAACGGTAACTGCTCGTTGTCGGCCGTACGCGCAACGGAAATCCCGATTGACAGCAAAAGCCTTATCATTTTAAGTTTAAAATATCGTCCGCGGCATACCGGATATGGGCATGCGCGACAATGTCATCGACTCGTCAAGAGGCGTGAACGCGATGAGTCAGCGCAAGGAAATATCCTATTCAGGCTATCTCGAGCTCGACAAGATTCTGCAGGCGCAACAGCCGCTATCCAGCGCCCATGACGAGATGCTGTTTATCATCCAGCACCAGACGTCCGAGCTTTGGATGAAGCTTGCGATTCACGAACTGAGTGCGACTTGCCGGTTGATTGCGGCGGACGACCTGCAGCCGGCCTTCAAGACATTGTCGCGGGTGTCCCGCATCCTCGAGCAGCTCAACTCGGCCTGGGATGTGCTTCGCACGATGACGCCAAGCGAGTATACGGAATTTCGTGGATCGCTTGGGCAGTCGTCCGGCTTTCAGTCCTGGCAATATCGCATGATCGAGTTTCTCGTTGGCAACAAGAATGCTGCGATGATCCATACACACCAGGACGATAAAGCCGTTGTTGAGCGGCTCGAAGCGGCCCACCGTGCGCCGAGTATCTATGATCTCACCCTGCAGCTTTTAGATCGCCGCGGCCTCGCTATCGATAAAGCCATCATTGAGCGCGATGTCTCGGTATCGCATATCGGAGACGATAGTGTCGTGCGCGCGTGGTTATCGGTCTATCAGGATCCGGCTCGTTTCTGGGAATTGTATGAACTCGCCGAAAAGCTGGTGGATTTCGAGGACTATTTCCGCCGCTGGCGTTTCAATCACGTGACCACCGTCGAGCGGATCATCGGATTCAAGCGAGGAACCGGCGGCACTTCGGGCGTTTCTTACCTGCGAAAGATGCTCGACGTGGTGTTATTCCCGGAGCTCTGGCAGGTGAGGACCCAATTGTGAAGGGCCTGATTGACATCTCGCCTGCGCTGCGCGTCGGCATGGGCGTGTTTCCCGGCGATGCTGATTTTTCCGTCAGTCAGACGTTCACGATCGGGCCGGACTGCCCCGTCAACGTTGCCAGCTTCTCGATGTCAACGCACTGCGGCGCTCATGTCGATGCACCTCTGCACTACGATCCCGCGGGCGCCAGTATCGATATGCTGGATCTCGGCGATTTCATCGGCCCCGCCAGGGTCGTCGATGCCCGCGGGAAAGACCCGCTTTGTGGTTTTGAGGAGATCGCGTCCGCGCTCGACGGCGCTCCACCGCGACTGCTTTTGAAATTGATGGACAGGGGCGACCAATTGACGTGGCCGACGGGATTCCGCGCGCTGGCTCCGGAAACAGTGGAGCGTCTGGCTGTTCGCGGTATGCGGCTCATCGGCGTGGACGTGCCGTCGGTCGATCCGGAGACGTCGAAAAGCCTCCCGTCACACATGGTTTGCCGGCGGCACGATGTTCGGATTGTCGAGAACCTTGTACTGGCCGACGTCATACCCGGCGACTACGAATTGATTGCGCTGCCGTTGAAGCTCAGGGGTCTCGACGCCGCGCCGGTGCGCGCGGTGCTCAGGCGATTGGGCCCCCGATGAGATCGACGCGGAACTGGTTCCTGCTCCAGGTATCGGCTGTCTCAGCACTGTGCGGAGCATATGAGGGATTGCCGTTCGCTACGGAACTCCGGAAAACGCGCCGGCGCCAGTGATGCCCTAAATCGACATCGCAGCCGTGCAAGTTTCCGCTATGCTCGGGACGTTGACGGTCCAAAACCGAGAAGCCATCTGTGTCTGACGGACCTGTGTCGAAACGAAAAGCGGGAATGAAGATGTCGCCATCGCTGAGGGGCGTTCAGGCTGAACCTGAACCTGCGCCGGCGCGGGGGCAGGCAATTGCGATGATCGAGATCGATCGGGTCTCGCAGGTTTTTCAGACCTCCGGGCGTCAAAGCCATCTGGCGTTGTCGGAGATTTCGCTGGCAATCGAGGATGGCGCCTTTGTCTCGATTCTTGGCCCGTCCGGCTGCGGAAAATCGACGCTGCTCTATATCGTTGGCGGTTTTGTCACCCCGACCGAAGGTGTCGCCAGGATGAAGGGCAAGGCGATCATCGGGCCAGGTCCCGATCGCGGGCCGGTGTTCCAGGAGTTCGCGCTGTTTCCCTGGAAGAGCGTGCTTGGCAACGTGATGTATGGTCCGCGCCAGCAGGGCGTGAAATCAGCGGAAGCCGAAGCGCAATGCCGCGCGCTGATCGAAATGGTCGGTCTCAAGGGCTTCGAGAATTTCTACCCCAAGGAATTGTCCGGAGGCATGAAGCAGCGCGTCGCGCTGGCGCGCACGCTGGCCTATCATCCCGCCGTGCTGCTGATGGACGAGCCTTTCGGCGCGCTGGACGCGCATACGCGCACGCGGCTGCAGAACGACCTGCTCAATATCTGGGAGCGCGACCGCAAGACGGTGCTGTTCGTCACCCATTCGGTCGATGAGGCGGTGTTTTTATCGGACAAGGTCGTGGTGATGACGCGTTCGCCCGGCCGCATCAAGCAAACCGTCGATATCGATCTGCCGCGCCCGCGCCGCCGGGCAGAACTGCTGGTCGATCCGCGTTACCAGAAATACGTCGTCGATATCGAGCGCATGATCGATGACACCATTGAAAACGAGTTGCGCCCATGAGTACACTGCGTGCTCTTCTCGCGCGTTCGGCGCCGCTGCTCGCCTGTCTCGGCCTGCTTGCCATTTGGCAGACCGCGGCGCTGATCCTGAGCACCGACAGCTTTCCGACCGCCTGGGAAGCGATCCGCACCATTCCTTCCATCCTTGGCGACAAGGAATCATTGATCAACATTCTCGCATCGCTGCGCCGCATGGCGATTGGCTTTGGCCTCGCCGTTGTCGTTTCGATTCCGTTGGGATTGATGATGGGCCGCAGCCGCGGGGTGGCATCGTTTTTCAATCCGCTGCTGATGGTCACCTATCCGGTACCGAAGGCGGCGCTGATGCCGATTATCATGCTCTGGCTCGGCGTCGGCGACGTCGCGAAGATGCTGGTGATTTTTCTCGGCGTCAGCCTTCCGGTGATCTATCACAGCTTTCAGGGGGCCAAGGCGGTCGAGGAAAAGATGCTGTGGTCCGGCGCTGCCATGGGCCTGTCGGCGGTGCAGCGCATGATCCGGATCGTGCTGCCGGCGGCGCTGCCGGAAATCCTCACCGGCTGCCGTACCGGGCTGGTGCTGGCGCTGATCACCATGGTCACCAGCGAGATGATCGCGCGGCAATCTGGCGCCGGAAATATCCTGTTCAACGCGCTCGATATGGGACAGTACGATACCGTCTATGCGATGATCATCATCATTGGCGCGATGGGTATCGGTCTTGACGCCGCGTTCGAAAAGATACGCGGCAGACTGGTAAAATGGTCCGAGCCGGGCTTCGATATTCCTTTGAGCTTTACATGAACGCACGCGCCGTCACAACGGATGTTCTGCTTGGGATCGTGCCGATCGCACTGCTGGTCGCATTGTGGCAGGCGATTGCGTCGTTCGGCTATGCGCCGGCGTCGCTGCTGCCGCCGCCCGGTCTGGTGTTCATGCGCCTCGCGCAGCAACTGGTCACCGGCACGTTTCAACATGAGATTGGCGCCACGCTATTCCGGTTGTTCGCCGGATTCTCGATTGCGGTGATTCTCGGCGTCGGCATCGGCCTTGCGGCGGCGGCGAGTCCGGCGGTCAATTCCGTGGTACGTCCGATCGTGCGGGTGCTGGCGCCGTTGCCCAAGGTCGCGCTGTATCCGGCACTGCTGTTGTTGCTCGGTTTCGGTCACGAATCGAAGATTACGCTGGTTGCGGCGGATGCGTTATTTCCGATTCTGCTTTCGACCTATTACGGCGCGTCGATGGTGGAGCAGAAATTGATCTGGTCGGCGATGGCGGCGGGCACACCTCGCCGTCAAATCCTGTTCAAGGTGGTGCTGCCGGCTGCGGTACCGTCGATCCTCACCGGCTGCCGCATTGGCCTTGTGATCTCATGCATCGTGGTATTTCTCGCCGAGATGATTACCTCGACCGACGGCCTCGGCCATCTTCTGGTGACGGCGGCCCGGACCTTTCAGGCGGTCGACATGTTCGTTCCGTTGATCGCGATTTCGCTGCTGGGACTGATTCTCAACGGCCTGTTGCAGGGGTTAAGGTCGTATCTGCTGCGAGGGTTTCCGGAAGTCTGATGTCGAGTCGCGCGGTATCGTATTTTTCCCGTCATGGCCGGGCTTGTCCCGGCCATCCACGTCTTTTTTGCTGTTATGCTGTTAGGACGTGGATGCCCGCCACGAGGCCGGGCATGACGACTTTGCTGCAAGTGGAGATAATGCATGCTGGCGGATCGCATCGAAGCAAAATGGATCGACGCGTTCTGCGAGATTTTCGAGCGTTGCGCGGTCAAGTCCGGTGACACCGCTGCCATTCTTTCGGAGACCCAGTCGCGTGCGCTCAACGTCCACCTGGCCGAGCTTGCCCTGTTGCGGATGGGCGCCAAACCGTTCCACATCATCGTACCGACACCGCGTAACCGGGAGATCGTGCCGATCCGCTCCACCGGCGCCAGCGTAGCGATCCAGCGGCTCGCGCCTGTTGTCACCGC
>WNGG01002345.1_pt1 | contig 23206 bp, 12 predicted proteins | sample 5400661 | NCBI WGS metagenome assembly WNGG01 (sample SAMN13153372, study PRJNA577476) | soil metagenome | isolation source: 100 cm soil or saprolite under Garry oak tree replicate 1 | place: USA:California | collected 2016-06-15
GTTCATGTCAAAGCTGGACCATCGCGAGGTCGCCTTTGCAGAGAACTGGCTCGTCGAGATTGGAGCAATCGACCGGCACCGTAAGACTACCTGGAAGGGGCTCTTAATGAGCGAAATCCCGTACGAGCCTGACTTTGCACACATGATCTCCAGCGCTCTGATCTCCGGAGATTATGATATGGCAAAGTGGCTCCTAGCCAGCGGCTCGTTCGGCGACTCGCTCAACCACGCTTACAAATCAGAGAGAGAACGCGAGGCTCGCCGGTTCCTGTACGGCTTGGACAATACAAATGAGCTTAACGTCAAAGCGCACCTTCTCAAAGGCTACGCGGAGGACAGCGACGGATCATTCGTCTCAAAGCTGGTCGCGAACGGACTCTTCCCCGTATTCGTGGAGGAAGCGTGGAAGAACCATGAAGCAGCTAGAGAAGCATTGAATGACCTGCTCAGCGCGTCAAAGAAGAGACCCATACCCAAAGAGGTCGTGGTAGACCCTGATACTATCAAGCTCAAGCCATACCTCGAAAACTGCTTATCGTTCGAAAGATTCGGCCCACACGAAAAAAAAGGGCACGAATTCAAGGAAATGAGCATCGAAGGACAGTTCTATGCAAGAGCCTTGACGATAAACTACAGACGCATACTGTTCGACATAATTGCGATGAATTCTCCGAGTAAGCATCGCCACCAAGCCAGGCGATAAGACCAGGAATCAATCTAAACATCCATCAGGCCCGCGCCAACTGCATAGCAGAGAGTGATTAATTCGCGTTAATGGACGCGGTTTCGCTGACAATTTTCTGGCTAGCCTGACGTAAGCAAGGTGCACCGGATTACTTTTCGTAGCGCACGCACGCTTGATTGAAAGTTCCCCGATAGGCTTTTACGAACTGTCTCAGATGTTCTTGGTGAGTATGCAGAGCGTCTTGATCGAGCAGAATATACCAGCTCCTGGCCAGCACTTGTGTGGGCTCGCCTGGGGCAGTGCTCACCTATGGCACTCGGATGGCGACACTAACCTGATCTATCAGATCGACCCAACTAGTGGGAAGGTACTCGGCAGTATTCCTTGTCCTCATGTTCGAACAGACCTGAGCTATGACAGGTGAAACCTGTGGCAGATCGCGGGTCACCCAAAGCGGATCGCGGTAATCGATCCTCAGCGGGCCACGATTCTCAAGGAAATAGATTCAGGACCAGATCGGGAAATGCTTGTGGGCTCTGCGTATCTGGCGAGAACTACTATGTTGGATTCAAGCGGAGGGATTGGCAAGAGAAATCTTTTTCCACATAACTATATTGTATTTAGGTGAGCATGACGGAACGTAAGAAACAACCGGTATACTACTTAGTGTTCGTCGTAACCAAATACAAAAACTTCGAAGAGGCTAAGGCAAAAGCGCCTGAGCAGATCGCTTCTCACCTGGCACGTTCAAAAGAGCTGCACCAGCAGGGTGATCTCCTGATGTCAGGTGCTTTCCTGAACAACCCTGAAGAACCACTCAGCACTATGGCCGTTCTTAGCTCGCGTAGAGCCGCGGAAGATTACATACATGGTGATCCATTTTTCATAAACGGGATGATTAGCAAGTGGTACATTCGTGAATGGGCCAACATGTTTGGCTAGTCAACGATTTTTGAATCGCTCTGCGGGAGTTCTGTGAAGTCCAAGCTGATCTGCACCTCGTCAGTTATCGGAATAGTTTTGCGTTCTCTCCCTTGACGCCTTTCTTGTTTCGATCTAGGTTCGGATCAATAGGTAGTTTTGACTAATTCGCGACTGTCTGACGGTCTTGACACTTCACCCAATCAAGCCCCAGGATGACCTCGTGGCTCTGGATGGAAGAGCTTAGTGTGTCGGCCAGCCCTTCGTCAAGTTGACTTCGAGTAAGAGTAACTCGGCTTCTTGTTCAGCGGTCGTCGTGACGATCCCCTGTCCTCGTATTTCTGCCGCGTTTAGAACGTAGAGGTACAATCCATGACCGTCTCTCAATTCGTAATCGATCTTGTGTCCTGGCTGGAGGAATGAGGTGAGGACTGCGCCGTCGGCCCGGAGCGGGAGCGTCTCCGGATTCTTGTACGCCACCAGCGGGAGCCATTGGTTGGTTCTTTCTGATCGATCTACTTCTTGTTGTTCTACTGATGGTGTCATGTTGAGCTGTTCGGGTATGTACCATATCTGGATGAATCGCATTGGAATGTCTTTTCGATTGTTGATCTCTGAATGGTACATTCCACGGCCCACGGTGGTGTGTTGTACTCCTCCCTTGTGGAGAAGGCCGCCCTTACCACGCTCGTCCTCATGACGAAACTCTCCCTCGACGACATATGTGACAACCTCATTCTGAGTATGAGGATGCAACGGCCACACAGCACCAGGACTCAACGTATCATCATTCAAGACCCTAAGGTTTCCGAAACCATTATGCAAAGGGCTATTGTACATGTCGAAGGAAAAATGCCACCGACCACGAAAAGTCCCATCCCGAATCCTACCGGAGGCCTGATACAGGGTGTCAGTGGGCCGGACTGTTGTTTTGAGGTCTGCTGTTTTCTGTGAGGACAAGAATGTGCGGAGTTGCCGCGCCCAAGGCCGATATTTAGGATTTCTACAGACTTAACCTAAGAACTGGAAAGAGCAAATCGCCCGTTGTCAGCCTGATCTCGCGTATCTTGAATCCTCTGATTCAGGATCTACGTCTTTCCATGGGTTGAGGAAGCCTCTTCGTATCTCTTCTTAACGAAGGGCAAGACGGATCCTACATCCTTAGGTCCACTCAACGGTGTCACCCAGAGCCTGCCAGTCTGTCCTGCCATCTCAAACGGTTTCCCACCAAACTTCTCTTTCAGATCCTTCTGGTCTTTTTCCGAGAGCTTCATGACCACAATTCCGTTCGTCACGAGGAAGCCGATGAACTTCCGATTGTAAAAGTAGCAGAGGCAACCCATCATGGGCCTGGAACTCACTCCCTTCCAGGTCAGAGCTTCTTCTTCGAACGCTTTCCGAATCTCGACCATCTTTTCTTCGTCATAATACTTCAAACAATCACCACAGCGTTGATCAAAATTGGAGTTCTTCCGGTTCTTGCGTTTAAGACAGAACTGTTATAACTATTCACGGGCGAAGGCATCTTTGGAACGATGGTTTCGGCTAGTATCCCCGATTCCACAGGTCATCGAGGCCCATCTCCAGGCAAGGAAGGCGTTTTTTTCCTGATAGTCCTTCTCAGCACCGAGAGAGAATCAACTTCGACGGCCAATGTGGGCGACCATGAAACAGACCCGTCTCTGGAAGAGACCGGATTGAACTCTGAACCGGCCTCCTACCAGTTCACCACCGACATCAACTTCGACCAGTAGCTCTTTCGCCCGTCCGACATGGCCGGGTTGACAGATCCAGAGAATCAGCAGAGCAATAACTCTCCTGACTTCTCCGAAGACGCGTTCGTTCGGGCGGAGCCTGCCCAGTCCACACGAGGGTCAAGTGGATTCTGGTTACCAGAACGGACCTCGCGACCGCGAAGTATGATGCAGCCTATACGAGCGTTGACCCCTATTGGTAGGTTGCCGAGGAACTCGCTCACACAACAGAGTCTGGTTCTTCGTCGCTGTGAGATTTCCGTAATCGTAGTTCCCGAACGAATCTCGGCACGAAAAGTAGGTTCAAGACAGAAAATGGAATCATCAAACAGGATCACAACTTCCTGTACCAGACTCCACTTCCTGAAGAAGATCGGGCTTGACCGACCTCGTGGAGCAGAGCGGTCATGAGCAGAAAATCCAGTCTCTCTAGTCTCGACTGGGCAGCATCCGTTGTCACCATCATTCTTGGGCTGCTCTTGTTCCTGAGCCCTTCCTCTATAATCCGAATTCCCTCTGTCGGAAACGGCGTTCTGAGGGGCGCGTCGACACTCGCTCTGCCATGGAGCTGGCTGGGAGCGCTCTCCGCAATCCCTCTCTTCTGGCTACTCATCCTCGGATGGGTCCTCGGACTCTTCGTCGCGATCGGCGTATTCTCGAAGAGACGAAACCCGAGACAGGCCAAACCGCACTATCGGCGCTCCGAGCCAGAGAGGAATCTGCGTAGACGACATAAATCTCACATCCGTTCCCTCACGGCGCTTCTGGCGGTATCCATGATAGTTCTGGCCGTAAGCGGCATGACAATATTCCTAGTCCCGCCGACAACATCTAGCCCCGGCCAGGGACACGGCCCGGGAAATGGTGGCAACGGAGGAGGAACGAGCGGAGGACAATCCGGTGCAACCAGCAATAACCTAGCCAGTTTATCCACCAGCCTATTCCCAGTCGATCAGATTTCAGACTCCAAAGGTCTGGGGTACGGCGGACAAAGAAAGATAGTCGTCGACAGCATCAGCAGTATTTACGTTGCTTACAGGAAAGCGCCGCCAGGCTTCAATCAAGACGAGACCTACGTCGCAGTATCCACCGACAATGGCAAGACCTGGGCCGACCTCGGTGGAGGACCAGTTGGTATCGTCAACGCCCCACCAGTAACGTCAGGCACCCCTCAAGGCGGAGGAACTGGAACAGACCAGAGAGTACCGTCAATCGCAATCGACTCAAGAGACCAGGTTCATGTAGTGTGGTACGGGCGCGACCAAGTCTATACAGGCGCGAACGAGAGACAGATCAAATACGCTAGGTGGGACGGCGCCGCGTGGTCGCCCTGGATCAACATTTCCCCTGTAACGGGATACTCTAGTAGTACATACTGGCAAGAACATCCAGTGATTGTTATCGGAAAGAATGACGTTCTGCACGTTCTTTGGGAAGGCGCCGACTCTGGCAGCGCAGGCGTCCAGCAGATAAAACACTCCATGTCAACAGACGCCGGGAACACATGGACGAGCTGGGAGAACATAATTCCTCTCGATTCGTCAGGACAAAGCCGGCCCGACGCTGTTACTGATCCAAGCGGAAATCTCTACGCAGCATGGTATGGCGGGGTTTCAGGCCAAACCGGAACACGCATCAAATACTCCAGATGGGACGCCGGCTCGAGGACTTGGGGTCAAGCACAGATTGTTGCAAGCATCGAAGGTTTTGACCAGAAACACGTAAGCCTCGCTATCGACAAGTCCAACACGCTGAGGCTCGTCTGGGACGGTTTCGACAACAGCAACTCATACTCTCTTGTGAAATATTCCAGCCTAAACCTGAACCTATCCACGCCCCAGTGGACCGCGTGGACCAACGTCAATAGCATAACAGGACTTAACCAGTCCGACCCGATGATCTCAATCGGCCCCCCTGGAATGGTTCTCGTCGCCTGGCAGGAATGGACAGGCAGCGACTCACTTACCGCCACAAACGTATCCGTCTACATTATGATAAATGGAGTCGCCCAATCCAAAACACAGCTGGGCAGCAGCTTCTCAACGAACAACAAGTGGCCTGTAATGCCGGAAGATTCATCAGGAGGAATCGTCCGTATAGGCTGGCTGAGCGGACAAGGGGCACCATACACGATTTGCTACGGCCAAACCTCTCTAACAGTGTCCTAGACCCTCTAATGAGCTGGAGGCCAAGTTGACCTCCGAAGCCCCAAAACGAAAAGGATCGAGATGGAAAGACCTCACCCTAGCAACTACAACCACCGTTGTCATCCTCCTCCTCGTCATCGTCGTCCAAGTAGCTACACAAGCCCCCCCAGCACAGACCGCGCAGGGTCAGGACATCGGATACAAGATCGCGACCACCAACGACTGGCAAGGCCTGGCTTGGGGAGAGACATGGAAGCTCGCCGAAAGCAACAACGGAACGCTCTACGTCGCATATAGATCGCAGGAAAGAGGCGGACAGGGATACAAGGCATACGTAGACTTCTCAAAGGACCACGGTGTGACATGGTCGCACTTAGGAGGCGGACCGATCTCCCCCGGGACCGAGATTCAACGCGTTCCGGCACTCGCCATTGGCAGCAACGACGTACTCCAAGTTGTCTGGTACAGCGAGCCAGGAGGATCAACAAGCGGAGTAGACCGTCAGATATGGTATTCCCGATGGTTTGAAGATGCGTGGACGGCCCCCAAGATAATACCGCTCCACATTGACGGGTTTGAGCAGGCAGCAGACCCGACCCACTGGCAAGAACACCCTGACATTATCGTCGACCGGTTCAACCCGACTCGAGTCTACGTGGTCTGGGAAGGAACAGACCCAAAGAACCTCGAAATAGGGAACTGCAGATCTACAAACTGCGATACCCCAATGTTCACAGTGTCCACAGACATGGGAAACACCTGGGCGTCTGTCCCAGGAGGTCTCAACGGTACATACTACAAACTGGCTCAACCGAATGCGGAATCGCACTCCCGACCAGGGATCGTGCAGGATTCGAACGGAGTACTCCACGTGACCTGGTATAGGAATGATCCCGGGCTGGGAGGAAGAAGTCTCATCCGCTACGTAACATCCGCTGATGATGGTGTGACTTGGTCCTCGGAGACAGCTCCGCTCCCGACGAGTTATGGGTCCGATCAACGATTCCCCGGTATGGCGGCTGATTCTCGTGGACGTGTTTACCTTGTATGGAAGGAGATGAACGCGCTAGCGTCGCAAAACCAGACATTATTCTCATTCTTGTACGGAGGCACGTGGTCCTCGCCTACGGTGGTACATGCAGACCGGGAGAATCAGTTGAACCCGGCAGTTCAGGTTGACAATCAAGGGAACGTCTTCGTAGGATGGAATACCGGTGGACCGGTTGATTGGCAGGGCGATCCACCTAGCTTGTTTGATGGGTCGCAGATCTGGGTGGCGAAACTCAATGGAACTGCATGGTCTGCTAGGCAGGTGACAAATTTCGCGACGAACCGTTTCGTTAGCTTTCCCGTGGGTTCGATGAAGCCTTCAACTGTCCAGATGGTCTGGATTGAAGGAAACTCACCGAAGCCGTACACAATCAAGTACACTTCTTTCACATTTTGAAACGTTCTCTATCTTTACAGATCGACTAACTTGTAGCATGACCTCGGTGTGTTACGCGCTAGGTGCGCCAACGAGAGATTCTGTTAAGGTTCATTGATCGGCGTGGGAGAATTTCTGGTTCCTACCCAGCCTTGCCTGTTCATTGTTGCCAAGGAGAAGATCTTCACCGGCACCATTACGAAGAGCATTAGAAACGTCATAACTATTGCAAGCGATACATCCCTTGGGACTCGTCTTAGGTGGCTGAGACCCTTGAAGGATCGGCCACCGATCGAGACTACAAGCCACAGGAGGGGAAGGTTGAATGCAATACCGAAGATGGTCGTTTCCGCTCCAGGGCGGGTTAGCGCAAAATATACTGTTGCCAGGGCGCCGATGGCCAGAGTGTAAGGCGTTATCGTGGCGTGGAACATGCTGACGGGAAGTATCCAACTTCTTCGCCAGATCCAGCCTTGCCAGAATGCTCGCAGGTTTCCCCTGTAGCTGTTCCTACTCCAACGAACTTTCCTTCGGACGAAGTTGCCGAGTCTTCCAGAGTAGACCGTCCGCGCTTGGGCGGTGCTCTGGTAGACCGTTTTGTAACCCCGCGAGAGTAGGAGATGCGTTAGGCGTAGATCATCTCCCCCTATGCAGAGCTTGCCTAGAAAGGTCTCTCCTGTAAGCTCTGGAAGAAGAGGAAGCAGTAGCGATCGACGATAGGCCGCAGTCCTGCCAGAGAGACAGTTTACGACCCCGTCGACGGACATTCCGGGGACGAAGTCGATGTACCTTAGATCGAGAAGCCAGTTTTCGATCCTCCATACTATCGATCTCTGGAAATCCTCAACATTCTGTTTCGCTCCAACGCCGGCGACCTCGGGATCGTTGAACGGTTTCAGTATCTCCTGAAGCAGACTATCGTCCCAGGCGGTGTCGCTGTCTGAGAGTACGACGATCTCTCCGGTAGCCTCACGTATCCCCCAGGCCAGGGCAGGGCGTTTCCCAGGCTCGTCCGTAATTATCATCTTGATATTTGGATAATTTGTAAAGGGAAAATTCTGCTGAATGTTTTCGATGTTCACAGTGTCTTGGCTGTCGACGACGAGGATGATTTCGCCTACTTTGTTTCCGAGGTAGGATTTGATCGCTCGAACCAGTACCTGCGGCTCTTCCATGTATACTGGTACAACTACGGATGTTGTTGCTGTGTAGCTTCCATGAAATGGCCTGTAGTTTGCGCCGTAGAGTCTACGGACGCCCCAGAGGCTCCAGGTGATTATTCCGATGATGCCCAGCGGTATGAATGGCAGAATGCTAGGCATTGACGACGACCATGGGAGCCTTCTGTTCTTTCGCGATTCTCTCGTTGACTTGTCTGACCGCGGAAAGCATTGGTAGATGGACTCCCCTTGCCTCCATGAACGAGATGAAGGCGTCTAGGTCTTTGGGGAGACACATTCCACTGAATGGGCGACCTCCGTAGATTCCCCATTCTCTCATGTCATCGCGCAGGCCGAGAGCCAGTCGTGGCATGAGTCGGCTCACTTCCTCTGATTTGACTCCCACGGTTTTACATGCCCGGTCTATCTCATTGAAGAAGCTGATCTTTGACGCGTTAAAGAGATTCGAAGCGTACTTGACCATCTCAGATGTCTCGAAGCTGCATCGAGTGATTGGAGACCCGAACGAGGAGTAGAGGGATTCTAGCTTGTCTCCCGCGATCTTGTCTGCCTCTCCGATGACGACTGCTCCAGGGTGGAGGAAGTCATCGAGGGCGAACTTTTCCCGTAGAAACTCAGGGTTGTGGCAGACCCCAATCTTGGTGCCTATTCGTGACCGTGCCGACAGTTCGATCTGGGGAATCACGTGTCCCCTTGTTGTTCCTGGTGGGATAGTGCTCCTCACTGTGACCAGATGGTAGCTGTTCCTTTTGCGAAGCGAATCCCCCACCTCAGCGCATACGGACAGGAGAGAGCGTAGGTCGATAGAGCCGTCGACGGTCGGGGTGGGCACACATATCATTGTGATGCTACTTCTTTCAACCGCTTCAGGAATCGACGAAGCCGTCTGGTATCCTTCAAAGCGCAGCTGAGCCATCTTTGCTTCGTCGAGATCGTAGAAGACTACGTCATGCCCTTTTGCAACGAGACCAGTGCCTGTTGCTTTTCCAACTACCCCAGCTCCGATGACGGCTACGCGCAGCCTACCTCACTCCTCGAGCTTGCGAGCCCTATCTACAGCAATAAAAGGATATTTCTTTGGGGTAACGGGAGCTTGAACACTCGTTCTATTATTATCTGGGGATAGCTTTCTCGATCCCCTATCTTCTCCCAGGCCTCCCACGGCCGGTAATAGTGCTGATGAGAAATGTTGTGAACATGAAAAGGAGAAGCAGAACTAGAATTGTACTAACCAGGGAGAGGAGCGAGAGGGTGAGGAATCGGAGCGGGAGAACGAGGAAGTTCAAAGAACGACCGAATATGGATAGCTGTAGAGTTACTTGGTCCAGGTAAGCTCGGTGGAGTAGCTGGTCTACTGCTTCGCGAGCCGTTATGCTCGTGTTGTACATGGTGAAGAGCCAGCCTGACATGAATACGATCACGACCAGTTCCATGGCTATGAGCGTGGTCTTGAAGGATGGTTTCTCGCCCAACATGCCCAGCTCCGATCGCGACGCTCTATATGTTCTGTCAAGCATCTATTTCAGCATAGTTGCTTTCGCATTTTTTCCTAGCAGCAAGGGTTCTGGGATCCACCAATCTCTATTACCACCTTGCAGGCTTCCTTGAAGAACTCTAACGGGCCGAACGTTGTGCTTCCGTTTGCTCAGGACCTCGCGTCACTGATAACGATAGTAATCATCGCCTATTTTCAGCCCTGATCTCGAATCTGGATCATGGCTAAAATTCCGCCCTAGAATCGTTCGGGGAACGTTGATGATTTCCCGTCATTTTCCCTTTTCATCTAAGCCTGGGTCGTGCCGTGAATCGCAATACTCGCGTATTATCCATGCCAGACAGGAAATTTTCTCCAGAAAAAGGGGAGGGGGGGTCTTAGCGACCGCAACCCGCAACGCAGGAGCGGTGAGTCCCCATTCTATGGGGAAGGCCCGCAAGCGGAGTTCGTGGGTTTACTGTGGTTTCCAGGCGATTCCTCTATACTGAGTCGTGGTAACTGGTGAAGTTGCGAGTTTCGCCAACGTCCCGTTCGTGTAGGTAAGTACTGTCCCGGAGCCCCCGGCAATGTACGCTGTTCCTGATGGGGACCAGCCGATAGAGTAGAGATAGCTGGAAGTCAACGTCGGAAGCATCGTCAGCGTCGAACCATTCCACGTGAGCACCATCCCGTTATCCCCAGCCAGCAACGCCATGGTCCCAGCCTGGTTGAACGAGATAGCCCGTATAGCATTGTTTGGAGGAACGATGCTCGTGTTGATCGCTGCGACCGTTGTTCCGTCGAACTGTAACAGCGTCCGGTTGAGTCCGCCTATCAAAGCGTACGTGCCATTCGGGTTCCATGCCGCCGCGTCCAAGTCGAACGTTGTTCCAGTGGCGAATGATCGGACCGTCGTCCCATCGTAAGTCAGCGCCAGCCCGCTTTTACCAACTAAAAGCGCATAGTTACCGCTCGGCTGCCAGTTGATAGCGAGGATAGTCGTTGACGTGTTCGGTATGGTCGTGACCTTGACACCATCATACTTGAACAATATACCAGATGTGCCTCCTACTAGCGCATAGGACCCGTCAGGCTTCCAGGACACAGTCCAGAAATTGAACCCCGTCGAGAGACCAGTTGGAATAGTGGTTAGCGTTGTACCATCGTACTTGAGAAGAACGGCAAAGTCCCCTGATATCAGCGCATAAGATCCGTCAGGTTTCCAGGCGACCGACCGCAATGCAGCCGTCACGGGCTGACCGATCAAAGTCAAAGTACCATTCTGGTACAATCTAGAAACCTTACCGTCGCTGGAGACCACAAGAGCGTAGGCCGGTTTCGGAGCCGCACCGACGACCGTCAAGGTCATACTCCCACTGCTGCCGAGATGGGATGAGTCTCCTGCATAGCTCGCGGTTATCGTGTGGAATCCGATCACACCAGGCGTGTAATTGACAGAGCAGCTAGCAACGCCAACAGTCCCTGTAGCAGCAAGGTTACAGCTTTGCTGGGAGAAAACACCAGTCGAGTTTGACGCGAAACCAACAGATCCACTAGGAGTAGTAGCCGCGCCGACGTCAGTATCAGTCACCGTTGCAACACAACTGGTCGCGGTGTTGTTTGTCACTGGACTAGGCGAGCAGGAGACACTAGTGGAAGAGGATCGATTGCCGACCAAAACAGTCGTGCTGCCTGAGCTCGTGCTGTGACTCGAGTCGCCACCATAACTTGCGGATACCGACAATGATCCAGATGACGATGGAGTGATGCTTACCGAACATGAACCACTCACAAGAGTGCACGAGCCACTAGGAGTGAACAACACATTTCCTGTCGGAGTTATTCCGCCTGAACCAGAAGAGTCGGCCACAACCGCGGTGCAATTGGTTGCCTGGTTCACAACAACACCATTTGGACTGCAGCTAACAGTTGTTGAGGTAGTTCGAAGAGTAACTGTGAGACTGAACGATGGAGAACTTGCGCTAGCACTGTGCGTTGCGTCGCCGTTGTACGTGGCCGTAATACCGTAGGTCCCCGCGCCGCTCGTCGGGGTGTAGTTGACTTGGCAGCTTGAAGACGTTCCGCTCTGGCCCACAAGTGAACAGGGAGACCCTGTAAAGGAACCAGCTGCGTTGCTTGTGAAACTGACAGTGCCCGTCGGTGCCGTCGGACCAACAGAGGACGTATCAGTAATGGTGACGGTGCACGTGGTGGCCTGGTTTATCGCAACAGAAGACGGCGAGCAGTTGACACTAGTCGTCGTAGAGTCCTTGCCGAAACCTATCGATGCCGACCCTTGGCTCGAGAGGTGGATCGTATCGCCAGAATAGGTTCCCGTAATAGTGTGAGTCGCAACCGCTATCGGCGTATAAGTCACCTGGCAACTAGCAACTCCCGACGTGCCTGTACCAGAGAGGGTGCAACTGTTAGAGCTGAAAGTTCCTGTCGAGTTAGTCGTAAAGCTCACATCACCAACAGGCGTGACAAGTGTTCCAGGGGCGTTGTCCGTAACCGTCGCGGTGCAAGCTTGGTCGACACCGAAACCAGTTGGAGAGCAACTTATGGTCGCACTAGTTTGACGTTGACCAACCATGATAGTCGAGACGCCACTACTTGCCAAGTGAACTGTGTCGCCGCCGTAGGACCCTGTAATCCGATGGTTCCCAGTAGCACTCGGCGTGTATGAGACACTGCATCCGGCCACTCCAGTAGAAACGGCTGCGATTGTGCAGCTCGTACTGGAGAAGGCTCCGGGCGAATCCGAAAGGAAGCTGACATTACCGGTCGGAGTAACGACGTTTCCGCCACTTGAGGAGTCAGCGATTGTGGCTGTACAGTTGGAAGCCTGGTTAACAACAACTGGGCTAGTGCAAACGACTGCAGTAGAAGTTGTTCGCGGATTGACTGTCACGCTGGCCGCGGCGCTGATGCTTCCGTTGTGCGTAGAGTCACCGTTGTAAGTGCCTGTAATGAGTGCAGTTCCGGTTGCTGTTGCGGTGAAGGTCACGGAGCAAGTTGCAACGCCAGTTCCTCCGGCGGACAGAGTACAGGGGCTACCCGTGAATGATCCCGCTGGACCTGTCTCAGTGAAAGCAACAGTGCCTGTTGGCGTGGTTGGACTGGCATTCGTGTCCGTAACGGTTGCGGCGCACGAGGACGCCTGGTTCACTACGACCGGGCTAGCGCAGACGACGGTGGTCGTAGTGTTGTGATTGACTGGGGAGGTTACGGTTACGGGGAACGCGGCGCTGGTGCCTCCACTGTGAATGGCATCACTGCTAGTATAGGCGCCGGTGATGCTTGCAGTACCGATTGTAGATGCCGAGAAGGTGATTGAGCAACTGCCGGAGACAAGAGTGCATGGACTTCCAACAAATGAGCCGGTCACTCCGACCTGGCTGAAGCTTACAGTTCCAGCTGGAGTGGAGGTAGTTCCAGGGGAACTATCTGCGGTAGTAGCAGTGCATGTAGTGCTCTGACCAGTTGTAACGCTCGAAGGTGAGCAGCTTACAGTCGTAGTTATCGTTCTTAGGTTTACCGTGACGCTTGCCGTCGCACTGGTGCTAGCGTTGTGAGGTGTATCACCACCGTAAGCACTTGTAATCAGTGCCGTTCCGGTTGCGGTTGCTGTGAAAGTAACCGAGCAGCTACCTGACAATAGAGTGCAGGTTGTAGAGCTGAACGAGCCGGCAGAGCCTGTCTCAGCAAATGTGACAGTACCCGTCGGGGTGACGGGCGAGATCGTCGAGGTATCACTTACCGTCGCGGTGCAAGTCGAAGCCTGGTTTACGACCACCGAGGAGGGCGTGCAGCTAACGACGGTCGCCGATGGGTGCTGGCCCACGTGAACTTGGACGACGAGCAAGTGTAGTAGTGAGCCGCTCGTCGCCTTGATCGTCACGTTGTAAACGCCTGCGGCCTGGTTAGACGGTACCTGAATACTGAGGATACTACTTGTCGTCCCGTTGGTTGTGAGACTTGGATTGTTTGGACTCAGAGTCGCCTTAGGTCCTGCAGGACTCACGGATACCGTAGTGGATATACCGCCCTGGAATCCGTTGAGGCTTTGGAACAGGACCTGCGAGCTTCCCGTGGAACCTGGAGAAATGCTCAGGGTGACCGGGTTAGCCGTCATGTTAAAGTCGGGTACTCGCACGGTCACATTCAATGAATGGATCAAGAGGCCACTCGTCCCTGTCACTGTCACAATGTAGACCCCGGTTGGGGCCGTCTTACTCGCCGCGACTTTCAGGTTGTCGTTCACCGTCTGGCCAACAGACAAGGTCACGGATGGGTTTTGCATCGAGACAGTCAATCCCTGGGACGGAACAGAGGCGGTTAGCGCAACTGTCCCCTTGAATCCTCCTAGGCTCGTCACTGCAATCTGGGACTGCGTGTTCTGGCCCCGTTGAACCGTTAGAAGGTACGGGTTAGCAGCGAGTTTGAAGTCAGACGTCGACACCACGACATTGCTCGAGAAAACAACGGTGTGACCTGCGGAATCGCTTGTCGTCAGGGCAACCGTATAGGACCCGCTAGACGAATAAACATGGGTCGTCGAGCTTCCTGTTGCCGAGCCTCCGTCCCCAAAGCTCCAACTAAATGTGTAGGGCGAAGTGCCTCCAGACGCCGAGGCGCTGAACGTGACGGTCTGGCCAGCGGCTGGAGAGGATGGGCTGAAAGTGAAGCTGGTAGTCAAGGACGGGCCTGACTGGTGCAAACGCCACGCTGTGATCGGGTGAATCTCCCAGTGGGGATTCGGTTGTTCCGTGTCAAAGTAGACAAATCCTTGGATGTCTAGGGAGATCGCGCCGTTAGAGATATCATTGGCTATCGTACTGTTATTGCAGATCGTCGAGGCTGGTCCGCAGTAGCCTTTGGCCATCCAGTCCTGGTCAAATTCTATATGGAGAAAACCGCTTGTTGTACCGACAGAGAACATGTTCCCTGTACCGTCACAGAATTTACTTCCACCGTAGCTACCCCCACCATTCACCGGGTCGTACTGGGTGTTACAATCTGTGGAATACACGTAGGATGATGTCAGGTAGACATTGTCCACCTCCACATATGTTGTCACTGATCGCCCGTCGACGTTGGTCAGCGTGCATGGAGGATTGAGTGCTCGCTTGTTCGGTATGCCACCGGCCGTCGAGTTGGTCTGCCACTGGCTTCCTGCAAGGCTCTGAGATGGATAAGCGCTGCCGAGGATGGAGCTAAGAGCCGTGAGCGATGGAACGCATACGACGTTAGGGTTCCAAGAACCCACCGCAATAACAGCGCGTGATGACCCGATGTTGTTCGCGGAATCTACAGCGGTCAAGGTCACGTTGTAGTAGTTGGCCGAAGCATACGCGTGGCTGGCTGTTGTCCCAGTGGCCTTTGCACCATCGCCAAAGTCCCAAGTGAAAGAGTACGGAGGGACACCACCTGATGCGGACGCCGTGAACGTCACTGTCTGCCCGACCCGCGGGCTTAGGGGTGACCAGGAAGCAGATGGGACAGGGGTCGAACCTCCCCAGAGGCTGAAGCTGTCGGAGTAGGTTCCTGAGAAGTTCGTCTGAACGTCTATTCTACTGGAGGAGACTGTGTATTTTGTGAAACCAAGTCCGCTACCGGGTGTATTACTGCCCATAAGTTTGACGAAGTATGGTGCCTCTGCAGCGTTGGCGCCTCCGTTCGATGATGTGTTGTTGACCGAGTAGAGATCGTTTACCCAAGCTCCCTGCACCACTACGACTGAGCCCGCCCCGGGAACGTAGTAGCCCCGGGTGCCGGCGTCGACGACGCATCCTGAATTGTAGAGTGCGTAGCCGTTGCTGTCTGTCGCGAGACTTGCGCATCCTGCGGCCGAGTTGAGAGCGATCTGCTTGCTCCTTTCGTAAGCGTTGTCGTGGGCTTGAATGATGAGATCCACTTTTTTCTGAACGAGCATGTTGAAGAATCCTAATCCCATTGAACAGGTGGCGTCACTAGCGCTTATGCAGAGCTTGTGGGTTGCCACAATGACCCATTTGATCCCGGTCGCTCTGGCACCGTCGATGGAGTTCGAGACCCAGTTGTAGTGTACATCTCCGCTCCCGTACGGCCAGCAACCATATTGGTCGGTGCAAGGCTGCCCGGTCTGCGAACTGCAGTTCGGGGATGAGGTGCATACCCCAGTCATGTTGTAGATTTTTGGTGATGCAAAGATAAAACGAGCGAAAGGATTTGTTGCAGGATAATCGAAATAGTATTCCTTACCATAACAAGCACCCGAAACTGGCCCACAGACCAGAGGGACGCCAAGAGTGAGGGGACAGCCGTTGACATATCTCTCATAACTGTGCGTCTCCCCAAACGTCGCCAAATTGTGTCCGCCGGTGTCGTGGTCACCGGGGAGAATCTGGATTCCGTTGAATGAAGACTTAAACTGGCTACACCAAGTGTCACCGGTGACCGACGGGTCATAGCTGAAGTCGCCCAATCCCAAGAAGAGGTTTGGACTGGAGGTCACCAAGCGATTCAAGCTGTTCACAGAGGTGCTAACAGTAAGACTCCCCATGTCTCCAGAGGCGGCGAACGAGAAGCTTGCAGAGACCGCGTTCGCCGGTGGAACAATCCTGTTAAAGAATGTTGGAAAGGAGAACACTGACAGAGTCAGCAGTAACATAACAAGAGGAAGAGCACGTCGCATCGGATTCGCACCGAATTTTCCGCCCGAGGGATTATTAAACATGTTAGATTTGCTCGTAAAAAGCTATAATTGTCAGTCCCTGGATACATTATGATTGATCATTTAGCTTGATTCTCTAGGCCTCAACTCGGCCACAAGGGAGAGAGTTGGTAATTCTACTCGTGTTGATTCAAGGCCTGTGCGGCTCAAGAGACTTGAATTCATAGATCAGTTTCTGTCGGGAACCGAAGTTTGAATTAGCAGATAGTCTAGTATCTTGTTCCGTATCCTAGTATGACATTCAAGGCGTACATGGACAACATTCAGGCTAAGACCGGCAAGACTTCGGAGGAGTTTTGGAAGTTAGCCATGGAGAAGAGCTTTGTGAAGCGTGGTAAGATCGTTGCAAAGCACGGGGATCTTTTGGCATGGCTTAAGTCAGAAATTGGACTAGGGCATGTGCATGCGAACTTTATCATACTATCTCTGCGCCTGCGCGCCAACGACCCTAAGGTCAGTACTCAATCGAGAAACTGGGCCTACAAAACCGGATATCAAGAATTGAAGTAGCGTTCCTTTCTGAAACTTTCTCTTTCCGAGAATGCCAAGCATTCAATTCTCGATTCACGCATTTGCAGGCGTTTGTCTGATAGCCGCATCCGTCTCTTGCTTGGGATGCTTGTCAAATCGTTGCATCGCGCCAGCCTCCCAAGAAAGTGTGTAAGGATTTCAAGAAAAACCTCTCTACGTTCATATGGACAACGCACAATAAGTTCCCGGCCGCTCACCTGCCTGTCTTATATCGGGGATTCACGTAACAGAGTAGCCGTGGATGGTTCCTTTGTTCCGGTCGACGTATTCCTTTGCAGTATCGAGCCTCGTTCTTCTAATCCTCACAATTGGTGCCGTTGCCGTCGCTTTTCCCGGTAGCCAGGCCGTTTCTTCCACACCCAGTCCACGTCCGCGAGATTTTACAATCACACCCGTCCCTAACCAGCTCGTCATTCAGCCGGGAGCGGTCGCCTCCTCAAACCTGATTCTAACGAGTATCGGCGGGTTCACAGGAACAGTCTCCTTATCCGCGACCGTATCGCGATCAAACGGGACAGCTCCGACAGTCACTGTTACCCCTTCTAGCGTGAGGTTGAAGTCGGGAGGCAACGCTTCATCCATCCTACAAGTCTCGACAACCACAGCAACCGCAATTGGAACCTACACCGTCACAATCATAGCCCAAGCCCCAAAGATCACGCACAATACATTCGTTACCGTGCTAGTTGCTCTCCCAGGTGATTTTCAGTTCGTCCTTCAACCCAATTCCGAGACCGTTGCATTAGGCTCCTCTAGAACCTCATTCTATGCCATAGCTAGCATAAACGGATTCGCTGGAACTGTCGACCTTGTCCCTTCGAACATACCTGTCGACGTCGGAGTGGGCACTTCACAGGTAACCGTCTTACCTGGTGGAAACGTTACAGGCAACATTTTCATCAACGTAGGCCCCACCGCCGCTCCCGGGACGTACTCGATACTTTTCACAGCAAGTAGCGGTTCTCTATCCCACACCGCCACCCTTACACTCATCATTTCCGCGGCCGCAGTCCCCGACTTTAGCATCACCACAAACCCAGTCTTCCTGACAATACCTGAGGGCCTTGTCGGATTCGTCAATATCACAGTCTCGAGCATCGGCAGCTTTGCGGGCAGTGTTTCCATAACAGGCTCCGTAATTCCAGCAATACCAAGCGGCCCTGTTGCGGTCGTCTCTCCGTCCAGCGTTTTCGTTAGCCCTAACGGAACTGGACTAGCGTTGTTGAAGATAATCACGAACACCACGACCCCAACCGGATTCTACAACTACACCGTAACAGGAACGAGTGGTTCCCTGTTCCACCAAGTATTCGGATCCTTCACCGTAACAATCTCTTCGGCGGCTGACTTTACGCTATCTGCGACTCCGAGGTCTCTTACTATACCGCAAGGCTCGCAAGATAGAGACTTTCTCAACATAACCAGCATCAACGGCTTCTCCGGAACCGTAAGCCTGACCGCCAGTGTCTCGCCCTCTGGACCGTTCCTAGTGCTAGCAAGTAACCAGGTCACCCTCTCTCCAGGCGGGACAACAACACTGGTGCTAGCCGTATTTACCAATACAACAATTCCCGTTCCGTTCGGCAATTACAACATAACAGTAACCGGATCCAGCACCGGCAACACGCACTCTATTGTCATTCCGCTTACAGTAACTGTTCCAGCGGAGAATCTATCTCTTCTCAGCTCCTCTTTCCAACCGACCAACGTAACCCTACAAGTCCACAATACAGGAAGCATGGCCGCGAGCCTCATCACCTACTACGCGCAAGACAAAGCTGGCAACGCCTGGTCCAGGACAAACTGGGCGGGACCCACAATCGGGCCGAACTCCACCAGCACCGTCCTCCTAGCCATCGGCGTCAGCTGTCCCACGTGCACTTATAGCGGTTCTCCGGGGGCCTTCAACCAGTTCACACCAGGCAATGTCTACACGATATCACTGGTCTCAGCACGGAACAATCTTTACCGATTTTCCCTGTCATTCCCTAGCGGCACGCGCGAGGCCCTTGCCCTCGAGTCCTACACTTTCACTTCCGGGACCAATCTTACCCTGTTCATTAGAAACTTCGGCAACGTCTCCGTCAGCCTCGTGTCATATTACGTTAAGGACTCTTCAGGCAACCAGTACGCTCTAACAACCTGGGCCGGTCCAACCATCAACCCGAACAACACTGCGCCGGCGATGATACTGATCGGGTCCAGCTGCCCAAGCTGCACACTAGTAGGGTCAGCGTTCACCTTTACCCCAGGCTTCTCCTACACCATCGTAATTGTCACATCCAGAAACAACCAATTCAGCTTTACAGTAACGCGTTAGACGATCTGAACGTTTCTTCTTCTGTCTGTTTTTTCGTGACTTTTCTTTTTTCACAGATCAAAATTAAGCATTCTTTTCTCGACCCCCCGGGGGGGTCTGTTTTTCCCGCGCCCCGCCCTTCGTGGCCGGGAAATCGGCAGAGCATGAAATCGCCCATTATCAGCCCGAATCTCGAATCTGGAGTCCCGTTCGACCGGTCCGCCCATCGACCCTCCGTGATCCACCGGAAAAAGGGCAAGTCTCACCTTGCCATCTAAGCTCGTATTATCCCCCGTTCAGCTGGACTCGCCTATTATCAGTGCGAGAGAACTTTTCAGCATCTATGCCTATTAGCAACTCACAACCCGATAACCAGTATAATGAAAATAGGGCGAATAGAGCACCAGCTTTCACACGCACACCTAATCATCGACAAATACGGTGCAGAATAGAGTGCCCTCTAAGAGACGCATAAAGCTCAACAGAAAGAAGATATCGAGAGATACAATCGCGATCATACTCCTACTCGCCACCATCACACCAACCGCCCTCCACACCACCAGAGCCCAGAATCTCACAACCAGCTTCACCTACGCACCAACACAACCAGCAAGAACCGAAACCATCAGCTTCAACGCCACCGCAAACGGCGGCAGTCCACCCTACAGCTTCTCATGGGCATTCGGGGACGGCATAACGGCAACAGGCTCCACCGTATCCCACAGCTACTCCTCCAGCGGAACCTACATAGTGACTCTAGCCGCGACCGATTCCCTCCAACAACAAGCCCTTCAAGCACAGAACATCATCATCACCAACTACCACCCCTTCAGTTTCGGCATAGCCAGCGACATCGGCAACATCGGAATCGGCTACAGCGACAACTCATTCTACGCACCGCGGCAGAGCCTACTACGACTCGGCAATACCACCGGACTCAGCTTCTTCATCGCGGACGGATGGCTCGCAGACGGCTTCTACTATCGGAACGAGGCCGCCTGGTGCAACGAGTTCAAAACCCACTATAGCAACATCGTCCTCGTCGCCGGTGAGACCGACACGGGCTGGACAAGCGTCCCCTACGATGACATAATCTACGATGCCAACAACAACGGAGTATACGACAACTCAGGCTCAGGGCCCGACAGTATCCTCTTCAACGGCTGGGGCGGCGGGAGCAAACTACCGGGCCCAGTCAACGGAAGCCCCATCTTCAGCGACAACAAGCTCCTATACTGGGACGCCAACCAGAACGGCCAGTACGATCCAGGCGAATCCATCGTAGATGACACCAGCGGCTCGGGCAGAATGAAGAGCTACTACCCTGTCATGGTAGGACCAATACCTCCCACCGGTGTCCCTCTATCCCTCGACTCCAAGTTCAAGTACTTCCAGCGGGACAGCAACTCATTCTACGTTCGCCCCCAGACCAACAACAACTTCGAACAGTTCATCGCCAACTGCGGCTTTCCCGCGTCACTTGGAGCCTGGCACGGGAGCGGAATCAACTGCACCAACCACCTTCCCGGCGAACCCGGCTACACCTTCCCCAGCTGCTACGGCCGGGAATACTACTTTGACTACGGGTACCCAACACCCGAACTACGCATAATAGTGATCAGCCCAACGGTACAGAACATCACCGGCCACATGATAACCTTCGGAACAGACGTCTGGCTGTACCAGAAGAATGACCCCCACTACAACTGGGTGAACGCCACCATACAAGCGGCCCGAGCCGCCGCAATCCCCCAGACCATGGTCGTCAGCTTCGACCAGTGCCTAGGCACCACCGTAGAAGAATGCGGGCAAAGCTATCACCACCAGAGCCCATACGACTCATCAGGAACCAAGTTTGAGGCTGACCTACAATCCCTGTTGTTGGACAGCCTTGGTCCCCAAGGCACGAGGCTAACCTACCTGGTGCAAGGAGAGGACAAGGGTTACGCCCGCTTCTATCCTCTAGCAACTCATCCCGGGGCCCCGTTCACCAGCGACGGGCTAGGCTGCCTCTGGGACAGTTCGACAGGCAACCACGGCTTCCCCTTGACGAAATACTCCTATGATACCCCTGCCGACCTATTTCCTGAATACAGTTCAGCCTGTTTTGCCAACCCCCAGAATCCCGGGCAGCCTTACACTCCCTGGCCCAGCCTTGCCGGCCAAGGTGTCCCCCTCATCATCTCCGCAGCCTTCGGCGCAGGGTTATACACCACCCTGAACCCCGGGGAAATACTGGTGAAAGACTCCAACGGCAATGGAGTCTACGACTACGGGGAGCCATTCATCGGGGGCTTGGAACCCGCCCCGGGAGCTGTTCTTACTGGCGGCCAAGCATCGAATAGCCACATAAGCTTCATAGACACCAACGGGAACGGCCAATGGGACCCCGGCGAGACTCTCTTCAAGGACGCGGACAGTAACGACGGTTGCAGCACCACGACCGCGTGCAACGGCAAGTATGACCCTGGCGAAACAGTATTCGCAGGTCCAGTCCCGGCCACACAGCAAAACGCGGGCTTTAACGACTCGGACGTGAAACTTATCGACACCAACGGGAACGGCCGATGGGACAGGCTCGGCGCAGGGCCCCACAACGTACTCGAGTCACCCTACCTAGCCACGTCGATGGGCTCGAACACGCCCTGCAACAAGATGGCCTACTCCACTACCTGTCCAGGCCATGGATGGGTAAGCTTCACCTTCAACGCCGCAGGCAACCAGACCAACATCGACACGAACTTCTGCATAGACGGAGAAAGACCCCTAGGCAACTTTGCCTCCTGCATAAGCCCCCACATCTACAAAGACAAGTATCTCGTGATCAACTCCACCCAACCAATCCAGAAAGGGTTCTTAGCCACAGCCTCCTTCAACGGCGCCCACGCAACGATTGCCGCATACATAGGCGCCGACCCAGCAATAATGCCGGTCGCCTGGATCACCGCCGCGAACACAAGCACAGCCCAAGTTTACATCGCTCACAGCGCCACCTACCTAAACGTCGTCAAGACAAGCAATGGTTTCAACTTCGTCTACCAGTTCAACACAACCACGTCTACGAATCCAGCACAGCCCTGGCTCGCCTTCGCCTGCAAGTATAGCTCGGGCGTCTCCAATCCATGCCAATTCCAGCGGACACCAGACATCGACCATAACGGCGTAGTGAACATAGTTGACATTGCCGAGGCAGCATACGCCTACAACTCCCGTCCAGGTGACCCAAACTGGAATACGAACTGCGACCTTGACGACAATGGCGTAGTCGACATACTCGATGTGGCATACGCAGCATTCTTCTACGATAGCCAGGCGTTCACCGCATAACTTCTCGTTATCCGTTGACTGGGACGCGAATCAGCCGTTGGTAGATAACAAACGGACCGAGCCTCAACGATTCCGCTGCGTTTCTTAGGCGGTGTCGGAATAAGACTCAAAGGGAGCCATGGAGGAATCCGCCTAGCTCAGTTTCAGACATTGAGTACCCTAGGAGTGACGGGTCTTGCCACGGCCTCTCACGACGTACATGCGCGCCTTATTTTGTGGCGAATGCTCGGAGGCGATCTTCGAATATCGTCCTTGCTGGAAAGCCCATCGAGCACGCGTAGGTATTGAAGTCAAGCAAGCTCTTGCCGTTCCTGACAGCCTTGTTCTGAATCTCCCGTATGCTCTCGCCTACTATGGCATATGTGGACGCATACCCTGGCCCATTTCCTTGATGTGCCGGGAAGAGCTGGTGGTAGACCATGCTCTTTGACAAGCCCGTCTTCTTGCTTGCCCACTCGATAAACTCTACAAGACCCTGTTTCCCAGAGTTGATTCTCGCATCACCGATGATCCTCAAGAACCTTACAATCCGCCACATCCACGTATAGAACTCGTACTCCTCCGCAATATTGTCGAATCCTCCGTGCTTCTCGTAGAAGTTCACCAGACTCTTCTCATCCGTGTTCAGCCCCTTACGCGTTTGCAGCTTCTCCATCACTTCCTGAAACTCAACCTCCCGCTGGAAGGAGATTCCCTCCGAGATTGCGCCTCCAAGAGGCGACCAGAGCATATCAACCAACGTCGGC
>WNGG01002111.1_pt1 | contig 23204 bp, 20 predicted proteins | sample 5400661 | NCBI WGS metagenome assembly WNGG01 (sample SAMN13153372, study PRJNA577476) | soil metagenome | isolation source: 100 cm soil or saprolite under Garry oak tree replicate 1 | place: USA:California | collected 2016-06-15
GGAACATCGCGACCTGCGCGCCGAGCGCCGCGGCCATCGAGAGCAGGAACCCCAGGATCGACTTGACCGGCACCAGAATCGTCCGGAAGGCGAACGTGAGCAGGATGAACGCCAGGCCGACCACCACGACCAGGAAGACCGGCAGGGCGCTGGACAGCTTGGCCGAGACGTCGATGTTGGACGCCGTGGTGCCGCCGACCAGGATGTGCGCGCCGGTCTGGCCTTCGATCGCGGCCCGGTCGTCGCGGATCGTGTGCACGAGGGCGGTGGTGGCGAGGTCGTTCGGCCCTGACCTGGGAATCAGCTTGATCAGCAAGATGCCGTTCTGCGTGGTCACCGGGGTTACCTTCACGACGTCGGGCAACTTGGTGAGCGCCCCCGCGATCTGCTGGGTGTCCGCCGGGCTGCTCACGTCCTGGGCGACGATCAGCAGCGCGCCGTTGAAGCCGGCGCCAAAGCCTTCGGTGGTCAGGTCATAGGCCTGACGCTGGGTGTTGCCGGCGGGCTGCGAGGCCCCGCTGGGCAGGCCCAGATCGATCGTCGCTGCCGGAATCGCGAGCACGCCGAGCAGGGCGATCCCGCCGATGAGCACGGGTACCCGGTACCGCACGACGAACCGCGCCCAGCCGGCGCCGGCCGGGCTGCCCGGGTCAGCGGCGGAACGGCGGGCGACCCGCTCGGCGCGGGCGCCGAGCAGCGGCAGCCGGGTGAACCGGGCCACCTTGGGGCCGGCGAAGCCCAGCATCGCCGGCAGCAGCGTCAGGGCGATCAGCAGCGCGACGGTGACGGAGGCCGCGGCGGCCAGGCCCATGACGGTCAGGAACGGGATGCCGACGACGGTCAGGCCGCACAGCGCGATGATCACGGTGAGGGCGGCGAAGGAGAGCCCGAGCATCAGCGCGACCGTGGTCGAGGCGGAGGCTATCGTCACCGCCGACGCGACGGCGGTGATGCCCATCAAGGTGGTGATCACGCCGATGATCGCGCCCAGGATGGGCATGCCCCCGGCCGCGAGGGCGCCGAAGGTGATCATCAGGATGCCGAACGCGATGATCAGGCCGATCAGCTCGGGCATCTCGGAAATCGGCGTGCGCCAGCCCGGATAGACGCTGCCGTTGTACTCGACCTGCACGCCGTCGGCCCGCACCGGCTTCATCGCGGCCTTGACGGCGTTGAGGCTGGAGTCCTTCACGGCGGTGGCCGGCGCCGACCACTGTACCTGCCCGAGCGCGATCTGGCCGCCCGGCGACACCAGGTGGCTCTGGAAGGGAGTCGTGACCGCGGAGACCTGCGGAATCGACTTGAGCTTGGCCATGGCCGACTCGATCGCCGCCCTGGCGGCCGGATCGGTGACCTTCGCGGTGCCGTGGCTGGTGGCGAAGACGATCGTGCTCTGGCCGCCGCTGAACGCCGGCAGCTTGGCCTGCAGGACGGCCGAGGCGTGCTGCGCCTCGGTGCCCGGGATGGTGAAGGTGTCGTTGGTCTTCCCGCCGCTGGCCAGGGCGACGGCGACGGCGGCGATGGCCGCAGCCAGCCAGACCGCCAGGACCAGCCGCCGCCGCCGGAACGCGAAGCGGGCGAGTCGGTACAGATAGTTCGACATGGGCGGATCTTTCGGCTCGGATGCAGGCTCGGTCCCGAGGCTAAGACATTCGCTAGCCGCTCGTCAAGTGAATTGCTAGCCAATCGTAAGGTGAAACACTTGCCGAACGTCTAGTGAACGACTTGCCGATCAGCTAGTGACTCGCTAGCCGCCAGCTTGTATACTGCGAGCGATCCACACCGAGGAGCCAGCTATGGTGACGCCCGTCAAGGGCATGTCCGCCCGGGCCGCGCAGGCCGAGCGGACCAGGCAGCAGATCCTGGAGACCGCTCAGCGGCTGTTCACCGAGCACGGCTACGATGCCACCTCGCTGCAGATGATCGCCGACGAGATGGGGCTGACCAAGGCCGCCGTCTACTACCACTTCCGCGCCAAGACCGACATCCTGCGCGCAGCCATGCAGCCCGGAATCCAGCGCCTCGAGTCCCTGCTGGACGAAACGGCCGCGATACGCGGGCGGCGGGCCCGGATCGAGCACGTGGTCAACGGCTTCGTCGACTTCCTCATCCGGAACCGCCATTACGCGGTGATGGCGTCCACCGATCCGGCGGCGAAGCGGGACAAGCTGGACGCGGAGGCCATGGCGATGCGCCAGCGGGCCCTCACCCTGCTGTTCGGCGATAACCCCACCGGCGCCGAGCGGCTCTCCTTCAGCGCCGTGTTCTTCATCCCGGAATGCCTGCCCGAGCTGACCGACCTGACCGACGAGGAGCTGCGCGAAGCCCTGCAGACGACCATGCTGCGCATCTTGCGGGTCCCGTCCGTGGCTAAGGACTAGCCGCCAGGCGGAGGACGTGCGCGGGCGTGGCCAGCGTGTGGCGGCAGATCGCCGGCGCAGGACATCTGCGCCGGGCTCTTGCCCGCTGGGTGGGGGCTGGCCGCTCGCGATCATCTGGCGGCGGTCCCGCGCGGTGATGTCAGGCTTCGGGGATGGCCCGGCCGTAGGCCTCGAGCGTGACGTCGTCCGGCTCAGGCCCGCCGCGCACGCCGGTGTCGAGTGCGTCCAGGCCTTCGAGCTCGGCGGTGGTGAGCTCGAAGTCGAACACGTCGAAGTTCTCGGCGATCCGTTCGGGCCGCACCGACTTCGGGATCGCTGAGCGCCCTTCCTGCAGGTGCCAGCGGATCATCACCTGCGCCGGGGTCTTGCCGCGGGCGGCGGCGATCGAGGCGATGGCCGGGGCGTCGAAGGCGCTGGTCCCGGTACCGCGGTAGCTGGTGATGCCGCCGATCGGCGACCAGGCCTGGGTGAGGATGCCGTGGGCGGCGTCCGCGGCCTGCACGGCCGGCTGGGTGAAGTACGGGTGCACCTCGACCTGGTTTACCGCGGGGACCACCGTAGCCTGCTTCAGCAGTGCGTCCAGGTGCTCGGGCATGAAGTTGCTGACGCCGACCGCCCGCACCCGCCCGTCGGTGAGCAGGGTCTCCAGCGCGCGATACGCCTCCTGGGTGAGGTCGAACCGCGTGGGGAGTGCCTGGTGCAGGATCAGCAGGTCGATCCGGTCGACGCCGAGTTTGCCGGCGCTCTTGTCGAAGGCGTGCAGCGTCTGGTCGTAGCCGTAGTCACTAATCCAGATCTTCGTCTCGATGAACACGTCGTCGCGGGCCAGGCCCGAGTGGCGGATGGCCTGGCCGACTCCGCGTTCGTTGCCATACGCGGCGGCGGTGTCGATGAGCCGGTAGCCGGTCGCGAGCGCCGTGCGCACGGCCTGCGCGGTGACGTCCGGCGGTGTCTGGAACACCCCGAAGCCGAGCGCGGGCATCTGGACGCCGTTGTTCAGGGTCAAGTTCATGGTCAATGCGTGCCTCCCAGCACGGTCGACGGGCTCAGCTGCGCCCGGCCCGGCAGGCGGAATCATTAGTGGTCGGCATGGACCGGTAGGGGTGCAGGTCGCTGCCGCAGATCGCGGCGCGCACCACGCATACGATCGCGTCGGTCGGAGTGTGGATCGCCGGGTCGGGTACGTCTGCGATGCGGACGTCACCGGCTCCGTACATCAGCGTCGCCTTCATGCCATCAAGCCAAGCACCGCCGGCACCGGCGTTTCGACGGTGAAGGGGACCCTGACAGGGTCCCCCAGGCCGCTGCTGAAGCGCGATGCCCGGTCGTAGTCTCAAGGTATGGACCGACGGACCGAGATCCGCGACTTCCTCACCTCCCGGCGGGCCCGGATCACGCCGGAGCAGGCCGGGCTGAAGGTCTCCCCGCTAGCCGGGGCCCGCCGGGTCGCGGGTCTGCGCCGCGAGGAGGTCGCGCTGCTGGCCGGGTCAGCGTCCCGTACTACACCCGGCTGGAGCGCGGCGACGCCCGCGGCGCCACCGACGCGGTCCTGGACGCCATCTCCCGCGCCCTGCTGCTCGACGACGCCGAACGCGCCCACCTCTTCGATCTGGTCCGCGCCGCCAACGCCACCGCGGCGGCACAGGCCACTCGCCGCCCGGCCCGGCAGCCGGTGCGCCCGGAGCTGCGGAACATGCTAGAGGCGATGAGCGGGGTCCCGGCCTACATCCGCAACGGCCGCCTGGACATCCTCGCAGGCAACGCCCTGGCCCAGGCCCTGTTCGCGCCGATCTTCACCAGCCCGGCCCGGCCGGTCAACGCCGCCCGCTTCACCTTCCTGGACCCCGCCGCCACCGAGTTCTACCCCGACTGGGACGCCGTCGCCGACCAGAACGTCGCCACCCTACGCGCCGAGGTCGGCCGCACGCCCTACGACAAGGCCCTGTCGGACCTGATCGGCGAGCTGTCTACCCGCGGCGACACCTTCCGGCAGCGCTGGGCCCGGCACGAAGTCCGGCGCCATCGCGCCGGCGCCAAGCGCCTGAACCACCCGCTCCTCGGGCAGATGACGTTTACCTACGAGACCATGGAGCTCGCCGCCGACGAGGGCCTGTATCTCATCGTGTGCGGTGCCGCACCCGGCAGCCGGGACGCGGATGCGCTCAACCTGCTGGCCAGCTGGAACGCCACCGACAACGCAGAAAACACAGCGCTCAAGCAGACCTGAGCTCGCGCTCAGGCCACCCCCGCGCAACTTAGGCCAGCGCCATGAGCAGGTCACCGGGGTCGCCGTAGGACAGCATCCAGCACCGTGCCGTCCTCGGCCGCGAATTCCACCAGAACGCCTGGCTCGTTGCTCCCGGGAAGGTGCAGCAGGGCAGGCGGGGCCAGGGGAATCCGGGTATAGCTGCGGACGCCCGGCGAGTAGTCGACGATCACGCCCGGTTCCAGCGCGGCGCGCAGTCCGTCCAGTGGAGAGACCCGGTAAGGCGAAAAGACGGTGGCGCTGCCGCCGCCGAGCGTCCGGGGAGCCGCGGCGTTCGGGCCCAGGACCGCGACCCGCCGCAGGGACCGAGGATCCAGCGGCAGCAGGGAATCGTCGTTGCGAGCGAGCACGAAGCCGGCCGCAGCCGTGGAACGCAGCACCTCGCGGGCGCGCTCGTCGGTCCACGGCTCCGCCCGGTCCGGCTCGGCAGCCCGGTCGCATGCTTCATGGTCCAGCGCGCCGACGCGTGCCGCCAGCCGGAGCAGCCTGAGCACCTTGTCATCGATCGCCGCCTCGCTGACCAGTCCTTGTCGCACCGCCTCGAGGAGGGCGGTGCCCCACGGCCCGGACGGCCCTGGCATCACCAGATCCAGGCCCGCCTCGGCGGCCGCTACGGTCCGGGCGGCACGCCAGTCCGAGACGATCACGCCGTCAAACTCCCATTCGCCTTTGAGGATGTCGTTGAGCATCGGCGATTCGGTCATCGTGGGGCCGTTGACCCCGTTGTAGGCGGCCATCACCGCCCACGGCCGGCCGTGGCGGACGATGGACTCGAAGGGTGCCAGGTACAGCTCACGCAAGGCCCGCTCGCCGACCCTGGCCTGGACGGTGAACCGCTCCGTCTCGGAATCGTTGGCGACGAAGTGCTTGACCGTGGCGGCCACGCCGCCACGCTGGATCCCGCGCACAAGCGCCGTGCCCATCGCCGCGGTGAGCAGGGGATCCTCCGCGATTTGAAGCAGAAGATCCGGCGGGTCGGCGCGGACCCGCCGGATCTCCCGTGGACCCGGCGTCAGCCGGCGAAGGTGCGCTCGGTCCTGTGCGGACCGCCGGCCAGCGTGACGCGGCGCCCGCCGGGCAACTCGATGAAGGCCGTGGTCTGGGCCGGTACCGCGACCGTCAGCGAGAACCGGTGACCGTCCCTGGTCCACCGCACGAGGATCCGCCCGTACGGTGTCGGGACCGCGCCCTCGGCCCATCGCAGGCTGCCTGGATGCGGCGCCACCGTGAAGGTCTGGTAGCCGGGGTTCACCGGCTGCACACCGAGTGCGTAGCCGGTCAGGATCGGCGTCGGGCCGGACGCCCAGCCGTGCGCCAGGCTGGTCCTGGCCTCGGTGGCCGTGCCGTCGGGGCCGATGTTCTCCCACATGGTCCCGGTGAAGAACGGGTTCTGCGGGTCGGTCATCTGGTCCCAGGTGAGGTGCATCAAGTGCTCCGCGTCGGCGGTGTCGCCCGCCAGGTAGTCGGCCTCGACCTCGTACGCGGTGATGTACGGGCTGATGAGGTTGCTGTAGGTGGTTCCGGAGAACGGCTCCGAGCCGTGCGGTCCCCACAGGGTCTTCAGCGTGCTGAGGATGCCCGGCACCCGGCCCGCCGGCGTGATGCCGAACAGGACGGACAGAGCGTTGGCGTCCTGGGCGAAGGTGGAGTGGTCGGATTCGCTCAGGTAATAGGTGCCGGTCGCCGGGTTGAGCAGGTTCGCGTTGATCGCGTCCCGAAGGTGATCGGCGGTCTGGTTGTATCCGGCGGCCTTGGCGGTGTTCCCGAGGCTGGCCTCGATGTAGGCGACGTCGCGGAGGGACTGGTAGTACAGGTCGTTGAACGCGGTCACCGTGCCGGTCTTGGCTCCGTCGTAGAAGTCCCAGTCGTAGCCGCCGCTGGTGGTGGATATCTGCGGGCCCGTAACGATGAGGCCGCTGCTGTCGGTCAGCGTCGCGTCGTAGGCCAGCTGTCCCTCCAGCCAGGGCAGGATCTGCCGGGCGAAGGCGGTGTCGCCGGTGTTCCGGTAGTAGGTGGTGGCGGCATCGAGCGTCCAGGACGAGTAGGAGTTGCTGTAGGGCCCGGTCCTGAACAGCGTGTCGGCGTTGAGGCCGCCGCCTTGCTGGCTGCTGGTGATGAGAGTGAGCAGGGATTGCTTGACGTAGTTGTCGCCGTTGCTGCCGAGCGTGTCGGCGATGCCCTGGCCCTCGATCTTGAGGTCGCCGGACCAGATCGCCCGGTCGCGCTTGGCGCCGTCCAGGACCGACGGCTGCGTGGCGCCGCCCACGCCGGCGGGCTGCATGTCGGTCTGCTCGGTGTAGGCGCCGTCGTAGAACATCGTGTTGAACGCCTTCGAGCTGGACAGGAAGTATCCCTGGTAGTCAGATGCCGTGGCCAGGTAGCCGCCGCCGAACTGAAGGCCGGCCCCGCGCAGCACCACGGTCCCCGGGGTGGTCAGGGTGATCGCCTCGAAACGGAATCCGCCCATGAACCCGCTGCTCAGCGTGCCGTCAGCGGAGACGGTCAGGGAGACCGCACGCGGCTGGAACGCTGAGTCACCGGTGATGGCGCCCGAGCCGGGGTGCGCAGGTAGGTCTTGGCCTCGGTGAACGCCAGGGCCACAGCGGGGGAAGCGCCGCGGTGTGAGATGACGTCGAGGTAGGGCGTCCCCTCGACCTCCACGCCGTAGTCGAGCAGGACGGTGGCCGGGGCGCTGGCCGACGTCACGGTCAGCGTGGCGTCTCCGTGCCCAGCCGAGGTGAGACTGCGGGCGTTGGTGACGCTCCCGGACAGGACGGTGGCCGCCACGGCCCTGACGTTGCTGGTCGCGGGCTGCTCCAGATATGACTGCCAGCCTCCGAAGGCGACCCGCGGGCCGGCGTGGGCCGGGACGGCGGCCAATCCGCCCAGGAGCGCGGCCGCGGTCGGGATGGCGAGCAACCATGCCGCCCTCGCCCGGCTTCGGTACCTCATGGTGGTCCTCCTCAGCGTCATCGTTATATGGAACGTTTCAAAGTGCTTCCTTCAGAAGTAGCCGGGATCGTTCATCGCGGGACCGGAGAACTCGTGCGCCCCCGAGCCGACCTGGAAGACTGCCTCCTGGGCATCCTGGGCACCCGGGAAGCTGGCAAGCGACGCTGGTGGGTTGCCCGCGGCGTCGCGGACCTCGGCGGCGTGGCTGCTGGGGATGCGGACGGTGGCCGTGACGTTGGGCGGCAGCTCCGCCCGGTAGGTGAACCGGCCGCGGTTCCGTTTCCAGCCGGCGCTGATCGTGCCCCGGGCGGACCGGTAGCTGCCGCGGGCCCAGTCCAGTGACCCGCCGGGGTGCGGCCGGAGCAGCAGCCGGCCGAAGCCGGCCGTGCCCGGCTCCTGGTCGATGCCGAGCAGGAACCGGTAGAGCCATTCGCCGACCGAGCCGAGTGAGTAGTGGTTGAACGAGTTCATCCAGGGCGAGGCGAAGCCGCGCTCAGCGGTCCAGCCGTCCCAGCGTTCCCAGATCGTGGTGGCGCCATGGTCGACCATGTACCGCCACGACGGCATCGTGTCCTGCTCGAGCAGCCGGTAGGCCGCCGCGGTGTGACCGGTGGAGCTCAGCACCGGCAGCAGGTACCCGACGCCGGCGAACCCGGTGGTCAGGTGCCAGCCCGCGGTCCGGATCGCCGCCACGAGGCGATCCGCCGCGGCGGCCCGCAGGTCATCGGGGACCAGGTTCATGTGCAGGCCCAGGACGTAGGCGGTCTGGGTGCCGGAGGCGACCTGGCCGTCGGCGGCCACGAACGTGTCGGCGAACGCGGAGCGGATCTTGGACCACAGCGCCCGGTACCCGGCGGCCTCGGCCGGCCGGCCGGTGACGTCGGCGATCTCGGCCATCAGCGCCGCGTCATGCGCCCAGTAGGCGGTCGCGAGCAGTTCGTGCGGGGTGCCGTCGTCGCCCGGGGCGAGCCAGTCGTTGTAGCTGTTGCCGAGCTCCCGGGCCCGCAGGTAGTCGGGGTTGGCCCGCTCGAGGAAGTCCATCCACCTGGTCATGGCGCCGAAGTGCCGGTCCAGGACCGCGGTGTCGCCGTACATCTTCCACACCGTCCACGGCACGATTACCCCGGCGTCGCCCCAGGCCGGCGCCCCGGCCCCGGTGAGGGTGAGCCGCGGCGCGACGTCGGTGAAGGCGCCGGAGGGCAGCTGGGCGTCGGCCACGTCGTCCAGCCACTTGGCGAAGAACGCCGCCACGTCGCGGTTGTAGCAGGCGGTCCGGGCGAAGACCTGGGCGTCGCCGAGCCAGCCGAGCCGCTCGTCCCGCTGCGGGCAGTCGGTCGGGACGCTGATGAAGTTGCCGCGCTGGCCCCAGTCGATGGTGCGGAACAGCTGGTCCAGCCACGGCAGCGAGGACTCGAGGTTCCCGGCCGCGGGCGTGTCGGAGTGGACGACCCGGGCGGTGATGCCGGCCTGGTCGATGTCGCCGGGGTAGCCGGTGATCTCGGCGTACCGGAACCCGTGCAGGGTGAACCGCGGCTCGAGCACCTCGGGGCCGCCGGCCGTGGTGAACTCGTCGGTGGCCCGGGCGGTGCGCAGGTTGTCGGTGTACAGGCTGCCGTCGGCCGCGAGCACCTCGCCGTGCCGGATCCGGACGTACGCCCCCGGCGATCCGTCGACGTTGATCCGCAGCCAGCCGGTCAGGTTCTGGCCGAAGTCGACGATGTGCCGGCCGTGGTCGTCGGTGGCGATGCGGCGCGGCGCGATCTCCTCGGTCACCCGGACCGGCGGCCCCGGATCGGCGACCAGCGCCGTGGCATCACGCTCGCGCACCTGGACCAGCCGCCAGTCACGGCCCGCGCCGCCCGCGCCGGAGGCGCCAGCAGGCAGGGCGCCAGAGTGCGGAGTGAAGCCGGGCAAGTCCCAGCCGGACGGCTCGAGCGCGAGATCGTGCCGCTCGCCCATCAGCAGGTCCGCGTGCCGGATCGCGCCGGTCGAGGACTCCCACTGCCCGTCCGTGACGATCCGCTGCTCGCTGCCGTCGGCCAGCCGCAGCACCAGCTGGGCCAGCAGTTCCGGGGCGGTGCCGTAGTGGGCGCCGGCCCGCTTGGGGTCGAAGCCGTAGAAGCCGGCGTACCACCCGTGGGCAATAATCGCGCCCAGGACGTTATCGCCCTGGTTGAGCAGCCCTGTCACGTCGTAGGTCTGGTAGGCGATGCGCCGGGTGTAGTCGGTCCAGCCGGGAGTGAGGAACCCGTCGCCCACCCGCCGGCCGTTCAGCCGCGCCTCGTACAGGCCGAGCGCGGTCACATACAGCCGGGCTGACGTCACCGGCTGATCCACGGTAAAGGCCCGGCGCAGGTAGGGAGCCTGAGTCAGGGCACGGGCCACCGGGTCGACCGGGCCAGCGCCGGAGGGCGGGGTGACGCCCTCCCGGACCCGGCTCGGGCCGATCCAGGAGGCGTGCCACCCGCTCGTTCGGTCCAGTTCGACCTCGAACCGGGCCGGGTCGCTCCAGCCGGACGCCGACCCGGTCTCGTCCCAGACCCGCACCTTCCAGCTGTACCGCCCGCCCGCGGTCAGCCGGATACCCGCGTAGGCGATGTCCGCTGTCGCGACTGACTCCACCCGGCCGCTGTCCCACGCGACCGCGCCGGACCCGTCCGTGACCATTACCTGGTAGGCGCGCTGGGCCCGGCCGGTGCCCGTGCCCTCCAGCCGCCAGCTCAGCCGGACCCGGTCCGGTGCGACGCCGAGCGGGCCGACCTGGTGCGCGCAGCGGAGCCCGGCAGGGGTCAGTGGCAGCGCAGTCAAAGCTTGGTTGCTCCTTCGGTGAGGCCCGAGACGAAATAGCGCATGGTGAAGCCGACCAGGACGAACATGGGCACGGTGGCGACCACGAGCGCGGCGAACACCGAGCCGCCGCTGCTCACGTTCAGCCCGAAACTGCTGACGAACTGCTGCACGCCGGCCGAGATCGTGGTCTTGTGCGGGTCCTGGATCACGATCGTGGGCCACAGGTAGTCGCCCCAGACGTTGATCGTGACCAGGATCGCGCCGGTCAGCAGCACCGGCCTGGTCAGCGGGGCCACGATCCGCGCCAACACCTGGGCTTCGGTGCAACCGTCGGTGCGGGCGCTTTCCAGCAGCTCCCGCGGGATCTGGTCGAAAAAGCCGCGGAAGATCAGCACCAGCAGCGGCTGGGCGCTGGCCGCGTACGGCAGGATCAGCGCCCACCAGGTATTGAACAAGCCCAGCTTCTGGATGGTCAGGAACAGCGGGATCAGGGTCAGCGTCGACGGGATCAGCAGCAGGGCCACGTAGGCCAGGAACAGCAGCTCCTTGCCGCGGAACCGCAGCTGGGAGAACGCGTACGCGCCGAGCGCGGCGGCGGCCACGCCCAGCACGATGGAGACCGCGGCGACGATGATCGTGTTGACCAGCGGCCGGGATACGCCGGACCACGCCGTGCTGTAGTTCTGGTAGTCGAACTGGGTGAACAGCGAGAACACCCCGGTGCTGAAGATGTTCTGCCCGGTCTTCAGCGAGTTGGAGACGACGAAGACGATCGGGAAGTAGGTCATCACCACGATCACCACCCCGCCGAGCAGGCTGATCCAGCGGTAACGGCGCCGCACTTCAGTACTTGCCGAGATCGACGTGGTTCTGCGTCGCCCAGGCCTGCGCGGAGCTCGTCAGCAGTGACTGCCACTGGCTGGCGAACGCGGAGTAGGGCAGCGACCCGTTGACGTACTCCTGGACCAGCCGCATGCCTGCGTTGGTAGCCGCGGCGGACAGCACGTCGTCGAGGACCACGTCGACCACCGTAGGCACCTTGCCGGTCGGGACCAGGCTGGACAGGCCGGGCAGGTTCACCGTCGGCGCGTCCGTCTCGGTCGGGATGTAGGCTCCGCTCCCGCTGATCTTCAGCCAGTAGCCGAGGTGCTGCGGGGTGAAGATCCAGGCCAGGAAGTTCATGACGGTCGCGGTCTTGGCCGGGGTCATCGTGCTGTCCGCACGCTGGGAGGTGATGCTCCACTGGCCGTTGCCGTTCGGGCCGCCGATGACGCCGAGGGTGGAGGTGCCGAGCCCGAGCGGCGTCGTGGCGGTGGTGATGGGCGGCTCGGGGAACACGCCGAACTTACCGGTGAAGCCGGCCGAGTCGAGCTGGGGAATCCACCAGCTGCCGCCCCAGAGCATGCCGACCTTGCCCTGGACGAGCAGCGGCTGCGGGCTCAGCGGGGGCGTCGTGACGTTCGGGTCCTGGCAGGCCCCGTATCCGCTCTGCCCGCTGGCCGAGTACGGAACGAGCTGGCCAAGGAGCTTCCAGGCCTCCGCGTAGCGGGGATTGCTCATGCTGATGATGCCCTTGTGGATGCCGACCGCGACGTCCAGGCCGTTGGTCACCTGGGCGTGGTTGACGTCGAACTGGCTGACCTGGTTCGCGAGCAGCGAGGAGGTGGCCAGCCGCTCGAACCAGGACGGGTTGCAGGGCTCGCCGGTGGTGTACATCAGCGGGGTGATGCCGGCCGACTTCAGCTTGCCCAGGTCGGTCATGAAGTCGGCCCAGCTGGCCGGCGGCCCCGAGATCCCGGCCTTGGCGAAGGCCGCCTTGCTGTAGAAGAAGCCGGTCTCGACGCTCGACCCGAGGATGATGTCGATGTCCCCGTTCGGCGAGGTCATGTACGGGACCGTCAAGGGCGCGAACAGCGACAGCCAGCTGGAGCTGCCCGGCACGTACGGGTTGGGCTTGGCCAGGTACGGCTTGATGTTCTGCAGCAGTCCGGCCGGGATGGCCCCGGAGGTGACCGGGCCGTACTGCTCCCAGACGACGTCCGGCGCGCTGCCGCCGGAGGCCTGGCTCTCCACCGCCGCGTTCGCCTGGGTGATACTGGACATGTTGTTCGGCAGCCACTGGACCGTGACGTTCTTATGCGCGGCCTCGTACTGGGTGGTCAGCTGCTTCAGGCCGGCGTTGTCGGCCGCGGTGATCGGGCCGGTGTTCGGCGGCAGCACCGCCTTGATGGTGACCGGGGCGGCGTTACCCGAGCCGCCCGGGCTGGCCGAGCCGCCCGAGCATCCCGCAACCAGGACGCCCGCGGCTAGCAGGGCCATCCCGGTCGGCAGCGCGTGAGTTCTTCGGAACATTACAAACCCGCCTCCTGGTGATAATTCGGTCAGTTGGTCCGGGGGCTACGCGGTTCGGGAACGCAGCGCCCGCATGACGGCAAGTGTGAAGATGAGCATCGCGACGAACAGCAGGGTGCCGATGGCCATGCCGTAGCCGTACTGGTCGCTGGCGAACGCCGACTGGTACATGTCCAGGCCGGGCACCAGCGTCGCGGTCCCCGGGCCGCCGTTGGTGAGCAGCAGGATCGGCACGAAGTTCTGCACCGCGAAGATGCCGGACAAGATCACTACGATCCGGAACTGCGGTATCAGCAGCGGGATGTCGATCGCGAAGACCCGCCGGACCGCGCTCAGGCCGTCCAGCCTGCCCGCGTCCAGCACGTCCTTCGGCAGGTTCTGCAGCCCGCCGAGGAAGATCAGGAACCCCAGGTTGGAGATCCACGGGAACCCGACAAGCAAGATCCCGACGAGCGCCAGGTGCGGGTCGCTGAACCAGGTCGGCTGCGGCAGCCCGACCGCGCCGAGGATCCGGTCGACCAAGCCCGATCCCGGCTGGAGCAGGTACGCCCAGACCTCGATCAGCACCAATGGCGGCAGCACGATCGGCAGGACGAGGACGTATTTCGCGATGGCGGCGGCTTTTGGCGGCATATGCATGACGACTTCGGCCGCGGTGAACTGTGACACCAGGCTGATGCCGATGCTGCCGCCGGTGAGGATCGCGATGTTCCCCGCCTCGGTCCCGAAGGTCGGCGCCTGGATGTACTGCCGGAACTGCGATATCCCCGCGTAGGTGGGCGCGGAGAAGCCGTTCCACTGGTAGAAGCCGCCGATGAGGCTGCGGATGGCGGGGTAGTAGCTGAAGACGCCGATCAGCAGCAGGCTCGGCAGCAGCAGCACCGCCAGGACCGGCCGGTAGCGGTAGCGCCACCGGGGTATCCGCCCGGCCAGCTTGTGCTCGGCGCCCATGAACGTCACGTCCATGACGTCGATCCTGGGCGTATCCGCTGGTCGCCGCTATACCGTGATGAACCGTTACTTGTCAGAAATTCACTTCGGCCGGCTGCGGTAATACGTTGTTGACGTGGACGAAGCCCCGCCGGTAGGCACCAGACAGGGCCTTTTCCATCTCACCGAGCCCATGCCGGCTTACGCAGGCTGCTATCTGCACAAGTGGGACAGCCCGGTGCACACGCACAGCTTCGTGGAGATCGCCTTCGCCGTGGGCGGCGCGGCCACCCACCATTCCCAGGCCGGACGGCGCGAGATGCAGCCGGGCGACGTCCTGCTGCTCCGGCCGGGCGTCTGGCACGGGTACGAGAACTGCCAGCGGTTCGAGGTGTACAACTGCTGTTTCAGCAGCGAGCTGCTGCGCCGCGAGCTGTCCTGGACCCGTGAGGACCCGCTGCTCGGGTTCCTGCTATGGGCCGGCCCGTACTCTTCTCCCGGCCGCGGCGTGCTGACGATCAGCCTGCCGCCGTCCGTCCTCGGCGACTGCCTGGTTCATCTCGATGCGCTAGCTGCGCTGCGGCACCGCCCGCCCGCCCTGCACCGCCCCGACATCGTCGGCCGGCTGTCCCTTCTGTTCGGACAGCTCGGCCAGGCTGTGGCGGGGGCCCGCGGCGAGCTGCCGGGTGAACCCGGATCAGCGCATCCCGCGGTCGTGCAGGCAATGCGCCTGCTGGAAGCTGACCTGGCCCGGGACTGGACGCTGACCGGCCTGGCCGCCGACCTGCACCTCGCCCCGGGCTACCTGGTCCGGCTGTTCAACGCCGCCACCGGGCTGCCGCCCATGGCCTACCTTGGCCAGCTCCGCGCCGAGCACGCCGCCGTCCTGCTCCTGCACTCCGACGAGCCGGTCACCAGCATCGGGCGCGCGGTCGGCTGGCCCGACCAGAGCGGCTTCGCCCGCCGTTTCAAAGCCCACTACGGCCTCAGCGCCACCACCTACCGAAAGCGTTTCGCGACCAGAGCCGCCCATTTGCACCAACCCGTCATAGCAGCCTCCTGACACCATTGTGCGATGATGCGTTCAGCGGCGCTGGGCTGCTCTGCCCCTATCCTCTCGGCGCAGGCCACCCTTTAGGGACGGCTTATAGATTTCGGCAGAGCCAAGCCAGTGCGACGCAACTGGCGAACTCCAGAATATTTCAGAGGAGGTTCGGGAGTTGTTGTTATGGCCCGAGCCTTTCCTGAGCTCCTGCTCTAGTGCCGCCGCAGGCTACGTTGGCCCCTTGGCCCCTTGGCCCCTTGGCCCCTTGGCCCCTTGGCCCCTTGGCCCCTTGGCCCCTTGGCCCCTTGGCCCCTGAGCCCTGGCCCTGGCTCTTAGCTCCGCACCTCACGCCCCGGGCGCCTCGCGCCGCTCATCCGTCCCGCGCCAGCCCCGTCCCCCGCCGGCTCGATGTCACATCGTGCCGGCACGATCTCAGGCCGGCCGCCCGCGCGCACGGCCGAAGCGGCCGGGCCAACCGAATCTGACACGGCAGTAGCTGGGCCCACTGCTGCAGGCTCAGCTTCTCCCGCGGCACCGGCCCCTGGACCGCAGCGCCCCGGCACCGCCGTCTTGCCAGGCCCTCAGCTCGCTGAACTGCGGGTTTTCTGGTTGCTGGGGTGGATTTGCGCACTAACCGGGCCCGTAGTCAAGAGGTCTCCAAGGATTTCCCTAGGGCTTCATTCCTGGTCAGGGCAGCTATCTGCCTGGATCCGGCCACGACAGGCGCCTTGCGTCCCTCCTCTCGGATGTACTCTTCAACTAAGACCTTAGTGGATTCAGCGATTAGTGGAAGGAGGGTGAATGATCGAGTTCCAGCTCGACACCACATCAGGTGTCGCCACCTACCTGCAGCTGGTCCAGCAGGTCCGCCAGGCACTGCAGCTCGGCATCCTCGAGCGAGGAGACCAATTGCCGACAGCCCAGCAGGTCGTCGCCAAGCTGGCGATCAACCCGAATACGGTGCTGAAGGCATACCGGGATCTCGAACGGGAGGGCCTGGTACGCCCGCGTCCCGGCCAGGGGACGTTCGTTGTCCGGACGCTTCCTCGCAGCGACCCCGCCGTGCAGGGGCGCTTCCTCGCGTCGATGACCGCCTGGCTGCGAAAGGCGCGTGCCGCAGGCCTCGGGCCCGACGACATCGAGGCGATCTACCGCACCGCCGTTCGCAACTCATTCGCGGAGGGAGCGGCATGACCGCCGTCATCGAGACGAACGGTCTCGGCAAACAGTACGGACGACAGTGGGCGCTCCGTGACTGCACCTTGAGGATCCCGAAGGCAAGGTCGTCGGGCTTGTGGGCCCGAACGGGGCAGGCAAGACGACCCTGCTGAACCTGGCCGTCGGGCTGCTCGCGCCGACCTGCGGGTCGATCACGGTGCTCGCCGGACACCCCGGCGACGGGCCGGCCCAACTGGAGAAGGTGGGCTTCGTCGCCCAGGACACGCCGGCCTACGCCGGGCTTTCGGTTGCCAAGCACCTCCTGATGGGTTCGTACCTCAACGCGAACTGGAACCAGGAGCTGGCCAGGGACCGGATCGACCAGCTCGGCCTGGACCCGCGGCAGAAGGCGGGCTCGCTGTCCGGCGGGCAGCGGGCCCAGCTGGCCCTGACGATGGCCATCGCAAAACAACCCGCGCTCCTACTCCTCGACGAGCCCGTGGCCAGCCTGGACCCGCTTGTCAGGCGCGAGTTCCTCCAGGGGCTCATGGAAATCGTCGCCAAGCATGAGGTCAATGTGGTCCTGTCCTCGCATCTCATCGCCGATCTCGAACGGGTCTGTGACTACCTGGTCCTTCTCGTCGCCTCACATGTTCAGCTGGCCGGCGAGGTCACCGAACTGCTCGCGGCGCATCAGCGCCTGTCTGGTCCCCGCCGGGATCTACGCTCCTTGCCCTCCAGCCACGAGGTCATCGAAGAGAGCCACACCGACAAGCAGAGCACGTTCCTCGTGCGCACAGACCAGCCGATTCTCGATCCGGCATGGACCGTCAAGCCGATCACGCTGGACGAGCTGGTACTTGCCTACATGGGCCGGGCACGTAACCCCAGCCCGGGTCGCCGGTCCGGATTGGGGGTCGTGTCGTGATCCGGTTCGCCTGGCTTCAGTTCCGGATGCAAGCCGCCGTAGCCGCCGGCGCACTGGCGATCTTCGCCGTCGTCCTGGCGCTGACCGGACCGGATCTTGTCCACCTCTACGACACGACCATCGCCAGCTGCGCTGCGCATCATGACTGCTCGACGGCCACGACCGACTTCACCGGCGCCGACGGTCCGCTGCAGGTGTTCCTGGACTTTCTCGTGCTCGCCGTCCCCTTGCTCATCGGCATGTTCTGGGGCGCGCCGCTCATTTCCAGGGAATTCGAGGCGGGGACCTTCCGCCTGGCGTGGACCCAAGGTGTCACGCGCTCGGGCTCACTGCCGGGCTGATCTTCCGGCGGATGCTGCCAGCGATGCTGACCGCCCTCGTCGGCTTCGTCGCGGCCCGCGAAGCCGTCACTGCCTGGGTGCGCCCGTACCTCTTTACCCCGCTTCATCAGAGCCTGCCGATCACCACCGCCACCCCGGTGAGCATCGATCAGACCTCGCCAGGCATTATCAAGGCCTTCGAGAGCACCCGGGGCATCAGCCTTCCGGACGCGTGGGTCTATTCAGTCCAGATCGTCGACCAGGCCGGCCAGACCCCCACGGCATCCTTCCTCAGCCGAGCATGTCCCCTAGGCAACTACGGCCCACTGAATCCCCGGGACTGCACCGCCAGGCTCGCCGCCACGTTCCACCAGGTGGTGACCTACCAGCCAGGCAGCCGCTACTGGCCCATGCAATGGTACGAACTGGCGATCTTCCTCAGCTTGTCCATCGTGCTCGGCGGCTTCTGCTTCTGGTGGATACGCCGGCCCGTCATCTGACGGGTGCCCTAGCCGAGGTCCTTGGCATAGTCGGGCAGCTGAGCCCTGCTCCGGTCTCGCTCGTGCTGGCCGCCCGGGAAGTACAGTTTGTCCGGATGGGCAGCGAGCGTCGTACCCAGGAAGCCCCGGCAGGCGGGCGGGCTCGGCTGGGGCGGGACTTCTGGTTCTACTTCAGCGGGCAGGCCGTCTCCCAGCTGGGCGGCTCGTTCACCACCTTCGCCTTGCCGCTACTGGTGTTCAAGCTGACTCACTCTGCCACGAACCTGGCGTTGACCACCGCCGCGGAGTTCGTGCCCTACTTGCTGTTCGGTCTCCTGCTCGGCGCGGTCGTCGACCGGTTCGACCGCAAGCGTCTCATGCTGGGCAGCGACATCGCCCAGGCGCTCGTGATCGCCGTGATCCCCGTCCTGGCGATCGGCGGGTTGCTGCGGGTCGCGGACATCTATGCCGTTACCTTCGTGCAGTCGACGCTCGGGATCATCTTCGACTGCGGGGAGTTCGCGGCCATCCCCTCGCTCGTCGGCGAGCAGGAACTGGTCACGGCCAACGCCCGCATCATGGCGACGAACAACGCCGGTCAGATCCTCGGCCCCGCGCTCGCCGGCGCGCTCGTGGCTTTCGTGCCTGTAGCCGGCCTCCTGTTCGTGGACGCCGGCTCCTTTCTCGTTTCGTCGGGCTGCCTGGCCCTGATCCGCTGCAGCTTCAACGCCGCCACGCCGGCCAGGCGCCCCGCCGGCTCAGCGATCCGGGCCCTGCTCGCCGACGTGCGGGAGGGCTTGGCCTATGTGTGGGCCAACCCGGTACTGCGCTCCATCTCGATCATGATGGCCCTGATCAACCTCGTCGCCACGACGGCCAACTCCCAGCTCGTCCTCTTTGCCCGACGCGCCCTGCACGCCACCAACTCCGAGATCGGCTTCCTCTATGCCGCTGGTGCCGCCGGCATCGTCGCGGTCAGTCTCGTTGCCGGGCCGATCCGCCAGCGTGCCTCCTTCGCCGTCACCGCCCTCGGCGCCCTCGTCCTCGCCGGGTTGACCATGACCGCCATGGCCCTCGCCGGCTCCTACGCGGCCGCACTGGTCCTGTGGGCGGCGTCATCGGGCTTTGGCATGTTGCTCAACATCAACACCGTCGCCCTGCGCCAGGCGATCGTCCCGCCCCAGCTCTACGGGCGGGTGGTAAGCGTCGCCCAGGTCCTGGCCTGGTCGGCCATCCCCCTCGGGTCGCTCGCCGGGGCGGCAGCCATCAACCTGAGCGGGAGTGTCACAGGCGTCTACGCCGTCATCGGCGGTCTCACCGCCACCATCGCCCTCACCTTCGCCTTCAGCCCAGTCGCACACGGGGACCGCTACCTCGCCGAGGCGGCCGGGCGGCGGGCCGGGTCCGCGGGCGCTGGACATCCGCCTGGGTCCGGGGCCGCCGAGCGCGAGGGCGCCGGGCACGGGCCAGGGTCCCCCGGCACCGGGCCTGCCGGAGGACCCGACGACGCTGGCCAAGGCGCGGACGGGAGCACAGAGGTCCGCTGACACGAGCGTTGCCCACCTCGGCACCCAGGGCCGCCCGTCGAAGTGCACCCCAATGTGCGTGCCGGGTTCGGGTCCTGGCTGGACATCGTGTAGCAGGATGGACGCATGCTGGTCGTTCATGTTCATGCCCGGGTGCGGCCGGAGCGGGTCGGGGATTTCCTGGCCGCGACGCTGATCAACGCCCGGGAGTCGCTGGCCGAGCCGGGTGTCCTGCGGTTCGACGTGATCCAGGATCAGGCCGACCCGGCGCACGTAGTGCTGACCGAGGTCTACCGGGATGAGGAGGCGCCGGCGGCGCATAAGCTGACGCCGCACTATGCGGCCTGGCGTGATGCGGTCGCCGAGATGATGGCCGGGCCGCGGCAATCGGTCCGGTACTGCGTGGTGTTCCCGGCGGGCAGCGGTGGCTGGGCCACCGCCGCGCCGTGACGGCTATGAAGTTCGAGTTCGCCACGGCCGGCCGCATCATGGCCGGGGCCGGGCGGGTAGCGGAGCTGCCGGGCGTCCTGGCGGGGCTCGGCTCCCGGGTGCTGGTGTGCACGGGCGCGAATCCGGCGCGTCACGCCGGGCTGCTCGAGGGCCTGGGGTTGCCGGCCGCGGTGCTGGAGGTGGGCGCCGAGCCGACGGTCGGGCTAGCCCGGGCCGGGGTCGCCGTCGCGCGCGACCACGGCGCTGACATGGTCGTCGCGATCGGCGGCGGCAGCGTCATCGACACTGGCAAGGCCGTGGCCATGTTGCTGGGCAACGGCGGTGACCCGCTGGATTACCTGGAGGTCATCGGAGCCGGCCAGCCGGTTAGCCGGCCCGCCGTGCCGTGCGTCGCGGTGCCCACCACGGCGGGCACCGGGGCGGAGGTTACGGCCAACGCCGTGCTCGCCTCGCCGGAACACCGTCTCAAGGCGAGCCTGCGCAGCCCGCTGATGATCCCGCGGGTCGCGCTGGTCGATCCGCAGCTGACCGTGTCGTGCCCGCCGCCGGTCACCGCCGCCAGCGGCCTGGATGCGCTCACTCAGTGCCTGGAACCCCTGGTCTCGCGCCAGGCCAGCCCGCTGACCGACGGGCTGGCCCGCGAGGGGCTGCGCCGCGCGGCCGCGGGCCTGCGAGCCGCTTACGCCGACGGCGAGGACCTGGCCGCGCGGACCGACATGGCCATGTGCGCCCTGCTGGGCGGGATGGCACTGGCCAGCGCCAGGCTCGGCGCGGTGCACGGCCTGGCCGGCGTCATCGGCGGCGTGGCGGACGTGCCGCACGGCATCGCCTGCGCCGCGCTGCTGGCACCCGTCATCGAGGCGAACGTCAAGGCGCTGCGGTCCGGGCCGCCCGGCCATCCCGCCCTGGAGCGTTACGCCCAGGCGGCCGGGCTGCTGACCGGCGACCCCGCCGCAGCCGTCGAGGACGCGCTGGCCTGGACCCGCCAGACCCTCACCCTGCTCGCCGTACCCGGCCTGGCCGCGTTCGGCGTCCGGCCGCAGCACGCCGGCGAGATCGCCGCCAAAGCCCTGATCTCGAGCAGCATGCAGGGAAATCCCGTCGCCCTGAGCCACGGCGACCTGGAAGCCATCCTCCAGCGGGCGCTGTGAACCACTCACGCCGCCGGTCCCCCGCTCGCGAAGTCCCGGAGCTGCCGCCGGAACGCCTCGCCGGCCCGGCGGCACCCTTGTCCAGGTTGGCCCGCCAGCCCACGTGACCGTTGGCTAGCGCGAACACCGACTCGGTCTGGGCCAGGAGGTCCAGGTCCAGGTGAGCCTCCCGCAGATTCCACGGCTCCACCGTGAACGCGTCCTGCAGTATCACCTCAGGCCGGCCCATCGGGCCGGGGGCGGGCACGTTCGCGCATGGCCGCCGGTGCTTGGGCGCGGGCGCGGCGTCGGGGAGCGGCCTGTCGTGCACCCGTTGTCCTTTCCGTCCGCGGGCGATGACGGTCGCCCGTGACATGGTGGGTGAGCATGCCCGGCGGGGCGGTGTGCTGACTGGCCTCGGCCTGGCAGGCTCGCTTGCGTTCTTACTGTCAGGCTCGGTCACGGCAGGGTGAACGAGCGTCACCTCATCGGAGTGATTCGCTGCCAGCGCATTCGCCGGGTGTCTCGGCCCGGCGGTACATGCCGAGTCCCGTTCGGCAGAAAAGACTTTTAATGTGCCGAACGGACCGCGGTATTACGATCCGCGTGCGGACGTGCGCTTAGGAGCTGTCTGGCACCTCGTGGAACCGTTGGCCGTGCAACTGCTGGTGGGATCGTGACAGTGGCTGGCCGGCGAGCCGGGCGGTGATGCCGGCGTTGAAGTTGGGGCATTGCGTGATGTCCTCGTGGGGGCAGTGCAGCCCGTGCCTGATGGCCTCGCGGACGGCCTGCGCCCTGGCGATCTGCTCGTCGAGTTCGGCGAGCTTGCGCTGCATGAGCTGTCTGCGGTCGCCGGGCGTGCTGGCGCGGGTGGCCGTGAGGGCTTTCTGCTCGGCGAGGGTGAACCCCGCGTCGCTGTAGAGCAGGATGGCGGCGACGAGCCGGGCCGCCGATTCAGGGTAGCGGCGCTGCCCGGAGATCCTGGCCGGCGCGGGGAGCAGGCCGAGTTCTTCGTAATAACGCAGGGCCGAGGCCGTGACGCCGGCGCGGCGGGCCAGCTCGCCGATGGTGAGCAGGCCGCCAGGCGTGTTGACTTCAGGTGCACTTGAAGGCGTTGACTGCCGGCCATGGGAACACGACATGAGGGAAGCATGCCACGGGCAGTGAGGCGGGTGGTGACCGCGGCCGTCGAGGGCGGGGTCGCGAGCGCCGGGATCGCCGCCGTGCGCGCCCTGGACCGCGACGTCATCGGCCAGGGCCATCATCCTCGGGGCGCGGCCGGGAGCGTGACCGGCTGGGTGTTTGCCCACCGCCCGTCCAACCGGCAGCGCAACGGCTGGGTGGTCTCGCTGCTCGGTGTGCAGCCCGCCGACCGTGTCCTTGAGATCGGCTTCGGCCCCGGCCTCGCGGTCGCGGACCTGGTCCGCGCCGGCGCAGGTCACGTGTACGGCATCGACCATTCAGCCGTGATGCTCCGGCAGGCGTCCAAGCGCAACGCCGCCGCCATCCGGGCCGGCCGGGTCACCCTGATCAATGCCTCGGCCGATCAGCTTCCGGCCGCTCTGGACGGCCCCTTCGACGCCATCCTCGCCGTCAACTCCCTCGGGTTCTGGCCCGCGCCCGCCGAACGGCTCGCCGAGCTGCGCCGGCGGCTCGCACCCGGCGGGCGCATTGCCATCGCATCCCAGCCTCGCTGCCCCGGCGCCACGGCGGGCACGTCCCGCAGCGCCGCCGATGAGGTCGAGAACCTGCTGCGCAGCGCCGGCTTCACGCAGATGAGCACCCAGACCCTCCCCCTCAGCCCGCCAGTGATCTGCGTCCTCGCCGCCAGCCCAGACCCGGACCGACGTATCCCTTGACCGGCATCTGATGATCTTCCCCGGCCGCGGCGAGATCACCCTGCACCTGCCCCAAGACTGGCACGCGTCCGTAGCTCCGCATGCCCCAGCCCCGCGGCCTCCGTGCCGGACAGTCATTCCTCCATCGCCGCGAAAAACGCCCTGGACTGCACTAACCGTTCCCAGCCGGCTCCAGCGCATACGCTGGCATCGGGCTCCTGCTTGACATTCTGGTCTTGGACAACCAGGAACGTAATGAGAAAAGGAGCCCCAAACAGACATTCCGTGCCCGACAGCACAAAACCCGGGTCAACTCGCCCTCACTCCAGCAGAGCCGCATCCAAGCCCATTTGAGAGCTGGTGGGAGGGGTGTTTGCGTCGTAGACATGTGGCCACTGAGCAGTACGCGCGAGAAGCAGACCAAAAAGCGGCAGCGAGAAGGGGGATGCTCGCGGCTCACATCACTGACATCACTCCCGGTATGTCGTAGACACCACTTTAGATAACGTCTCTACGACGCAGCCCGAAGGGTAAGCATTCAGCCTTCCCTGGCTATGTGCCATTGGCGGGGCAGATGAGGTTCCCTGGAAGCTTTGGCGGCCGGCTGGGCGTGTCGTGTTGCTTACGGAGGGTCGGCTTTGATGTAGTTCCGGTGTGCC
>WNGG01002124.1_pt1 | contig 23191 bp, 14 predicted proteins | sample 5400661 | NCBI WGS metagenome assembly WNGG01 (sample SAMN13153372, study PRJNA577476) | soil metagenome | isolation source: 100 cm soil or saprolite under Garry oak tree replicate 1 | place: USA:California | collected 2016-06-15
AAATTGATAATGACAGCGACTCCGAGCAGAGTTGCCGCGTCCTTACTAAGATCGTGGACCCGGGCGGGCGGAGCGTCGCTGAGGCGCAATCGACTCCGCTCTCAATTCCTGCATTGACCAGGCACGAGTTCCGGCAGCAACTCGCGATTAAAAACGCTGCGCTTTGGTCGCTTGAAGCGCCCAACCTATATCGAGCAGTCACGATGGTCGAAGCCGACGGCAATGCCGTGGACGAATACGAAACCGCATTTGGCATCCGCACCATCCACTTCGATCCTGACAAGGGCTTCTTGCTGAACGACAAGCCGGTAAAAATCAAGGGCACCTGCAATCATCAGGACTTTGCAGGCGTCGGCATCGCGCTGCCGGACCGAATTCATTTCTTCCGGGTCGAGAAACTGAAAGAAATGGGCTCGAACGCATATCGAATGTCACACAACCTTCCCACCCAGGCGCTGTTAGACGCATGCGATCAGCTAGGCATGTTGGTGATGGATGAGACTCGCATGATGTCGTCGAATCCCGAAGGATTGGAGCAACTGGAGACGATGATCCGCCGGGATCGTAATCATCCTAGCGTGATCATCTGGTCCATGGGCAACGAGGAGGACCTTCAGGGCAGTGACACCGGCGCCCGCATCGCGAAATCGATGAAGCGCCTTGTGCGTAAGCTCGATTCAACTCGTCCCATCACCGAAGCCATGAACGAGGATTGGGGCAAAGGGCTGTCCGCCGTGGTTGACGTGCAGGGCTTCAATTACCACAGCGCTGAGCAGCTGGACGCATTTCATCGGCAATTTCCCAGGCAACCGACGATCGGCACTGAAACTGCCAGTACCGTATGCACACGTGGTGTGTATGAGAACGACAAACAGGCAGGTTACGTCAGCGCCTATGACGCGAACATTCCGCCCTGGGCCCAACTCGCTGAATATTGGTGGCCTATTTATGCCGAGCGTCCGTGGGTGGCCGGCGGATTTGCCTGGACCGGTTTCGATTATCGCGGCGAACCCACGCCGTACAAGTGGCCATGTATCAACTCTCATTTCGGCATCATGGATACCTGCGGCTTCCCCAAGGACAATTTTTATTACTACCAGGCACAGTGGACTGACAAGCCCATTCTCCATCTATTTCCGCATTGGAATTGGAACGGCAAAGAAGGAAATGAAATTGATGTTTGGTGCCACAGCAATCTCGAGCAGGTTGAAGTTTTTCTGAATGGCCAGAGTTTGGGAACAAAAAATGTTCCGCGGTATGGGCACGTGGAATGGAAAGTGAAGTATGCACCGGGCACGCTCGAAGTGAGAGGATTCAAGAATCACCGCCAGGTCCTGACGGCGAAGCGCGAGACTACTGGCAGCCCTGCAAAACTCGCTCTGATTGCCGACCGCAAGGAAATTTCAGCCGATGGACGCGACCTCTCAGTGGTTCAGGTGCAGGTACTCGACGCGCAGAACCGGCTGGTGCCGATTGCGGGTTCCCCGATTGAATTTCACCTCTCAGGCAACGGCAGCCTGATCGGTGTAGGCAATGGCAACCCCAGCAGTCATGAGGCCGATAAAGCGGACAGGCGGCATGCCTTCAACGGCTTGTGCATGGCGATTGTGCGGAGCATCAGACAGCCTGGCGAACTGCGATTGGAAGCAACTTCGCCAGGGCTTGCACCCGCAGTCATCGTGATCAACTCCCATGCTGCAAACGGGCATCCAGTCGTGTGAAGTGCTGAATCGCAGAATCGTTTTCCGAGGAGAGGAGCGGATGAGCGGACGACCTCATTACCAATTCGTTGCGCGCTATATGTTTGTTTTTCTCGTTGTCGCTGCGATCACCGCTTCGGATCAAGCGACTGGCGCTCAAAACATTTCTGCGCAGAGCAAGCCGGCTTTTGCTCCCGACAAAATGGAAACGATTCTCTACGGCGTTGCTTACTACCCGGAATACATGCCTTATGACCGGCTCGACAGAGATGTAGAACTGATGCAGAAAGCCGGAATCACGGTGGTTCGCGTGGGCGAATCTACGTGGAGCACGTGGGAGCCGCACGATGGCGATTTTCAGTTTGCCTGGATGCAGCGCGTTCTTGACCGTTTGCACGCGGCAGGAATCAAAGCCATCCTCGGCACGCCGACTTATTCCATTCCCACGTGGCTTTATAAGGAGCATCCCGAGATTGTTGTTACTCATAACGGCACCGCACCTCCGCTGACCGATCCTTATCCCCCTACTTATCCGCCCGCTAAAACGCCGGGCTACTACGGGCCGCGCCAGAATTATGATTTTCTCAATCCTTATTTCAGGCAGCACGCGGAGCGGGTTATCCGCGAGATCGTCAGCCACTTCAAAGATCATCCTGCGGTGATCGGATACCAGATCGACAATGAGACTTTCCCGACCGGAGTCCCCACCCCGTACATGAATTCCGCTTTCCTCGACCGTCTGAAGCAGAAGTACAAGGCACCAGACACGATCAATAAAATCTGGGGTCTTGTTTACTGGGGACAGCTTGTCGATAGTTGGGATGACCTGCCGCCGCGCAATGGCATTCTGAATCCCGGCTACAAGCTGGAGTGGGAAAATTTCCAACACGACGTCGTGACCGACTATCTCGCCTGGCAGGCAAAGATCGTCAACCAGTACAAGCGCCCTGACCAGTTCATCACCCAGGACTTCAGCGGCGGAGTACACACCAATCTCGATCAGTGGGCGATTGCGGGCAATCTCGACATTGTCGCCGAGAATCCCTATTTCGAGACACAGAAACGGCTGGATGCTCGCACTATCTGGCTTTCAGGCGATCTCGGACGCTCATTGAGGCACACAAATTATCTGGTGACCGAAACCAACGCGCAGACGATCGGGTGGGATTCCCGCACGCAATATCCGCAATATCCCGGCCAACTGCGTCTGGTTGTCTACACGCATTTGGCTGCTGGCGCCAACATGGTCGAGTACTGGCATTGGCATTCGTTGCACTACGGACAGGAAACCTATTGGAAAGGAGTCCTCTCGCACGATCTGGAGCCGAACCGCACATACGCAGAAGTCTCGCGCGTCGCCTCCGAACTGAAAAAATTGGGCGCCCAGTTGGTTGATCTCAAGAAAGACGACAAAGTCGCGATCCTGTTCAGCGCCGATTCCGCCAATGCGCTGAGCTATATGCCGGTCAGCGATCACGTGAACTACATGACCGTGCTCAAGCAAATGTACGACGCGCTCTACGATTTGAATATTGAACCCGACTTCGTGCAGGCGGGGGACCCGAATCTCTCGCGCTACAAAGTCCTGCTGGTCCCACCACTCTACAGCACCTCGGACCGGGTGCTGCAACAGATTTCCGATTATGTCAAAAATGGCGGCCAGGTCGTAATGGCTTTCAAGAGCGGCTTCACGAATGAATACTCAACCGTTCGCGACGTGATGGCGCCTGGGCCGCTGCGCGCCGCGGCCGGCTTCCACTATCAGGAGTTCACGAATCTTGCCGAGCCAGAGCCGCTCACGCCCGATCCTTACGGTGTTGGTGAACAGAATAAAGGTTCTGTATGGGAGGAGTTTCTAGTCCCCGAGACGGCCCAAGTGGTCGCATCTTTCGACGATCCCTATTGGCATTTTCCCGCCATCATGCGAAACCAATACGGCGGAGGCACACTGACATATGAAGGCACATTTCTAACAGATACTTTACAGCGCGAGGTTATTCGTGAAGTTCTGAGACGAGCTGGCTTGACCGGTCCGGACCAGAACCTACCGGGCGTGGTGAAAGTTCGCCATGGGCGAAACGCGCAGGGGAAGTTGCTGCACTACTATCTGAACTTTTCCGGTGAAGAGCAGACGTTTTCTTATCCGTACGGCAATGGGTCGGATCTTCTGACAAACGCTTCTGTGCGGCAAGGGCAAGCATTCAACCTTAAGCCCTGGGATTTAGCAATCGTTGCCGAGCAATGAAAGACTTCTGATGCAATCACTGACTTCGTTTATCACGCGCCATTCCCGCGCATTTGCGCTCTCGATATTTTTGACTCACGCGTCAATTTGTCTACAGGCCCAACCTGCCTCAGGAGTAAGTGCCGGACGCGACATCTGGCAGGTTCCCCTCAGCCATAACCTCATGCCGCATTTCGAACAGGCAAACGGGCGCAAGCTCCTTTATGTAGATGGCAGGCCATTTACGGTGCTGGCGGTTGAGATCCCCTGGTGGGATCTAATTTACGGTAGATACAACGAGACCGAGACGGCTTACGACAGTTTGTATCCTGCCGCGGAGAAAATTGGGCTGAATGCTCTGAAGGTGCCGATTAAGTGGTCTATGGTCGAGCCGGAAAAGGGAGTTTACGACTTCTCCTATATCGACCACGCAAAGAGCATGGCGGAGAAACATCACCTAAAAGTTGTGCTGAACTGGTTCGGGCACTACGCCAGCGGGGACGGCACTATCTACGGCAATCTGACCGGCGAGCTGTACGCGCCCATGTACATTGTCAGCGATGAGAAGACATATCCTCGCGCGGTGGACGGAGATGGCGTTATCCACCACAACGCCGCATCCTACGATTATGAGCCGATTATCGGCCGCGAAATCGCTGCCTTCCGCGCTTTCATGCAGCACATCATGCAGGTTGATTCTCAAACCCACACCATTCTCATGATCCAGGTCGAGAATGAAATTGCGGTCTTCGGTGTGGATCGCAAGAATCCCAAGATGTGGCGCGACCACTCACCCGCTACCAGCAAACGATTCGCCGACAACGGCTTCACTGACGACCTGAAATTCAGCGCCTGGGACCTGAGTTACCACTGGATCCGGCGCATCACCGAGGCGGGCGCAGAGGTCTACCCCATTCCGTTCTTTCATAATTACGTTGGCGGAGAGATCGCGGATTGGATGGTCGGCGGCGCGCCCGGTGAAGATGTGCAAACATATCTCCAGAACTGTCCCCACATTTCTTTCATCGGCGTCAACTCCTATTTCTGTGCCGAGTGGCGGCCCGACTACAGTTGCGGGCGAGAGTCTGAGGCGACGGTCACCGAACTCCGGGAACCGCTCATGCGCTATCGCGTAGGCCGCAATCTGCCGGCCATCACAGAAATCAATAGTGGTTTGACTCCGATTACATCACGGCTCGCCTACATCGCTGTCGGCGAATTCGGTGCCCCGATTTTTGCGCCTTGGGCGTTGACCGTATCTTATCCAGAATCCAACCAGCCCTATGTCTTGAGTGACGGCACTTTGGCTAATGGCGCGTATGCCCTGCGCGATACCTATTCCTCACTCACCAAAGCACTGCCCCAGGTTTCCTATTACGCCACAACTGACAAGCTGAAGGTATTCATGTCCCGCTCGCCGGGGCAAAGGTTCTCCACAACTGAAACCGTAAACGGCTTCCCGGTGACGGTTACAGGTGAGAACAATGGTCAGGCGATTGTCATCCATCCCGCTGCTCACGAATTCTTACTCGTCGGCTATCGCACAAATGTTTCGTTCACAGATCCAGCATTCCAGTGGCCCATGATGAAGCAGATTCGTGTGGAAAGGCTCTACTGGGCTGGCGATCACTGGAATCCTGATGGAGAACCCAATTATGGTGTTGATCAGAGCAAAAAGACTCTGGACATAGACCTCGATACTCCACAAGCCGTCCTCGTCTCATGGTAAACAGAGGTTCGGGTTCGGGATTAGCATACCGACAGCAGCAAACCAGATGAAATCATACTTGCTCGGCTTGGATGTCGGCACTGGCGGAACGCGTGCCGTCTTAGTCGGCAAAGATGGTGCAATTATTTCTTCAGCTACGCGAGAGCATCAGCCATTCGCTTCACCTCATAACGGATGGGCGGAGCAGGATCCGCATGATTGGTGGAGCGCGGCAGCAGGCGCGATTCGCGATTGCAGCGCTAAAGCCCAGGTTAGTGATCAGGACGTCGCCTGCGTAGGTCTGGCCGGCCAGATGCACGGCGCAGTGTTGCTCGATGAAAACGATCAGGTGCTCCGACCTGCGATTATCTGGTGCGACCAGCGAACGCAGCAGGAATGCGACTGGCTGGACCATACTGTGGGACGCGAGCGGGTCATCCAACTGACTTGTAATCCCGCGCTCACAAACTTCACGCTGACGAAGCTGCTTTGGGTGCGGAATCACGAGCCACGCGTTTGGCAGCGCTTCCGAAGCTTCTTGCTTCCGAAGGACTACATCCGATTCCGCCTAACCGGAGAACACGCGACTGATATGGCCGACGCTTCGGGCACGCTGCTGCTGGACGTCGCTCGCCGGCGCTGGTCATCAGACATCATGGCCACAGTGGGCCTGCCGGAATCTTGCTTACCGCGGGCTTTTGAGTCGGTGGAAATATGCGCGCGTGTTTCTGACGAGGGTGCACGCGCCACCAGCTTACGCGCAGGGACGCCGATTGTGGCGGGAGCTGGCGATCAGGCTGGGGGCGCCATCGGGCTCGGAATTGTACGGCAAGGGGATGTGAGCGCCACGATTGGAACGTCTGGCGTACTGTTTGCCGCAACGGATCGGCCGACCATGGATCCGCAAGGCCGCATGCATACCTTCTGCCACGCGGTGCCTGATCGCTGGCACGTTATGGGAGTAACACAAGCGGCGGGATTGTCATTGCGGTGGTTCCGCGACCTGCTGGCAGGCTCACCGAATTATCAGAAAAGTTACGAGGAACTCATCGCCGAAGCTGCAGCTACGCCGGCGGGAGCGGATGGTCTATTGTGGGCACCCTATCTCATGGGTGAGCGGACGCCGCATCTCGATCCAAGGGCACGTGGGGCACTCGTCGGTTTGATCGCGAACCATACTCGAGGCCATGTGGTTCGTGCCATTCTCGAAGGTGTAGCGTTCAGTTTGAAAGATACGCTTGCACTCTTCGATGAGATGGAGGTACCCGTTCGCAGCATTCGCCTTGGGGGAGGTGGCGCCCGTTCAACTCTGTGGCAGCAAATTCAGGCAGACATTTACGGCCAGGAGGTCGAAATCGTTGAAGCGGAGGAAGGCGCAGCCCACGGAGCGGCGCTACTGGCCGGAGTGGCCCATGGAGTCTGGAATTCAGTAGAGGAAGCGTGCGAGTGCGCAGTGCACGTTGCAACGCGCGTATCGCCACATCCAGCGGCAATGGACGTAATGCGACGCCAATACGAAATATATCGGACGCTTTACCCAGCCTTGAAGCCAGTTTTCGCGAGACTGACTAACAACCAATCACGTGAGATGCCGAATTGATTGTTGTGGGACGCCGTACTAGCACTCAAGAATCTCGTAAAACTCTATCCAGGCATCCTTGAAAAAGTGCTTCTGCTTGTTGGCCAGTTCGGTGTGCTCCGGGTTGGTTTCGAAGAGTTTGAGGGCCGCTTGCGCCGCACACAGGTCTTTGAAGGAGGCTTGCCAGATAAGAGTGTTTGCCGGATCGCGGCTGGAGATAGGGAGCAATCGTTCCCCCCTGGGTAGAACGCCACGATCTTCCAGCCCCGCAAATTCTTTCTCGAGCGCGATGAACTCCTGTTTCTTCGAATGTTCAAACTGCTGAACCAGACGCATGATAACGGCCACAATATCCCCCTCAGCCCCGACTTACAAAGGCTCCTTCCTTCTTGAAACCAGATAACGCGCTAAGTCGTGATTACTCCCGCTCGTGCTTCTGTCTCCTCGGGAACCTCAAACGAAACCAGCTCCGAGCGGAACCCGCGGGTTCGGAACGCACCATAGCCGATTCCCAATAGCATCCAAATGATGCCTGCAATTTTCGCGGGTTTACTCAAGTTCAACCAAAGCAGCAGGCAGATGGTGAAACCGAGGATTGGCACAAACAAGCTCGCCAACGTCCTTTGCCTCGCGCGCCAATAGTAACGGGCAAATGATGCGGCGTTCACTCCCATGAATGCCAGCAGCGCTCCGAAATTGAGTAACTCGGCAGCGCGCTCGAAGGTCAGGACGGTAGTTCCCGCCAGCGCGAATAAACCCACAAAGATGACATTGTTCTGAGGAATGCGCCGCGTGGGTTCGATTACTCCGAAAAAGGATTTCGGGAGGGCATTTCCCCTTCCCATACCGTATAGCAAGCGTGCAGCTCCGAGTTGTGAGCCCATGCCAGAACCGATCGTCGCCACCAGCAAGGTGATGTTAATCAAGGTAAACAGCCACCGCCCGGCGGCACGCCCCGCCACGTAAACGTATGCAGTGTCCACATCCGGAAAGGACTGCGAACTCGGCCACACCAGTTGCGCGGCGTAAACTTCGATGGAGGCCAGCACACCGGTAATGAGGCAAACCAGAACTGTGGCGAGCAGAATGTTGCGCTTGGGATTCTCGGCCTCCTCGGAGAGTGTCGAAATCCCATCGAAGCCGATGTAGGTCAGCACTGCAAGCGATGTCCCACCCAGCACCGCTGGCACGGAAAACGTCTGCGGATCATAAAAGGGCCGAGTGAAAAAAGCAGCGCTGTCGTGGGGGATTTTCATAACATACCGTGCAGCCGCAGCCAGAAAGATGAGAATTACCACTCCCATCGCTGCCGCCAGAACCCCATTGATCCGTGCCGAAGTCCGGATGCCGAACAGGTTGAGGCCTGTGAACAGCGTGACAAAGAAAACTACCCAGACCGCGTACGGAATTTCCGGGAGGAAATTAAGCGCAAACTTGCTGCAGAGGATGGTGCATACGATGGGGTTCAGCATGTAATCCATCGCCATGCTCCATCCGGTCACGTAACCGAGGGCGGGATGAATTTCTGATCCGACGTAGGTGAAGGCTGACCCGGCACTAGGATAGGCACGAGCCATCCGTCCATAGCCGATCGCCGTAAACAACATAGCGACCATAGCGATCAGAACGGTGGTGACAGCATGACCGCGTGCGCGCTGGCTCATCACGCCGTAGACCGGCATGGGCGCGGTGAGCTGGATCACGATCATCCCATACAGAATCAAGTCCCAGAGTCCCAACGCCCGTCGCAGCCTCGGACCAGCTTCCATCGGCACGGCCTGTTCGCTGAACATGCTGGTGCGTCGCGATCCGGCTCAGAAATAAAACTTCAGAGCAAGTTGAATGAATCTGGGGTCCCGAGCCGACTGTGGGAATCCCCAGGAACAATTCGAGTTGAGATTGTCAACCGGGCAGCCACTCTGTCCAGGGCGCAGGTCCAAGCCGTGATCCGTTGCCGGGCTATCAAAGAGAAACTTGCCTGGAACCAGTTGCGGGTTCAAATGGTTCCAGACGTTGAAAAACTCGGCCCGGAACTCGAAGCTGTACCTCTCGTTCAGTGGAAAGGTCTTGAAAAGCGAGAGATCCCAGTTCTGGAATCCAGGACCCCGGATGATGTTGCGTCCCGCGTCGCCAAACGTCCCCAACACCCTGTTGGTGGCGAAGGCGCACGTGTTGAAGAGAGTTCCGGGAATGCATGGTTTGGCGTTAGGATCGCCAATGCGATCAGGACGGGCAGAATTGGCCACATTGCCGCCGCCATCGGAGTTTGAGAGGTCGGTCTCAATATCAGTGGGCGTGAAATAGTTCCCAGTTGACGCCGAAGTAATTCCGGCGACCTGCCAGCCTCCGACCACCTGATTCAACGCGCCGCTGGCATTGCCCGCGAAGTGCTTGCCCTTTCCAAAAGGCAATTCATAGGAATAGCTGAAAACGAAGCGGTGTCGCACATCAAAATCGGCATTCCCATACTCCCTTTGCGGAAAGCGCTGATCGCGGAAATCTCCAGAGGCAAAGGAGCCGAGGTCGGCGCTGGAGGCAGTATCAAGAGCATGGCTGTAAGTATAGGAGGCCTGGAACTGCAATCCGCGCGTCAGGCGCTTCTCCAGGCGGGCCTGCAGGGAGTGGTAATTGGAGAACGCGTTCGAACGAAATGTCGCGATGGTTGTATCGAACGCCTCGTCGCAGTTATCGGGATTTGCCAAGTCGCACGGACCGGCGCCCAGAAGAGACTTCTTCACCGGACGGCGTGGAGCAAAGGCCGCAGTTGAGTCAGCCGTGGGAACTGCCTGGTTTCCATTGTAGAAAGCGAACAGCTTTAAACCTCGCGATCCGGCATAGGAAACCTCCAGCACAGTCTCTGCCGGCAGTTGATACTGCACTCCGAGATGCCACTGCTGGGTGTAAGGAGTTCGCAGATTCGGTTCGACTGAAAAGAATTGTGGAGTGTTGGGATCGGTGAGCGAATCGGCTGGAAAGCCATTTGCCAACACGTTCAAGTTGGAAATCGAGCAGTCCACAGCATTAGGGTTGGCGGAAGATGCTCCACAATTGGTATTGAACGATTCAATCGAGAAGAATGGAGGGTTAAAACCCGTGCTGGGATTGGAGAATGGGCCGTTTTCCTGTCCCCCATAGAAGATTCCGTATCCACTGCGCAGCACGAGCTTATCGGTAATCTGGTAAGCCAGTCCCACTCGCGGCGCAAAATTGTTTAAGTCTCGATTGATCAGACCGCGCGAACCAGTGCGCAAAATCGGTATGCTCTGGGCGAGAGTGGGCGTGAGCTGCATGTTTTGCCCTTTGGGCACGAGCAGAGACTGCGTAGCAAAATCGAAAGTTGCCGCCTCATCATGGGCTTCCTTGATCGTGCTGAAAAATTCGTAGCGTAAGCCGAGATTCAGCGTGAGACGGGGAGCAACCCGGAAGTCGTCCTGCGCGTAACCAGTGTAGATTTGGCGCCGGTAATCCACGTTGTGCAGGCTGGTAATTTCGCCAAAATCGGGAATCCCGAGCAGGAACGAAGCAAAAGCGGAGCCTCCGCTGCTGGGTGATGCAGGGTTGTCAGTAAACTCGCTGCCGAAACCGAGGTTGCCGCGCGAAGCGGCGGGCTGGAAAAGCGTAAACTGTTCGTACCGGAGTTCGGTGCCGAACTTGAGAGAGTGTCGGCCCCGCACCCATGTGAAATTGTCGCTCAACACGAAACTGTTTTGTATTTCCCGAGACGGCAAGAAGGTGGCGCTGCCGATGGTGGCGGTGCCATCGCCGAAATCAATTTCCGGAAGACCGCCATTCAAGGGCGCAAACGGCACACCGGGAAAGTTGATTCCGAACGATGGGTCGCCCGCGATGTTCTTGTCGAAGTTAAGCTGGTAGCGATGCGAGTTGATCCGGTTGTAACCCAGCCGAAACTCATTGATCAGATTCGGGGCAAACAGGTGGGCTTCACTCAATGCCACACTACGATACGAATTATCCTCAATGCCATCAAAAAAACCACCGCCGTCGAGGACGTTGTTAAAGGTGGATGGAATATTGCTGGGCTGATCCTCGTAGCTGAAGCGTGTAAAGAAGTCGTCTTTCTGCGAGATTTTGTGGTCCACGCGCACATCGAAGTTGTTGCGCGATTCCTTTCTCGCGGGCTCGGTCAGGAAGTTTGCCCCCGAGATACTACTATTGGGAGCCGGCAGAAAGGCGGCCAGCCGGGCCGCAAGAGGATCGACACCGCTAAAGACATTCAGGTTTCCGCCCGACGAAATCGGGACGCCGCAAAAGCCGTTGGGATTCAGGTTAGAGACCTGGGTCTGCCGTGTGTCAAAGATCTCGCCGAGAAATGTTGCATTTCCGCTGCAGTCCAGAGCTATCGTCCCGTCGATTGGAGCCCCGGTGTTCGGATCGAACTGAGGCGCGAAATCGCTCAGAAGATTGCCGCTGAAGTCACCTGCAACTTCCTCAGGCGTTGGAATCACTTGCAGAATGGGCGTTGCCTGGCGCACCCGTAGTCCCTCATAGTCGAAGAAGAAAAATGTCCGGTTCTTGACAATCGGTCCGCCTAGGGTGAATCCAAATTGATTCTGCTTGTAAGGCTGGCGTCCAAATTGGTCAAAGGCATTTCTGGCATCAAACTTCTCGTTGCGCAGAAACTCGTAAACATCGCCATGCAGCTCATTCGTGCCAGACTTAATAATGGCATTCATGATTGCGCCATTACCGCGACCGAATTCAGCGCTGTATGCATTGGTCTGCACCTTGAATTCTGCAATTGCATCTACGGACGGCTGAATAACATACGTAGTTTCGTTGAGCAGGTCACCGAGATTGGAATTATTGTCAATGCCATCGAGCAGAAAATTATTCTGCAGTGCGCGTGCCCCGTTCGCGCTGAAGCCGAAGGTTTTCTCCGCCCGCGATCCGGGCTCGGCAGGGGCCACCCCCACGCTCAATTGCGCGAGTTGCGCATAATTGCGGCCGTTCAGAGGAAGCGTCTCAATCCGGCGGCTGCCGACAACCTGGCCTAGATCGGAGTTCTGAGTTTCGAGTTGAGGGCCTAGTGTGTTAACTGTGATTTGCTCGTTGACCTGTCCGACTTGGAGAACCACATCCACCGATGGCCGCTCCTGGACGTTCAGCTCGATCGGGCCAACTATGGTTTTCTTGAATCCCCCTTTTTCGACTATGACGCGATACCGTCCCGGCTTGAGCGGGCCCGCGCTAAATTCTCCGTCTCCATTCGACGTCGTGCGGAAGACAGTGCCACGCTCCACGTCTTCAACGGCCACTTTCGCGCTGGGCAAAACGGCTCCTGATTTGTCCTTGACTGTGCCCACGATGTTGCCGGTGTCTTTTTGCGCCCAGCACAAGCTTGCGAGTAGGATAAGCACCAAAAACAGGAGCACCGGACAATAGAATTTAGATAAGCGCGACACAGTCAGCCTCCTTGTCCAAACGCTTACGTAAGCAGCATTCAACAATTTGAGTCTTCTCTTGAAACTGTACGTCTCGAACTTCTTACTGCGGGCTAGCCTCCAACAACAGGTGCTCATTGAACGAAACCTTGAGCCTGGCATTGCTAGCATTAACCACGCCCATATCTTTGCCTGTTTCATAGTCCACAACGTGAGACGCGCCGGCTCTCAAGCCCCGGAGTTCAACCTCTCCAGACCACGACTTCGTTTTATCAGGCGCATAAAAGGCGTAGTACATGTTGCCGTCTTTCTCGATAGCGTACGCTTCAGGCCAGTCGTAGCCGTAAGTGTAAAGGCCGAGGAACTGGCCGCGAGAAAGCATCTTGCTGTTATAAATATCTATCCATTTTTTCCAGTGCGCTTCCTTGTCGGAAGTCAGTTTCACGGTCTTAAATTTCGGTCCATAGCCCGGCCACGTGAACTTGGTCCCAACCACTGCGCCGACCCCCACTGCGGATGCAAAATCTCTTCCTTTATCAACTTCATGCTGGGTATTGCTAAGCTCAATTTCGGTGAGCTCGACGTGATCTCCGTACACCGGGGCCGCAGGCCCGAGCAAAGCTTTGTACATCTTGGTGCGAAGGCGCACTTGCCGGGAGCCGACGGGATCGGCGGTGACCGCTTGGTCGATATATGGCAGCCACGCCAGGTTCGGGGGCGTTCCGCAGGGGCAAGCTTGGGTAACGCTCTCCGGCTTGAGCGCGCGGGTGGTTTCCAGAATGATCCTGTAAACATCGGCCACTGCAGCGATGGAATCGTTCGGCGACTTGTGATGATGCTTAGGGTTGTAGCAGGCGGGAACGGTATATGCGAAGTCAAGTTTGTGGCCGTCGAAACCCCAGTCGCGAATGAATTTTTCGGTGAGGTGCTTGTAATACTCCTGAACTTCGGGAACTGCGGGACAAAGAGTGGCCAGATCAGCAGTGACGCGGGCCGCCTGTCCATTTTTATCCAGGACCAGCCAGTCGGGATGATCCCTTACCACGTTCGATAACTGGTACGGGCGGTGATTCAGGATGTCCTTTCCGTGACCGTCCTCCACAACCAGCGGAATCCACCACAAGGTGATATGGATGCCAGCGTCATGATATGACCTGACGATCTTCTGCATGGATTCATCAGGGAAGGTGTCAGTTCGCGGCTCCCAGTCTCCGCGCGCACGGAACCAGCCGGCGTCCAGCGTGGCCCACTTCAACCCAAGTTCTTTCAGCTTCGGAAGCGTCCCTAGCATCTGCTTGGGAGTGAAATCCATCTCGTAACCCCAGCCACACCAGTTAGCTTCGTAGTCTGCAGCATTGGGGTGTGCCAGACTTAGACCACGCACCTGCAGCATCTTTGAATACAGGCTGAGCGCCTGGTAAAAATCGCCCTGGAAGACCGAAACAAAGGTCAGAGGCGTTAAAAATGTTTCACCTGCTTTCAGCTTGGTTCCGTCGTCCGTCACAACCGCTACGCTCACCCGTGCGTCTTGCCCGGTTCTTACTGGAAGACTCAGTTTCAGCGGCACGGTTTCGGCATGGCCAATCGCCTCGCCGACCGAACCCGTCCAGAAAGCCACCACGGGGATGCCGCCGCCTGTCTGGTTCTCATCGTTGTGCATGACGACTTGCATCGCATTCGACCGCGAAAACTTGTTGCTGATCTTCATGACGTCATCTTTGCCCCAAGCCTCACTCGATCCGTGAAACGACCACATCGAATACGGCGAAGCCCCAGAGTCGCTCAATGACGCATTCAGAGTGTGTTTTTGGGTAATGATTGTGTCGATTGGCAGATCCGTGTTGCTCGAGTTTTTGTAGGACGTACTCGCCAGCGTGAGGTTGGGGAAGTCATCATAGAACTCAACGATCACGGTTTTTTCAATGGCTGCCGAAGAAGGACTTTTGCCTAAAACCTCGATTCGCTTGCCTCGTGCCCCGAGACGGCCAGAGGCGTCGCTGATTCGGGCGTTTGCGAGGTCGAGCACAAAGTCGCCGATTTCTTTGCCATTACTCACCAGGGCGTCGGCCGTGGCCTCCGGGCGTGGGTCGTCCAGACGTACAGCTTTTCCGTCCCGCAAAAGAGCGGCCTGCAGATAACCACTTGGGAACAGGCGGAATTCCGCTGCCGATGTCCGAATCACAAGTGGACTCCCGCCGCTCACACTGATGCTGCTGCTAGAATTTGATTGAGAGGAGCCCTTACGGCTGCAGCTCAGGAAAGGAAGGGTGGCGAAACACAAGAGGCACAAGCAGAGAAGTAGCTTTACTTGCGCACTACGCGCTGGAGTCCGCAGGCAACTCATGAGGTATCGGGGACGATCAGGTGTAACGTTTCACCAAGCCGGTTTTTTCTTTATACCCACTGGACATCGGCTGTCAAGAAAAAACTGCTCACCGGATACTTCGTCTCGCGAGCTTCTGCCTCCAGGGCATGCGTATCCGCGAAAAGGTGCGGGGTGCATTGCCTCCACTCGCAGGTGAAGATAGCCACCCATGGCTGCTTCGACTCTCGTGGCGCGCTTGGGCGCCCTCTATACTACATCGTTGGTGAAACTGCTCGTTTTGGTTGCGAACGAAATGCCCGTTGTAGCGAAGGAGCGAGTTCGATTCGTCTCTCATTCGCGAATCGGACCAGCGCGGGGAAGGAGGTATCGGGGTGAATCGTATGTGGCGAGGTCACCTTGTAGCTGGCAAGCAGCACCCCAAATTCGAGTGCTGTTTCCAGGGGACGTTCTGCAAGAGTTTTCCTCGGCGAGCGGGAGCTTAGCAGAGGGACGCCTCTGGCCATGGCGGCAAGGATCCCCCCCAGCAGGCAATCTCCCGCACCGGCTGTGGACGCAACCTCGACCTGCGGCGCCGGGCAGTAATTCGAGCGCTTACAACTCACAGCACACGCGCCAGCCTTACCTGCACTCACCACAATCTGAAGATGCGGATACCCTGCTTCAACAAATCGAACACACTGCTTCAGAAAGCTCTCTGGATTTTCTGACACAAAGGTGTCGCCGATGAGCTCGCCTGCCTCACCCTCGTTCAGAGACAGCAAATCCAGTTGCTCGAATAATCTCAACTCTTTCGCAGCGGCAATCTCCGTCGAAACGAACGACGCTGCCCGGAACGCCCCTTTCCTGGTGGCGAGTTGGATAAAATGCCGGCGTAGTTCGAGGGAAACTTCTGGAAGCGAGAGCGCAATGGTTCGCGAGCCATTCGAAGCAAACAAGCTGTCAACTTCCTCGAGGTCTTTCGCACAGAGCTCGTCCGCCGCCGAATTGTTGGTCGTAATATTGCCCCCGCTGCCATCGGGATACTGGAAGCACACGCTAAACAAGGTGGGCCGCCCTGTGACCGTTTGAACAAAACCGGTGTCAATACCGACATCGGCCAATCCCCTCAGAACAAATTGGCCGGCAGCGTCGTTTCCTATTTTACCTACGGGAAATACGCGAAAAGACTGGGTTCCAAGCAACTTCGCGACATAGTGACTCACAATGTGCAGCTTGCAATAGTCCCTTACGTCTAGAAGTTTGCCTGGCCGGCTTTCGTTCCTCCCGAGTGTGTGCTCTCCCTCGAGTGAGAAGAAAATCCCCGTACCCAACCCGCCGACCCCTACGAGCTGCTGAAAAGGAAGCCGTTCGTCGATCCGCAGTACCTCCATGACTCCCTTTCTACAGAAGTTCCCAGTCGGGATTCTCGCTAATCGGGTGGCTCGCCGTTTCCTCAGTCGCAGTGATGATCGCGTCCTGATGCCGCTGCAGAAGTGTCATCGGATATTCGGGCGTAGGTTCAGAGAATAGTGCAACTCGCAGTGCGGTCTGCTTCCAGGAGCCTGTGTCGCTGTAAACGCGCACTTTCCTGGCGGAGAGACATTCCTTGATCCCCAACGTGATCGACATGGGCGGAACAAATTGATATGCGCCGCCAAACGTGCGCTGCGCCAGAGCCAGCACAGTATCGAAATTGTTTTCCTGAATACGGATGCTTGAGTTCGCGAGCTCTTCAAGCGAGACGGGACTATACGGATGGCGCCGGGCCTGGTTGTACGCCACATGCCCATCCTGGCCCCAACCGCCTACGGTGATGTCAATCGGGGCAGCATCAATAGCGGCTCGTACCTGCTCGGCCGTCGACGGGAGCAACCAGAATCTCTGTTCTTGGGGAACGGCGAGATCGGGTCTGATCCCATCGTAAAAGTATTTCTCCATGAAGCTGCGGAAATTGTAAGGGTGATTTGCCGGTAACGGACGAGCTTGCCAGTCCAGACACTCATCCATATGGAATACAAAGAAATTGCGCAGGAATATGTTTCGCGAGTTCACCCGATCTGTGAACGGAACATACCAGCACTTGGGCCCGCAGGGGACAATCGCCCGCGTGACAAGGTTCTGCTCATTATTGGCTTCGATTACCTCCACTAATTCCCTCGCCATAAGCAGACCCATTTCGGCGGAATTCCGCACGATACGAAACCGCACTCGCAAGCCGGGATGCATTAGCAGGTCTGTTGCAGGAATCCTGCACCACCGATAAAGGTCGGCCTTAGCTATGTAGCTCATGCGATTTTCTGCTGTAACGTTTCAACAACAAACACATAGCTATTACGTGCCACGTCTAGGTCAGGAGCGTGGCGCAGAACACGTGGAATCGCGCACGATGAGCTTGGGTGAAACCTTGCGATGCTTTGGTTGGACTGGCCGATTTTCGGCGCTTGCCCGGATCAGCTCTTCCATGATTTCAGCTCCCAACGAACCCTGCATCTCGAGTTGTTGTTGCACCGTGGTCAACGGAGGATTGTAGAAGGCGGAGCTGGGAATGTCATCGAATCCGACCACGGAGCAATCTTTGGGCACGCGGCGGCCGGCTTTGGTCATCGCGCGAATGGCGGCGCATGCGGTGAGATCGTCAAACGCAACCAGGGCAGTGAAATCGGCCCTGCGGCGCATGAGTTCTTCGGTCAGTTCGCAGGCTTCCGCGTAAGTGGAATTTCGGCCCTTAATTTCCAGGACAAGCCTGGGGTCGAGCTTCAACCCCACCTCCTCGGCAAAACTTTCAAGCCCGTGCCACCGTTGCACGCTGTCGACCAGGATCGCGGGTCCTTTGATGAAGGCAATGCGGCTGTGCCCAAGGTTGTACAGATGTTGAAGCGCTTGCCGTGTCCCCGCTGCATTATCCACAACCACCGAACTTACCGGGATATTAGCTAACTCACGGCCAATGACGACCGCAGGGACACCGCGTTGGGCAAATTCGGACAGCAGCCTGGTGTCGAGGTAGAGCGGGTTTGCGATTGCGATGATGCCTTCCACCTGCCGCCCCAGCAACATGTCGAGGCACGGCTGAAACTGCGAACGATCGTCCTGCAGATCCGTGACAATTGGAAAAAGGCCCATAGGGCGAAGATGGTTTTGTATGCCTCGCCAGATTTGTGTGCAATAAGGGTCGGTGAGATCAAAGACAACCACGCCCACTGTGTGGGTGCGTTTGCTGCGCAGCGAGCGAGCGTGCAGGTTGGGTCGATATCGCAGGCGCCGCGCCACTTTCCAGATCTGAGTGCGGGTCCGCCCAGAAATGCGAGTAGCGCCGCGACCATTGTTCAATACCATGGAAACGGTAGTCACGGAAAAGCCGCTCTCACCGGCAACATCACGTATAGTTACCATTCTGGCTTAGGCCTTGGCATCAGGGCGCGCTTTTCTCACGAAATGCCTGGCTTCTAACCCTCTCGCCACGACATGTTTCGCGAAGCGGTCATGCCTGAAAGTCCCGGTCATCATGACCTATCACGAATTTCTGTTCAAGAGTATAGTTGACAGGCTGCGGTTCAGGGTCTAAATTTTCCGCCTGGTGTATCGTTTCACCAACTTCCCTTACCGTGAGCCGATACGGGAAAACCATCCGCCTTAGCCGTGTTCTCCGCCCCGGCCGGGGCAGCCTGGTCGTGGCATTCGATCACGGGCTTGTTCTCGGGCCGATTCTGGGGACGCAAAATGCCCGGCGCCAGATTAGCCGCTTCCTGGAAGGCAAGACCGACGCCCTTCTTCTCAACCTGGGAATGATTGGAGAGCTTGCGCAAGTGCCGGCACAGGAGAACCTGCCAGGCCTCATCGCCAGGCTTGACTGGACTACCGCGATGGGCACAGCCAGCAAGCTTCCTCCTGACGCCTTTCGCAGTTGCCTCGTTGCACAACCGGAAGACGCCCTCCGGGCAGGCGCGGACGCGGTCATCACGTTTATGGTTATCGGCAGTGGTGATGCGAAATTTGAAAGAAGCGAAATCCAGCGCGTTGCGAGGGTCTCTCGCGAGTGTGAGCATCTCGGCCTGCCCCTGATCGTTGAATCGGTCGCTCGTGGCGCAGGAGTTCAGAATGCACGGGATGCTCAGTGGCTGATGCTGCACACCCGCATCGCGGCCGAGCTTGGCGCCGATGTTATCAAGACAGAGTATTGCGGTGATCCCGAAAGCATGACTGCCGTGGTTGAAGCGTGTCCAATTCCTATCCTCGTGCTGGGAGGAAGTCGCGCAGGTTCGGACGCGGCGACTGTCGAGATGGCGCGCAATATCATGCAAAGCGGTGCGGCCGGCGTGTTCTTCGGAAGAAACGTGTTTCAAGCCGAAAATATTCCGGAGTTGTTGCAACGCATCCATGCCGAACTCAAAGCGAGTACGCCACTCGTAAGGATGTAACCAATGAGCTTGCTGGCCGTTGACATGGGCTCAAGCAGCTGCAAGGCGGTCGCACTCTCGACCGAGGGCCGCATCCTTGCAGAGCGAAGCAACTCGTACGCGCCCGACATTCCCAAGCCATCCTGGGCCGAAATGCCCGCGGAGAAATTCTGGAATGCCCTTCAAAGCGTCACTCGAGCGATTGCAGATGGCGCGCTTGAAGATCCGATTGAAGCTCTCTCCATCAGCTCTCATGCAGAGACGTTCGTTGCGGTAAACCAGAACCGGCAGCCGGTGTCGCCCGCCATTCTGAATATGGACAACCGCGCTATGGTTCAGGCGAACTGGATGGCAGAGGCGTTGGGGCCAAGGCGCATCTTTGAAATCACCGGATTGGCGGTACATCCCATGTATCCCATTCCGAAGATTCTGTGGATGCGCGAGAACCAGAAAGACACGTTCTCTTCTGCTGCGCAGTACCTGGGAGTGACTGACTATCTCCTGACACGGCTGGGTCTACCGCCTTACATCGACTATTCTCATGCATCCCGGTTCCTTGCTTTCGACGTCCGCCAAAAGTGCTGGTCCGAAGAAATTCTCTCAGGCTGCCGGTTAACCGCTGACCGGTTTGCCACGCCAGTGCCAGCAGGCACAGTCGTCGGTCGACTCTCGTCGGCAGTAGCAAGCGAGCTGGGATTGAAGAGCGGAACAGTAGTGGTGGTGGGCGGCCATGATCAACCGTGCGCTGCCTTAGGATTGGGCGTTGTCGATCGGGGACGGGTCTCCGCTTCTCTGGGCACCTATGAATGCCTGCTGGCCGCCTCCGAAGCGCCTGCCATCAATGACCTGGCTTACACTGCCAACTTGAATACATATTGTCACGTCGTGCCTGATCGCTATGTGACGCTGGCGTACTTTCCTTCCGGAATCATGCTGGAATGGTTTCGGCACCTGCTCTACGGGGACAGAGTCGGCAGTGTTTCATCCCTCGATGATTTTTGTGCGGCATTGGAAGCCCGCGCACCTGCCAACCCCAGCGGTTTGTGCATTGCTCCCCACCTGCTGGGAACGTGCAATCCCGATTTCAATCCGCATGCCACGGGCGTCATCGCCGGTCTGCGTCCTTCGACGGGCACTTCGGACATCTACAAAGGAATTCTCGAAGGCATCGCCTGTGAACTGGCCAACATGACAGAACTTCTGCAACGAGTCGCTGGGTCGTTCAGCGATCTCTATGTCACCGGCGGCGGATGCCGCTCGCGTCTTGGCCTTGAGCTGCGCGCTGCCATGACCGGGTGTCGTCTTCATCGCATGCGCTGTGGAGAAGCGGTTTGTCTCGGAACCGCAATTCTGGCGGGAGTGGGAGCCAGAATGTACAGCGGCTTCTTTGAAGCGATGGCGCAACTGGTGCAGACAGCGGACACCACTCATCCCGACCCAAAAATTGCCGAGTCCTACCGGTCACAGCGGGAACAGTATCAGCTGCTGTATTCGAGTCTGGCCAGAGTGCGAGAGGCACAGGCGGCAAAGGTTTCTTGAGGAGAGCTACGTGATCGAACCCACGGTCGGCTTCATTGTTTACGGTGTTCACAAGGACGGATTGAAGGACCCGATGGGAACGCCGTTCATTGATGACTCAGTCGTTGCCCGCTCGGAGAAGGCGCTGATGCAGGCGGGGCTGAAGCTGGTGCGGCATCACGTCGTGGTCGCTTCGAAGGAAGAAGCGATCGCGGCTCTTCGGAAGATGAAGCACGATCCGCAGGTGGATGCGGTCGTGCTGTTTTCCGGAAGCTGGGTCTGGGCTGCGCACCTGGTAGGTGCTGTCCGCGACTACGCTGCTAGCGGAAGGGGAGTACTGCTGTGGACGCATCCCGGTTCGCAAGGCTGGCGCCCCGTGGGCGGGCTGGTGATGCATGGTGGGCTTCTGGAAATCGGAATCCGCCATAAGTTCGTCTACGGCATGGCAGATGATCCCGCGACAGTCGAGAAGATTGCGAGCTATGCCCGCGCTGCGCATATGAAAAACTGGCTCAATCTATCCACGATCGGAGCTTTCGGTGGGCGAGGCATGGGCCAGACTTGCGGAGTAGCCGATCCATCACAGTGGATGCGCATGTTTGGTGTGGATATCGACTCGCGCGACACCAGCGAGTTGATCCGGACCGCTGAATCGGTCTCCAGGGACAAAATAGCCGGCCTCGCCCCGCGCTTGCAGAAGCTGTTTGGCAAGAGTCCGGAACCGTCCATAGTCAACGAGCGCTCCATCCGTCTCTATCTCGCGCTGAAGGAAATTGTCGAGCGCGAGAAATTTGATTTCTATACCATTCAGTCCTTTCCGGGTCTCGGAGACGACTATGCTGCGACCTGTTTCGCGCAGAGCATGATGCTCGAAGATGGTCACGGGACGTCGACGCTGGGCGACTTCAACACTGCTCTGACCGTCCTGCTTCTCACCAAGCTCAGCCCAGAGCCTGTTTACTATGGAGACCTTCAGCACGTCGATGTCGCCAAAAAGGAAATTAAGATCATCGGTGATGGAGCCTGCCCGCCGTCCCTGGCGGGGAAACTGGGTCCAGCGGGTTTTGCGGAGCACGGCATTCCGACGGAAGGCGAAGCCGGCGGACTGTCAGTGAGGCTAATTTGCAAAGTTGGCGAGGGCGTGCTCGTGCGTCTGGGACGAGTCAGTGGGGAGTTTCAGATGGTGATTACACGCGCCACTGTCTTCGAGCCTCCGGCGGAACAAGTCGAAAGCCGGCTGAACGAATGCGGCATACCCTTCTGGCCGCATGGCTTCGTAACTGCCCACTGCGACATCGAGTGTCTTCTGCAGCGCTGGACCAATGAATATGCCTGTTTAGGATATGGTCCTCACCTCTATCCGGCATTGGCAGACTTTTGCGCGATGACCGGGATCCCGGCCATCCTGCTGTGAGGAACGGAGGAGCAGAATGAAATTTCGCAATAGTCTTACAGGTGTCAGCGTTCTGTTATTATTAGCCACTTTCGCCGCTTGGGTCATCTCACGGCCCGTCCTCGCAGATACGGCAACTGGCAAGGAAACCGGCTCAGAACAGGCTCTAAGCTCCCTGGCTGCACTCCAGCCCATAGACGTGCACGTGCACGTGTTCAAAACCGATCCTGCATTTCAGGCATTCCTGGAACGGCTCCATCTTACGCTGGTGAACATTCTGGTCGTGGATGACACGCTGTCCTACCGCAAGGCAACTGGATGAGAACTTTGCCCAGGGCGCGCTCGCGGTCAAGATTTGGAAGAATATCGGAATGGAGATCAAAGATCCCAACGGCAAGTTCATCATGCCCGATGATCCCAAGTTCGCCCCTATTTACCAGGAGATCGCCAAGCGCGGGAAGACACTCATGTCGCATGTTGCCGAACCGGACGTCGCTTGGGGCCCGCCTGATCCATCCGATCCTTCGTGGTCCTACTACCAGGAAAATCCACAATGGTATCTGGGTAACAAAGCTGGCTACCCGGCGAAGAAAACAATTCTGGAGGCACGCGATCGCATACTGGCCAGCAATCCCCAACTTCGCATGGTCGGCGTGCATTTAGGAAGCATGGAGAAGGATCTCGACGGAATCGCCCGCCGATTCGACCGCTACCCGAACCTTGCCGTGGACACAGCCGCACGCATGGAGTACCTGATGTTAGCCCCGCCAGAGAAAGTCCGCGCCTTTCTGATCAAATACCAGGACCGCGTTCTGTACGGCACCGATCTCGATCTTCTCGCGACCGCGAAGGCCGAAGAATCGCTCAAAGACTGGCAATCAGCCTATGCACGCGACTGGAGGTTTTTCGCGACGGATGACCTCTTTGAGCAAGACGGCAGGAAAGTGCAGGGGCTGAAATTACCG
>WNGG01007521.1_pt1 | contig 23190 bp, 23 predicted proteins | sample 5400661 | NCBI WGS metagenome assembly WNGG01 (sample SAMN13153372, study PRJNA577476) | soil metagenome | isolation source: 100 cm soil or saprolite under Garry oak tree replicate 1 | place: USA:California | collected 2016-06-15
CGCCTGCGCCTGCCCCGCGTCCGCGAGTCGCGGCACCCAGCCGGGGTTCGCACCCCCACTCGCCGCCTCGAACGGCGGCGGCCAGTGCACCCGCGTCCGCGGCTCGAGCGTTCGGGGCCCGTCCGCGAGCGCGGCCGGGCCCAGAGTGGCGATGGCGCAGAAGGCGCCGGTGGCGATGGCGCGCATCAGTTCCTCCCCGCGCCGGCGAGGATCCACTGCGCGACGGTATCGACCGAGCTCGCGCAGATGGAGCCCGGCGCATCCGCGGGCATGCCGCTGCCGAGGTGGGCGTCGAGGGCGGCGGTCAGGCGCAGCTTCTGGACGAGGAAGCTGTTGTCCGGATCGCCCGGCTTCACCAGCACGAGGTCCTTCAGATCGCCGAGCGGGTTCACCGCGGTGCGGCCGACCAGCCGCGGATACGCGTCGCCGGAGAGGTCGAGGAAGCTCGAGCTCACCGCCCCGTCCGTCGAATGGCAGTTGAACGCCTTGTTCCCCGAGGTCCCGCAGCTCACCTGGAACAGGTCGCGGTCGATGCTCGCGTAGCTGGGCTGCAGCGTGGGGCAGGTGCGCGATCCCTGGCGGCAGCCGCCCGCCACGCAGAACCCCCCTGCGCCGCAGTCCGAATCGATGGCGCAATCGGCGCGATCGACCGGGTACGCGCAGGCCCACAGCGCAAAGGCGGCGGCGGCCAGGGCGATCCTCACTCGCGCACCGAGAAGAGCACGTCGCCGGCGATCACCGCCCGGTCCTCGATCTTGATGAGCAAGAGCTCCGGCCGATCCACGTGGAACGCGTCGAGGCTGATGGGGAAGGAGAACCTGGCCCGCACACCCCGCCGGCCCGACGGCTCCAGGTGGACGGGGATGGCCTGCTTCTGCTGGATGCCGTTCAGCTCCACGCGCGCGTCCAGCGTCACGTCCTGGGGCCCGGCGAGCGGCAGCGTCAGGGGCGGCAGCGTCCCCTTCACCTCGGCGACCGGATGCAGCGGCTCCTGCGTGGCCTCGCGCACGTGCGCGTCGCGGTTGGAGTTGCCGCTGTCGAAGGTCGCCACGCGCGCTCGCACCTGCACCAGGGTGGGGCCTCCCGGCTGGAGCCGGGCGAGACCCTCTAGCTTTTGCGTCGTGCCGGTCACCTGGTGCAGCTTGTGCACCACGGTGTAGCTCAGGGTGCCTTGCTCGAGGGCGAGCAGCGTCGGCCGCGCCTCGTCCCCGCGCCCCGCGGCCGCGATCAGCAGCGCGGCGGCGAGCTGGACCTTCGCGAGCGCCGCTCCCCTGCCCAGGATCGACCCCCTCATCCGCTCCTCCCCGCGCTGCGCGGATCGGTGCGATGACACCTCGGACGCTCCGAGTGTGACAGATCTTCAGCGCCGCCGGGCGCTTCACCAAGGGTGTCTCGCCGCATCGCGTCGCCAGCGATCCGACGGACGGCTACAGTGCCGTGGCCTCGCCCTTCCGCTCCGCCTCGCGCCGCGTCTTGAGCTTCTTCATCCGGCGGCGGATGAGCTCGCGCTTGAGCGCGCTGAGGTGGTCGATGAACAGCTTGCCTTGGAGGTGGTCCATCTCGTGCTGCACGCAGACCGAGAGCAGGTTGTTCGCCGCCTCCAGCCGGTGCTGCTTGCCGTCCCGGCCGAGGAACTCGACCACGATGCGGCCGAACCGGGTGACTTCCTCGTACTCGTCCGGGATGGAGAGGCAGCCCTCGGTGTACGTGAACTCCCCCTCGCCGACCTTGATCACGGGGTTGATCAGCCAGAACAAGCCTTCGCCCTTCTGCTTGGCCGGCTGGCCCTCCGCGGACGGCCGCTGCTCGACGTCGATGGCGATCACGTTCTGCAGGACGCCGACCTGGGGCGCCGCGAGCCCGACGCCGTTCGCCTCGTACATCGTCTCCGCCATCTCGTCGCACAGCTTGCGGACGGAGGCGTTCACCTCGGCCACGGGCTTCGCCTTCTGCTTCAGGCGGGGGTCGGGGTAGATGAGGATGTCGCGCAGGGCCATGTCCGGTCGTCCCTCCAACGGGCGGTTGAGTATAGTCGGTGCCCAGAGGCACTGCAGCAAGGATTCCCGCTCTGGCTGTCCGCGATTCGGCGCCTGGCCGTCTGCTCCTCAGAGCAGGGCGACCGGGTCGACGTCGGCCGCCAGCTCGACCCCGGAGGGAAGGGGCACCTCGCCGAGCGCGCGGCAGAGGCGGTGGATCGGGCCGTGCTCCGGCGCGCGGAGCAGCAGCTGGAACCGGTGCTTGCCGCGGAGCCGCGCGATCGGAGCGGGTGCCGGTCCGAGCACGTCCACCGGATCTCCGCCGCGCCGCTGCAGCTCGCGGGCCCGCCCGGCCAGGCGCTCCGCGGCGGCCTGCACGCGCGCCTCGACGTTCCCCTGGAGGCGCAGCGCGCACAGCCGGGCATGGGGCGGGAACGAGAGCGCCTCGCGCCGCGCCAGCTCACCCCGGGCGAAGCCGTGGTAGTCGTGCGCCGCGGCGAACACGACGGCGGGCTCGGTGGTCCGGAACGCCTGCATCAGCACCCGTCCGGGCTGCTCGCCGCGGCCCGCCCGCCCCGCCACCTGCGCGAGCAGCTGGACGCAGCGTTCCGCCGCGCGGAAATCGGGCAGGTGGAGCGGCCCGTCGGCGTCGAGCGCGCCGACCAGCGTGACCCCGGGGAAGTCGTGCCCCTTGGCGACCATCTGCGTCCCGATCAGCACGTCCAGCTCGCGCCGGGCGAACCGTGCGAGCAGGGCGGCCGCCTTGCCCGGCCCGCCCGCGGAGTCGCGGTCCAGGCGGGCGACGCGCGCCCGGGGCAAGAGCGCGCGCAGCTCCTCTTCCAGGCGCTCGGTGCCGGCCGAGAGGGGGAACAGGTCGTCGCTGCCGCACGCCGCGCAGGGGCGGGGCAGCTCCTCGTGCCCGCAGAGGTGGCAGCGGAGCGCGGCGCCGGAGGCGCGGTGGAGGACGAGCGCCACCGAGCAGTTGGGACAGCCCACGGCGGCGCCGCAGGACCGGCAGAGCAGGCTGCGTACGTGGCCGCGCTTGTTGAGGAACAGGATGGCCTGCTCGCCGCGCGCCGCGGTTTTTTGGAGCGCCTCGGACAGCGCGGGCGTGAGGAGCGCCGGATCGCCGCGCCCTCGCAGGGTGGTCTTGCGATCGACGATCTCCACCGCCGGCAGCGCGCGGCCGTCGACGCGCTCCGGCAGCCGCAGCGTGCGCAGCTTGCCGTCCTGCGCGCGCCGCAGCGTCTCCAGCGAAGGCGTCGCGCTGCCCAGCACGGCGACCGCGCCGGCGTCGCGCGCGCGGACGAGCGCCAGATCGCGGGCGTGGTAGCGGAGCCGATCCTCCTGCTTGTACGAGGGCTCGTGCTCCTCGTCCACCACGACGATCCCCAGGTCGCGGACGGGCGCGAACACGGCGCTGCGGGCACCGACGACCACGCCGGCGCCGCCGCCGCGGACCCGGTGCCATTCCGACAGCCGCTCGCGCCCGGTGAGCCCCGAGTGGAGCACCGCGACGTCGTCTCCGAAGCGGGCCCGGAACCTCCCGGCGAGCTGGGGCGTGAGCGCGATCTCCGGCACCAGCGCCAGCGCGCCGCGGCCCTGGCCCCGGGCGTGGGCGATCGCCTCCAGGTACACGTGCGTCTTCCCGCTCCCGGTGACTCCGTCGAGCAGGAACGGCGCGTACGCGCGCCCCTCCAACGCCGCGCGCAGCTCGACCAGGGCCGCGGATTGCGCCGCCGTCTCCCGCACCACGGCCGAGCCCCAGGGCGCGTCGGGCAGCTGCGCCGCTCCGGCCGGCTCGGTGCGCAGCGCGACCAGCCGGCGCGCCGCGAGCTTGCGCAGGTGCGGCCGCGCGCCGGGGAACGCGGCGAGCAGCTCCTCGACCGGGACGCCCGCCGGGTCGCGCGCGAGGAGCCAGGCCAGCACCTCCGCCTGGCGCGGCGACCGCGCCGGAGGCTGGGCGCCCGGGACGGCCGCCGCCAGCTCGACCTGCGGCGCCTGCACCCGCGGCCGCGCCTCGGAGGTGCTCAGCGCGACGAGCCCGCGCTTCTCCAGCGCGCGCAGCTGCGCGGGGCGCAGCGCCCGTCCCTCGCGCACGGCGCGCAGCAACTGCCGCGTGCGCGTCGCCGCTTCCTGGCCGCCGGGCAAGAGCGCCCGCTGCACGCCCTCGAGCAGCGCCTCGCCGTCGGGAGTGAGCGCGCCCCGCAGTTGCTCGCGCAGATCGATCCCGGGCGGCAGCGCGACGCGGACCGCCAGCCCCAGCGGAGCGAGGTAGTGCGCCGCGGCCCAGCGGACGAGTTGGAGGACGTCGGGCGGGAGGAGCGGCTGCTCGTCGAGGACGCGCAGCACGTCGCGCAGCTCGCCGCGCACGGAGTGGGCGGGACCGAGTACCACGCCGGTCGCGGTGCGCCGGCCCAGCGGGACCAGGACGCGGCGGCCGGGCTCGACCGCGCCCTCCGGCAGCCGGTAGGTGAACACGCCGCCGTTCGCCGGCACGGGCAGCGCCACCTCGACGAGCGTGCCGTCGTCCACGCGCGTCGCTCTGGTCCCGGGGCGCGCGCCGGCCGGAACGGGAGGGCCGTCTTCCCCCGGATGCGGTCTACTCGCGGTCGTCGTCCTCTTCCTCGCCGGTCTCCCGGAAGCCCTTGGTCTCCAGCACCTCGAAGCGCGCCGACGGCTTGCCGTCGCGGTACAGCTCGAGGATGCGCGGGAACCACTCGGCCGCGGCAGGGTTTCCGTACTCGAGCAGGCGCAGGTCCTCGAGGTGCCCGTCGCGGCGGGCGATCAGACGCGCGGGCGCGTACGTGTCCTTGTAGAGCCAGAGCTGCGGCCGATCGGCTTGCCGCGGCGGCGCGCCCACCACCACCGCGACGCGATCGCCCAGGCGGTCGTGTGCGGCCGCGCCGGTGAGGTCGGCGCCGGCGATGGTCGCGACCGCGCCCAGCGCGCTCTCCGCATCGGCCGACCGCAAGCCGCGATAGGCGATCAGCGGGCAGGCCAGCTCGATCAGCTCCTGCTCGGGATTCCCGGCGGCGCTGGAGGGAAGGGGCTGCGCGACCGTCCCGCGCACCTGCGCGCCTCCTTCGAAGCGGCAGGAGAGAGGGAAGCGCAGCGCGAGCACCCGCTGGGTCGGGGCGGCGTCGCCGATCTGCAGGGTGCCGGTGAGCGTCACGTCCCGGGTCCGGCTGCCTTCGTTGGCGCGCGCGGCGGCCTTCTTCAGGAGCACCGCGACCGAGGGGATGTACGCGAGGGCAGGCGCCGCGGCGAGCACCGCGGCCGCGAGCGCCGGCCGGACCGCGCGCTTGAAGCCCTTCATTTCACCACCTCGCGAAGCCAGGCGAGCAGCGGCTCGCGCAGGTCGGACCGCTTGAGCGCATAGGCGACGTTGGCCTGCACGTAGCCGAGCCGGTCGCCGGCGTCGTGGCGTGTCCCTTGGAGGCGGACGCCCAGGAGCCGCTTCTGCTGCGCGAGCACGGCGAGCGCGTCGGTCAGCTGGATCTCTCCTCCCGCGCCGGGCTGCAGCCGCGCCAGCACGTCGAATACGTCGGGCGGCAGCACGTAGCGCCCGATGACCACGAGGGTCGACGGGGCGCGGTCGCGAGGCGGCTTCTCCACGATGCGCTCCACCTCGATGTGGCCGCCGTCGATGGCCCGGCCCGCCGCCACTCCGTAGAGGTGCACCTGCGTCTCGGGAACGGGCATCAGCGCGACGGCCGCCTTCCCGGTCTTCTGCGAGAGCCGCACGAGCTGACCGATGGCGGGATCCTCCGCGTCCACCAGATCGTCGCCGAGCAGCACGCCGAACCACTCGAGGCCGACCGCATGGCGCGCGGCGAGGACGGCGTGCCCGAGGCCGAGCGGCTCCTTCTGGCGCACGCTGACCAGCCGCACCGAGTCGCTGATGCGCCGCACCTGCTCGAACAGCTCCTTCTTTCCCTTCCGCTGCAGCTGGTCCTCCAGCTCGTACGCGCGGTCGAAATGGTCCTCGATGGCGCCCTTGCCGCGCCCGTTCACCACCACCACCTCTTCCGCCCCCGCGGCCAGCGCCTCCTCGACGATCAGCTGGATGGCCGGCGTGTCGACGATCGGGAGCATCTCCTTGGGGACCGCCTTGGTGGCGGGCAGGAACCGGGTGCCGAGGCCGGCGGCCGGGACGACGACCTTGCGCAAGGGATGGTTCATCGCACCTCCGCGGGCCGCGAAGGTAACATCGGCTGCCCCAAACCGCACCGGGGCGTTTTCGGGACTCCCGGCAGGGGCCCGCGTACACTGCGCCGCGAATGCGCGCGTTCCTCGCCGCCCTGCTCGCCGTGGCCGCGGCCGCGCGGGCCGACAACAGCATCAAGGACCCGGGCGCGCCCTGGCCGGCCTTCGTCGACCTGCCCCGCGCAACGGCGATGGGCGGCGCGCACGCCGCCATCGCGACCGGGAACGACGCCATCACCGTCAACCCGGCCGGGATCGCGCAGCAGCGCAGGTACCACCTGGAGGTCGACGGGTTGCTCGACTCGCGCTTCCCGGCGCAGGCCTTGATCGCGAGCATCGTCGACACGACCAGCTCCGCGGTCGGGACCGGATTCCTCTTTTCGCGCTGGGGCAGCGGCCAGCCCGGAGGGCGAGGCGAGGGATGGTACGGCGCGCTCGCTTACTCCTACGCCGCCGGCGGCGGCTACTTCCTCGGCGGCGAGACGAAGTACTACCGCTTCGCCACGCCCGACGGCCTGGTGCGCACCTTCGCGCAGGACGTTGGCCTCTTGGTCAACCGAGGCGGCTTCGCCTACGGCGCCGTCTTGCAGAACGTCTCGACCAGCGCCATCCCGAGCTTCCCGCTGACCAGCACGGTGGGGATCGCCTGGGGGAACGACCGCGACTGGCACCTCGCTTTCGATTACAAGGCGGACCTGTCCGACCTCAAGGACGTGAAGCACCGCGGCTCCGGCGGCGTGGAGATCCTGATCGGCGACGCGGTCGCGCTGCGCGGCGGCGCCACCTGGGACGCGACGCACGATCTGTGGTGGGCGTCGGCCGGCGTCGCGCTCCTCACCGAGAAGGGCGGCGCGCAGATCGTGCTCCGGCGCCGGCTGAACGGCGACGGCTTCGACCAGTTCCTCATGGCGGGGATCACGCTCTACCTCGAGTGACTCGGCGGCGGCCGGAACGCATCCCATGATGTTCCGCGCTGGGAAAGGCGTAGCGCCGCCGAATACGGCGGCGACCAGAGCGCATCCCATAACGTCCGCGCTCTGAAAAGCGTAGCGCCGCCCTATCGGCGGCGGCTAGCGCCGGATCCGCGGAGCGACCAGCGGCTGGCCCGTGGCGGGGTCGGTCACCACGTCCACCTCGGTGCCGTACGCTTCGCCGAGCACCTCCGGGCGCAGGACCTCGAGCGGGGGTCCCTCGGCCAGGAGCCGCCCGGCGCGGAGCAGCACCAGTCGATCGCAAGCGGCGCCGGCCAGCGCCAGATCGTGCAGCACGAGGAGCGCCCCGCGGCCGCTCAGCGCGCGCCGCCGGACCGCCCTGACGAGCAGCACCTGGTGGGAAAGGTCCAGCGCGCCGGTCGGCTCGTCGAGGACCAGGAGCGCGGCGTCCTGGGCGAATGCGCGGGCGAGGAACACCCGCTGGCGCTCGCCTCCGGAGAGCTGAGCCACCGGCCGCCCGGCGAGATCCAGCGCGTCGGCCTCGGCCAGGGCGGCCTCCGCCAGCGCGCGATCTCCCGGCGCTTCCAGCGCCCACAGCCCGAGGTGCGGGGCGCGGCCCATCAGCGCCACCTCGCGCGCGGTGAAGGGCAGATCGGCCGGCTCGTCCTGGGAGAGGAAGGCGACGCGCCGGGCGCGCTCGCGGCGCGGCAGCGCGAACGCGTCGTCCCCGCGCAGCCGCACCGACCCGGCGGCGGGGCGGAGCAGCCCGCAGGCGATCCGCGCCAGCGTGCTCTTGCCCGCGGCGTTGGGCCCGATGAGGCCCACCACCTCGCCCGGATCGACCCGCAGCGAGACGCCGGCGACCGCCTCCGGCACCTGCGCGTCGTGCCGGTAGCGGACCGACTCGACCGCCAGCAGCGGAGTGGTCACGTGCGCCTCCGCAGCAGGAGGACGAAGAGCGGGGCGCCGAGCAGGGCGGTGACGGCGCCGACGGGAGGCTCGGTCCCCAGCCCGCGGAAGAGCACCCGCGCGATGGCGTCGGCCAGCACCAGGAAGGCCGCGCCGCCCAGCGCCGATGCAGGGAGCACCACGCGGTGATCCGGACCGGCGACCAGCCGGACCGCGTGCGGGACGACCAGGCCCACGAAGCCGACCAGCCCGGTCAGCGCGACCGCGGCGCCGACGGCGGCGCTGGCGGCGAAGAAGGACAACAGGCGAGTCGCCTCCACGTCCACGCCGAGCGCGGCGGCGCCCTCGTCCCCCAGCGCCAACAGGTTCAGGCGCCCGGCCAGCGCGGTCAGGATCGCCACCGCGACCAGCACCACGGCGCCCGCCGTGACCAGGACCGGCTGGGGCTCGTAGCCCAGCGTACCCGCCAGCCAGAGCAGGACGGCCTGGGTCTTCTCCGGCGCGAGCACGGACTCGAGCGCGATGACCACGGCCGAGGCGAAGGAGTTGAACACCACGCCTACCAGCAACGCCCGTTCCGGGTGCAGGCGCCCGCGCGCGCGGCCCAGGGTAAACACCAGCACGGCGGCGGCCAGCGAGCCGAGGACCGCCGCGAGTTGCGTGGGCAGGAGGCCGACCCATCCGGCGGCGGACGCGCCGGCCACGCCGAGCGCCGTGCCGGTGAAGGCGACCGCCACGGCGGCCCCGACCGCCGCTCCGCCGGAGAGGCCGAACACGAACGGATCGGCGAGCGGGTTGCGCAGGAGAGCCTGCAGCGCGACCCCCGCGACGGAGAGGCCGGCGCCCACGATCGCGGCGAGCACCACCCGGGGGACGCGCAGGCGGAACAGGACGGTCGCGTCCGGCTCCACCCCGCGGAGCGCCGCGGTCCAGGACAGGCTGCCGGCGCCCAGCGACAGGCCCACGCCGACTGCGATCGCGACCAGCGGCGCGAGCGCGAGCAAGGCGATCGCGGCGCGCACCGCCGCGGAGCGCTTCACGGCGCCCGCTTCCCGCGGAGCGCGGCGACCAGGTCATCGAGTCCCTCGGCGAGGCGGGGACCGGGGTGCAAGAGCGCGGTCGACCGGAGCGTCTCGACCCGCGCCCGCGGAAGCCCGGGGATGGCGGGGCGGCCCTGCGGCGGGTCGAACCCGCAGATCACCACGACGTCGGGCTGCGCCCGCACCGCGGCTTCGACGGACAAGCGCGCGAACGGCCTTTCCCCGTCGCCCGCGGCGTTGACCGCTCCCGCGTCGCGCAGCAATTCGCCCGCGAACCCGCGCGGCCCGGCGACCACGAGCGGATCGAGCCCGAACACGAGCAGCGCGCGGGGGTGCGGACCTCGCGCCGCTTGCGCGCGGACGCGCGCGCGATGCGTCTCCAGATCCTCCCGCAGCGCGCGGCCGCGCTCCGGCAGGGCGAGCAGCGCGCCGATCTGCTCCATCGCGTCGCCGATCTCCCGCAGGTCGCCGAGCGCGAATGCCTCGACGGGGATGCCGAGGCGCGCCAGAGTCTCGACCGGCCCGCGGTTCTCGGGAGCGGGCTGCGCCAGCACCAGGTCGGGATGCAGGCCCAGCACGGTCTCCGGCTCGGGATCGTTGTATCCGCCCACGCGCGGGAGCCTCGCCAGGCGCGGGTCGTCGTCGAACCGCGTGACGCCCACCAGCCGATCGCCCGCGCCGAGCGCGAGCACGATCTCGCTCAGCGACGGCGCGAGCGTCACGACCCGCCGCACCTGCTCGGGGACCGGCGGCCCCAGGTGCTGCCGCGTCAGGGCGGCGGCGAGCAGCAGTGCGAACAGCCGCGTCACTGCACCGTCGTTAGCTTCGGCGCCACCACGTCGCTCGTCGCGTAGTTCACGACCACCACGGTATCATCGTCCAGCGCCTCGAGATTGAAGGGGTTGGAGCCGAGGCCCGTGTTTGCGTCGGCGACGACTTTCGGTCCACCAGGGGCCTCGAGGTCGATCTTCTGCACGGTGTTGCTGCCGGAAGCGACGGTGAAGACGAAGCGGCCGCGCGCCTTGACGTCTTGCAAGGTGGCAGTGGGGCTCTTGAATGTGAGCGCGAGCTGCGCGGTGAGCGTCGCGCCGGTCGTGACCAGCGTCATCGTGTTCTCGTTCGAGTTCACCACCGCGATGCGACCGTCCCCGGTCGCGGCGAACTCGGTCGGCTGGGCGCCCACCACGGCCGACCCTTTCGCGGCGCCGGTCTGCGCGTCGAAACGGGCGAGCATGCCGGCTTCGGTCGTGGCGCACAGGGCGTACACATCGCCGTTCACGATGCCGACGTATGGGATGAACGGAAACTGTCCCGTCGAAGGGCAGGGGACTGCGATTGGGGGGTGGTCCGCGTCCGAGCCGTCGGCCGCAGTGAAGGTCCCGCGATCGACGCTGATGAGCTGAGGAGTGGAGGAATCTCCCAGCCAGATCTTCGTGGGAGTCACGGCCACGCCGCTCGGGACGTGGCCTATTCCGGTGACAAGTCCGCGGCTGACCGTCTTGCTCGTCGGATCCACCTCGAACACGCCGCGCCCCGGCGTCGAGCCGCTGAAGTCCCCCGAGCAGGCGACATACAGCTTCCCGCCCTCCTCGCGGACCACGCCGGGATTGGTGCACTGATGTCCGTCGGAGCCGCCCAGATCGATGAGGTCCACGCTGCCCGCGAACGGATCGATGCTGGCGAGGAACCCGGGACCGGCAGTCACCACGAAGTTGCCCTCCGCCCGGGCGTTGCTGAGGGTCGCGTACACGCGCCCGCCCAGCTGGGCGGTGTAGAGGGGGCGCGCCTCTCCCGGCTTGGCCGGATCGAACGGCTTGAGCAGCGCCCCGGAAGGCAGCGCGAAGTGCTCCTGCGGCGGCGGCCGGGTCCCGTGCCCGCAGGCGAGGAGGCAAAAGAGCGGAACGATTCGGGTGCGGTTCATGGCGGCTCCTTCAGAGTCGTGCCCGGGCGATCACGGCAAGGGAGAGCCCGGGCAGGGGGTACTGGAACAGGTCCTGCATGGTGCGGTCGTCGAGCAGGTTCTTCGCTTCGACGTCGATCCACAGAGGTCCGGCGACGCGCGCCCCCGCGCCGGCGTTCACCAGGAACTGGGCGGGGAGGAAAGCCGTATCGAACTGGTTCCGCGGCATGGAGGCCGTCGCGTTGGTCTCCGCATACGACTCGAATCGGCCCGCGTGGTGGGCGACGCGGAGGAACAGCCGATGGGGAGGCCGGTACGGGAGGGAGTGGCCCTCGAGCGTCCCGGGGCGCGTGTTGGTCGCCTGCAGCGCCGTGTAGGCGAGCTCGGCGGTGAGGCCGTACGGCAGCTTCGCCACGGCCTGTAGCTCGATTCCGCGGATGCGGGCCGCTCCGACGTTGAACGGCTTCACGGCGGCAGGCGGGAACAGCTCGTAGACGATGAGGTCCCGGTACCAGGAGGCGAAGGCGCCGGCAGATACGGTCAGGCTCTCCGACCGGTAGGCGATGCCCACGTCGATGGACCGCCCGTGCTCGGGAGCGAGATCGGTGTTGGGGGCGAGCCCACCTTGCCGCAAGTACAGCTCGCTGAAGGTGGGGACGCGGAAAGACAGACCCGCGCCGGCGCGCAGCTCGATCGGTGCGCTCCACGGCCGCAGCGTGGTCGCGATCGCGGGGCTCACGCCAGCCTCCTTGCCGACGACGTCGACCCGGAGCGCCGGGAACACCGAGACTGCGCCGAGGCGCACGTCGTCGGAGATCGAGGCGGAAAACACACCGCGGCGGTGGAAGCCGGTGGCGTCACCCGATGCGCGGTCCATGCCTGCGGTGACGGAGCCGCGCACCCACTGGCGATCGCCCAACGGCGCGCCCAGCTCGACCTCGCCTCTTGCCGCGGAGGCGGACTGAAGCGACCTCGGGCAATCGGATGCGCCGTCGTCGCAGTCCCCGAACGCGGAGACGCCGCGCAGCTCGATGCGGTCCAGGTCGGCCCACGCGCGGACCGAGTAGGACGCCGGGCCGGCGGTGCTCCGGAATCGCGGCCCCGGAGCAAGGCGGAGCCACGCCACGAATCCGCGTTCGCCCGGGTGAACTCGTAGTACGGCGCGCCGGCGATCTCAGGCGTCAGTTGCTGGTCGTACGGAAAATCGCCCGCGCTCCGGTCCACCTCCAGCGCGACGAGCCCACCGCCCTCTCCACTCCACGGCACGCTGACGCTGCTGCTCGCGCCGAACGTCCCGAACGAACCGCCGGTCAAGCGCGTATCTCCGACCACCCGATTGGTGCGGGCCCGGCGAGGGACCAGCTCCACCACGCCGCCCAGCGCTCCGGCGCCGAACTGGGCGCCGAGCACGCCGCGGCTGATTACGAGCCGGTCGAGGAGCGAGGCGGGGAGGGTGGCGAGATCGACCGCGCCGCCGCCTGGGCCGTGGAGCGGGATCCCGTCGAGGAGGACGAGGGATTGGTCGGCGCTCGCGCCGCGCAGGGAAAGCGTGGTCGCCTGGCCCGGCCCGCCCAGCGCGTGGACCGATACGCCCGGAGCGGTGCTGAGCAACTCCGCGACCGATCGCACCTCGCCGGCGAACTTGTCCGCCTGCACGACGGTGGCCTGCGCGGCCGGCGCGCGCGTGGACCCCTGCGGCGCGATCACCACGATGTCGACCGGCTCGGCCTCGGGCCTTGCGTCCTCCGCTCGCGCGCGCACTGGTGCCGCGACGAGCGCGAGAGCGGTCACGGCGGGCGGGGCGAAGCGGATGGACCGCCGGAAGGCGGCGAAGGCGCGCGGCACTGATCTCCCCTCTTTCTCGCGAAGAGGCGGATTCGTTGCTCGCCGCCAGGCAGGTTTCCTGGCTCCCGGGTGTGCAGCGAGCCCCGCTCGCTGCGCGCCGTCCCGCCTTCCCCGGCTTTGTTGCGACCGAGTGGCTACTGGGACTGGCTCCCCGGCTACAGTGGCGGGACCGCGCCGGCTTTCGACCGGCTTCCCTCAATGGCCCTCTCGGGCGCCACGGCGGCGGGTAGAATCTGTGCCGGCCCTCCTACGCCCGCGGGCCGCGCCGGTCAAGGCCGGCCCTGTCGCATTGTGGGACGCCGTCTCGTCCTGGAACGCCGCGCGCGAACCCGCGCAGAGCGGGCGATGCTGGCATGGCGCGTGCTGTGGCAAGGCGGCGTGGCCGCACTGGAGCGGCCGGGCGGGAGGAGTGGATGGAGAACCAGGCGAGCGTGATGCCGATGCAACCGGTGGGGCCCAACGAGAGCGGCGCGTGGAAGAAGCCGTGGATCGCCTACAACATCATCGACAAGCCGGGGCTGCGGAACCGGATCTGGAGCCGCGTCGGCATGGCGTGGCTGAACCGCGACGGGTCGATCAACGTCGTGCTGGACTCGCTGCCGCTCGGCGGCCGTATCCAGCTGCGCGAGGACGATCGCGATCGCCGGACCGAGCCGCGCGGCGGCCCGGGCCCGCTGGCGGTCGCGGCGCAGGACCCGCGGGAGTAGGGCGCGTGCAGCTTGCGCTCCTGCTCGGGTTGCTCGCGTCCGCTCCACAGGCGGCGGCGCAGCCCGAGCCTGCTCCGGAGGTCCGGAGCGCGCGGCCGCGCGCGCGCCCCGGCAAGCCGGCGATGGCCGGCGTCCTGAACGTGAACCGCGCCAGCGAGGCCGAGCTGCGGCTCCTGCCCGGCATCGGCCGCGGACGGGCGCACGCCATCGTCGAGCGCCGGAGCAAACGTCCCTTCTCGAGCATCGAGGAGCTGGCGCGCATGAAAGGGATGAAGGGCGTGGTGCAGAAGCTCCGGAGGCACCTGGTGGTCGAGGGCGACACGACGCTGCGCCCCGTGCCGCCCGAGCCCGCAGTTCGTTGACCGTGATCTGTTGGGGGGTCGAGGGGGGAGCGAGCTCCCCCCTTGTGGAGGCGCCGAAGGCGCCGGATCGAAGAGCGTGGCGTTACTGGCAGAGCGGTCGACGTGCGTCAATGCATCGGAAGTAAATGTGGAGCGGGGCCGGAGACGTCGATCTTGCCGAACTGCGCCTCGTACTTGGCGACGTTGTCCTGCAGCGCGAGCAGGAAGCGCTTCATGTGCTTGGGGCTGTTGATCACGCGCGCCCGGACCACCGCCTTGGGCGCCTGCGGCTGGACGTAGATGAAGTCGATCGTGAACTCCGTCTCGCTGTGGTTCAGGAGCGCCATGTTGACGTAGGCGCCGTTCGCGATCGCGTCGTCGATCTGGAGCTGGATCTGGACCTGCTGCGGCACTTGCCCGTGCGGCGGATTGTCGGCCATGCCTGCTTCTAGCACGTCCATTTGCGGCCCCTGCGCGGACGTGGTACCGCGCCCTCCCGCATGTCCGGTCCGGCGGCTCCGTTCAGCCTCGGTGAGGGCGACGACGCGTGCCTGCTCCTGCACGGGCTGACGGGCGCGCCGGCGGAGGTCCGCCCGGTCGGCGAGGCGCTGGCGCGCGCCGGGTTCCGCGCGGTCGGCCCGCTCCTCCCCGGCCACGGCACTTCTCCGCAGGATCTGGAGACGGTCACCCGCTCCGACATGCTGGACGCCGCGCGCGAGGCGCTGCTCTCGCTGCACGGCGCGCGGCGGGTGTACCTGTGCGGCCTCTCGATGGGCGCGTTGCTCGCCGTGCGCCTCGCCGCGAAAGGGTTCGTGCGGCAGGGCGTCGCGCCTGTGTCGGCGCTGGCGCTCCTCGCGCCGGCCGTGGACATGGCGGGGCTTACCTGGGTCTTCACGCAGGTGCTGGGCCGCTTGCCCGCCTTTCCCGGGGTGATCGGGAAGGGAGCGCGGGACATCCAGGCGCTTTCGGGAGCGCCGCCGCCGGACGACCGCGTGCCCGAAGGCGATCCGGCGCCGCGCACCGCGGTCAACGAGGACGGCTCGTACACCGCCGTGCCGTGGCGCTGGGGGCGCGAGCTGCGGCTCCTCTCCGAGGAGGCAATGGCGGTCGCCGGCCGCGTGCGGGCGCGGGCGCTCATCCTGCACGGCGGGCGCGACCGGACGGCTTCGCTGCGCGGTGCGCTGCGCCTCTCGCGCTCGCTGTCCGGGGCCGCCCCGGTGCGGGTCTTCCCGCAAAGCGGGCACGTGCTGCCGCTGGACGTGGACGGACCGGCCGTGTGCGATGCGATCGTCTCCTTCTTCCAGGAGGGATGAGATGGCGAAGTACGTGCTCGCGATCGACCAGGGGACCACCGGCACCACCGCGCTGGTCCTCGACCAGCGGCTCGCGGTCAGGGGCAAGCGCAACTTCGAGTTCCGGCAGATCTTCCCCCGGCCGGGCTGGGTGGAGCACGACCTGGACGACATCTGGGCCTCGACGCTGAAGGCGATCTCGGCCGCCCTGCGAGATGCGTCGGTGAAGCCGGCCCAGCTCGAGGCCGTCGGCATCACCAACCAGCGCGAGACGACGCTTCTGTGGGATCGGCGCACCGGCCGGCCCATCCACAACGCCATCGTCTGGCAGGACCGGCGCACGGCCGACGCCTGCAACGCGCTGCGCGCGGCCGGGAAGGAGCCCTGGGTCCGCGAGAAGACGGGCCTGGTGCTGGACGCCTACTTCAGCGCCACCAAGGTGCGCTGGATGCTCGACAACGTGAAGGGCGCGCGCGTGCGCGCGGAGCGGGGCGAGCTGGCCTTCGGCACCGTGGACGCGGCGCTCCTGTGGAGGCTCACCGGCGGCGCGGTGCACGCGACCGACGTGACCAACGCGTCCCGCACGCTCCTCATGGACCTGGCGGTGCGGCAGTGGGACGACGAGCTGTGCCAGCTCTTCGGCGTCCCGCGCGCGGTGCTCCCCGAGATCCGTCCTTCCGCCGGTGTCTTCGGGACGGTGAAGGGCATCCGCGGTCTTCCGGATGGGCTGCCCGTGGCCGGGATCGCCGGGGACCAGCAGGCCGCGCTGGTTGGGCAGGCGTGCTTCGCCGAGGGCGAGGCGAAGTGCACGTACGGGACGGGCGCTTTCTTATTGATGAACGCGGGGAGCAGGCCGGTCACCTCCCGCCACGGGCTGCTCGGCACGGTCGCCTGGCAGGTCGGCGCCGAGGTGGCCTACGCGCTGGAAGGCAGCGCGTTCATCGCCGGGGCGGTGGTGCAGTGGCTGCGCGATGGGCTCGGGCTGTTCCGGAAGTCCAAGGAGGTGGAAGCGCTGGCGAGGACGGTCCCCGACTCCGGCGGCGTGGCGGTGGTGCCCGCGCTGGCAGGCCTGGGCGCGCCCCATTGGAGGCAGGATGCGCGCGGCCTGATCAGCGGGATCGACCGGGGAACGACGAAGGCCCACATCGCGCGGGCGGCGCTGGAGGGGATCGCGTTCGAGATCTACGACCTCGCCCAGGCCATGTCGCAGGACATCGGCAAGCCGATGCCGATGTTCCGCGTCGACGGCGGCGCCTCGACCAACGACCTGTTGATGCAGTTCCAGGCCGACCTGCTGCAGACGCCCATCGAGCGGCCGCGCATGGTCGAGACCACCGCGCTGGGCGCCGCCTTCCTCGCCGGTCTCGGCACCGGCGTGTGGCCGGGCATCAAGGAGCTTTCCAAGGCGTGGCGGGCGGGGAAGCAGTTCCGCCCCCGCATGACGCCGCAGGACCGCGACGAGCACCTCGCCCGCTGGCGCAAGGCCATCGACCGCGCTTGCTTGTAGTCGCGCTGTCCAGAAGTGAACTCGTCCCGGGACGGGACGCAACGCGTCACAACACGAAGCAGATGCCGCCGGCGGAGCTGGCCGCAGGAGTCAGTACCGGCGCAACGGCGGGGCGGCTGCAGGCAAGGAGCAACACGGAGAGTGCGGCGAGCCTCATGCCCGCATGATGTCCCGATCGCCTGCCGAAAGCGCGGAGCAGGAACGGAATTCGCAGCTCGGAAGCGAGGGGGAGTCGCGCGGGCGCCGGTCAGCCGCCCTGGACTGCGGCGAGCTTGATGCGGACGATCGCCTCGATGAGCTTGCGGCTCGCGGGGTCCAGGTCGATGAACTCGATGGCGATGCCGCCGGGGCTTCCCGGGGCGCTGGGCTCGAGCACGCGGACCACGCGGGCCCGGCCTTCCACGATGCGCCGATTCCCGGCGTCGAACCGCAGCTCGAGGGTCTGACCGGCCTCGCGGAGCGGCCCGGCGTGCTCGCTGCGCAGGAACATGCCGCTCTCGGAGAGGTCTTCCGCGTACACGGCCAGGAAGTGCTGCACGGAGTCGAACTTCACTCCCACCAGCAGGTCGATCGGAGCGCGTGGGTGGCGACGCCGCTCCTCCTCGCCGGGCGAGAGGCGCGGACTTCCCTCGGGAGGAGTGAGCCGGGGCCCGTCTGCGTCTCCGCCGGACGGCAGAGACCCGCCGGGACCGACGCCAGGCAAGGGCGCTGGCCCTGACCGTCCGGCGATCGGCGGCGGCGTCGAATCGTGCACGTGGTCATCCTGCCCGACGCCGGTGCAAGCGCTCAACGTAGGAAGGGGTGTGCCGGGGTCAGGTCATGAGCGCCTCCATCGCCGCGGCCACTGTCCCGGCGGGCTGCAGCTCCAGGGGAGCATCGTTCAGGCGGCGCGCATTGCTCTCTGGAAGCACGCAGCGCCGGAACCCGAGCTGGGCGGCTTCCGCGAGGCGCTGCTCGACCTGGCTCACCCCCCGCACCTCGCCCGCCAGCCCGACCTCGCCGAGCACGACCGTTCGCGGGTCGAGGGGAACGTCGCGGAAGCTGGAGAGCACGGCCGCCGCCACCGCGAGGTCGCCGGCGGGCTCGTCCAGGGACGCGCCGCCGGCCACGTTCACGTAGATGTCCTGGTCGGAGAGCACCACCCCCTCCTTCTTCTCCAGCACCGCGGTCAGCAGGGCGACGCGGCCCGCGTCCACGCCGATCGCCGTCCGCCGCGGCGACCCGCCGCACGCGGAGGTCGAGACCAGCGCCTGCACCTCGACCAGCAGCGGACGGCTGCCGGTCATCAGGGCGACGACGGCGCTGCCCGACGAGTCCCGCGGCCGCTCGGCGAGGAAGAGCGCGCTCGGATTGCGCACCTCCTCGAGGCCGCAGCCCTTCATCTCGAAGACGCCGATCTCGTTGGTGGAGCCGAACCGGTTCTTGTGCGCCCGCAGCAAGCGGTAGGCGTGGCTCCGGTCGCCCTCGAAGTACAGCACGGTGTCGACCGTGTGCTCCAGCACCCGCGGGCCCGCGATCGCGCCGTCCTTGGTGACGTGCCCGACGAGGAGCGTGGGCGTCCCGGTCCGCTTCGCCCATTCGACCAGGCGCGAGGCGACCTCGCGCACCTGCGAGACGCTGCCCGGCACGCCGTCGAGCTGCGGCGCGTGCAGCGCCTGCACCGAGTCGACCGCGAGCACCTGCGGCCGGAGCCGATCGGCGGCCTGGAGCGCGTCGGCGACCGAGGTGTCGGCGCGCAGGAGCAACCCGGGCGAGAGCGCCCCGAGGCGCTCGCCCCGCAGCCGGATCTGCGCCAGCGACTCCTCGCCGCTCACGTACAGCACCGGCCTCTCGGGCGCCGCGCGCGCCACCCGGTCGAGCGCGCTGAGCAGGAGCGTGCTCTTGCCGATGCCGGGGTCGCCGGCGAGCAGGACCGCCGCGCCCGCGACCAGACCGCCGCCGAGGGCGCGGTCGAGCTCGCCGATCCCCGTGCGCAGGCGGGCGCCGGACTCGAGCGGGACGCGGTCGATGCCGATGGCATCCAATCCGGAAGCCGAGCCCGGGACCTCCTCGACGATCGAGGCCCACTCGCCGCATTCCGGGCACCGACCCAGCCACCGCGCCGTGCGGTACCCGCACCTCCCGCAGACGTGCTCGACCCGCGCCGCCTTCGCCGCCCTCGCCATGCCGCGGACGGTAGCAGCGCCCCCCGACATCGCCCGGGCGGCGGGCTCGCGCGGCGCGGGCCGGACGTGCCAAGCTGAACAGGCGGAGGTCCCGGAGATGCGCGCAGCGGTCATCGGGGGAGGCAGCTGGGGCACGGCGCTCGCGTCGGTGCTGGCCGGGAACGGCTGGGACGTCGTGGTCTGGTCGCACGACCCGGAGGTGGCGGTCGCGCTCGGCGAGCGGCACGAGAACCCCAAGTACCTGCCGGGGCTGCCGCTGCCGCCCTCGGTGCGGGGGAGCACGGACCTCGCCGAGGCGCTCTCCGGCGCGGAGCTGGTGGTGGCCGCCAGCCCCTCGCACGTCACCCGCGAGGTGATGGAGCGCGCCGCCCCGGCGCTCCCGCGCGCGACGCCGATCGTCTGCGCGAGCAAGGGCATCGAGAACGAGACCCTGCTCACCATGAGCGAGGTGCTGGAGGAGGTCCTGCCTCCCGAGATGCACCCGTACCTCGCCTTCCTCTCGGGACCGTCGTTCGCCAGGGAGACGATGAAGCGCATGCCGACCGCGGTGGTGGTCGCGGCCACCTGGGAGCGCATCGCCCGGCAGGTGCAGCGCGTCTTCTCCAGCGACTACTTCCGCGTCTACACCTCGAACGACGTGGCGGGCGTCGAGCTGGGCGGCTCGCTCAAGAACGTGTGCGCCATCGCCGCCGGGATCGCCGACGGCATGGGGTTCGGCCACAACACGCGGGCGGCGATCATCACGCGCGGGCTGGCCGAGTTGGTCCGGCTCGCCGTGAAGAAGGGCGCGAACCCGATCACGCTCTCCGGGCTCGCCGGCATGGGCGACCTGGTGCTCACCTGCACCGGAGACCTCTCCCGCAACCGCACCGTGGGCCTGGGCCTGGGCCGCGGCCAGACGCTGCAGGAAGTGCTCGCCGGGATGACGCAGGTCGCGGAGGGCGTGCGCACGGCGAAGAGCGCCCACGACCTCGCGGGCAAGCTGCAGGTGGAAATCCCCCTCCACCACGCGGTCTACCGCATCCTCCACGAAGGACTACCGGTCCGTGAGGCCATGTCCCAGCTCCTCTCCCGCGAGCTGAAATCCGAATTCTCCCTCCACTGAACCCGAAGTACGGACTAGAGCGTGAAACGCTTCTAGGCACCGAGCTGTGGGCGGAGAGGCGGGGCCGGGAGCTGGGGGTGCTGGGTGGGGTCGGCGGCTTCGAGGTGGCCGAGGAGGTGGGACGAGGCGACCAGGATGATGGGGCGGAAGAGGAGGTTCAAGACCGGGGCGGCGAGCAACGTGGCCGTGCTGAGCGCGAACCCGAGGGCGATGGACGGGTTCGCTTCCATCAGCGCGATCTCGCCCCGCCAGGGCAGCGAGAGCCGATCGCACAGGCGGGCGAAGGCGCGCAGCGGACCGCCGATCACCGAGAGCCGGTCGCCGGCGTGGCGGAACCACCGCACGAACCACGGCGGCGGCGCCTGCCGGTCGGTAGCTTCGGCGCTGCGGATGGTCTCGCCCGGCAGCAGCACGCGCGCGTCGTCGAACGCGTCCACCACCACCCAGTGAACGCCCCACACCAGGATCACCGCGTTGGAGATCACGATGCCCAGGCCCGGCAGGACCTTCCAGATCACCGCGAAGGGGACCACTCCGATCGCCACCACGATGGCCTGCTGGATGGCGCGCTTGAGGGACACCCCGATCGAGTACTCGCGCGGCCCGCAGGGGCCGAACCCGAGCCGCCACCGGACCATGGCCGCCAGCCGCGCGTAGTGCTTGGCGAACACGATGGACGGCACCGGCGCCAGCACCGCGAACGTCTTGTAGAAGGACTTCACCCAGTCCCACCAGCCGGTGCCGTCGTGCGAGAACGCCGCCACCACCGCGCAGAAGGCGCCCAGCCACGCGGCCGGGACCAGGGCCTCGCGCAGCAGCTCGGGGTCGGAGATCAGCACGCGCAAGCCCAGCAGGGGCTGCGCCATCCCGTACACCACCCGGTCCGGCGCCTGCTCACGCGGCGGCGGAGCCTGCGTGCGCGAAGCGAACGACCGCAGGCGCGACAGGGCCGCGCGCCAGACCGTCCGCGGGGCCAGAAGACCCGTGCCGGTCAGGGTGGCGGACATACGGTTCCAGTACGTCTGGACGCCCGTCTTTATGGCAGGCTCGCGCGCCGGTGGCGCGAGCCGGTCCCGCGACGGATGCCCCATCGGATGAGCATCCCGGGCGGCGCCGCGAGTGTCAACCGGCGTCGCGCTACTCTCCCAGATAGGCCTTGCGCACCTCGGGGCTGAGGAGCAGCTCCTGGCCCGTGCCGCTCTGCACCATCTGTCCCGTCTCCAGCACGTGCCCGTGGTGGGCGATGCCCAGCGCCAGGTGGGCGTTCTGCTCGACCAGCAGGATGGTCACTCCGGCGCGGTTGATCTCCTCGATGATGCGGAAGATGGTTTCGGTGACCTGCGGGGCGAGCCCCAGGGAAGGCTCGTCGAGCAGCAGCAGTTTCGGCCGGGCCATCAGCGCCCGCGCGATGGAGAGCATCTGCTGCTCGCCGCCCGAGAGCGTGCCGGCCATCTGCCGCTCGCGCTCGCGCAGGATGGGAAAGAGGTTGAAGCCGCGCTGCATGTCGCTCTCGATGCCGTCCTGGTCGCGGCGCAGGAACGCGCCCAGCATGAGATTTTCCCGCACGGTGAGGTTGGGAAAGATGCCGCGCCCTTCCGGGGCGTGGGAGAGGCCCCGCGCGACCAGCTTGTAGGGCTTCACTCCCGCGACCGGCTCCCCGCGGTAGACGATGCTGCCGCCCGACGGCTTGATCAGCCCGGAGATGGCGCGGAGCGTGGTCGTCTTCCCCGCGCCGTTGGCGCCGATCAAGGTGACGATCTCGCCCTCGCGCACATCGAGCGAGATCCCCCGCAGCGCGTGGATGGCGCCGTAGTGCACGTCCAGCCCAGACAGGCGCAGGAGCGCGTCGTTCACGGCTGCACCCGCCCGGCGGCGATCTGCCGGGCGTGCTCGCGCGCGTACTTCTCGCCCAGGTAGGCCTCGATCACGCGCGGGTTGGTCTGGATCTCGCGCGGGAGTCCCTGCGCGATGGTGACCCCGTGGTCCAGCACCAGGATCCTCTCCGAGACGCCCATCACCAGCTTCATGTCGTGCTCGATGAGCACGATGGCCACGCCGAAGCGGTCGCGGATGTCGCGGATGAGCTGCATCAGCTCCGACTTCTCCTTCTGGTTGGTGCCGGCGGCGGGCTCGTCGAGCAGGAGCGCCTTCCGAACGCGGTCAGCTCGCGGAACAGGCGGCTGTTCTGGAAGGTGCGCGCCAGGCCGAGGTGCGCGATGTCGTGCGGCGCGAGCCCGCGCGTGTCCCGGCCCCGCACCAGGATGCTCCCCTCGGTGGGCGGGTAGACGCCGGTGAGCAGGTTGAAGACGGTGGTCTTGCCCGCGCCGTTGGGGCCGATCAGCGCGACCAGCTCGCGGGGCTTCACCGTCAGCGAGAAGTCGCAGACCGCGGTGAGTCCGCCGAACCGGATGGTCGCGTGGCGCACGTCGATCAGCGCCTTGCCCAGCAGGCCGCGCGGACGCACCAGCATCAGCACGACCAGCGCGATCGAGTAGATGACCATGCGCAGGCTCGCCAGCGCGCGCAGGTACTCGGGGAGGAGCGTCAGCACCGCGGCGGCGATGGTCGATCCGGTGATGGATCCCATCCCGCCCAGCACGACCATCGCCACCACCTCGAACGAGCGGACGAAGGTGAAGCTCTGCGGCGAGAGGTTTCCTTCGAAAGAGCCGGAGAGCGCGCCGGCGACCCCCGCCATGCCCGCGCTGATCACGAAGGCGCGCACCTTGTAGCCGGTGGTGTCTACGCCCATCGCCTCCGCGGCGACCTCGTCCTCGCGCACGGAGAGGAAGGCGCGGCCGTGGGTCGAGTCGCGCAACCGCTTGGTGATCAGGATGGTCGCGATGGCCGCGGTCCAGATCCAGGTGAAGTCCGCGTAGCGCGGGATCGGAGAGAGGCCGATGGCCCGCCCGAACAGCGGCGTGTTCTCGATGATGACGCGGATGATCTCGCCGAATCCGAGGGTGACGATGGCGAGGTAGTCGCCGCGGAGCCGCAGCGACGGCTTGCCCACCAGCCAACCGGCGAGCGCCGCCGCGCCCGCGCCCGCGGCGATCGATGCGATGAAGAAGAGCCGGTACGGGTCCTGCGCAGGCCCGCGCATGAGCAGCACCGCGGAGACGTACCCGCCCACGGCCATGAAGCCGGCGTGGCCGATGGAGAACTGGCCGGTGAGGCCGTTCACCAGGTTCAGCGAGACCGCCAGGATGATGGCGATGCCGATGTGGTTGATGTTCTGGAACGCGTATTCCCAGTCGGGCTG
>WNGG01005031.1_pt1 | contig 23176 bp, 18 predicted proteins | sample 5400661 | NCBI WGS metagenome assembly WNGG01 (sample SAMN13153372, study PRJNA577476) | soil metagenome | isolation source: 100 cm soil or saprolite under Garry oak tree replicate 1 | place: USA:California | collected 2016-06-15
ATTCAAGCGTCTGACCACTATCCTTTTGGTGCTCATCACCTTCACAACGGTCGCTCTCGCACAAGGAACTCCCGCACCAGTCTCAATCAGTTTCGATTTCCGCAACGGTGCTCTCGGCTGGCAGGCAGGCTTTGCCCGCTACCCACCGGCGACCGACAAGAATGGCTTCTACGAACTCCTGGCCGAAATCCGGAGTTTGCCGGCTGACCTTGGTGTCAACGGAACCGGCTTTTACATTCAGGGAAATAATCATTCCGACGCTTTGGTCATGTTTATGAAGCGAGGTCTCAGCGCTGGTGATGGCATAGTGGCTGGACAGACGTATCAGGTTGATTTCACGATCATTTTCGCCTCTAGCGTTCCCACCGGATGTTTTGGAACCGGAGGCAGTCCCGGCGACAGTGTGAACCTGAGGGCTGGAGCGTCTCCTGCCGAACCCCTTCCGCTGCTCGCTATCCCTCTACCTTTCCGCGATCTGGGAATGAACGTCAGTATTGGCGGCGGAAGCGGGCCAAACAAAAACGGACTCGCGGCCTCGTTTGCTGGAACCATAGCCAATGGACAGCCCTGCGACTTGGGCCCGCATCCGTGGGTTTCGATTCAGCGAAACCATCAACACACGACGCTGGTCAATGCCAATTCCAAAGGTGAGATGTGGCTCTTCGTCGGGACTGATTCCGGATATGAAGGGCCCACAAATCTCTACTACCAGCGGATTGATGTGACTCTAACACCTGTGAATCCGCCGCCTCCGCCAGTGTTGCTCACGGATCAAAATACAGGGAGAGCGGCGGCTGTAGATTCCGTAACGCTGATCCGCGAACCATTCTCTGTCGTGTCGTTGCCGAACTTCAGTCCGGATCAACGCACGCGCATAACTCTCTTTGGTTACAATCTGGAATTGAGGAATGGCGAAGGCCTTTCAGCAATCACGGCTCAAGCTGAAGATTCTCAGCATAGAATCTACACGCTATCTGTTGAAGCTGCCCGAGAAGTTCCGGATTTTAATTGGATAACTGCAGTTACGGTCAAACTCCCGGACGAACTTCAAGGTGTTGGAGACGTGTCGGTGAAGATTGGCTTGCGTGGGATAGCTAGTAACCAGGCGCTGATCTCTATCAAGTGATCGGGGACCAGCACTCGTGGAATCGAACTGATTGGTCACTGCCGTATTGCGCCGAACAAAACACGGAAACAGATAGACTCCCAGCTATACTGAATCAAGCAAGCAAAAGAGACCGGCGTATGAGCTATCGATTCCAGGAACATGAAACGGTTCCCGATGGAGTAAAGCGAATTGCCCTCGAGCAAATTGATAAGGCGCTTGAGCTCACGACCGCAGGGAGTAAGGCCGGAAAGAATCTTGATAAGGCTATTCATGACACGCGCGTGTCTTGCAAGAAGCTCAGGGGTCTACTCCGGCTGGTGCGTTTCGGGCTCGATGATGAGACATTCAAGAGCGAAAACGTTTACTACCGCGACGTGAACCGAAGCCTATCCTCCGTGCGCGATACGGCCGCGTTGGTTGAGACCCTCGACAAATTGATCGAGCGATTCGCCGACCAACTTGCCGAGCCCGCTTTCCAGACAATGCGGAAGTCTTTGACTCGCTCAAGGAACAAAGCGCAGTTCAATAAGAAGAAAGCTTTGGCCGAAGTGAAAAAGACGCTGACTGAGGCGCGGCAGCGCGTCGACAAGTGGCCGCTTGAGAACGACAACTTTTCGGCATTGAGCAAGGGATTAAAGCGCACCTATAAGCAGGGTCGGCTCGGCCTCGCAACCGCGTTTGAACAACAGAGTGTCGAAAATTTTCACGAGTGGCGAAAACAAGTTAAGTATCTTTGGTATCACATGCGTCTGCTCCAGCCACTCTGGCCCGCGCTCTTGCAGCAGTTGGCCGACGAAATCAAGCTGCTGTCCGATTATCTGAATGCCGATCATGATCTGGCCATGTTGCGCGAGTGGGTGCTCGAGCAACCAAGGAACGCGGACGACCTTACCGAGATTGAGGCTCTGATGGCGCTAATCGATCAGCGGCGCGGAGAGCTTCAGGTGCTGGCGCAGCTTCTGGGCACGCGTCTCTATGTGGAGCAACCGGAAGTATTCAAGAATAGATTTTATGAGTATTGGCGCGCATGGCGTTCAGAACAGCGTGTCGATCCCATCGCAGTCGGTTGAGAGATCCTGACAGTGGGCTACAATGAATTCACGATGTAGATCCTAATCTTCAAAACCACAATCAGATATGCTCAAACAGGAGGTAATCTCGTGGCACGATCGTTTTCTTTCCTACTAGTTCTGCTGACGTGCGTTGCGTCTGGAGTCGCGCAAGCTGCGGCACAGGAATCGCCGGATTGCACGCAGGCGAAAGCCGCGGTTACCCGGCTTGAGGCTCGACTTAAAGACTGGCCGGCTTTGGCGCGTTACCGCGGAGACAATGCAAAGACCGCTGCGCCTAACAAACAAGAGCAGCGCGTCGTCTTCATGGGCGATTCGATTACTGATTCGTGGGACGATCCGAAATATGGCGGATTCTTTCCCGGCAAGCCTTATGTCGATCGGGGCATCAGCGGCCAGACCACGCCCCAGATGCTGATTCGCTTTCGCGCCGATGTGATTGCGCTGAAACCAAAGGTGGTCGTGATTCTGGCCGGCACAAACGACATTGCCGGCAATACCGGACCGACAACGCTTCAGGCAATCGAAGACAATCTCACCTCCATGGCCGAACTCGCCCGCGCCAACGGCATTCGTACAGTGCTCGCATCGCTCTTGCCGATTAGCGATTACGAAAAAACCAAAGAAGGAAAGCCAATCATTCGCACGACGCAAAGGCCGCCCGAGCAGATCAAGGCTATTAACGAGTGGATGAAGAAATACGCGACGGAGAATAAGCTCACCTATCTCGATTACTACTCAGCCATGATTGACGAAAAGGGATTTTTGAAAGACGAATTGAGCGAAGACGGTCTTCATCCAAATCAAAAGGGATACGCAGTGATGGCGCCGCTCGCGGAACAAGCGATAGTCGCGGTGTTGAAGAAGAAGCCGTAGGTCTTTCGCTGTTCTCTGCGTGTCTTTTCGTTCTATGCATAGCAAGTTCTCAACTTCTTGTTTTTTGAGCAAGAACGTAGTTGCGCTTGGAGCCCGATTCATCGGGCTTTCCCAGAGGGTTACTAGACCGGCCGTTTGACGGCCGGGTTTGGTGGGTGACCCATCGGCAGAAGCGCGCTTCAGCGTGCTTCCTTGCCCAGGGCTTTAGCCACCACAGCCAACTGGCTAAAGCCGATGACGAGAAGGAGGCTAAAAGCCCCCTAATAGACTCGCGTTGCCGTACTACTCTCCCACCGCACTGTGCGGAAAGGCTCCGCCTTTCCGGCGTTCCTCTTTGTTATTTTTGAGGCTGTGCCTCAATTGGGAGGCGCAGCCTCCAGTAAGTTTTAGAAATTTAGCGGTAAGGCAGAGCCTTACCGCACTGTGCGGCGGCGAAGCCGCAGTGTCTCACAGTTTGATCACTTAACTACTGGTTTCAGCTCGCGGATTGGTTCGGCGTACACCTTAATCAGAATCATTGAGAAATCTTTGCCAACAGTGCTTCGTTGGTGGGGCGTGCCGCGCGGCACGATTACGAGATCACCTTTCTTAACTTCAAACGTCTGGCCGTCGATGATGCGCGGCGAGCGCCATTCTCCGGGCTGTACTTCGCGCGGTGTCTCAAGTTTGCCGCCGAGTATGAGCGTGGCTGTGCCTTCCAGCACGTAGTAAACGTCATCAGAAGCATCATGCAGCTCGGCGGCGGCGCCTCCCTTGTCTTTCTCATGTTGCACGGCGACGCGCAACTGCATTCCTTCGCCGCCAATCAAGTCCTCGACTTTGTTTTCCGAGTGTAACTTCCGTTCGAGATCCCCGAGTGCTTGATTGGTGAGCACTACAAAAGGCCGCGCGGCTTTGCTTGGCAACCTCTCTCCAGACTGCGCCGACGAACTAACAGCTAGAGCGATCAAGATAGCGAGCGCGCAACCCACGTGTTTGGTTCTCATCAACATATTATGAACAGTCCCCTCTTAAGACTTTTTCGCTAGCCGACATCACACGCCGCTGAAGGCCTGGAAGCCGCCATCGACGGGAATGACGACACCGGTAACGAATGATGAGGCTGGCGAGAGCAACCAGAGAACCGCGCCGATTAAATCCGTCGGCTCGCCAAAGCGGGCCATCGGCGTGTGATCGATAATGCTCTGGCCCCGCGCAGTCAGTTGACCTGTCTTTTCGTCCGTTAACAGAAAGCGATTCTGCTCGGTCAAGAAAAATCCGGGCGCGATGGCGTTGGCGCGTATGTGCGGCGAGTACTCGCGCGCCAGATGCACCGCCAACCACGCCGTGAAATTGTTGACGGCTGCTTTTGCGACGGAATAGCCAACGACACGCGTCAAAGGGCGCAGGGAACTAATCGAGCTGATATTCAGAATCGCACCGGCGCCCTGTTGGGCCATCTGTCGGCCGAAGATCTGAGATGGAAGAATAGTTCCAAGCAGATTCAGATCTAAGACTTGTCGTAACATCTCTTCCGGCAGATCGAAAAACGAAAGCTTGTCGCTCGTAGTAGCTTCGGGCCTGTTGCCACCCGCGCCATTGACCAGACCATCAACGCGTCCGAAGTTTTCCAGCACGGTTTGTCGCGCTACTTCCAAATCCGTACGGTTCAATACATCGCACTGGATAGCGATTGCGCGTCCAGGTCCTGCTAGTGAATCGACAAGCGCTTGACCCTTATCAACGCTCCGGCCAATTACCGCCGCGTTGGCGCCGCAGCCAACCAGCGCCTCAACGATCGACTTGCCCAGAACACCCGTGCCGCCCGTGACGACGACTGAGCGGCCGGTAAAATCGTAGAGCTTGCTTAGTTCGCTGAGATTCATTGCGAGTCGTTGATGACGGCGCGCGCTTCGCGGACCGCGGCGACGTAACTGCGCGCGACGGCGATGACGGATTCGCGCTCGCCTGATCTTATCGCTTCAGTGTTGACGAGATCCGCGCCGACACCCAGGGCCCAGGCACCGGCAGCAATAAAATCTTTCGCCGTCGAGAGCGAAACGCCGCCCGTGGGGATCAGCTTTATTTGCGGCAGCGGCGCCTTAAGCGCGCGCAGATATTTTGGCCCACCAACCGCGCTGCACGGAAAAACTTTTACAACATCCGCGCCCGCTCGCCAGGCAGTGACAACTTCTGTGGGCGTCAATGCGCCGGGGAAGACCGCGATGCTTTGCTGCTTGCACGTTTCAATAGTTTGAAAATCGAGCGCAGGACTAACCACAAACTGCGCGCCTGCACCAATGCACACTTGCGCCGATTCCGGATCGAGCACGGTGCCTGCGCCCACGAGAACCTCGTCACCATAACGCTTACTGAGTTCATCGATGACATCGACTGCGCCAGGCACGGTCATCGTGATTTCGAGAATGGGAATGCCTCCTTCACCGATGACTTCCGCCACAGCGATGGCTTCGTCGGCAGATGCGGCTCGCACGACGGGGATTACGCCAACTGAATGAATTCGTTCAAGAACGTTGCGCTTATCCATGGAAGATTAGCCACAAAAAGGCTCAAAAGGCACAAGAATTAGCTGCGACTCGTGAATATCCAAGAATCAGTCCGGATGCAGCCGTTCTCATGCTTTGCGCCTTTGGTGCCCTTTTTGCGGCGATGAGCCTGTCTAACGCGCCACGCGCGCCGTGCCGCCTTTCATTATCCGTTCGACTTCGGCGAGCGTGGCCGTTGTGGTATCGCCCGGTGTCGTCATCGCCAGAGCGCCATGTGCCGCGCCACATTCTACGGCCCACTGTGGCCCTTTGTTCTCGAGCAATCCGTAGATCAAGCCTGAGGCGAACGAATCACCGCCGCCGATGCGATCGCAGATCTCCAGATCTTTGCGCGCAGTAGCTTGATAAAGCTCGCCTTCCGCATAGCAGACCGCGCCCCAGTCGTTACGCGTCGCGGTTTTGGCGTGGCGTAAAGTTGTAGCAACTACCTCGAGATTCGGAAACTTTTTTACCGCGCGTTCGATCATCCGGCGAAAGCTCTCGACGTCGAGTTTCGAGTGATGCTCATCGAGGCCTTCAACCTCAAAGCCGAGCGCGGCGGTAAAATCTTCTTCGTTGCCGATCATGACGTCGACCAGCGGCGCCAGTTCGCGATTAACTTCCTGGGCCCGTTTTTGTCCGCCGATCGATTGCCAAAGTGAGGCGCGATAGTTCAAATCGTAAGAAACTATAGCGCCACTTTGCTTAGCTGCCTGCATCGCTTCTCTCGCCACCAGCGGAGTCGTTTCGGAAAGCGCGGCAAAAATGCCCCCGGTATGAAACCAGCGCGCGCCCTGGGTGTCGAAAATTTGTTTCCAGTCAATATCGCCTGGGCGCAATTGCGAAACGGCGGTGTGGCCACGATCGGAACAGCCTGCGGCTGCGCGCACGCCAAATCCTCTTTCGGTGAAATTCAAGCCATTGCGCACCGTGCGACCCACGCCATCGAACGTGACCCACTTAACATGTGATTGGTCAACGCCGCCCTGGTAGATCAAATCTTGCACTAGTCAACAACGCTTCAAGCCGCGCGCGACGTTGTATTCGCCACCGCCTTCCCAGACTTTGAAAGAACGGGCGGTGTGGATGCGCTCGTCACCGGGATCGAGACGCAGCATCACTTCGCCGAGCGCCACGCAATCCCAGCGACATTCTGATTTTGGTTTAAGATCTATTGCCAAGTGTACCTAGCTGAATCGTGAGCCCTCCCTCACCGTCCCACCCCAGCCGAGCTGCTCGGCTGGGGACCCCGGTGTCGGGCTACTGCCCCGTGGCCTCCTGCCTACTGCTTACTGCCTCCTGCCTACTTTTCATCTTCCCATCCAACCGCCATCAACGACCAGAATGTGTCCGTGCAAATAATCGCTCGCGGAGGACGAAAGAAACACGGCCGCTCCTGCAAGGTCTGCGGGCTCGCCCCAACGACCGGCAGGAATGCGTTCGAGTATCTGTCGATTGCGCGTCTCATCCTGCTGCAGCGCGGTAGTATTGTCGGTTCGCATGTAACCCGGTGCAATAGCGTTGACGTTGATTCGATGTTTCGCCCATTCATTGGCCAGCGCTTTCGTCAACTGCGCGATGCCGCCCTTTGAAGCGGCGTAAGCCGGAACAGTGATGCCGCCTTGAAAGGAAAGCAGCGACGCGATGTTGACGATCTTTCCGCTACCGCGTTCGATCATATGTCGGCCCGCAAGCTGCGAAAGCCGAAAGACGCTCGAGAGGTTGACCTCGATCACTGTCGCCCAATCTTCTTCGCTGTAATCAACCGCCGGCGCGCGACGAATCGTCCCTGCGTTGTTGATGAGAATATCCAGCCGCCCAAACTCGTCAAGTGTTGGCGCGATCAGTTGCCGCGGGATTTCTTTGTCAGCCAGATCCCCACGCAAGGCGAGACTGCGACGCCCGGCGCGCTTGATGAGTTCGCAGGTGGCGTCAGGCGTGCGCGAGTTGCCGTGCGCCACTACATCCGCCCCGGCTTCGGCAAGAGCTACCGCAATGGCCGCGCCGAGTCCGGCTGACGCGCCGGTGACTAATGCGGTCTGGCCGTCTAATTTGAAAGCGTCGAGAATCAAGCCGCTGCCTCCTGCTCAACCGGCGCCGGAGCAAACCGTGGCACGAGCAGATGGATGAACAATAGTGCAGTCAGATAAGCCGAGCCAGCCATGATGAAGATGGGCAAATAACTACCGGTCCATTGCAGCACATAGCCCACGACTTTCGCGATCAGCATGCCGCCGACAGCTCCAGCCATCCCGCCGATACCGACTACCGAACCCACGGCGCGCCGCGGGAAAAGATCCGAAGTCATCGTAAAGACGTTGGCCGACCAGCCCTGGTGCGCTGAAGCGGCCAAACCGATAAGCACCACGGCGGCCCACATGCTGGACGTTCCGGAAACCAGCACGATCGGTACCACGCAGATAGCGCAAATCAGCATGGCAACCTTGCGCGCCCGTCCAAGTTGCCAGCCGCGTTTGATAAGAGTCGAAGAGAGCCAGCCGCCGCCAACACTGCCAACGTCCGCCATCAGGTAAATCACCACGAGCGGCAGGCCGCTGGTAAAACGATCGAGCGGCAGATTGTATTTGTCGTGCAGAAAACCCGGAATCCAAAACAGATAGAACCACCAGATCGGATCAGTCATGAACTTCGCGATGACGAAAGCCCACGTCTGACGATGAGGGAGCAGACGCAGCCACGGGATCTTAGTTTCCGCGTCAGGCGGATCGCTGTTGATGTATTCGAGTTCGGCCTTCTTGCAGCGCCGGTGTTCTTGCGGCCTGCGATATAGCGCATACCAGGCTATCAGCCAGACGAACCCTATGGAGCCGGTGATGATGAACGCCCAACGCCAGCCCAGATGGCCGACAATCCAGGGCACACTGAGCGGCGTAACGATCGCGCCGACGTTCGTGCCGGCATTGAAGATGCCGGTAGCCAGCGCGCGCTCTTTCTTAGGAAACCACTCAGCCACTGTTTTGATTGAGGCGGGAAAGTTTCCTGACTCGCCCAGTCCCAAACCGAAGCGCGCGATGCTGAAGGTCAGTACCGAGCTCGCCAGCGCGTGAGCCATGGCTGCGAGGCTCCAGAAAGCGACGGCGAGCGAAAACCCGCGGCGCGTGCCGAGCCGATCCATGAGCCGACCCATCAGGATGAAACCCAGCGCGTAGGCGGCCTGAAACCAGAAGACGACGTTGCTGTACGCGATCTCGTCCCAGCCCAGTTCGAGTTTGAGAGTCGGCTTGAGGATGCCAATTACCTGGCGATCAATGTAATTGATTGTGGCGGCAAAAAATAGAAGCGCACAGATCGTCCAACGGAAATTGCCGATTTGCGTGCGTGGTTGATTCACTGTTGCGGATTATGCCGGAATCATCGGCGGCAAAGAAAGCCTGCGCCGTAGTCGGCGGTGTCTTAGTTTGATTTCTTCTCTGCGCAACCTCCGCGCCTCTGCGCCTCTGCGGTGAATCCTACCCGCCAAGATCTCACCGCCGAGACGCAGAGGCCGCAGAGGCGGCGCAGAGAAGAGCTGCTCGTCGAATAAATTCTACGGGAACCGTTTGATTGCTTCTAGAATTGTCAACTCAGCCGTTTAGAAAATCTTCTCGAACGGGCGAGAAGATGTCGATCAGCACAACTTCTTCATCCATCATAGTCGCGCCATGCCAGCAATGCGGCGGAAAGTGGAGGACGTCGCCGGCAGCGGCTATCTGTTCCTCTCCTTCGATAAAAAAACGCACGCGCCCACGCTCAACAATGGTCATTTGCTCATGCGGGTGGTCATGTTCGGGAGTTACGAGGAAAGGCGCGAAGCGGAAACGGCAGATCATCAATTTCTCGCCGACGACCATTTGCCGCTCGATGCCTGCGGCAGGGCGTTCAACTGGAATACTCGCCCAGTTCAAGTACTGCGCGCCTCCATTGCCTGCCGCGTGACTCAACTGTTCGACTCTGTTGTGGCTAGTGGTAGACATTTTCCTTCCTCTACTTTGCGGTAACGGCTTCCAGACCAGATCCGCCGGCAGCGTATTCCGGCTGTACGTTAACGACGCCATACTGGCGGTCTTCTCCTTCGCGCATCGCCGCCATCATCCACAAGAAGTTGATTTGGCCGCCGGGTGCCGCGACGTTTGGGTGATAGCCTCTGGGCATCAGCACGCAGTCGCCTTCGCGCACGACTTGCACTAGCTCCGGCTTCTCTGGATTCGTATAAACGAACTGCACACCAAAAGCCGGCGCGGGCATGTCGATGAACAGATATGCTTCTTCCAGCATGCGCGAGTGTTCATGCGGCGGCCACGACGTCCAATTGCCCGGTGTCGAGAAGGTAACGCCGGCCATGATGCGTCCCGCATCGATATTGCCGCCGATCAGAATATTCAGATCGCGTTCTGCGGGAGGCTTGCCCGCGATTAGGTGCAACTTCGGATTCTGTCTTACGTCGGCGTAAGCGACGAACTGAATGGGATAGCGTTTGGCAACCGGTGCGGACATCTCTGCCAAGTCGCAGCCTTCGGCTCCTTTTGCCTGGACTTGAATTTCCGAGTCGCGCGGAATATAGAGCGCGTCATAGCGCGAGAGTTCAAAAGCCTGTCCGGCAGTCGAAACTCTCGCGGCGCCGTTCAAGCAGACAAGACCGGTTTCGTGATCGTTGTTTTGGAAACTGATTGGGGCCTCACCCCCATCGAGCGTGATTCGTCCATAGTGCAAGTAACGCGCGGCGGTGTCGCCGGGCGCTACGGCCGTGCGTCGTCCTTTGCCTTTGTGAGTACCGGGCACGAAGCACGTTTCCTGCGTAATGTTGATTGGAGCTAGTTCCTGGGCCATAAAAAATCCTCCCTCTAAAGTTTGGTTTGATTCCTTTCTGCTTTCGGGTTTGCATTGACTGTCAAAACGAGCCTGCAGCGCAACGGCTTCCCCGGCTGTATTCGCGAGTTACGCGACTCGAATACGAGATGCAACGGGATCGCGCCGCGCACGCCGCGTCCGAGCGGACTATCGCCGGTCGCAAAAATCCTGGTCGTCATTGGAAATGTCGCGCCGAACATTCTTATTGCCAGGCTTCCTTCATTTGAAGTGAAGCGATCCGCGCGCACGTTCTTCTCTAGCTGCGTTTCGACGTTTCCATAGGTCGTAGTTAGGGCGAGTCGCCAACTACGAATGCTGAGTGGCTGCTTTGCAGTCAATGTCTCTTCGCGTGTCAGCGTTTCGTTTTCGATGCGCCAGAGAACTTCACTCGTCAGCCCTGCATCTACGAGCTCGCCGGGTTTGCCCCCAACCAGTGCCCAGCGATTCCAGCGCGCGCGCAAAGTCTGTCCGTCGGCGGACGGTTCAATTACGTCGGCGCCGTCTGTGGCGACTATCGTGCGACCGTCCTCGAGTTCAATATATGGCGTCAACGCCGGGTAGGTTTGTTCCACCGGCGCCGCGAATCCCGGCAAGCCATGCGGCGCCGGCAAGTAATCCGCCACGCCCGGTTTTGTCCCCGTCGTGATCGGCAACGCAAAACGCAGCGCTCCCTGACGCACCAGCCAAACGCCTGCCGAACGCTCGCTGTTTTGTCGGAAGAACTCAAAACGCGCGACACGCGGCAGAGTGGGAACTGCTGGGAACGAAGTGATGCCTTCGCGTTCGAGGGCCTTCATGAGCGTCGTGTGCGAGTTGGCGAGCTTGCCGAAGAAGCTTGTGGTCTGTTGCCACTCACGCTGCGACGTGATGTACGCATAGTTACCGCGCCCGAAGGCAAAGATTGAAAGCAGATGCGCATCGTCGCGGTAATCGTGCCGCAAGTAGCGCCAGGCCTGATAGTAGAGCGCGGCGATATCAACGAGCGGCGCCGGTCGAAACTCCGGATGCACGCCAAGAAAGCCGGCAATCTCAGGCGTGTCAAGGTAACTTACTACGCCCTGGCTGCGCCCCCAGTTGTAACCGTAGCCATCTTCTGAGACCAGATCCCACCACAGACGCATCTGTCTTGTCAGCGATGGCCGTAATTTTTCCAGAATATCCTTACGGCCAACAGTCTCGGCAGCTTCGTACATGTAACGCGCATACTCGTTTGAGTAGCGATCATAGCGGCCCGTCGGTGGAGCATCGTCGGAGTAAATGGCGCCGCTCGTAAATTGAATCGCGGCGCGATCCAGCAACTTATCCACGAACACTCGATCGGTCGAGATCCCTAGCCGATAATCAACGCTGGCGATGCGTGCCGCGACGCCAAAATAATTCTCGGGCAAATTGATGACTCGATTCGTGCGCGGGTCATAGAAGCGTTCGGGATTGAGTAACTGTCGCCACTCCTCCTGTTCCTTAGGAGTCAGACCCTGCCACAGCTGGTTAGTCTTCAAGTCAAGTCCAAAATTGCGCAGCGCCAAGGCGGCGTAAAGTTGTGAGAACGTTTTGCTGCCGGCTTTCGCTTCGACGAGACCGATCTGCCCGACCCACTTCGCCAAATCGCGTCCAGCCAACTGACGCTGTCCGGTCGTGTCTGCATAACGCGCGAGCGCATACATGAACGTGCCCCATGAAAACTCTCCGGTCGTCAACGCGCCGACCACGCGGTCAGGCGGCGGGTTAAGCGCCTTGATGTCACTCAAGTGCGCAGCGAGCTCTTTAGCGAGAAAGTCATTAACTTCCGCGCGCAGAGTTGTCGTCTCGACCATTGCCGCCAGCGCTGCCGACGATTGCGCGACTGCCGTGCTCGCTGTGATATTTCCCCGCAACCAAATGACGAGTGAAATCGCAATCAGCACGTGTCTGGTTCTCTGCCGATTCATCGCAAGAATCTGACCTCGTCGCACCTTTCAGAATCTAAACCTCGAAACCACATGAAATGTCGCTCCTCAAAGTATCGTTTCCCGCGGTTGCCTCCTATCGTTCGCCTGCCAAATAACTCGCGGCGACTTTCGCTAAGGGTCGTTAGTGGAGTAACCCATTTTATCGTAAATCTCTCCCCAATTCGCCGGTCATCCCTCAATGTTCAGTCGCAGTATGAATCGAGCTCTGGTGGTGGGCGCCGGAGTGGAAAGCAAAAGCTTCTGGCCGCGCGCCTGACGCTCACCCTTATCCACTGCGCCGGGAGGGCCCGGGGCGGTCATCGTATTCGTTTCGATTATGGCCTGAATTGGGCTCTGAATTTGTTTCCGCCTTGGCAGCTCATTCGGCTGTTCGATTGTTGGATCGATCAGCAGTTTCACTCCGCCCGCTCTGATGATGAACCGGTTGCCGCTTTCTTTCTCGATGCGGTTGTCAGCGTGCAGCAGGAAAGTCAGGACCGCCGGCTTTGTCGTTTCCACTGCGTCAGCAACGGTGAAGCCTGCGCCGGATCTGTAAACGAACTCTCGCACAAACTTCTTCAAACCCAGTTCCGGTCCGTAGGCCGCGGTCGCATCGCCCCGCACGATGACCTGGTTCTGCTCGACTTTTACTTCGCTGATGCGTATGCGATTCAGGAGTTCATAGGATACTGGGGCAAACGCGTCGTGACCGTTGCCCTCTTTTGCCTGGCCTTTGCCATTGACCAGCAGAGTATTGTGATGCTCGGTCATCGGCACACCGGCGTATCCAGTGTCACCGGTAAGGTACTCACCGCGCGCAAAAATGATGAAGCTGTTCGCGTCTGGATGCGCGTGGCCGGAAGACAAACGCCAGTCGGGAAACTGTTGCAGCAAGATTTCGGTATGGTGGCCTTCCGGCGGGCCGCACTTAAAGGCAAAGGCGGTCGCCTCCTTTGACCAATCGCTGCGCCAGTAGAAAACATCATGGTCCGGAAAGTAGTGCCAGGCGGGTTGTCGCTCGATGGGCACGGGTTTGAGGTTGGCGTCGTACCAAATCAGCGACCAATAGTCTTCCGCGTTTACTTGACGGAACTGCTTCAGCCACTCAGCCACACCCTGCGCCTCGCCACTTTGGAAACGTTGCGCCAGGCGATAGAGCAGGTTGTAGTTTGTATGAAAGTGACCCTGCGGGTGCGTGCGCGGGTACTCCTCTCCTCTGCCGGCGCGCGTCAACGGACCCTCAAAGACGTCGCCAAAATCAAAGACATAATTTCCACTCGGCAGCATTGAGTGCGCGACGTACTGGTGCATCAGGCGAAAGCCCGCGACGTCGTAAAGGTCTTCGCCGGTGGCATGTGCGTGCGCGTCGAGATAATGTATCAGCCACGGGGTCGAGAAGATCCAGTACTCAAAGCCTTCGTAGTAGTAACCGTCCTGCGAATACGTCGCCAACACACGATCGTAGATCGCCCGCGTCAGGCTGGCCCAGGCGGGCGCTTCCGGAGTCTCGTCGTAAAGTGCATAGGCAGCGACGCCCAAGCCTGTAATGGGAATGAAAGTGTGATTCTGGCTATAGGCAAACGTGCGACCCGGTTTCGGCTTGAAATAATCAGCCATCAGGCGCGCTTGCCTAATCAGTTTGTCGCGATACCGCACGCGCTCTTTTTCGCTGAGGTCGTGATATAGCAAATCATAACCCCACGCCAGGCCGTAGAGCAGATGACCCGCGGCCAGATCTACATTCGGCTTGTTGCTGGCATAACCCCAGATATCATAACTGAGGGCCGCGTCCATGTACTTGCGGGCGGCGTCCAGATATTTCTTATCGCCTTCGATCTTGTAAACGAAAGCCGCTTCCGCGATCGCGATACCGACGTCGTTCTGTTGGCGGCGCTGCTCTGCGGGTGGTGGCGGCGGGTCGGCGTCAAGAGCGCGCACTCGGCTGATTGCTCGCTGCCATAATTCGCGGTGCGAGCTGCGAGAGCGCTGGCGCAGCTCAGCGAGTTCTTTGTCCGTGACGTAAACACGCGGATGAACGCCCAACAACTCGCTCCGCAGAGCAGATTTGCGCGTTCGCATCAGCTCAAACAGCGGGTGCTCGCCTTTGAGTTTCCTGCTCGCGGTGCGCTCCTGCTCCAACTCACGCGCATCCTGGGCGAGTAGCGGAACGACCCGCAAGATACTCGAAGCGAGCGCCAGCGTGATGACTAACAAGCGCCATAGGTATTTGTTGGTCTGGTTGCTAATGATCATCTTCTACTTTGCTGCTTAAACCTCTCGCTTCGCGACTCGAACCTGCGGCTTCGCCGCTTCCCAGTGCGGTAAGGCTCCGCCTTACCGACGAGCCAAATACTAATCCCGCGGCTACGCCGCCAATTCACTCGGAACGCACGAGTCTCGATTCGCCCCTCGCGGCGTAGCCGCAAAGATCAATCAATACGATCGGTAAGGCGGAGCCTTACCGCACTGGGGAGCGGCAGAGCTGCGGACAGTTAGGCCCAACTATTACCTCAATCAATGACCTTAACCAGTCGCGAATCTTAGCGACGGCTTTAAGGATACGCGCTCAATGCGACCGGAAAGCGCAAATAGAACTAAGGTCCCAAAGGGGGCGAGTAAGCCGGCGACGACTAACACCGGTGCGTACGAAAAGTGGTCCACGACCCACCCCGTACTGAAAATAAAAATCATCGAGCCAATGCCCGCACCTGTACCACCCAAACCCGCGACGGAAGCAACAGCTTTGTCAGAGAAGAAATCGCTGGGCAGGGTCTGCACGTTGTTGATCCAAACCTGAAATCCGAAGAGCACAACTCCGATCAATATCAGCGCGACCATCGCATCGTGCGCAAATGCCGCAAAACTTCCTGCGGGCATTAACAGTGCCGCTATTAAAATTACTACCTTGCGCGCGCGGTCCACACTCCAGCCGCGGGCGATTAAGTATCCAGACAACCAGCCACCTGAAAGACTGCCGGCGTCGGCGGCAACATATGGTACCCAGGCGAAAAGTCCAATCTTGACAAGAGAGAAGCCTCGCGCATCAGCTAGATATTTCGGTAACCAACTGATGTAGAGCCACCAGATTGGGTCGGTCAAAAACCGCGCCAGGACAATTGCCCAAACCTGCCGATAGCGCAGCAGCTCGCCCCATCCGAGCGGCGCAGGCGGCGCTGTTACGATCGTCTCTGTCGCACCGGCTCGCTGTCCCTCACGGATCAGGTGGCGTTCCTCCTCACCCAACCATTTATGACGATCTGGTGTCTGATAAAAGAGAAGCCACAATACCAACCAGGCAAATCCAAGCGATCCCGTCATGATGAATGTTTTTTGCCACCCATACGTCAGGCTAAGCCAAACGATCAGCGGCGGCGCAACCATCGAACCGATTGCGGCTCCACTATTGAAGATGGCCATCCCAAAAGCACGCTCGCGAATGGGAAACCACTCGGCCACGGTCTTGGCGGCGCCGGGCCAGTTGCCTGCCTCACCGAGTCCGAGCACAAAACGAAAGACGCTGAGGCTGGCCAAACCGCGTGCGAACGCATGTGCCATCGCGGCGATGGACCAGAGCGTGATCGAACAGACGAAACCTCGCTTGTTTCCGACTCGATCGTAAAACCGTCCCGAAAGGCCCTGGCTAATGGTGTAAGCCAACAGAAACCAGGTAAGAATGCCGCCAAACTCAGTATTAGTGAGCCCAAGATCGCGAGTGATCACCGGGGCCAGTACGGAGATAGTCAACCGATCGATGTAATTGATCAGCGTGGCCAGAAAGATCAGCCCGACGATCCACCAACGCAATCCTGGAAGCTTGAACCCAGCCTCGGTCGCAGTCCCTTCAATTGGTTGTACGTCCAGCATGTCTTGACGTCGGTCATCGCTCGACTAAGAGTACTGGGGCACTCGCCCGACCATCAGGGAGGGCTCCGCATTTACGTCGCTAAACCGAGCCCTCCCTGACGGTCGGGCTAGTGCCCCGTGATTTCAGAAGGTCAGGCGCAAGCCAAACTGCAGCTTGCGCATCGCGGCGGCCGAGCTGATGACGCCAAAGGTTGTGGATGTAGCGCCCGAAGGAACGGAGTTACCCGGCTGTCCCAGATTCACCATGTTGAAAACATTCGTGCCCTCGGCCCGGAAGCGCAGTCTGAACCGCTCGGTCAAACGGAAGTCGCGCGAGATGGCCAAATCGACGACGCGATAGCCCGGACCGTCGAGGAGGTTGCGCGGCGAGTTGCCGTCGGTGGCGACCCCGGTCACGATCTTGTTTTGGACAAAGGCCGCAGTGTTGAACCACTGCGCCGCCGTGGGATTCGCGATGTGTGGATCGCCGATCAGCTGAGCGCGGTCATTGGTGTTGCCGTCAAGGTTGGCATCGACATTGCCGTTGGTGATAGTGAATGGAAGCCCGCTGCGCAGCTTGACGATGGGCGAGATGCTCCAGCCGTTGATGAGATGGCGCAGGACGCGGTTATCGCCTTTGTAGTAGTCGGGCTGGTAGTTAAAGCTCATGCTGAAGACATGGTGCTGGTCGGTATCGGCGCGACCGTAATCTTCCCCCAGGTTGCTAAAATTCTGAGCTCCGCCTTGAGTGGTGTTGTTCTGAAGCTGTGCGCTGTCGTTCGTGTGGCTATAGGTGTAGAAGCCGTTGAATGTCAGATGGTGGCTCATGCGCATCGCCGCTGTGATTTGCAAGCCGCGGTAGTCAGCAGTCTGGTCCGACTGAAGCAGCAACACGGGGCCGAATGCCGGATTTGGTCGCCGTGAAAGGATGTTCGCTCCCGCGCTGGTCGCAGTCGGCGTTAGGACCGGGTAGTTGATATCGCGCGCGAAAGGCAAGTCGCGGCTCATCGTGCCGACGTAAGCCGCACCTATAGTCAGATCCTTCGTAAGCTGGCGCTGGATTCCAATGTTCATCTGCCACGAGTGTGGCCACTTGAAGTCCGACGCAACTGGGAAGAGGCCGCCGCCTGTAACGAATGTTCCTTTGTAGGGAAATGGATTGCCGCCCACGAAGGCGTTATACGGGTTGCTTAGTGAAGCGCCCAACGGTACGCCTGTCGAGGTCGTCTTCGCATTAATGTTAGAGAAGGTCAGCCGGGTGGAAAACGGCTGGAAATTCGTCATGGTGTTCCACTCGTTGCCTGAAAGGCTGCCGTAAAAGAGTCCGATCGCGCCACGGATCGATGTCTTGCCATCGCCGGCCGGGTCCCATGCAAAGCCAACGCGGGGAGAAAAGTGGTTGAAACTTGTCGGGATTCCTCCCCGTTCGACACCTGGGTCGCCGTAGAACAAAGCCCCAACCGGCGCTGTCGGATTAACAATGGATTTCTGGCCGGGTACATAGTTGACAACACGATTGAGTGGATCGGTCGGAGCAGTCTGCACGTCCCAGCGCAGACCCAGGTTTAGGGTCACGCGCGAGTGAACTTTGAAGTCATCCTGCGCAAACAGCGCCGTGTACCAGCTATTCGTGTAGCCGGTGACGGGCGCGTCCTGCGTGATCGCGCTGGGAATACCGATCAGGAAGTCCGCCAACGCGTTCTTTGTTACGCTGTTGTTAAAAGTGAAGACCCCGTAGTTATTGAGCAGCGTCTGCTGAATGTCCTTGTTGAGCGAAAGTTCTCCCCCCAACTTGAGCGAGTGCCGGCCCTTGGTCCAACTGAAGACGTCACGCACGGAGTAAAAGTTAGTGCCGGCTGTCGGGCCGCCGATGGCGTTTGTCAGGGTAAAGAAGCCGCTGACGGTGATCTGCGGTAGAGATGGCGTGCCCTGGATTGTGAACGCTGAACCCAGATCGCCGAGCGACGTAGCAGGCAGGTTCAAGCGACCACCAAAATTGCGCGTGTAAGTCATCCAGGCTTGGTTGATCTTGTTAGCGCTGATTATCCAAACATCGCTAGCATTCACGTTGTGCTGACGCCATTTGAATTGTTGGCTAGCCCAGGGCAGATTGCCGGAGCCCGCCTTCACGGTGTTGGTTCCTGACGTCTCAAAGTAGCTGAAAGTGAGGCGGTGCTTGGCGTTAAGCTGGTGGTCTAACTTCACCAGAAAGTCGTTGGAGTCAAACGGGCTGGGAATGTTGCCCTGCCATTTGCTGCCGGTAACGTTCGAAAGGGGAATGTAGGTGCTGATGATCTTCGCGGCCACCGGATCGATTCGGTTGGGGCAGATTACGTTGGTGATGCCGTTGCAGACGAAAGCAGCGCCGGTCGCCGGATCGACGGGTTTGGTACCCGACGCGGTGAAATTACCGGCACGCTCCAGGGCGGTAGGAACGACAGCGCCGTTTAGAAACGTGCTGGTAGTCTGACGTAGTCCCGAATACGAGAAAAAGAAGAAGGTCTTGTCGTGCCTAATAGGACCGCCGATTGTTCCTCCAAACTGATTGCGATGAAAAGGGGGCCTAGCCAGTGTCGAGGCCCAGTCATTGGCGTTGAACACGGTATTGCGCAGGTACTCAAAGGCCGAGCCGTGAAACTGATTGGTGCCGGACTTGGTGAGTACGTTGATGACGCCGCTGGCAAAGCGCCCATACTCTGCATTGTAGCTGTTGGTCTGGACGCGAAATTCCTGAATGGCATCGGGGTTGGGCAGGATGTTGCCGGTGTTGCGCAGGCCGGTCATGTTGTTGCCGCCATCCAGGTAGTAGTTTACTGAGCCGGTGCCGCCATCGACACCGCCGTTAATCAGGGTGCGCTGCTCAGGAAAGCCGAGAATGAGTGAACTGGTACCGGTAGAGGCGGCCGCTACGCCGTTGTTGTTCGACTGCACGCCGGGCGTTAGGTCCAGCAGCGTGTAGACGTTGCGCTCAACCAGTGGAAGACTGGTGATCTCACCGGACTGAATGGTGCGCCCGATCTCAGAAGTGCTGGTGTTGATTTCGGGTGGCGCAGAATCTGTGATAGTCACGGTCTCGTTGACTTGCCCAACGGCGAGGGACACATCCACACGGGAGGTGTCGTTCACCTGTAGAACGATGCCGCTGAGCAGGGCCTTCTTGAAACCCGTATAGCTGACCTCAATGTCGTACTTCCCTACGGGAAGAAATTCAATCCGGTATGTACCGGCATCCCCGGAGGTCACGGTACGAGAAAGACCGGTATCGACATTGCGCGCGGTGACCTGGGCGCCAGGCACATTGGCGCCGCCCGGGTCCGTGATCGTCCCGACAATCGTAGCGGTTGTGACTTGCGCGACGGCTGCCACCGGAATGCCGAGCAGCAGTGCCAGGACAGCAAATTGGATCTTCCCTAAACCAAAGTTTCTTACCTTTAACATGTCAGCGACCTCCAATGAGAAATTCGAGATTGTAGTCAACACGCCGTCGAGCATCGGCGACACTGTTGTCCTGAAGTTTTACTTTGAGTCCCATGTGCTACTACCCTTTGAAGATGGAAAAGGAGCCTCTTGATTCCAAGACAACGCGCCGGGCGCAAAGAGTCGGCCCCAACGATCAACGGTGCTGCTCGGACAGACTGCGGATATCTCTAGGCAACCATCGGGGCAGCAAAGGCCGGCGCTGCCACCAATGCCGCAGCGCCCCGCAGACGCGGATGTTCGTCTACTGAGACAGTTCTGATCTCTGTGCGGGCGGCGAGATCTGTAAGAGATCGTTCCGCCAAAGCCGCTTTCACGATGGGCTCGATCAAATCCCAGGCAGCAGTTATTTCGCCGCCGATGTAGACTCGACCGGGATCGACGGCATTAATAATTGAAGCGAGACCCAGGCCGAGATAGCGGGCGGTTGAATGCAAGGCCGCAACGGCCTTGCCGTCACCGCTTCGTGCGCGCGCAATCAGATCTTCGATTGTAAATGTCGCAGCTTCGGCGGACATCGGTTTTCGGTCACTGGGATTGCGACCAAAATAACGTGACAGCGTAGCCAGATTCGATACATATGCCTCCCAACAGCCGGTTGCGCCGCAGGAGCATCGTGGTCCATCGACGCTCAATGGTACATGACCAAATTCTCCCGCAATGTTGTGTCGCCCGCGCAGAATCTCTCCATTAACTACGATGCCTACTCCAACTCCGTCCGAGACACTTACGAAGGCAAGATCTCCCGTGTGCACGTCGCCACGAGTGGCCCAAACCTGCGCAAGGGCGCAAGCGCGACCGGAGTTCTCCACGTGCACTGGCAACCCTGTTGCGGCCGAAAGCGGGTCTTTCAGGTTAACGTCGCGCCAGGCCAGCGTCGGCGCATGCAGTACGCGGCCGGAAGTAGGGTCAGTCATCCCGGGCACAACCACGCCGACACCCTGGCACGTGGCGATGGCACGATGGTTTTCAAGAATAACTTTGATCTTCTGGCTCAGATCAGAGACCAAGCCGGCCAAGTCTGGGTTGGTAGGGAAGTTAGCAATACCAACCATTGGCTTGCCAAGTAGATCTGTGGCCATGATGTAAGTGCGTGTCGCGCGTATATCTACCGCGATGACGTAGCGCTCTCGCGAGTCGATGTAGAGAAAGGTCGGTTTCCGGCCTCGCCCGCCACCTTCTCCAATTGCGCCTTCGAAGATCAGACCCTCCGCCAATAACTCATTCACCAGGACTGATGCAGCCCCACGACGCGTGTCCATCAGTCTGGCAAGATCAGCACGCGAGACCGGCTGATGGGTACGAATCAGTGTCAAGGCAATCTGGCGATTGATTTCTCGCGACGTGCGGCGCCTGGCGATTCGGAAGCGCTTGGGGTCGATCTTTCGCATATTTGGGCTAATATGTCCTTCTTTGTGGCAAATTATTTCACTAGTAGCGTCGGTCAGTGCGATTCTTAGGCTGTGCACTCAGTTCGAGAGCACCAACGCAGCAAAGCTTCGCTTAATTGTCCTAAGAACAGACATATTATACGCGCTGGGAGAAATGTCAACACTTTTTTTGTTCTAAAGCAAGTTACCGCGCCACGCTGTCCGCGTAATCACGGTTTACTGGGCGAAGACGACGGAGATGCTCCAGCAGTTGACGCCCGAAGAGCGACAAGCGACCGCGATCGTCCGCGATCCATTGGCCTCACCAATTCGGCAGAAGCTGTTCGTCACTGAAGCGGAAGGCGGCCGCCGACTCGTGACCATCGACGGGCATTTGTTCGAAAGCAAGTTACCGCGCCACGCTGTCCGCGTAATCACGGTTTACTGGGAATGGAACGAGGAGAACCTTGCAAAAGCGCAAGCCATTCGCTTGTTCAAAGACAATTTCGACTTCCAGGCGCTGCGGCAGTTGCTGGACCGTTGATTTGCATTGAGACTCTTTTCATTCCCGCATTTTTCCTGTAGCCTCTGCCCAAACGGAGAAGGGAAAAACCCAACCAATGCGGGTAGTCGACTTTGTGCGAAGAATGAAAATTAAGGAAAGAGTGACTGGAGGAGATCAGTGAAAACCCGATTACTAATGTTATTCGTTTTCGCAGCTTCGCTTTGTACATTTGCCTATGGTCAGAAAAAAGACAATGACGCCGGCCCTTACACACCGGCCAAGGGCAGCGCGGAGCGGCAAGCAATTCTCGACGCGTTGCGGGGCGACCAGCAAGTAGTGTTTCAGGCTCACCACTTCAAAGTTCATAACGGCTGGTGCTGGATTGATACGACTCCGCTCGACAAGCGAGGCCGTCCGACCGCTGAAGGTGGCCCGAATCTGTTGCACCTGGAGAATGGCAAGTGGAAAGTGATGGATCTTTCAAAGGTTCCCGACGACCCGGATGATCCGCTAGGTCCGGAGGACGCCAGTCCCACTTTCATCAAGAACCTGATGAAGACACTTCCCGGCGTGCCGCGCGATATTTTTCCCAAGCCAACAAGATAGTAAGATTCAGCCGAGTCCGTTCTCAACCTGGAGGCGACATGCTTCTACCTCAACGGTGCGGATATAATTAAGTCGCGTTATTCGCAATTCGCGAATCGAGAATCCGGGCAACTATCCTGTCGGCAGAGCTATCAAAGCCATCGCGGGCACGTGTTCGCAGATTGTTTTCAGAGAAAGTGCTTGACAGGATCGCGCTTGATACTTTATACAAGACAATTCGCGCGATCGTCGTGTCGCGTACTGTGAGGAAGAAACTTCAATGTTGACGAGCAGGACATACAAAGGACCGATCGACAAATGGCAGCCGTCGGCCGCCATGTACGCGGTCGTCTGTTCATTAGGCCTGAGCTTGGCGTCGGTCTCATCGGGGACCAATATTTTTGGCGGCAGACTCGGACAAGACACGTCCATAGATAGCCGTCACATCAGGCATTAATCAGCGGGAGCGGACTCCCGCTCCCAAATCTCAAAGCAAAATTCGCGAGAATTGAAGGAGCGGGCAGCTTCCCTGAGAGGCTTAAAGCCCGCTCCTTTTGTTTTTTGACAATCGAATTACCTTTTTTGCGAGAGCGCGGGGTCCCCGCGCGGCATCCCGCGTGGCGTGCCAGATGAAGGCAGGGAACCTTCAACGAATGACGACGCCGTTCGTTTGCGAAGCGTGTCGGGCGTCGCCATCCTCAGGAGAAGTGTGCCTCGAAGTGTGCTAGCACACCACGCGGGCTGCCCGCGTGGGGACCCCGCCATTCGCAGCAATGTTCTCTCTGCCTTCATCTATTTTTTAACATAGATGGATCTCAGATTTGAAATCATTTGGAATTTTGAATTTGAAATTTGAAATCTCGCGTCGCATGTGTGGCTGAGCAGCAAAAGCACCTGACTGTAAATCAGGCTTCCCTGCCAATAACTGAGCAAAGCGCCAAGAGCTAAGGGCCAGGTGCAAATCCGAGATCCGCAATTCCCAATCCCAAATTCTTCTTTGGAAGGGTAGCCTAATTGGCAAGGCAGTAGTCCCGAAAACTA
>WNGG01005300.1_pt1 | contig 23174 bp, 15 predicted proteins | sample 5400661 | NCBI WGS metagenome assembly WNGG01 (sample SAMN13153372, study PRJNA577476) | soil metagenome | isolation source: 100 cm soil or saprolite under Garry oak tree replicate 1 | place: USA:California | collected 2016-06-15
CAAAGCCAGGTAAGTGAGGAGGAAAGGGCAGAATTATACCATGCGTTAGCCCAATTCTACATTGACCGTAGTCTCAGTGGAACGAGCGAGGCGTCCGTCCAGGATAGAGAGAAGGGTGACTACTACATGCAGCTTGCCTGTAGTACGGGGAAGAATAGCTATATGTATATCGGTGCCCTGGCAAGTATATATAATGAAACAAAGCGCTTTTCAGAGACCATCCAACTTTTTGATACTTTCGTTGAAAATGAGAAGACCCGTGCAAATGAGAAACTCGAAAATGCACTATACTTTTATCAAGCGGAGGCAAACATAGGCACAGACCGCTATGCCAATGCCCGGGCGAATTTAGCTCATGTCGAGCGCTACGCTCGGGCGAACCAGGACTGGGATGCACTTGCGCATGTGAAGCTCTATCAAATACGCACCGAATTGAAGCGAAAAGATGTAGGAGAACTGAGCCCTGATGAAATTCGCTCTCACTTGTCAGTCCTCTATGAGCATGAGCCTTCACCTTACGTCGCGGAATCCTTCAAACTCGACCGTGAGAATGTAATCAGCATATTGAGCGCATTCTACCTGATCAACCAGTCTCTCAATGAACAGGCGCCTCCTGATACTTTTGATGAGATTTTAACAGAGGCAATCTATTACCTGGAAAAGATGTACGAAAGGGGTGAGGAGCGCGGCTTGAACCTCCTGATTTTCGCTGATAATCCTGGCGCTGTACCTGGTGGGTTATATAAATACAACTGCGGACCACAAACCTTCAGGTTTGACGAAGTAGGCACGGATTTAACCGAAAGAGAAATGGATCAATTTCGGGTATGGGCGATCCTTGCTTTAACAGGCGAGGCACCTGCGTCAACACTCGCCGCGATCACTTACGCGATTGGACGCTTCTCTCACGCAGGATACACCATTTATATCTACGACCCTAAAAGGGTCTTGCCTGAGTTTGTACGAAAATCCCTGAATAACTTCTTCGTGGATAGCATCGAGGAAATTGCACAATTTACCTACATAAATATGCTTTACGACAAAGCGCGTGATTATCTCAGCAGTACGCGAGGTTCATCTGCTATGGATATCACGCCATCAGGGCAAAGTTCATCGAACATTGATGTGTTGTCAATCGAGGGTGAGGTGAGATAATGCAGGAGCAGATTTCACAGAAACAGCAAGTGCTAGGTGCGGGAATACGAATGTCAGATGCAAGGAGGAAGCGAGGTTCGGAAGAGGATTCACCCGGGCTCGTGCTCCAATATGATCTCATCCTGGGCTTCTTACAGAAGATTGGCCCAGCGCTAGCCGAATATCCAGAGCTGAACATGTTTTACTTCCCTGTCAAATCTGAGCAACTCCTTTGCGTCTACCGTCTAGCAGATATGCCGGAGCCACTTCCTGTCGAACTCCGCCCTTACCTGATAATCACTCTCGCTAAAGCTCGCCAACTCTTCAATGTAACGCTAGATGCACGCTTTCTCTCGTCTTACCACCCGCCGCTGGAGAATCTCGAATACCAGCATGACACAAGTCAACAGAACATGGTACTAGACATTATCTCTGCCACCCTTGGCAGTCAATTACCCTATAAGCATCAAAATGCTGCTACATCACTCGTTATTTGTTGTCCTATTTCAGACAAATTGGAAACTGTAAGCAAGCGCCTGCGCGACCTATCCGGCCTCCTCATCCTGTTCGGCGACGAACAGAATTTTTCTCAATCGAGCCATTCTTCACTGGTCAAAACAGTGAGTAAGGAGTTTAATCGATATCTCGAAGATACGGGACCATATGCCATCCGAGAGCTGGATTTCTTTCTCTCATCGCTAATCAGCCAGGATGAACGTATTCAGGACAACCAGAACCGGGCTCTAGGCATTGTTGCTCACATGGTAGTTCATCGCTTCCGCAATTTCCGGCAAGTGGCAGAGTTCATAGTTCAAGAATATCCCACAGCGCAGGAGGTTATCAAAGATCCAGACCATTACGAAGAGAAAGTACAGGCTATGAAAACCCAGTTAAACAGAGCCAGGAGCCTGGAAAAACAACTACAATATGTAGAACGCGCACCACACAAGACGCCAATAACACTGGGCGAACTCATCGATATTTTTGAGTATGTTTTCAATGAAGTGAAAAAGCAGACGAAAAGTTCCATCGAGCTGGAGGTTGACATCCCCGATAGCGATCGTATAGAGCTGGTCTTATCCCCACAGGCCGTCATCGAAGAAGTGTTTTATAATCATCTTGAGAATATGTTCAGAGTGATTGATCATCCAGATGAAGAAAACAAGAAACTGTCCCTACAATCTCATGCCGAAGAAAAACTGCTTTGTCTCGACCTCATCAATTATGGGCCAGTGCTTGCCCCAGATATTTTAGAGGACTTGCAACGTTTGGTACGTGTCAGCCGACCAAGTGGCTCGGGTCTTGGTATGTTCTTATCAGCAATGATCATGCGTCACGTAGGTGGTAATCAAGTAGTAATCAGTCCCATACCTGGCAAGAATATAGGCGCATGTATTACATTTCAATTTCCGCGCCCCTAGAAAGGAGAGATTTACGTGGCTACCATCCTCATTGTTGAAGACCAGCCTGAAAATCAGTCACTTTACGCCGATATTGTCTATCGCGTTCAACGTGAACTAGATCTTACCATTCAACTTCGTTCAGCTTCAGACTTTGAGAACGCTCAACGCCTCCTGGAACGCGGTCTTGAAGAAACTGAAGAAGCTCCTCTCTTGATTCTGCTTGACATGGAGATTCCTTACAAGGGACGTAAAGACAAACGTGCCGGTTACCGACTGATGCAAGAGTATCGTGAGCATTTTGTTAGCTCCTATTGGGTGCCGCTGACCGCTAACATCGCATGGCATGAGAAAGACCTGTCTGGTGAGACTCCTCTTTTCGATGACTTATATAAATTACAGCCCTTCGATGTTTTCTCCAAAGGAAGTACCAATGAACTGAAGAATATTGTGCGCCGAGCGCTAAAATTACACGTCGAAAGAACAGAAAACAGGTCACAAGAAGATGCCACTTCTCTAGCAGACGTAATTATTAGATTTGGTAATAACCTCTATGCCATGCCGGACTACAAGCTCTATCATGAAATTCGCAGTGCTGCTGAGAATACTCGTGCTATTCTTCTTTTTGGTGAACCCGGTACCGGTAAAACTTTGACCGCCCATTTGATGCATTATTATAGTGAACGACGAGATGCTAATTTTCGTATCATTGATGGCATGATGGATGCAAGTGAGTTAGAAAAGATGCTCTTTCCTTCAAGCAAACAAGCGGATGATGATTCTTTTCTTGGTCAAGTACAAGGCGGAACTTTATACATCGCAGATTTTGACAGAATGGGAAAACAAGACAACGAAGAGAGCCAAAGGTTACAAAGAAAATTGCAGCACTATCTAAAATACCGAAACTACAATGTGCGTATTATCGGAGGAATTAATAGAAGTCGTAAAGGCTTTCCCATCTTTAGTAGATTTCTGCCTGAGATACTGGATACGATGATTCCTCTAGACTTACCACCTTTACGCGAACGAAAAGATGATATTCCCCTACTGATTGACATTTTCCTGGAGCAATTCAACCAACAACGAAAAAAGCAGAGCGAGAAAAAGAGGCTTATCGATCTTCAGCAGATCTATGAAATCTTGCAGGCACAGAACTGGCAGCATGGTAATATTGCCCAGTTGCGCATGGTGATAGAAGAAGTCCTATTCAAAACGCCATCCACGTTGGTCACAGCAGATCACTTTAGAGCACTTCTAGAAGCGCATGGAGAGGAGTATGCCTCGGATACTGCGCCGGTATCCGCAGAAACGGACGAGAAGAGACAAGCAAAGGTTACCAAACCACCTCTTATCATTACCGATGAAGATTTGCGTAAATTCGGCATTCGCTAATGGCTTGCTGGGGAAGTAACATGAAATTTTTAGCCAGTCCGAAAGAGAATTTCTCCAGTACTGCTGTCTCTATTATCATTCAGGATGGTGCTGAAACAATATTTCATGTAGAATTGCCTGGCGAGCAAGACAATGTTGCTGGTTGGTACACTTGCTTCACATACTTACGCAAAACGCAACCTCAAGAGCTAAATGAACTTCTTGGCGCAATACCCCAACTCCTCGAGATACAAGTTGATGAAGATGCGCATCCAACGTACTTAAATATGTTACACGCATTGTTTAAGTGGGCAGAAAAAGAAAAACAGGAGTTACAAGAACAAAGCTCCACAGAAAATGATATACCAAATCTGACCGACCTGCACCAACAGCTGAAACGCGCTCTTTTCAACTTCGAAGTAATTACCTCTCCCAATAATGGATATTATGAGGCCATTTTCCCCCTTCCCGGTCAAGAAAAATTAAGAGTCCGTATCCCCAGTGACAATTTTGATAAATCTCCCGTTCAAACGAGCCAGGTGATGCTCAAAAAGGCTCTTAAGAGCGATCCTAAATACATCGAATACTTCATTCACAACTACTCGCACATCCAGGAATATGTCATTAGTGCAGATCCACTAACTTTTAAGGTCTTCACTGGTCTATCGAAAGCCCTGGTTAAGTTAATAAGGCAAGAAAGTGATAACCTAGGCATCTATGTCTCACTTGTCCCCGATATTTGCACATTTATCGTAAAAAAAGAACTGGATAGCGAGGAACAGAAGGAATATCTCGAGCCGATTTTGAGTAGCTCTGAAACCGTCGATCAGAAGTTAGAAAGACTGAACGGTATCATTACGGATGTCAAGGATGAAACTTCTCTAAGACGGATACCGAATCAAGCGGACGTAAGGCAGTTTAATGAAGATGGCTATAAACGATTAATGCATGTGATCAGCCTCATTTCAGATCACTACTTAAGACTGTATGATCTTGATAGCTCAGCTAATTTCTGGCGCAAGGCTAAAAGCAAAGACCCTGTACTTTGGTTCTTCCTGGCCCTTCACCGCTGGCCATTTTTCTACTTACTTTTCCAGGTGGCGTTTTTGAGCATTCCTTTCATTTTTGCCTACCAGCATTGGCTAACAGGACAACGTTGTCCCCTTATGCTTGGTTCACCTAGCCCAGTCATCCCAAAATCTTGTCCTCCTCCACTCGATTCACCGTGGCTAGAATTCATTGTTGTGCTGCCATGGTATACTCTCCTTTCGCTACTCCTCTTTTTTATCTGTATACAGATTATACGCAAGCGCTGGTTGTATTCTCAACTGTTGCTACCACGCCTATTAGGGGCAGCTATTGTTGGCCTACTTCCTCTACTGCTCAATGATCAATCCTGGAATATTGGTATTCAAAGTAGTCCGTTCAATTGGAGCTTATTGGCAATACTTACCTATACTGGATCTTTCATCTACATCTTCATCGAAGTACATAGTACGAAGAAATTAATAAAAGGCCATTCGATCGTACAAGTTTTGAAAGAGAGTAGAAGAATCTTTCTTATTGCTCTTTCAGAGACATTGTTTATGGTGACAGTGGCTTCATCCATTATCTTCCCTGCTGTGATCCCAAATGGAGGCGTTATAACAAGTTATAGGTTTGGTATCTACGCCTCCACATCATTACTATCTGTTGGCTTCTTCCCATTTCTCATCATCCTCTGGACTGGGTTCGCGCTTTTCATTGGTTCGTTCGTCCAACTCTTATGGCAGGATCAACGCATCACAGCATCTGTTTAGGGAATGTACAGCAGGATGGGAGACATGTGTGCTTTGGGCATTCATCTTCTAACCGTTGCTTAGCCCGATAGTAGGCACCCTTACTCGCTCAAGCGTATCGATGTGCATGCAGCCTCATCTCGCTCAAGAAGTCATCCACGATTTGCTCTTGTGTGTAGTGAGGTGCCCAGTTCCACTCCTCGCGTGCCCTCCTGTCATCGAAGCGCACGGTCAGCTTCGCAAGGATGGGATACAGTGCCGGATTGGGTTGGAAATCGATCTGCGCGCCGGGTACCCTGGCCCGTACCATGTCGGCCAGTTCCCCTGCGCTGGCGATGGGATCGATGCCAGCCAGCAGGTAATTGACCGACTTGATGCTGCCCAGCGGGGCCTGCCCCAGTTCCACTATGGCGCGCGCTGCGTCCTTAAAGTAGAGCACCGGGCAGTGGGTATCAGGCGGTGCCCACATCGTAAAGAGCTTCCCTTTGGCGCACTCCTCGATTACCCAGGAGGTATACTGCGCCACGCCCGGCGTTTTGACGCCTGGGCCGACGATGGATGGATAGCGGACGCAGCGGAAATCCAGTCCATACTTACGTTTATAGAAGAGGCCCATGTGCTCGCAGAACAACTTAGTTGCACCGTAAAAGAAAACCGGTCGTTGGATAGTCATATCATCTATGACCTCTCCCTCGAAATCCAGTCCGTAGGTGGAGATGGAACTGGAAAACAGCACCTGTGGAACGTCAAAAAGTCGCGCCGCCTCCAAGACATGAAAGGTTCCCATGGCGTTGACGTGAAAGGCAGCCGAGGGGTCGGCATCGGAGGGGACTGAGAGCATCGCTCCCAGGTGATAGATCACGCTCGGTTTGACCTTTTTCACCACATCCAGGACGTGGCTGAAGTTCGATAGGTCGCCTCGCACCAGTTCTGCCTGGTCTGCCACGTCATCCAGCCGCCGTGTGTTGCCACTCACGTGGAACACAACCGGTCGCTGCTCTCCCCTGTCGAGCAGCAGGCGCACTACCTCTGCTCCGATAAAACCTGTGCCACCGGTAATCAGTGTCGCCATATGGGCCTCCTCGTATGGGGCATCAATCCTCTCAAAACAGTCTTTTTACGCCTTGCGCGTCCAGGCTCCTGCCATGAAGAACATGGGAAAGAGACTATGCCGCTGGATGATCTCCTCTCGCATCAGTTTGACATAGGTAGCTGCATCCAGGTCCTCAAGCAGGATGCCGTATTCGCGCAGTTTGGGCAGGATATCGCGCAGTGCATCGGTCAGGAAGTCGTAGCCTACCCAGTCCGCCTCCGTTCCTGCAATACCATCCAGAGAGATCTGTGGGAGGGGTAGGCCTGCATCCAGGAATATTCCCGGAAATTTGAACCCTATCTGCATTTCCGCTTTAGCCTGGCGAAATCCTTCGATCATCCAGGTCGCCGCTTGCTGCACCAGGGGAGTCACTGAGGGCATGCCGTCAACCCGCTCCGTGATGCTCCACTCGACCTCTTGGAATGCCACCACGCCGTCCGGTCGTAAGTGGCTGGTGCAAATGTGCAGCACTTCTGCTGGATCGGCGACATACATCAGGACGTTGCGACCGACTATAGCGTCGAAATCGTCGTCCAGTGCGACATTGCGGATGTCCCCTGCCATGAAGGTGACGTTGGTCAATCCGGCTGCCTGGACATGTACGCGCGCCGCTTCCAGCACAGCAGGATAGACATCTACTCCAACAATAGCTCCCTCGGGGCCAACCAGTTCTGCCAGTAACAGAGCTACATCGCCTGCACCGCTGCCCACGTCCAGCACCTTCATACCGGGAGCAATGCCAGCCTTCTCAAAGAGGTGCCTGGTCGAAGGATACAACAGTTGCCCCAGCTTTTGCAAACGCTCTTCCTCGCCTATCGGATGCCCCATCACGTAGGTGGCATCAGTTTGGCTGATTGTACTCATTATGGTCCTCCATCTGTCTATAGAATACTCGTGAACTATTCACTGCTAAAAGTTTATCAGCTCGGACCTGCAGAGGTATCGTAAAAACTACGTATTCAATTACGTATCTTGCTTCCGGCCACAAGGGAGTACTGTGTGGGCAAGGGGAGGAAAAAGGTGAGAAAGCAATCACTTGCTCGTTGTCGAGGTCGCTGGATGAAGGTAGGTGGACACTCAGACAAGGCGATGTTCAAAAGCAAAGCGTATTGCAGCGGTGCGTGAGTTGACCGCTAGCTTATTGTAAATCGAGGTCAAATGGGTGGTAACGGTGCGATGGCTGATGACGAGCTGGTCTGCGACCTGGGCAATGGACCAGGAAGCTGCTCAGCTTTTTCTGGTGGAGGCTGTATTGCAGCTTCTTGCATGGACGTAGAGAGAGCCTCTTGTGGTGACATACCCTGTCCCTGGCCACATGCCTGGGAAAATGCTTGCTCTCCTAGATGTTTGCGGACCTCTCTCACCGCCTGCTCATAGATAGCAGTGGGAATGGACACGTCAAGGGCTTCCCGCAGGGGCTCTGCCGCTCCCCAGAGTCGCGCTGCCCAGGCGCAGCGACGACGTCCCTAACCCTTTCAGACCGGACGCGATGAAGCCTTAGATGCCAATGCCCACTCAAAAGCAGCCCGCAGGTTCTCGTGCTCGCGTTCCAAACGCCCGAGCCATATTGCCTGCTCGGCCCCTCTTAATTTGGGCTCAGCCGCCTCAGCCAGCCGCAGGTAGTAGTTTGCACGTGCTCGCCCAGCCGCTGCTAGCTCTCCCTCTGCCCGCAAGCATTCCACCCCATACTCCCGAATTGTCTCTAACATGACCAGGCGCGGCTCCTCGCCTTCCAGTTTCGTTTGCTGCAACAAACTCTTGTCTAGCAGGGAGGCCACTCCTTCGAGCAGTACCAGTTCACTATCGTTGCACACGGCCTCTGCCGCTTCCAACGTGTAATCTCCAATGAACACCGAAAGCCAGGGGAAGAGGCGCCGCTCCTTTGGCGAGAGCAGGTCATAGCTCCATCGGAGAGTGTCGCGTAGCGTTTGCTGGCGGGCAGGCATGTCTTGCGCACCACCTGTCAGCACGCTGAGGCGATGCGAGAGCCGCCTGAGCAGGGCATGAGGAGGCAGGAGTTTGATGCGAGCAGCCGCCAGTTCGATGGCGAGTGGCAATCCATCCAGGCACACACAAATCTCTGCAACGGCACGCGCGTTGGCTGATGTGAGGGCAAAGTTAGTCTGAATAGCCCTGGCGCGTTCGAGGAAGAGACACACAGATGCCACCTGCGCGAGGGCTTGACTTTCAGGAAGCTGCGCGAGATCGGGTACAGCGAGTGGGGATACCTGGAACTCGTATTCACCGGAGAGGCGCAGCGACGCTCGGCTGGTCACGAGAATGGTCAGGTAGGGACAGGCAGCGAGCAGATCAGCCAGTTGGGGGCCGCTGTAATAATCTGCTCGAAGTTGTCGAGGAAGAGGAGCAGATGCCTATCTTGCAGCGCAGCCTGGAGTTGTTCCAGCAGAGGTCGATCCGCAGCTTCCCGCAGGCCGAGGGTCTTGGCAATGGTTGGAATCATCTGTCCAGGGTCGCTCACAGGAGCCAACGGAACAAAAACAAGACCGTCGGCAAAATCATCGCGAACCGTGCTAGCCGCGACCAGAGCCAGGCGCGTTTTGCCCACGCCGCCCATACCCACCAGGGTCAGTAGGCGTACCTCTGAGCGCCGTAGCAGACTACAGACCTGTGCAAGCTCGTGTTCACGGCCCAAAAGAGGGGTGAGTGGTGCAGGAAGAATCAGGTGATTGGGTTTCGCCTGGCCTGCTTTTTCGACCATGATCCCTCCAATGCGTTGCTGGCATAAAGATCGTCCTTGCTAGATGAGTATATCACACGGTAGGCTGGTGCTTGTATTACGAAATGGGAATACACATGTGTGCATTCCCAATCATTGTCTATTTCAGCTCGAAATGGCTCTACAGGCCGCCCCAGCTAAGCCGATTTTAACATTCACTATGTCCGCAGCTATAGCACTTGCGGCAACCCTCTTCATTCACCAGGGTATTACACCCACACTTCGGGCAGAGATTGCCAGTTACGCTTAAATGGCTCATGCTGAGTAGTGGCATCGCATCTTCCGCCTGAACTCCACTGCCATTACTTAATGTCTTATTGGCTGTCTCTCCTGGGTTGTCCCGGGAACCAGCTTTCTCCTGCTCTGCCCCCAACGCCTCCATATGCATCTCCAATGCACGTGCAACAGCGTCAGGCAGAGAGCGTACCTGTTGCATACCAAAGCCTACGGAGCGGCTCCCACCAATGCCGCGCAATTGATCCGCGATTTCTTTGGCACGGTCAGTCTGAGAAAGTGGGCTGAGCACACGCAAGTTCAGAGAAATCAGGCGGCCCAACGCCTCGGCAAGGGCTGCAATATCGCTACCGGCTTTACCAACGTTAACGAACACCTCCAATGGTCCGTGCTCGTCGCTATTGATCGTGACGTTGACTTTCCCTTCCGGCGCACTTACCTGGCGGGTGTAGCCCTGTACCACTGCTGGTCTTGCTTTGATCCCTTGCTGGATAGATACCACTGGCTCCATCTTTGGTTCTTGCTGGGCGGCTGCTTTCTTCTCGTCTTCCACCCGAGTTAGAACTGCATCTCGCGAACCGTCGCGGTAATAAGTGATACCCTTACAGCCCATCTCATAAGCCAATCGATAGAGTCTCTGTACGTCTTCGACCGTGTGGTTGTTGGGCGCATTCACCGTTTTACTGATACTAGAGTCTGTATAGCGCTGGATCGTCGCCTGCACGCGTACATGTTCTTCCGGTGATAGATCGTTGGAAGCAACGAAGTAATGCGGTGTTGGCTCATTGGGGTGTTCATCTCGCCAGGCTTGGAGCAAAGGATGATAGAGTATATGCTCACCGGTGCGGTCACGTCGCACCATTGCGAAGTCATATACCGGCTCGATGCCCGAACTGACGCCCGCCAACAGACTCGTCGTCCCCGTCGGAGCCTGTGTCAAAAGCACCGCATTACGGATACCCTGCTCCTTAATCTTTTTCTGTATTGCTTTAGGTAGGTGCTTGATGAACTGCCCTTGCAGGTACTTTTCACGGTCGAAGTGGGGAAACGAACCCTTCTCGGCTGCTATATCCGACGAGGCGTCATAAGAGGCGTCGCGGATGATCGTGTAGATGCGCTCAATCAATGGGACCGATGCCTCGCTGCCATAGGCAACTTTCATCTTGATGAGCGCATCAGCGAGCCCCATCGTCCCCAGGCCTGTACGGCGAGTACCAAGCTGCGCCTGCTTGTTTTCCTCGATAAAGTACTCGTTGGCGTCGATGACGTTATCCAGGAAGCGCATCGCTATCTTGCTTGTCTCGGCAAGCCGCTCCCAGTCCATCTGTCCATCTTTTACGAAGGCCGAGAGGTTGAGGGCTCCTAGATTGCACACGCCCCAGGGAGGCAGGCCTTGTTCTCCGCAATCCAGCGAGCAGTACCCATTTGTGACCCAGGTGAGCGTGTCAGGTTCGTAGAGGTCATAGACCTCTTCTTCGCGCTCAGTATCCTGAACCGAGACAACCGATGCTGTCCATGTACCACCGATGCAATGCCAATCTTCGGCGATCTCTTTCAGGCGTGCTGCTTTCTCTGGGTGACTTAGACCAATCTCTGCGTAAAAGCGTGCAATACCCTCGTTCATGATGAGGATATCGTACTTCTCGCCCGTGCCATACATCGAGCGGCCATCGTACACAATATCCTCATCACGGGTTGCGCGATAGATGCGTCCGTGAATGCCGAACTGAAGCAGGATTAAACGTACCTGTTGCGCCAATTCATATGATGACGTGTGGAAGCGCAACATCGGGTTGTCCTGTTTCATGAGTACACTGCCATCCGTCGAAAAGAGGCCATCAAGGATTCCAGCCAGGAATTCTTTTTCCATGCACATGAAAGCGGCAGGAATGGTCTTTTGTGGTGCCTTAATATTGGGTATCATACCAATGCGTACGAGCAAAGTTGCCAATTTATAGCATTCTAGCCGCACGGATGCATGCTTGACGGCAACACCGCCTTCACCAACAAACTCTTTTTCGGCGAGCGTGCGATGCGTGTGGATGTTCATATCCGTCATCAAATTCGTGAATGTATCATACCAGCCATCTTCATGAGTGCCAAAAGCTACTATGCATTGATAAAAATGGCTGTTCCTACTTTGCAGTTCACGCAGTGTGCCATCGCCTAACACGGTACCAACGGTTAGGCCCAGCTTTCGGTCGTAAAAGTTGGCGGCGTTGAGATTTCGTTTGGCGATATACTCCATTGCTTCCGTTGGAAGGCTCTGGCGTGGCCCAAAAGTTTCATTGGCCACGACCAGAACCTTATCACTCTCAGTCAACTCGGCGATGGGCACCCACTGATACTTTTTGCCGCGCACGACCTTAAGCTTGTGATCAGCGGTACCTTCTAGATAGCCACCGTCAGAAAAATTCACACGATAGATGCGCTGAAGACCATTGTTATACATCTTTTCGATGGGCTTTAGCCCAGACGGAGTGCGGACTTTCATACCTACTCGCAAGTCACGCGCGGACGTATATCCATGCTCTGTAGAAACAAGCGTATCGCCTGTAACGCAAGGATTGACGCAGCGAATATTCTCGTAATACCAGGTATTGGAGAGCTTATTGTAGCGATCCATAAAGACCATCCCTGGCTCCGCTGACTCCCAGGCAGACTTGCAGATCAGGTCCCACAAACTACGAGCGCGGATCGTCTTCTTTACCTCACCCTGCCAGATAAGATCCCAGTCGGCATCCTCTTTAACCGCTTCCATGAATTTATCGGAAATACAAACCGAGAGATTGGCATGTTCGATCTTGCCAGCCGTGCGCTTGACTGTAATGAACTCTTCTATATCCGGATGCGTGTCATCCAGCATGATCATAAGAGCTCCTCTCCGGGATCCCCCCTGCTGAATGACATCCCCTGTTGCCACCGAATACAGTTGTGCCCAGGAACACGGACCCGATGCGGTGCCGTTCACCGTCTTGATGTATGAACCGCGCGGTCGCAGCGTAGAAAGATTAATGCCGACCCCGCCACCGCGCGCCATGATTTCGGTCATAACCTTTAAGTTATCGAGAATACCCTGGCGGCTGTCTTCAGGACTGGGAATAACATAACAGTTTGAGACCACGATACCGGCTGAAATGAACGAATGATCTTCCTCAACCTCAATATCCAGCACGATGCCAGAATAATCTTCAACAGCAATTTCATCGATCCGCACCCACTTGAGGCTGTCGTATTCAAAATAGTATTTCAAATCGACGCTGTGTTCAGGTGCTTGAACACCAAAGAATCGCTCAAAGAGCGGCGCGCACTCATTTGCAGTAGCCTGAACACGGTAGGCAGGCACACGCCCTAAGCGATGCGTATTCTCACGAACCGAGAATAAATATCCCATTCGCAGTAGAAGCTGGTGAATTTGGACAGCAAGTGTTCGATTCGATAGCACTATGCCGAGTTTGTTATCAGATACGTAACCATCGGCGCTGAACAATCCACGCAACAATTCTAGAGTGAGTTCGGCAGGCAAATGCATCAGTTGGTCGGGAAGCCGCTTACCATAGCTGTAGCAACCGAGAAATGCCTTAAAGAACTCCCCAATGGGCATGGAATTCACCCACAGGTCATACCAGCGTTCTGTACTGCTCAACTTGATGGAGCCTTCGATACCGAACTTGGCTTCGATAATTCGAGCAACCTCTTTAGCTTCATTTTTCTCATCCAGGGAAAAAACGATTTTGATCCCGGATGGAATATCAGTGCCTGTGCGATGCGTCACACAACCATCACCAAGCCAGCGTCCGAACAGATAGCACAATTCTCCATCGAGAACCAGGCGATCATGAATCTTGTAGTGTGTTCCCCAATCCGATACATAACCGTGATAGCCGCGTGTGGTTGCTTTAAAGAGCTTGCCGTCCTGCGTTTCATATTCTGGGATGTGATCCTGGAGGGAGATTATGTTGGGAGGGCATTCCTCGCCGTTATATGCGACGGCAACGTAATCACCGGGTTTAATTTCTTTGGCTGGAATCCAATCTGGCTCATGCTGCAAATGCAGACCATCACGCGACTTATGTTTGTTAACCCACTCTGAACGGATAATGTATACTTTGTGATCGCCTGTCACGCGCAAATCATCGTAGCCCATTTTCTTGGGTCGGATGATGTAGAGTGGTTCCTCAGTTTCGCGCTCAAACTTATGCACTACTGGACGCAGACGATTGCGATGTGTTACCACAAGATCGCCAATTTTGATTTCGGAAATTGGTCGATAACCATCTTCTGTAAGCACTTCCTGGTCAGGTGGCATACAGTTATAGAACGTGACCTGGTGGCCCGAGCCCGCGCCGGCCAGGATACGGCCGCCCGGTACAAACTGAAAGTCGACCAGCGCCTCGTAGAACCGCTTTTCCCAGTGCGCCTGCTTCTCCTCTGTCGTTTCTACCGCGGCAATACCCCGTGCAACCCTGGCCCAGAGTTGTTCTGGATAAAACTCCAATGGCTGCCCCGATGGATCCTTCAGAGAATATCTATCCATGAAAACTTTCTGGCGAATCCCTTCTAACTGGGTGCGCTTCTCCGTACCGGGGCTTATTTGAGAAGCTTGCTTCTGCTGTTCCAACACTCGTTGTCGCTCCTTGTTTTTATGATATGATATAGTAACATGCGTTTTACGCTTGTTGAGATGTAGTACACGGTGCTTGCATGTGTTCTGTTCAGCCCCGCTATATCTCATTTTGCTTCTTGTTTGTCGTTCTATTCCGTTCACGGAGGCATCATGCGCGCTGAAATCCTTTCATGTGGTACTGAATTGCTCCTGGGTCACATTACCGATACCAATGCGACCTATCTTGCACAAAGTCTTTCGGCATTGGGTATAGATCTCTATTTTGTTTCGCAAGTGGGGGACAATCAGGGTCGAATCGTTGAGACGTTGAAGCGCGCCTGGGAACGATCCGATTTGATTATCATGACAGGTGGACTGGGGCCAACCGAAGATGATCTCGCCCGTGAGTCAATTAGCGCGTTGCTCGGAGAGACAATGCAGGTTGATCCCCGGTTAGAGGAAGAATTGCGAAGTTATTTTGCGACTCGTAAGGTCGATATGCCGGAGCGTAATGTCAAACAGGCCACGCTGATTTCTTCCGCAAAGCCTATTCCCAACCCGGTGGGGACCGCACCAGGCTGGTGGGTCGAAAAAGACGATCATATCATTGTTGCCATGCCTGGCGTGCCGCGAGAAATGTATCGTATGTGGGAACTAGAAGTCATCCCAAGGTTGAAGCCCTATACAGGCGGTTTAATCTTTACTCGTATTCTCCGTGTTTCTGGTCTAGGAGAATCGGCTGTTGAAGAGCGACTGGATTCACTGCTCCATAGCAATAACCCGACCATCGCTACCTACGCCAAGTCTGATGCTATAGATGTACGTATTACTGCCAAAGGTGATAGCAGTGAAGAGGCCGAGAGACAGGTTTCGGAGGTGGAGGTGCGGGTACGCCGAATACTGGGTCATCACGTCTTTGGTATCGGCAAGGAAACGCTACAAGGTGTGGTGGGTAATCTTCTCCAGGCACGAAATCAGACACTGGCCGTGATGGAGTCGCTCACAGGTGGGCTTCTATCCAGTACCATTACGGATTTTCCCACCAGTTCGAAGCACTTCATTGGTGGCGTGACAGCATATAGTATCAAAGTCAAGGAGCTGATGGGTGTGCCACATGAGATAATTGAGCAACACGGAGCTGTCAGTGAAGAAACTGCCCGTGCCATGGCCCATGTTATTCGTGAGCACTTCGGTGCAGACTACGGACTTGGTATTACTGGGGTTGCTGGACCTGATACACAGGAGGGAAAAGCCGTCGGGACTATTCATATAGCCATAGAAGGCCCGCAGGGTGTTGTAACAGGGATGGGGCCGGGTTGGCGCAGTAGTCGTGAGGACAATAAGCGCTTTGCCATACTCTCCTCTCTTAATCTATTGAGGTTACACCTTGAAGGTGTTAAGAAGGGGGAATAACGCAACCAACGTGTACTGTTTACGTAATATATAATGTGTATATATACAATGAAACAAAGGTATAGGCAGAATTGAGGCCAGAGATGCATTGGAATTCTGATGATTTCGCTGAATATAGCGAGGCTCCGCAAGAAACTGATTATGCTAACCCTTCTTATTATCAGCAGGATATGTCAAAGACACCTCGTTCTGCCCAACCTGTACAACAACTACAATCATATTCCGATTACATGCATGGTCCAACTGTGGTGAATAGCTATGATCCCGCAATGACACAAGAATATCATGAATTTAGCGGGAGCAGCCAGGATTACACTGGTGATGTTGGCACTGAAACGCCGGAGTCATCAGCTAAAGAAAAACCGAATGCTGGTAGTATGAAACGCAAGGGACTGGCTGGGCTTGGAGGGATCGGTGCAGCTATTGGAGCATTACTGCTAAAATTTCCGCTGCTGAGCGTTTTCCTGAAGTTTGGCTGGGCAGGTATCTCTGCCATCGTCTCGATAGTCGTCTATTCATACATTTTTGGATGGCAATTTGCTGTTGGACTAGTAGCGTTGCTCTTTATTCATGAGATGGGACACGCACTGGTGATGAAGTTGAAAGGCATACCCGTCGGAGGTATGATTTTCATTCCATTACTGGGTGCGGCTGTCTTTATGCGCCAGATGCCCAAAAATGCCAAAGATGAGGCAGAGGTTGGCATTGCAGGACCTATCGCCGGTGCAATTGCCTCTTCGGTCTGTTTATTCTTTGCACTACAGACACCAGAAATACGTAGTGTTTGGGCACCACTTGCCTACTTTGGCTTTTTTATGAACCTGTTTAATCTTATTCCAGTTGTCCCATTTGATGGTGGGCGAGTTTTAGCTGCCATAGATCGTCGCCTCTGGATCCTGGGTTTTCTTGGTCTCGTCGCTTTCCAGATCTGGTCGTGGTTACAAGGCAATTTCTCTCTCTGGCTGCTCTTCTTTATCATCATAGCCGGTACACAGTTCTGGTCTCGACGCTCTCTTCCTAATTCCCCTGAGGCTCGGGCTTACTATACTGTTCCGGTGGGAGAACGCATCATACTAAGCCTGCTCTACTTCGGGCTGGCTGCTGTGCTGGTTTTCGGGATGACCATTTCACATAACCTGATCCTCTCACTTATGCAATAATAAGGTAATTCCTTTCGACACTGCTGACCGTAGGTAGAAGCGATAGCTTCGTTGTAGGGTCGCATTTCAAGGTAGCGTGAAGATGGAAAGACAGCAGTTCTCGTTGTCTTTCAAGATTAACTTCTGACTTCAACGCCTGCCATCTTTTCCAGCACCTTGAGTAGCGACGTGTAATCTTCCCGCCCAAAGCCTGCAGCTCGCGCCATCTCGTACATTTGTCGTGCGAGTGCAGTCATCGCCATAGGTGTCTGATTCTCAGCCGCCAGGTCGAGTGCCAGTCCTAAGTCTTTATGTAGTAAATCTGTCATAAAACCAGGCTGAAAACTACCATTGAAAGCGCGTAAAGGAAACTGGTTAGCAAGTTGCCAGCTTGCACCACTGCTCACTCCAATAATCTTTGCCATCATCTCCACGTCGGTTCCCGCTTTGACCCCCAGCACAAAAGATTCGGCAATAGCTGCTGCGATAGCGCCGCACAGGATGTTGTTGACGATCTTCACCACCTCTCCTGATCCGTGTGGACCGACATAGAAAATATTCTCTTTCTTGCCCATTGCTTCAAGTACCGGTCGCGCCTGCTCAAATATCGCAGATTCTCCACCGACCATGATCGTCAGAGTGCCATTTACCGCTCCCTGTGAGCCACCACTCACTGGCGCGTCTAGAAAATGGGTGCCATGTATTGCTGCAATCTCGGCAAGCTTGCGGCTTGTGCTCGGAGCAATTGTGCTCATATCAATGATAACCAGCCCCTTGCGAGCGCCTTCCAGAATGCCCTGTGGGCCGTTCACGACTTCCTCTACCTGTGCCGAGTTTGGTACCATCGTGATCACCATATCAGAAGCAATGGCAACGGCGCGAGATGACGGAGCTAATTTGGCCCCGGCATTCAGTACTTCCTGGACTTCAGGTTTTTCAGGGTGGCGGGCGAAAATAGTGACGTGATGTCCTGCCTTTAAGAGATTGAGAGACATGGGGCGACCCATAACTCCTATACCAATAAATCCGATTTGCATCGAAAAATATCCTTTCTCACTCCATTTCGATGAGGGTTGCCCCACCTTTGACGACTGCGCCTTCTCGATAGTACACATGTAGTACTTTACCAGCATAGGGAGCAGTAATTGTATGCTCCATCTTCATAGCGCTGAGGATAACCAGTACCTGGCGATGTTCCACCTCATCGCCATCGCGTGTCTGAACCTTGACAATTGTGCCTGCCATTGGGGCTGTCAGTATTTTATGTACATGAACTGTATGACTGCCTCTTGCGGCGCTGTCTACATCAGGAGGCTGAAGCTTTTTGAGTGTATAAAGGTGTCCATGGAGTATGGCTTCTGTCCTGTCTGCGTAGCATTGTACGTAAGCCTGAACCTGTGCCGTCCCTTGCCGGAGCAAAACGAGACTATTATGCTCTAACACCCACGTGATATTTTCTGCAGGTAGCGCATCAATCTGAACAATCCACTCATCGGCGTCATTCCCTGATTTTCTAAGCGCAACGCTGTGCTCTTCGCTATTATATGTGTATGTGACGCGCCGCGCCTCCCCGATCATCCGCCATGGACCCAGTGTCATCCAGGGAGTTATTGGAGCGGGATAGGTAACCTGCCTCTTCATATTGCTAGCCGCAGGTGGTATCGCATCTTCAGCAAACTCATGAAGAGCGGCTGCTATCAGCGCCTCTTTTGGAATAGACAAATGCTTCCCTTGCTTCCCTTGCCTCCCTTGCTTTTGAGGTTTGTGGTCGCTTATCAAAGAGTGTTCAAGCAGGAAACTGGTATAGGTGCGTCCTTCCTGAAACGCAGAATGTGCAGCAATAATAGACAGGAGTGAGGCATTGGTCCTGACGCCGAAAACTGCACTCCGTTCGAGCGCCTTTTGCAGACGCGCTATGGCTGTTGGGCGATCTTCGCCGTAAACAATTAATTTGGCGATCATCGGATCGTAAAACTGCGTAATTTCGTCGCCACTTTCGATACCACTATCGATGCGAATACCCGGTCCTCCAGGTTTGATAAAGCGTGTGACCGTGCCTGTAGATGGCAGAAAACCCTGATCAGGATCTTCCGCGTAGAGGCGCATTTCTATAGCATGTCCACGCGGGCTTATCTGCTCCTGATTGAGGGTCAGCGGCTCACCAGCAGCGATCAGCAGCTGATGACGAACAAGATCGATGCCTGTAACAAGTTCAGTGACGGGATGCTCAACCTGTAAACGCGTATTCATTTCAAGGAAAAAGAAGCGTTTATCGGCGTCAAGGATAAATTCAATAGTACCCGCGTTGACATAGCCGGCGGCTTTGGCGATGCGTACTGCTGTAGCACCCATCTCAGCACGAAGAGTGGGAGTCAGCGCGACAGATGGACTCTCTTCCAAAATTTTCTGATGTCGACGCTGGATTGAGCATTCGCGTTCGCCCAGGTGGATCAGTTTGCCAAAAGTATCTCCCAGTACCTGTATCTCAACATGGCGTGGGCGCTGAATCAAGCGTTCGAGAAGGACTGTTCCATCACCGAAAGCGGCGAGTGCCTCACGTCGTGCACCTTCGAGCTGTGCTCTGAAATCAGTAGGAGTATGTACTTCGCGCATACCTTTGCCGCCGCCACCGGCAGAAGCTTTGATAAGCAAAGGAAAGCCGATGCGTTCGGCTTCCCGCAGCAGTATAACATCGTCCTGGGTGTCGCCGTTGTAACCGGGGACGACAGGGGCATCAACCGAAATTGCCAGTTGTTTGGCTGCTATCTTTGAACCCATTAAGCGCATGGCAGAAGCTGGTGGTCCAATAAAGACAATTTCTGCCTGCGAACAGGCTTCGACAAAGGCAGTATTTTCAGATAGAAAACCATAACCGGGATGGATTGCCTGCGCTCCACTCCGTTTCGCTACATCGATAATGGTTTCAATCTGCAGGTAGCTTTGTGCGGCAGGAGCTGGACCGATAAAAAAAGCCTCGTCAGCTTCTCGAACATGCAGAGCATTGCGGTCGGCTTCAGAGTAAACAGCCACCGTGCGTATTCCCATTTCACGGCATGTTGCAATAATGCGAACCGCTATTTCACCACGGTTGGCGATCAGTATTTTTGAAAACATGTTCTTTGCATCCCTGTAAAGGAGCTAGCGGGCACCCCAAGGGATGCCCCTACGGTGCCCAGTTGGGTTTTCGCTTCTCAAGGAATGAGCGTAATCCTTCCTGACCTTCAGCGCTTACACGTAAGGCAGCAATTGTTTCAGCGGTATATTTTCGAGCCGTCTCACGCTCCATATGCCCGACATTTAGAGCCAGTGTTTTGCAAGCACGTAGGGCATGTGGTCCGCTGCTCAGCAATTCTCGCAGCGTTTTCTCAATGGCAGCGTCAAGCTCTTCCAGGGGTACCACGGTATGTACAAGACCAATCTCGCGACCTCGAGTTGCGCTGAAGCGTTCCCCTGTCACAAATAAGACACGAGCATGGGTCTCGCCTATTTTACGTACAACGTAAGGCGAAATAACGGCGGGTGCTATCCCCAGCTTCACTTCGCTAAAGGCCAGGCGAGCGCTCTCTGCGGCAATGACGATATCGCAAACAGAGATTAAACCTGCCCCGCCACCCATTGCTGTACCGTTGACACGAGCTACAACTGGACAGGGGCAGCGATTGATCGTGTCGAAGAGGTCTGCCAGGTGCAGTGAATCGCTCAGGTTTTGTTCGTGGCTGAATGTTGCCGAGGCTTTCATCATACTCAGGTCTGCACCTGCGCTAAATGATGGTCCGTCACCAGTAAGAACAACGGCATGGAGTTTCTCATCAGTAGAGAGATCAATAAAAGCTGCCTGTAAGTCCTGAATCAGTTGCGCATTAAAGGCGTTATGCACTTCTGCTCGGTTCATTGTGACAGTGGCAACCCTGTCTTGAAAACTGCGCTCGATAGTTATGTGTGTATATGTCATTGTTCATGCCCTCATATATATCTTTTTCTGTTATTGTACTATACAAGCAGTTGGATGAAGCCGCAAGGAAACTATGCTACATTCTGAAAACACCAAACGGTGTGTCAGGCGTTGGTGCATTGAGCGAGACTGCAATGCCCAGCGCAAGCACGGTGCGTGTATCCCGAGGATCAATAATACCATCATCCCAGAGACGGGCCGTGCTGTGGTAGGGATTGCCTTCAGTCTCATACTTATCGAGAATGGGTTGTTTGAAAGCGGCCTCTTCCTCCTCACTCATCTTTTTCCCGCGGGTAGCCAGTCCTTCCTGACGCACTGTTGCCAGTACACTGGCAGCCTGTTCGCCGCCCATCACTGAGATTCGAGCATTTGGCCACATCCACAACTGGCGTGGGGAATAGGCGCGCCCGCACATGCCATAGTTGCCTGCGCCGAACGAGCCGCCTATAATAACAGTAAAGCGCGGTACTGGAGCGTTGGCAACGGCCATAACCATTTTTGCTCCGTCCTTGGCTATGCCGCCGTTCTCATACTGGCGACCAACCATGAAGCCTGTGATATTTTGTAAAAAGATGAGAGGCGTCTGCCGTTGTCCGCATAATTCGATGAAGTGCGTTGCCTTCAGGGCGCTTTCCGAGAAGAGGATACCATTATTGGCAATAATCCCCACTGGATACCCCATGATTCTAGCGAAACCACAGATGAGGGTCGTGCCGTAGAGTGCTTTAAATTCGTGAAACCGGGTTCCGTCAACAATGCGGGCAATTACCTCTCTAACGTCGTAGCTCTTGCGATTATCTATCGGGACGATGCCATATAATTCGTCAGGCTCATAGAGAGGTGGTTCTGGTTCGGCAATATTCCAGGGAATATATTTGCGGCAGTTGAGATGAGAAACGATACTGCGGCAAATTGCCAGGGCATGTTCATCATTCAGGGCATAGTGATCGGTAACGCCTGAAGTGCGGCTATGCACATCAGCTCCGCCGAGTTCTTCTGCCGTCACCTCTTCACCGGTCGCGGCTTTTACCAGCGGTGGCCCGCCCAGGAAAATAGTGCCATTGCCTCGTACAATCACTGTTTCATCGCTCATTGCCGGAACGTAGGCTCCCCCCGCAGTGCAGGAGCCCATCACCGCAGCAATTTGTGGAATGCGTTGGCTAGACATACGTGCCTGATTGTAGAAGATGCGGCCAAAGTGGTCGCGGTCAGGAAACACATCGGCCTGTAAAGGCAGAAAGGCACCCCCCGAATCGACCAGGTAGATACAGGGTAGGTGGTTCTGTTCAGCGATCTCCTGAGCACGTAAATGTTTCTTCACCGTCATTGGATTGTATGTACCGCCTTTGACAGTTGCATCGTTGGCGACGATCATACACTCCTGTCCTTCCACCAGTCCAATGCCTGTGACAATCCCTGCCGCTGGTGATTCATTGTCGTACATATCCCAGGCTGCCAGGGGGCTTAGTTCCAGGAAGGGTGTATTGGGGTCGCAGAGCAGGTTAATGCGTTCACGCGCGAGTAATTTATTGCGTTGGCGATGTTTCGCGACAGCGTCTTCCCCTCCTCCTTGCTGTACCAGTTGTATACGTTGGCGAAGTAGATCAAGCTGTTGCTGAAAATAGCGTACATTCTCTTGATATTCGATGCTTTGGCGGTCTATGTGGGTTTCGATGATGCCCATATCTGTGCAATCCATTCTCTCGATAGCGTTGTTAATGGTATGAGGGCGCGACTCTGTGCCGCGCTCTCTGTGTTTGCAGCATAGCACTGTGTGCGGAGGAGCGTCAAGCTGCCAAGAATTGATATTTGGTAGAAGGGGAGCTGCCAGGGAAGATGCTCGCTAATTTGGAAGAATAGCGAGCAAAACGCTCGCTAATATTCTGGAAATTGATGAGCTTGTTGGCGCTCGCTAATTTGGAAGAATAGTGAGCAAATCGCTCGGTTTTATTTTGGAGAATTGATAAGCTTCCAGGGAGGGGGTACGGGACAGAGTGAAGCTCTGCTTCTATATTTATTATTGTGAGATTTCTTTTTAGGGTGAATCTGGTCATGAGTGGTCCTCCTGTTGTCAGGTGGGGTCTTTATTCTTGTTCATACTTATTATACTGATGGGTGCAAATATTGTGCTGGAGGCCTGATGTTTTGATATTACAATTCGCTTCACCGATAGCGACATGGTAAATAAGCCGAAGGTTCGAACGAAAATACTGGGCTGAGACCCACTACGTCGAACCTTCAGCTCAAAAAAATTGAGGTGAAGGTTCGAACTCATTTCGGATTTGGTTCATTTGTTTCCTCTGTTGATGCCTCGCTC
>WNGG01001986.1_pt1 | contig 23171 bp, 18 predicted proteins | sample 5400661 | NCBI WGS metagenome assembly WNGG01 (sample SAMN13153372, study PRJNA577476) | soil metagenome | isolation source: 100 cm soil or saprolite under Garry oak tree replicate 1 | place: USA:California | collected 2016-06-15
GGGGAAAAGCTGGCTGGGGAACCCGAGGCGGCGGGGGCGGCTGCGGAAGGCCAGCCGGTCGGAGCGCAAGGGGAGCCAAAGGAGGCGAAAGGGGCGGGGCAGACGGGGACCGGGGCGGGACCGGGGGCGACGGAGAAAGACGGCTCGGACCAGTCGAATAAAGGCGAATTAAGGAAAATTAAGGCAACTAAAGGCAAATTAAGCATGCCGAAGGGTGGATCGGCGCCCAAGGTCGTTGGCCAAGGAGTTGAGGGATGCAAAAATCCTGGCGGGGATGCTTAAGGAGGGGGGAATGACGGACGAGGAATAAGCAAAAAGGAATTTTGGAGCGCCCGAGGCGCCTTCCAACGGGGAGAGGAAAGCGGAGCTTTGCGTCCGGGCACAACACGGTGGTGGAATACGAAGCGGCTGCGGGCGAGGACGCCCGCGCTCCGCAGGCTAACGGGTCGGCCGGATCAGGCGAACCGCGCCTATCCCTGCTCTCCATTTTCTGACGAAATCGCCTTAGAGCCTGCCGGTTGCCGGTCGATCGCGAATTGGGGATGAGGGAGATGGAGCCGCCCTCATCCCGGCGCTGCGCGCAACCACTGCCGGTTCATATTTCTCACTGTGAGAAGTTTGAAAACGAGCAAGGTCAAGTGGGTAGCTCTCAATCAATCCGAATCAGGCCAATCAAGGCCATGGTCGTGAATCAAGCCCAACCCGAGTTTCGACCAAATCCTACCGAATTAAACCGAATGAAGCCCAATCGAGGCAGATCAACCCTTGTGGCGAGAGTGGTTTCCGCCCGGAAGTTCTTCGCGCGGAAGGAGTTCGCACATCCGGCTTTCCAACCTCGCTCTGGCCCAATAGGATGCGCGGATGAAACATTCGGGCAGGGCGTTCCGGTCGGCGATCAAATTGATATTCTGGACGTTGGTCTTGCTTCTGGCCGTGTTCGCGGTGGGCGCTCTGGCCAGTCTGCTGTCGCTGGTCATCGCGACGGTCTCCATCGCGCTGATCACGGTCTGGATTCTGTTCGCGATCTTCTCCCTCTATTTCTTCCGCGATCCCGACCCGGCGGGGCCGAGCATCCTCAACGCGATCGTCTCCCCCGCCCACGGGAAGGTCGATGTGATCGACGAGACGACCGAGGCGGAGTTTATCGGGGGCCCGTGCAAACGGATTTCGATTTTTCTCTCCATCTTCGACGTGCACGTGCAGAAGGCGCCGGTGAGCGGAAAGATCGCCTGGCTGAAGCAGACGCCCGGCAAGTTCCTGAGCGCGACCCGGGCCGACTCCGCGGAGCACAACGAAAACGTCCTGCTCGGCATCGAGCCGGCCGATTTTCCGGGTCAGAAGGTCGCCGTGCGCCTGATCGCCGGGGTGATCGCGCGGCGGATCGTGCCGTGGGTGGCATTAGGAGACTCCGTGGCGCGCAGCGAACGGATCAGCCTCATCCAATACGGGTCGCGCTGCGACCTCTACCTGCCGCGTGCGGTGAAAATCCACATCAAACTGGGCGATAAAGTCAGAGGGGGAGAAAGCCTGGTGGCTTCTTTCGAATGATCCGGCATGGAGCCTGACCCGCCCAAAGAGCCGCCGATAGCGCAGACCGACGCGCGTTTGAAGATTTATTTCCTGCCGAACGTGATGACGGCGGGAAACCTGTTCTGCGGTTTCGTGGCGCTGACGAAGATCGTCGCCGTGTCCGATGACGACCTGGCGAACGGCAATTTTGCCAAGATCAAGCTGGCGCTGTTCTACATCCTGTTCGCCTGCATTTTTGACCTGCTCGATGGACGGCTGGCGCGCATGGGCGGGCACGACAGCCCCTTCGGCCGCGAATTCGATTCGCTGGCGGACCTCATTTCCTTCGGGGCCGCGCCGGCGTTTTTGGTCCACCGCATTGTGCTCAAGGACGTGTTTGGGCCGCAGCACACGGAGGTGGGCTGGTTCATCGCCTCGATTTATCTGATTTGCGGGGCGTTTCGCCTGGCGCGTTTCAATTGCCTGGCGGCGCAGGCCGGTTCCGGCGGCGGGCGGGAGTTCCTGGGATTTCCGATCCCGGCGGCGGCCGGCATGGTCGCATCACTGACCTTGTTCATGATGTGGTGGAACGAGAAGGAATTCGCCAAGGGCAACTGGCGCTACCTGCTGCCGGTCATCATGCTCTTCCTCTCGTGGATGATGGTCAGCGAAGTGAAATATCCGACGTTCAAGAAGCTCGATTTGCGCGCCACGCGGACCTTTACCAAGACGCTGGTCGCCATTCTGTTCATTGGCAGCGTGCTCATCCTGCGCGAGAAAATCCTGGTGTTCGTGCTGCCGCTGTTCTTCACGGCCTATTTGATTTACGGCTTCATCCGGCCGCGCATCTCGCGCGAGATGCGCCGCGACATCGAGGAGGAAGAAGACGACAGTGACGAAGGAGAGGCCGAATAGCTCCGCATGTTCCGTTTGCCTCCCCTTGCCATTGCCGGCCTCACCGGGTTCATCAGCGGGCTGTTGCTCTCCATTCCGGTCGGGCCGGTCAACTTGACGATCATGAATGAAGGGGCGCGGCGCGGCTTCAAGTGGGCGGCGATGATCGGGCTGGGGGCGACCGCGATGGAGGTCCTTTATTGCGCGGTGGCGTTCACGGGTTTTGCCTCGTTCTTCAGCCAGGGCTATATCAAAGCCGCAATGGAGCTGTTCAGCTTCGTGTTCATGCTTTACCTGGCCGTCAAATTTCTCCTGGCCAAGTCGGTTACCGCGACGACGAGGATCAGCGTCGTCACCTCCCGCTTCGAAGCGAGCCTGGAAGAGAGGTTGCGCCCGCGCTCCGCGTTCATGACCGGCTTCGCCCGCGTGATGGGCAATCCGGGGGTCCTGCTGTTTTGGATCATTCTGGCGGCGAATTTCATCTCGCGCGAATGGGTCGAGCCAAACGGCCAGGGCAAAAGCGCCTGCATCGCCGGCGTCGCCCTCGGCGTGGGCTTGTGGTTTGTCGGATTGAGCTGGGCCGTTTCGCTCGGCCACAGAAAATTCGGCGAGGAAACCTTGTTGCGCATGGAACATTGGTCGGGCGGCGGCCTGCTGGCGCTGGCGCTGGCGCATGGCGGCCATCTGGTCTGGCAACTGGGACACCACAGAATTTGAGGCGTTTCGAGGAAGGCAAGCTGCCGATATCCCGCGCGATCCGGCAGAGCCGCATCCTTGCCACGTTGAACTTTGTGGGCGACACTCACTCCCCTTGATTATGAAGAGAGCCGTCGTCAAAGCAGCCCACCGCGCCGCGAGTCGTCCGCCGGCCGGCGAGCGTTCCTTCTCCGCCATCGTCGTGGACGGCGCGGATCGCGCGCCCAGCCGCGCCATGCTCCATGCCGTCGGCTTCAAGAACGAGGATTTCAAAAAGTCACAGATCGGCGTCGTTTCGACCTGGAGCCAGGTGACGCCGTGCAACATTCACATCGACCAGCTCGCCGTCCACGCCGCCCTCGGCATCAACCAGGCGGGCGGGAAGGCGGTCGTCTTCAACACCATCACCGTTTCCGATGGCATTTCGATGGGGACCGAAGGGATGAAATATTCGCTGGTCTCGCGGGAAGTCATCGCCGATTCGATCGAGACGGTTGCGGGTTGCGAAGGATTCGACGGCCTCGTCGCGATCGGCGGCTGCGATAAGAACATGCCCGGTTGCCTCATCGGTCTGGCGCGGCTCAATCGCCCGTCGGTGTTCGTGTACGGCGGCACGATCCTGCCAGGCCAGTTCGAGAATAAGCCGGTGGACATTGTCTCCGTGTTCGAGGCGGTCGGCCAGCACGCCAATCGCCAGCTCAGCGATGAGGGGCTGTCGCGCCTGGAATCCTGCGCGATTCCCGGCCCCGGCTCCTGCGGCGGGATGTACACCGCGAACACGATGGCCTCGGCGATTGAAGCGCTCGGCATGAGCCTGCCGAACAGCTCCGCCCAAGCCGCCGTCTCGAAGGAAAAGGTGCAGGACTGCGAACGGGCCGGAGCGGCGGTGCTCAACTTGATCCAGCTCGGCATCCGCCCGCGCGACATCCTGACGAGGAAAGCCTTTGAGAACGCCATCACGCTGGTGATCGCGCTGGGCGGCTCGACCAACGCCGTGCTGCACCTGCTGGCGATGGCGCACACCGCAGGCGTGAAGCTGGCGCTCGACGATTTTACCCGCCTCGGCCGGCGCGTGCCCGTGCTGGCCGATCTGAAGCCCAGCGGCAAGTACGTCATGGCCGAATTGGTGAAGATCGGCGGCACCGTGCCGCTGATGAAAATGCTGCTGGATCGGGGCCTGATGCACGGCGATTGCCTTACCGTCACCGGCAAAACCGTCGCCGAAAACCTCGCCCCAGCGCCGGCCTATCCGCCCGGCCAGGAAGTGGTGCGCGGCTTCGACCATCCGATCAAGGCCGACAGCCACATCGTCATCCTTTATGGCAACCTGGCGCCGACCGGCGCCGTGGCGAAGATCACCGGCAAGGAAGGATTGCGATTCACCGGACCAGCGCGCGTGTTCGAGTCGGAGGAAACCGCGCTCAAGGCCATCCTCGACGACACGGTGAAGCGAGGAGACGTGGTGGTGATCCGTTACGAAGGGCCCAAGGGCGGCCCCGGAATGCGGGAAATGCTCTCGCCCACTTCGGCCATCATGGGCAAGGGCCTGGGCAAAGACGTGGCCCTCATCACTGATGGCCGTTTCTCCGGCGGCAGTCACGGGTTGGTGGCAGGCCACATCACGCCCGAAGCGTTCGTGGGCGGGCCGCTCGCCATCGTGCGGGACGGGGATTCAATCACCATCGACGCCGTGAAGCGCCAGATTTCCCTCGACCTTCCAGCCAACGCGATCCAGCGCCGCTTGCGCCAATGGAAAGCGCCCCGGCCGCGTTACACGCGTGGCGTGCTGGCGAAGTACGCGCAAGCGGTGAACTCGGCGCACCTCGGCGCGGTGACCGACGCCGGGCTTTAGTTTCCGGTTCATCAGTATGGCGACCCCGGAAAATATGCTGCAGGAAGTCTCGCGTCAGTTTCATATCTACGGAGAAATCCTTCATGCCGAAACCTGCAAGATTGGCCACATCAACGAAACCTACTCCGCGACCTACTCGCAGGGCGGGTCCACCGTCCGCTACATTCACCAAAAGATCAACCAATCCGTTTTCAAAGATCCGCTGGCCGTGATGGAGAACCTCATGCGCGTCACGGGTCACCTGCGGGCAAAGCTTCAAGCCAAAGGCGTGCGGGACATCACGCGGCGGGCGCTGACCGTGGTGCCGGCGCGCGACGGGCAGCCTTACTATCGCAACGGCGTCGGCGAATATTGGCGGACGTTCGTGTTCGTCGAGCGCGCCTGCTCCTACGAGGCCGCGCAAACGCCGGCGCAGGCCGAGGCCGCCGGCCGGGCCTTTGGGACCTTTCAAAATCTGCTGGTGGACCTGGCCGATGGCCGCCTGGTGGAAACCATCCCGGACTTTCACAACACGCGCAAACGCTTCGTCGCCCTGCAAGCCGCCGTGGAAGCGGACCACTGCGGACGAGTCCAGCACGCCCGCCGGGAAATTGATTTCGCCCTCGCCCGCGAACCGATCGTGGACCGGCTGCTCGCGGCCCACCGGCGCGGCGAAATCCCGGAGCGGATCACCCACAACGACACCAAGTTCAACAACGTGATGCTCGACACCCAGACCGGTGAGGACCTCTGCGTGGTGGACCTCGACACGGTGATGCCGGGCCTGGTGCTGTATGATTTCGGCGACATGGTGCGCACGACCACCAGCCCCACGCTGGAGGACGAAACCGATCTGGCCAAGGTGCGCATGGAAATGCGGATGTTCGAGGCGCTGGCCCGCGGTTACGTCGCCGCGGCCGGCTCGTTCCTGACGCCCGCGGAGAAATCTTATTTGGCCTTCTCCGGCAAGCTCATCACCTTCACCATCGGCCTGCGCTTTCTGACCGACTTTCTTTCCGGCGACACTTATTTCCGCGTGCATCGCGCCGGCCATAATCTGGACCGCTGCCGCACCCAATTCAAACTGGTCGAATGCATCGAAAAAGAGGAAGGAACGATGCAGAAATTCGTGGATCGCCTTCCCTGCCCGCCTTGAAGGTTTGTCGCGAGTCGAATTTGGTCGCGCGCCGGCGATACTCCGGGCTGCTAAGCGCCGCGGCCGTGGGGCGGAGGAAGTTCGTTCTTTCCGCGACCGGCGGCGGACCGATAAAAGCTGCTTGACGCCAGCGGCATATCTGCTTGCATAGGGCCCAATGAAAATGAAATGGATTTTGTTCTTCGGCGCGGGCGCGGTTTTAATCTCCGGTTGCGTGGCCACGGTGGACGGGCGCCGCGAGGTCGGCATGCCGTTCGCGAAAGACAAGGTGGAAGGCCGCTACGAACGCCCGGTTCTCGAAGTCTGGGCCGCGGCCAAGGACGTGCTCAAATTCAGCGGCTCCCTCTACAGCGAGGACACGCAGAAAAGCACGCTGGAAGGTTCGGTGGACACGCGCACGGTCTGGGTGCGAATCGAGCCGGCGGACCCGAAAGTCACCAAGGTTACCGTGCAAGCCCGGACCCGGAACGGCGGAGCGGATGTGGCGCTGGCGGCTGAGATCGACAAACAGATCGCGGTCCGCCTGGCGACCGGCAACCTCACACCGGCCAGCCGCCCCAATTAGCGCTTTCTCAAGCCGATATTCTGTTCGTACGAGCCAAGTTTGAGGACTTGGCCTTGTTCGTTTTTCCTCAGTTCCAATTTTAGGTGCTCGATTCGCTGCTGGGCGATCCGGGCGGCGGCCACTTCGGGGTCGAGGTCGATGATTCGTTGGAGAGTTTGGCGCGCGGATTCAAAATCACCGAGGTGTTTGATCTGCAGGTCGGCCAGCAGGTTGAGCCAATGGACGACTTGTTTGGCCGGTTGGTTGGGTTGTTGGATGAGTTGCTCCAGCTCCCCGATGGCGAGGTCCAGGCGCTGATAATGCCCCGCATAGAGGAGAGCGAGCTTTTCGCGGACCTCGCTGTCGAAAGGATGTTGTTCCAAATGTTTCACGTGCTCGGCGGCTTGCTCGGCGGGATCCGCTTCGGGCTGGCGCAAGGCCGAAGTATCGTGGAGCAAGCCAACGTTTTGCACTCCGGCCCGCATTGGAATGGCGGGCCGGTCATGGGCCGCGAGCAGCGAGTCGGTGCTGCCCAGGTGGGCGATGCGTTGCGCGGCCAGTTGGGCCGGTTCGGAGCCGGGCAGCAGACCGGCGATTCGTTCCAAGGTCGCGCGCGCCGCTTCGACATCCTGCCCATACTTGAGGTGCCAATCGGCGAGCACATTCAGCGCATACGCGAGGCTCGACCCCGGGAGGCCGGGCTGGCGGCAAAGCCGGTCGATGACGATCTGCGCGCCGGGCAGGTCGTTTAGGTTTTCCGCGCGGATCTCCGCCAGCATGATCTGGCCGGCCGCATCGCGCGGGAAACGCTCGAGCTGCTTTTGGATTTCGCGCACCGCCTCATGGAATTTCCCGCGTTTGCGCTTGGCGATGGCGGCGGAATAAAGCGGTTGCGGCTCCAGTTCCTTGTCGCCGCCGTCAAACATTGAAGTGATGGGCTGGGCCATCGCGGCGCCGAGGTTGGGCGCCCAAATGATGCTCATCGCGACGCCAAAGGCCACACAGATAAACGGGATGGCGACCGCCGCGGGAGTATCGAAGCCGATCCACTGGGCGATCCCGAGAAGGGCCGCCGCCAGGCCGAAAGTGAGGACCCATTTGAAAATCAGTTTCGCGGGATCATCGCTGCGCTTGACCGACCGGATAATCAGCCAGATAAAAGTCGCGAAGGCGCCCAGCAACATCAACAGGCCGGCGGCGATGGAAAAGGCGCGCGGCATGGCTCAGCCGTTCCCAGCGCGGCGACTTGGGCCGTTTCCAGGACGGCCTTCGTAACCGTTGTTCACGTCAGGATTCAGAGAGCGGCCCATAGACGAATTTGGCAGCGGCCGAGCCAGCGCGCAAACCGGCAGGCGAAGCCATGCCGTTTAACTGATAGCAGAAACCGGCCAAATAAGCCAAGGTTTTTCGCGCTCTGAAAACGGCGCCGGGCAAAGATTTGATTCGCCTGGCACACTCGACTTCTCCATATTCCACGGATCGATGAAGTCAATGACCGGTTATGGCTGGGGCGAATGCGCCCGGGACGGTTTCAAGGTCACCGTCGAACTCAGTTCGGTGAATCGCAAGCAAGGCGAGATTTCGATCAATCTGCCCCACGAACTGGACGTCCTGGAAGCCCGCATCCGTGATGAAATCAACCGGGTGGTTGCCCGCGGCCGCCTCAGCGCCAGAGTCTCGCTCCATGCCATCGACGGGACGGCCTCCGCGCGCGTTCAACTCAACAAGCCGCTGGCTCGGGCTTATGTCCGCGAACTGAACCAGCTGGCCAAAGCGTTGAAGCTCTCCGGCTCGGTGTCGCTCGATCTGCTGCTGCGCGCCCCGGGCGTTCTGCAAACCGCCGCGGAGATGGCTGACGCCGGGGAATTTTGGCCGGCGGTCTCGCAGGCGCTGCGCCAGGCGCTCAACATGCTGGTGAAGATGCGCCAACGCGAAGGCGGGCATCTGCGCCGGGACCTTTGCGGCCGGATCGGCGTCCTGCGTAAGGCGGTGGCGCAAGTGCAACGGCAAGCGCCGCTGGTGCAAACGCGCTATCGCGAGCAATTGATCGAGCGGATCAAAAGCGCCGGCCTCGCGGATATCGGGATCGAAGAGGATCGCCTGGTCAAGGAAGTGGTCTATTTCGCCGACCGTTCCGATATCTCCGAGGAGTTGACGCGCCTCAAAAGCCACTTCCAGCAGTTTGACGATTGCCTGAAGTCGGCGGAGCCGGTCGGGCGCACCCTCGATTTCCTCGCCCAGGAGATGAACCGCGAGATCAACACCATCGGCTCCAAAGCCAACGACACCCTCATCGCGCGCGAGGTGGTCACGCTCAAAACGGAGTTGGAAAAGTTCCGCGAGCAGGCGCAGAACGTCGAGTGACCCGTGGCCAGGAAACCCACAGACGTCAATGATCCACGCGCCCGAGCGCCCACCCGGCCGGGTCGGCAAACGTGCGCCGGCGCCTTGCCACGCGCTGCCCAACGCCCCTCGGCCGCCGCTCGCCCGGCCGGAAAAATGCCATGACCAGCGAAAAAACCAGCCCCGTGTTGATCGTTCTTTCCGCTCCGTCGGGCGGCGGCAAAACCACGCTCTGCCAGCAACTCCTCGTCGTCCGGCCCAACCTCACCCGGGCCGTCACCTGCACCACTCGCGAGCCGCGTCCGCGCGAGCGGGAGGGGGTCGATTATTATTTTCTGGATGCCGCGACCTTCCTCAAGCGGGTGCAGGCCGGCAACTTCCTGGAACACGCCACCGTGCATGGCAACAGCTACGGGACGCTCAAATCCGAGGTGCTGGGAAAACTGCGCCAAGGCAAGGAGGTGCTGCTCATCGTCGATGTGCAAGGCGCCGCGGCCATCCGCGCCCACGCCGAGGGTGACGCCGAACTCAAGCGCGCTCTGGTGACCGTGTTCCTGGCGCCCCCCTCGATGGCCGTGTTGGAACAACGTCTGAAAAAGCGCGGCATGGACTCCCCGGCAGCCATCCAAAAGCGCCTTGGCGTCGCCCGCCAGGAGATCGCGCAGTCGAAGAATTTTGATTACCTGATCGTCAGCTCATCGATCGCCGAAGACATGCGCCGCATGGCGGCGGTGCTCGACGCGGAACTAATGAAACAAAGCCGGGCACAGTTGCCGCCCTATGATTAACCCTGAAGTGCCGCCTGGGCCGGGGTGCCCCGGACGCCGGCGCCGGTCCCGCTCACGCTGGAAAGCGGGGCGAATAACCGAATGAGCGCGACCAAGAACATTGTGCTGGGGGTGACGGGATCCATCGCGGCCTACAAGGCGGTGGACCTCACGAGCCTGCTGACTCAGCGCGAGTGCGACGTCCACGTGGTGATGACCGCGGACGCGTTGCATTTCATCACGCCGCTGCCGTTCAAAACGTTGTCGCGCCACCCGGTGGTTACCGATCTGTATGACGAGGAGGAGGGCTGGAAGCCGACCCACATCCATTTGGCGGACGAGGCCGATTTGCTGCTTGTCGCGCCGGCCACCGCCAACATTATCGCCAAGCTGGCTCACGGCCTGGCCGACGACGCGCTGACGTGCATTGCCCTGGCCCTGCCACCGCGGGCCAAAGTGCTGATCGCTCCCGCCATGAATGGCAAAATGTGGCAACATCCCGCCACGCAGCAAAGCGTCGCGACGTTGAAGTCGCGCGGGGTCGAATTCGCCGGTCCGGACGCGGGCTTGCTCTCCTGCGGCTACGAGGGGGTGGGCCGTCTCGGCAGCTTGGAGCAAATTGCTCAGCGCGCGGTGGAGTTGCTTGGCTGAAGAGCAAGCGCGGGCGGGGTGAGGAACGTTCCTCATCATCGTATCGACACCGGCCGCGGAGAAACGGGTGGCTCTTGACGAAGCCACTGGCGGGGTTATCCTGCGGGAGTGACCGACTTGACCTGGTTCGTGGCTCACACACGGCCGCGATGTGAGAAGAAACTGGTTCAGTACGCCGAGCGCGAAGGCATGGCGGCCACCCTTCCTTGCTACCGGGCCGTCCACAAGTACCGCGGTAAAACGGTGATCTTCCAGAAGCCGCTTTTTCCCGGCTACGTCTTTCTGCAATTGGCCGCCGGCCAGTCGCAGAAGTTGTACCAGAGCGATCGCATCGCCAATCTCCTGAAGGTCACCGATCAAGCCCTTTTTATCCAGCAGTTGCGAAGCGTCTTGCAAGCGCTGGAGACGGGCCGGGAAATCTTTCTGGCCCCGCAAATTGGGGAAGGCTGCCGCGTGCGGATCAAAGCCGGGCCGCTGCGCGGCATCGAAGGCTGGGTGGAAAAACGCTACGGAATGACCACCGTTCTCCTGCGCGTGGACTTTATCAGCCAGGCCGCGGCGGTGAAAGTAGAGGCCGACGAGCTGGAATCACTCTAGGCTCAGGAGCCTGCCGCGGTTCCTGGCTTACGGTCGGTGGAACCAAAACGATTCTGCCACTCCGACAAAAGGGTCTTCGTTAAACCAGACTCCTCCCGCATAGGCATAGATGTCGTAACCACCCGCGGAGTTGTCGAATTTGTAAATCGTGTCCCCGTCCCGCGGCTGGAAATCCAACACCTGGCTGAGCGGACCCGAGCGCGGGTACGGGACACTGATCAGATAGGTGCCGGAGCCAAACTGGCGAGGCGGGTTGTTGAGCTGAATTTGGCCCGTCAGGGCCAGATCGATGTAGCCAGCCGTGCTGTTATAGAAGAAGGCCCCTTCGCCGGGACTGAGCGTTTGAGTGGGATTGGTCCAGGCGCCGGCGATAAACATATTGCGAGAATAGGACCGGGTGGCTGGATTGTATTTGAAGAAGCTGGTGCCCTCCGGGACGCTGGGCAGAATTTCGGCCACGCTGTTGCCGCCGTGAATGAACTGGTTGGCGATCATGGCATAGCCCGGGCCGAGGCTCAGGTTCAGGACGGTGGTGGCCAGGGTCTTCGCGCTGCCGATCCCCGCCACTGGCTGATCGTCCACCGGCACGAAATTCGGATCGGCGGTGATAATCATGCGATTGAGCATCGAGGAGGATTCTCTTCCGAAAAAGACAATCGAGTGGCTCCCGGCGGCCAGCGTGAAGATTCTCGGATTGGTCCCCGCCGTCTGCCCGTTCACCTGGGTCCACTGCCAAATGTTGGTCCAGTTGCCCGCCGCCGTTTCGTAAATATCCTGTCCACCGCCATCGACCGCGACATAAAAGGAATCCCGCGCCGTGTTCGGCGCGAACACCCGGCACCAGACCATGTAATTCCCCGCGTCTGGGACGTAAAAAGCAAAGGACGCGCTGCCCGCATCAACCGTCGAAGTGCTGATAAAGTGTTGCGTCGAGTCCGCCGGATCGGTCGAAAGCGACATCGGAGCAGAAAGCGTCGCCGATTGGGCCGCCAGCGGGATGTAAACTCTGACCAACGTCGGCAGGGCTGGCGTGCTGAAGGAATGATCGGCCGAGGCGGAGAGATTTCCCGCGGCATCCCGGGAAAGGGCGCGGTAATGATACGTGGTGTTCGGGATCAGGTTGCGAAGAGAAACAAGGTGGTTGACGACGTTTGCGGCACCCAGGTCGGTCGTGATCGATTGGTCGTAAGTCGTGGTCTGGCCAAACTGGACCTCGGAGTCGGCAGGCACGGAAGTGGTCCAGGTGAGGACCACGTTGGTGCCGGTCAATGACTGTGGCGCGACCGCCGAGATGACTGGACCGAGATTCTGCGCTGGCGTAACGACGATGGTGACATCCTGGCTGGTCGAGAGCTGGCCGTCGCTCGCCGTCAGCCGCAACAAGTAAAATCCTTCGAGAGTGAAGCTCACGCTTGTAACCACCGCGGTCGGGTCCGTGAAGGTCACTGTGCCGGGGCCGGCAACCATCGTCCACGTCGTTGTGAGCCGGCCCGGCGGATTGGGCAGGCCGTCGTCCGAGGCTAAGCCATGCAAACTGAGCTGCCCATCCAGCGAAATGATCTGGTCCCCCCCGGCATTGACCACCGGCGGGAGATTGGGGATCAGCAGCGGAACCTGGTACGCAACCTCATTCGAGAAAACGCTTTCGAGGCCCCCCGAGTCGTACGCGGTCACCGCAAAGAAATACGTCACCCCGGCCTGCAAGCCCGAAACCGCCGTCGTGGTGACGTTGCCAACATCGATTGTCTGCGTGTACGTGTGGCTGATAGTGCCATAATGCAGTTTGTAGCCGGCCAGGTCGGACGCGGCGTTGGCATCCCAGGCCAGCGACACACTGGGAGCCGCCAGAGCCGGCGAGCCAAACGCGGCGAGCGTGACGAGTAGCCACCCGACCGCGAGCCGATCGACCAAAGTTGCCTTCCGAGTCATCGCTTTGGTTATTTCCACAGTTCTCCTATTAGCCGGAAGCTTGCCAAACCAGCCCTGGACCTGGCAGCTCTGTGATTGGTTGGGTCGTGCCCAACAACCTGGTGGGCCGTTGTGGAAGCGCTCATGTTGGTCGCGCGCAGGGGTTTGAGTCAAAATGATTTGCTTCGAACTTCGATTTCTCAGTCCGCTCATAAGCGAGGTTCACCTGAAATTTGGATTGTCCATTTTTCACCAACCCAGCGATCAGGACAGCGATGTCCGAAAACCGAACACTTTCTGGAAGACCGCTGCCAAATTCAGGCCAAGTGTCTCGGAGCAGTGTCTCATCGATAGCGTTGACCGGAGCCGCCCCGCGGCGCCACCCAGCACCGCGAAGGGTCAGTTTTGAATCGGCCACGGTCGCTACGGCGAGGGTCCCGTATTTAGTTTTCAACCCCGCGCGTGTCAACCCGCACGGATCGACATTCCATTCTGGCTCTGCGCCTCTGACCAGGCACTCGCCTTGATCGGCGCCCGCAATCAATGGCACGGAGATGAAACGCCACGCGAATGGCGGCGTGCATCGCGCACCATTTTGAAGGTTGTCCAGTGGCCTATCGCAGTTTTTGTGCCACGGATCTCCCGCCAGGGCCTCAAATTGCCAGCCATTCGCCAATCGCGGGCTTCAGGGAGGTCTGCGCGGGCCGGTGGCCTTCCCTCGGCGGAACGGAAATGAGCTTGGTCCCACCGGTGTTGTGCGCTATGGATAAACCATGACCGAACCGGAAAAAGCCGTTTTGGAATGTCTGCTCGAATTGGAGCGCACCGTGCAATCCATCTCCGCAGTCAATCCGAAACCCAACCTCCTGCCGTTCTTTTCCCGCCTCGACGATTTGACGCGCCAGTTGCCGCCACAAACCGATCCGACCCTCCGCCACTATCTCCAGCAGCGGAGCTATCAGAAAGCGCGCCTCTTCCTCCAAGGACAGGAGACGGCCAACACCCCAGGAAATTGCCGGCACGTTTAATCGATCCGGAGTTCGCTCCCGAACCGCCCGCGCTTTCACCCCGCAGCCCCAAGGCGGGAGCGGCCACTGAACGCAGGCTCGACGACACCATTGCCGCGATTGCCACCCCGCTGGGCGAAGGCGGCTTGGCCGTGGTCCGTCTTTCGGGTCCAGGATCGCTCGCGGTCGCGGACAAGGCTTTCGTTCCGATCGGCAAATCCGCCCTCAAACCCTCCACGGCCCCAACGCACACCCTCCACTACGGTCGGATCATGCGGCAGGCCACGCCCGTGGACGAAGTCCTCTTGGCGGTGATGCGCGCGCCGCGAACCTTTACCCGCGAAGATGTCGTCGAGATCACCTGCCACGGCGGGCTGCTGCCGGCACGGCTGGTGCTCGAAACCGTCCTGGAAAACGGCGCGCGCCTCGCCCTGCCCGGCGAATTCACCCGGCGCGCTTTCCTCAACGGCCGCATCGATCTGGCGCAGGCCGAGGCCGTGATCGACTTGATTCATTCCCGCACCGAACTCGCCCTGGCGGCCGCCAACGAGCAGCTCGCTGGAAAACTCTCCCACCGCATCAATCACCTCCGCGACGATCTGCTTAAAACCCTCGCGCACATCGAAGCGCAGATCGATTTCCCCGACGAGGACATTGCGCCGGAAACCAAGGACCAATTAGCGGGCCGTATGGAGCGGGGGGTCGTGTTCATGCTCGAACTGCTCCGCACCGCCAACGAAGGACAAATCCTGCGGCGCGGCATCCGCGCCGCCATCATCGGGCGGCCAAACGTGGGCAAGTCCAGCCTCCTCAATCAACTCCTTGGGCGCGATCGCGCCATCGTTTCGCCCATCCCCGGAACTACTCGCGACACCATCGAAGAAACGGCTGACATCCGCGGTCTCCCGGTCGTGCTGGTGGACACGGCCGGCCTGCGCGAAGCCGGCGACGATGTCGAGATCGAAGGCATCCGCCGCGGCCGCGCGGCCCTCGCCGCGGCGGAACTTATCCTGCAGGTCTTTGACGCCACCGCACCCCTGACGCTGGCCGACCGCAATTATTTAGCGGAGTTCGCGGGGAAGAACCGCATTTTGGTCCGAAACAAAGTCGATCTGCCCGGCCGCCTCGAATTGCCGGCGGCAGGGACCGCCCCGGTGATCGACGTGAGTTGCGTCACCGGCGAGGGCTTGGAACGATTGAAAGATTCGATCAAGGGGTCGATCTGGTCAGGCGAGATCAAAGCGGAGATGTTGCAGGTAATGATCAACGCGCGCCACCAGGAGGCGTTGAAGCGGGCGCGCCAGGCCCTCCAGCAAAGCCTTCGGGCCTTGCGCGCGGGCGAAACGCTCGAACTGGTGGCGATGGACCTGCGCATCGCCGTCGGCGCGGTCGGCGAAATCGTCGGCCAAACTTCCACCGACGATCTGCTCGACTCGATCTTCAGCCAGTTCTGCATCGGCAAGTAATCCGCGGTGGCGGTCGCCGGCTCGCGCGGCCGGCCAATCTGGATTCCTTTTTGACTTCGCCGGAGGTTTAAGCGACTTTCCCGCCAGTCGATAACAGAGCCAGAGGTTGCAACTTTCCGCGAGCGCGTTGCCAATCTCGAAGTAACTATGGGAAAAGCGTTGATCATCGCCGAAAAACCGTCCGTCGCCAGCGACATCGCCAAGGCGCTCGGCGGCTTTAAGAAGCAGGACGACTATTTTGAAAGCGACCAATACGTCCTTTCGTCCGCCGTCGGCCACCTGCTGGAAATTTGCGTGCCCGAAGAATTCGAAGTCAAACGCGGCAAGTGGACCTTCGCCCATCTGCCGGTGATCCCCCCGCGCTTCGATCTGCGGCCGATCGAAAAAGCCGAAGGGCGCTTAAAGCTGCTGGCCAAGCTGATCAAACGCAAGGACATCGACGCCCTGATCAACGCCTGCGACGCGGGGCGGGAAGGCGAATTGATCTTTCGCAACATCGTCCGCCATACCCGCGCCAAACAGCCCATCCGCCGCCTCTGGCTCCAGTCGATGACCCCCGCCGCCATCCGCGAAGCCTTCGCCGCCTTGCGCGCCGATGCGGAGATGCGTCCGCTGGCCGACGCCGCCATCTGCCGCTCCGAATCGGACTGGCTGGTCGGCATCAACGGCACGCGCGCGATGACCGCCTTCAACTCCAAGAGCGGCGGCTTTCACCTGACGACCGTGGGCCGCGTCCAGACCCCAACCCTGGCGATTCTGGTCGAACGCGAGGAACGGATCAAAAAATTCGTGCCGAAGTCGTTCTGGGAAATTCACGGCACGTTTGCCGCCCAGGCCGGCGAGTACGTCGGCCGCTGGTTTGATGAGGAATTTGCCCGGAGCAAGGACCGAAAAGAGGCCGAGAGCGAACTCAAAGCCGAGCGCCTCTGGGGCGTGGAAAAGGCCGAGGCCATCCGCGCCAAATGCCTGGGCAAACCGGGCGTCGTCACCGAAGAAAGCAAGCCGTCCACGCAGCTTTCTCCCCTGCTCTTCGACCTCACCAGCCTGCAGCGCGAGGCCAATTCCCGATTCGGCTTTTCCGCCCGGAATACCCTCGCGCTCGCCCAGGCCCTCTACGAAAAACACAAGGTCCTGACCTATCCCCGCACCGACTCCCGCGCGCTGCCGGAGGACTATCTGGCCACGGTGAAGACCACGCTGGACATGCTGCGCCAATCCCCGTACGCCGCCTTCGCCCAACACATCATCGCCCAGGACTGGGTGAAGCCCAACAAGCGCATCTTCAACAACGCCAAGGTCTCCGACCATTTCGCGATCATCCCGACGCCGATCGCTCCCAAACATCTGAGCGAGCCGGAGCAGAAACTTTATGAACTGGTCACCAGGCGTTTTCTGGCCATCTTCTATCCGGCGGCCGAATTTCTCGTCACCACCCGCATCACCCGCGTCGAGGGCGAGCCGTTCAAAAGCGATGGCAAAGTCATGGTCCAGGCCGGCTGGCTGGCCATTTATGGCCGCGAGGCGCAGACGGACGAAACGCCCAGTCTGGTGCCAGTGCAGCCGGAGGAAACGGTCCAGACCACTAATGTGGAAGTCATCGCCAATCAAACCCGGCCCCCGGCCCGCTTCACCGAGGCCACCCTGCTCAGCGCGATGGAAGGGGCGGGCAAGCTGGTGGAAGACGAGGAATTGCGCGAGGCCATGCGGGAGAAAGGCCTCGGCACCCCCGCCACGCGCGCGGCCATCATCGAAGGGCTGATCTACGAAAAATACGTGCTGCGCCTGGCCAAGGATTTGCAGCCGACCGCCAAGGCCTTCTCGCTCATCACCCTGCTGCGCGGCTTGGGCGTTCCTGAACTCTGCTCGCCCGAACTGACCGGGGATTGGGAATTCAAATTGCGCAAGATCCAGCGCGGCCAAATGCAACGCCACGAGTTCATGGAAGAGATCGCCGCCGTGACGCGCCACATCGTCGAGCAGGCCAAGGGCTATGAAAGCGACACTGTGCCCGGTGACTTCAGCACCCTCCAAACCCCGTGTCCGAAGTGCGGCGGCGTCGTCAAGGAAAACTACAAAAAATTCCAATGCCAGAGCTGCGACTTTGCCCTTTGGAAAATCGTGGCCGGCCGCCAATTTGAGACGTTCGAAGTCGAGGAGCTCATTACTAAGCGCGTCGTCGGGCCGTTGCAGGGCTTCCGCAGCGCCAAGGGCTTTCCGTTTGCGGCCATCGTCAAACTCTCCCCGGAATTCAAGACCGAGTTCGACTTCGGCAACGGCGACAAACTCGCCGGCGGCGCGCCCGCGGAAGTGGACTTTACCGGCAAGGAACCGCTGGGCAAATGCCCGAAGTGCGGCGCGCGTATTTTCGAGAACGGGATGAATTACATCTGCGAGCATGCGGTCGGAGCGGCGAAAACCTGCGACTTCCGCTCGGGCAAGATCATTTTGCAGCAGGCCATCGAGCCGGCCCAGATGGTCAAGCTCCTCACGACGGGCAAAACCGAGTTGCTCACGCGGTTCATCTCCAAAAAGAACGGGCGCCCCTTCAAAGCGTTTCTGGCCTTGGGCAAGGACGGCAACATCGGGTTTGAATTCGCGCCCCGGCCCGCCAAAGCCGGCACGGCCGGCCCGAAGACCAGGATCAAAGAGCCGGCCGCAACGATCGATTTCACGAACCAGGAACCGGTGGGCGAATGTCCGAAATGCGGCGCGCGGGTCTTCGAAACGGCCACCGACTACGTTTGCGAAAAGACCCAGGCGAAGGCCAAGCCGTGCAAATACAGAGCGGGCAAAGTCATCTTGCAGCAACCGATCGACCGGCCGCAGATGGCCAAGTTGTTGAGCGCGCGCAAAACCGATTTGCTCACCAAGTTCGTTTCCGCCAAGACCGGCCGGCCGTTTTCCGCGTTCCTGGTTCTGGACGACTTTGGCAAAGCCGCTTTCGAGTTTCCCCCGCGCGAATCAGAAAAGGGCGGTGACGTTGCTGCCTGAGCCACCAGACGGCCCCGTACGCCCATCGCCGACACCACCATGCCCGCTTTGTCTTTAATGGCCAGGAACCGGATCCACTCGCGGCCCCGTTCATCCTCGTTCGCGGAAACGTCCTGAATCCATGCCCGAGGCTTCGTCCCAGTCCGCCGCCGTGAATGTCGATCGGCGCATTAGCGAGTTCCTCGTGTTTTTGACCGTTGAGCGCGGCGCGTCGCGATACACCGTGCGAAATTATCGTCACGCGTTGGCCGAGTTTTCTCGCTGGCACGAGCAGGAGCGCCACCAACCGCCGGCGTGGAAAAATCTCCAGCGCGATGATTACCGGAGTTACCTGCGGTATTTGGGCCGCAACCACATCAGCCGCGCCGCGATTCAACTGCGCTTCAGCGCGCTGCGCTCGTTCTACCGGTTTCTGGTCCGGCGCGGGGTGGCGCAGACCTCGCCGATCAAGAATCTTTCGCTGCCGAAGCTGCCGCAGCGGCTCCCCCGCTTCCTGACCGTGCAACAACTCGTCGATTTGCTCCATGCGCCGATGCGGCACCTCCAGCTCAAAGCCGGAAACCTGGGCCTGTCCGCCAATCGACAGGCAGGCCGGCCCATCGAAGCAAGCGCCTGTTATCGCGACCTGGCCATTTTGGAGACGCTTTACTCCTGCGGCCTGCGCATCAGCGAGCTTTGCGGTTTGCGGGCGGAAGACTTGAATTGGGACGAACGGCTCGTGCGGGTGCGCGGCAAGGGAAAAAAAGAACGGCAAGTGCCGATCGGTGAACCCGCGCTGAGCGCCATTCGCAATTATTGGGACCGGCTGCCTCTGGCCCCGTCCGGAACACTGCCTGTCTTTCTTCCGAACGCGAAGCAGATCCGGCCGCTCAACCCGCGCATCCTTCAAACGCGCTTAAAACGCTACCTGACGCTGGCAGGTTTGGATCCAAAAATCACCCCGCACAAACTGCGGCACAGCTACGCCACGCACCTTCTCGACGCCGGCGCGGACCTGCGCAGTGTGCAGGAATTGCTCGGCCACGCTCACCTGGCCACCACTCAGGTGTACACGCACCTGACGACCGACCGACTGCGCCGCGCTTACGACAAGGCGCACCCACGCGCCTGACCCCAATCACCCTGCTCGACTCCAAGAGGCGCCGGCGGCCCGCACCCAAGTCCTTCGTCGCTCACGGTCAAAAAAAATTTAAATTTTTACGCCGATCGCAAGTGCCCGAATCCTCCAAGCGCCATTTTATCGTGCAAATTGCACGTTGCAGATTGCAATTTACCACCTGCGCCGGTGGACCAACTGCAGCCATTTTCCGGTGACCGCAGCCGGGATTAATCCGTCATCGTTTGCCCTGCGACCGGTTCAAACAGACGGGTGCTGAAGTAGCGCTCGGCCCGGTCGCACAGAATCGTCACCACCTTGCCCGCGGGTCCCAGCTCGCTGGCCACCTTCAACGCGGCGGCGACATTTGCGCCGGAAGAGGTGCCGACCAGCAGACCGAACTCGCGATGCAACCGGCGTGTCATATTGATCGCTTCGAGGCTGCCGATCTTGACCTCGCCATCCAGCGGCGCGGAGCGCAGCAACGGAGGAATAAACCCATCCGCCACCCCTTCGATGAAATGGCAGCACGGACACTCGCCGGCCAGCAACGCCGCCTCGGCTGGTTCCATCGCCAGAATTCTGGCTTGCGGATACCAGGCCTTGATCGCCTTGCCCACGCCCGCCAGCGTGCCGCCCGTGCCAAACCCCGCCACAAACGCGTCGATCGGACCGGGAACCTGCCGCAGAATCTCCTGCCCGGTGCCATGCTCGTGGTCCTCGACGTTGAGCAGGTTCTCGAACTGGCGCGGCAGGAAATAACGCGGGTCCTTCGCCGCCATCGCCCGCGAGATTTCGATGCCGGTTTGATAACGGCCGGCGCTCTCGAACAGGATCAGTTCCGCGCCCAATTGGCGAATCAGCCGCCGGCGTTCTTCGCTGGCGCCTTGCGACATCAGGATCGTGACCGGGTATCCCTTGGCCGCGCCCACCATCGCGAGCGCCACGCCGGTGTTGCCGCTCGTGCATTCGAGGATGATCGAGTCGGGCTTGAGCAGACCCCGCTCTTCGGCATCGAGGATCACGCATTTTGCGAAACGATCCTTCACGCTGCCGCTGGGATTGAGGAATTCACACTTGGCGAAAAGCGTCACCCCTTCGCCGGCAAAATGCAGCGGCGCCAGTTGCGTGTTGCCGATGAGCGCCAACACCGCTTCGGCGCGCGCAGGATGGTTCCGGGTGCCAGGCTTCAATTTCAATATGGTGGAGCCAAGGGGGGTCGAACCCCTGACCTTCTCATTGCGAACGAGACGCTCTACCAACTGAGCTATGGCCCCACACCGGACCCCGTGAAGATCACGCGGCCGCTCGAAAACTGCAAGCCGCGTTTAGCTGCGCTTTCTCTCACCGCGCTGGCCGGAAAATTGGCCCAGGCGACCGGCTGTTCTGACCAAGCTGTAAGTGAAATAAGCGTTACGACGTACAGCCGGATCAATGCATAGCCACGCTTCCGCGGTAAGTGCCTAGACGACTTCCAGGATCGCCGCCTTCAGGCGGCTGCGGGTGGCCAAAGTGGCAAAAGTGGCTACACGTGGACGGTCCCATCTCTGTATCCGCCGCCAGCACAGGGGAATTTCAAATTTCTCACAGTGAGAAATTTGCTATCTCCCTCGCCCAGAAGGAGTTAGGACTGTGTCTCAGCTAACTCTTTACAATGTGTCCAGCCCTCTTTCCGGCCGTCGGAGCGCGACTGTGGGCGAAGCCCCAGTCGCAGCCTCATCGCAGACAGAAGCGAGTAGTGACCGTCCGTAGGACCGGGGTGCGGCCTCCGCATTCCGCATTTGGATGGTTCCGCGCTCCGCATTCCGCAAAATGTAACCACGGATGACAGGATAGCGGCGGATCCGAAAGACTTTTTATCCGCGTTCATCCGTGTAATCCGCGGTCAAAACCTCGGCTCCCCTCTTCGTATCGCTTTTCATGCCCCTTTCCGGGTTTATGAGTTTCGGCTCTCGGCCTCCAGGTCTTGGCTTCCGCAATCTGCAATTTGAAATCCTCGATCTGAAATTAAGCGAAGCGTGGAGCATTCCGCATTTGGAGGGTTCTTCATTCTGCCTCCTGCATTTCTGCAACCTCCCGCCGTTCGGCCACAATGTCGGCCACAACGCCGTTGGCGTTGGTTTCATTCCGTTCCGTTCACCCAAGGTAGGTGCTGGCGCGCCAACCTTGGGCTAGAGCCGCAATCCCTTTGGGATTGATTGCGCGTGAAGGGGATTCCATTCCACCATGGGCCCACGCCTTCGCGCTGTCGGAGAATCCCAACGGGATTCCGCCCCAAAGCCCAGGGTCGCGAGGCACGAGCTACCCTGGGTTCCGTCCGGCAATCATCATCAACCGCAACGCGGTTGCGGCCATTCCGCTCCCGCCGCACGCGCGCCGTTTGAGGCAACCACGGTGGCGTTGTGAAAAATGTCCGTCGCCGTTGGCCCACGGTAGGCGCTTCGCGCCAACCCTGGGACTGGAATCCGCAGGCCCGTTGGCGCTGAACAAAAACTGACTTGCGCCCGCGCGGCGAACTCATGCCAGTAAAACCTGGACGAAATGTCGCGCCACTCCGATAATCTGGCCGCAAAATATGCCGACAAAATCAACGCCACCCAGTCGGTCACTTAACTGTTAGGCTACAGCGCACGATTTTCGGATATGAGCCTTTTCAAACCATCCAAGGAAAAGCAGAGCGAGCCGCCAGTTGCGGCAAGCCCGGTTCCGGTCACGCCTTTTGACCTATCGCGCCGCTACGACATCTATTGTTCCCCTATCGGCGACACGCGCGTTTACGAGAACGTGAGACTTACTGGTATCCGCACGTTTGACAGGGTCACACAGTTTTCATCTGGGGCGCTCGGCGGGCTTCTGGAGATTGAAGCAGCGAACGGCACACGGATGCTCATCCCGCAGCACGGCATTCAGATGATTTGCGAGCACGGCACACAGCCGACATTCAGAGTTCTGTCGCGTTGGGCACCACCCGATGAGGGCGACTCTTGGAGAAAGGATTGAGGAGAGTGATGACGGCTTTGCCACCTAACAAATGCGCCGCAGCGAACCGGCGCTACGCGATTGAGTGTGTGAGTCACCGGTTTTACAACCGCATAAGCTTCGGCGGAGGCGCGCTGCTCCACCCTCTCCACCGTCCGCAGGGCTATGGACGACGGGCGCAGTACTGCTACGGAGGACGGGGGGGTTCCTTCTGTTATCCAGAGCCTCCGGCTTGGTTTGACACGGGCACGCCAAACGCCATTCACACCAAAACCCCACTTCCTCGATCTTAATTTCCCAGCTAACGCATCGGGCATGAGCACTGCGGCAGAAATCGAAGCCGCCATCCGCGAGCTTCCCGAGGCCGAAGCGCGCGCCGTCGCGCAATGGCTTCAAGAATGGCACGTATGAGCACGAAAGAAATTCTGTTGCAAGTGGCCGAAAAACTTTCCCCGGATGCCACCCTCAGCGACGCCATCTACGAATTGGAGTTCCGGCAGGCGGTCGAAGATGGCCTGGCTGAACTCGACCGGGGCGAGGGCATCCCCATTGAGCAGGTGAAAGCCAAAATCTCGCAATGGGCTGGAAAGTAATCCTAAAAGGGGTCAAACCAGAATGGCGCTTAGATAAGCCCTAAAACTTTGTTGCTCAAGCGTTTGCGTCGGCCAGTGTGAGGCCGGCTTTCAAAGAGGATTCGGCGTGAGACTTTCTCCATTTTCTGGATTGTATTCCAAAG
>WNGG01001987.1_pt1 | contig 23168 bp, 19 predicted proteins | sample 5400661 | NCBI WGS metagenome assembly WNGG01 (sample SAMN13153372, study PRJNA577476) | soil metagenome | isolation source: 100 cm soil or saprolite under Garry oak tree replicate 1 | place: USA:California | collected 2016-06-15
GCGCCGATCATGCGGGACAGCGCCTGGGTGGAATCCGCCTGTCCCACATCTGCGGCGAACGACGCGCTCGCCCTCAAGCGTCTCGCCAGGTCGTAACCCGCGTCCAGGCGGAGCGCGGTTGAGCGCGGCGCGCTGAGCGTCGATTGGGTGGCCAGGCCGGAGAGGTTGCGGCTCGCGCCCGCCCAGACGTGCAGGCGGTCGCTCGGCGAGAGACCGGCGGCCACGTTCGCCCCGACCGCCGCTTGGCCGGCGCCGAGCCCGCACGCCGCGTCCCCGACGGGCAGAGTCACGATCAGGGCCGCGCCGACGCTCGGCGACCACTCCGCCCGGAACGCCGTTGCCGCCCCCACGACGAGCGGGAAGTCCCCGGGGCCGCCGCTCGACACCGGACGGCCGCTCACCTCATCCGAGACGTGCACCAGCGTCGGAAGCGCCGACAGAGTCAGCCACGGCCGGGGTTGCAGCTGGACGATCCCAGTGAGCGCCTGCTCGGAGCGTGTGTCGGTGAGCTTGGCGGCGCCCGCCGTGACGCCCGCGCTGGCCATGGACTGCGCGCTGGCGGCTGTGGCGCCAAGTGTGAAGAGCAGGATGAGAGAATCGGCCGTGGGTTTCATGTCGCAGATCGAATCGTCTTCGTGGGTCGGCGTTCCAACTTTAATACCCGCGTTCGGTGAGCCTGCTCACGTCGGTTACCTCCGGGCCCGGTGAGCGGTCTTAACTCACGAAGGTCCGAAAAAACTCGAAGGAGGAAGTATGAAGCTGACACGGCCGATTCCGTTCACAAGTGCAACGCTGGTTTCGCTGCTCTTCGTCGCGACGTACGCGACCGCGGTGGCGCAGCGGCCGGCTCACGCGCAGGCTCCGGCGGCCCACACGCCTCCCGCGCATCCAACCACGGGGCCACAGAGCCACCCGGCGACCGGGCCCAAGACCGAAGCCAACGCGGAGAAGAGCTTCCGAGGCATCGCGTCCAAGCTGGGCATGTCGGCCGCGGACCTCGAGAACAAGTTCGAGGCGGAGCAGGGGACGAACCCGAAGCTCACGCGCGGCCAGTTCATCGCGGCGTACGTGCTCGCCCAGAACCTCGGCACTAAGAACCCCGCCATTACGACCATGGCCATCCTCGACGGCTTGAAGAGCGGCAGCAGCATTGGTCAGACGCTCCACAGCCTCGGCCTGTCCGAGTCCGAGGCGAAGGAGGCCGAGCGCGCGGCCGATCGCGAGGTCAAGGAGGCGAAGGAGACGAAGCCCGACCAGCCCAAGCCGTAGCTGCTGGCTGGGAGAACGCGGCGCGGGCGGGGGTCAGGCCACCCCGCCCGCTTTTTTTCTTGGTGGGGATTGGCCCCGGTGGACTCGAACCACCATTCCCGGATCCAAAGTCCGGTGTCCTGCCATTGGACGAGGGGCCAGCGGTTCTCGGACTACAACTTCGCCACATCACTCTCCGCGGGCAACGCCTCGGCGGAGCATCTCGCAACTCCCCGTGCAACGGCCATGTTAGGGCGTCCCTCGAGAGGAGACTCTTCCATGAAGCTGGGCACCTTCCTGGCGATCCACGCCTTCGTGGCGGTTGTTTTCGGAATCGGGTTCGTGTTGGCGCCCGCATCTGTCCTGGCTCCATACGGCATGGTGAACATGGATGCGGGGGCCGTCTTCATGTCGCGGCTCTTCGGGGCGGCGCTGATCCAGATCGGGCTGCTCGCCTGGCTGGCGAGGACGGTGACGGACCCTGCCGCGCGGCGGGCCGTCCAGCTCGCCTACGGCGGCGGGCTCGTCGTCGGATTCGTCGTCGCGCTGTCGGGCCAGCTCGCCGGCGTCGCCAACGCGCTGGGCTGGTCCACCGTCGCGATCTATCTGCTGCTCGCGCTGGGCTACGGGTATTTCCTGTTTGCGAGGCCGAGCGGAGAGCAGCGGTAAGCTCGCAGCATGTGGGTGATCTCCCGACGAACGAATCCCGTCCAACCTCGACACGGGTGATACGGCTCACGGGTGGGCCCGCTCGGCCCACCTAGCGTTCCACTTCGTGAAGCGCCCTTCGCGCCCTGCTGACCCGCGGAGGGGATCATGCGCACCACCGTACAGCTGGGCCTGGCCCTATGTGTGGGCCTCGTGGCGTGCCGGCTGGGAGACGTCGCGGGCACCGACGCAGCCCCGACCATGTTTGCCCCCGGCGACCCCGTCTGGGGTCTCACCGGCGCGCAGCGCAATCTGTTCGGACGCGGCCGCCTCGTGTTCGGTCGGGAGTTCACCCCCGAGATGGGGCTGGGCCCGCTCTTCAATTCCACCTCATGTGCCGAGTGCCACGAAGACCCGCTGGCGGGCGGCCGCGGCGACGAGATCGAAGTTCACGCCACCGCTTACGACCCTGCGGGTGACGTGTGCGACGACCTCGCTGCTCAGGGCGGGCCGGTGATCCAGCAGCAGGCGACGCCCGCGCTTCAGGCTGCGCTGGGAATCACCCAGGAGCCGTTTCCGCCGGGCGCCGCCCGCGCCTTCCGGGCGACGCCTACGGTGTTCGGCCGCGGCCTGCTCGACGCGGTGCCCGACGCGGAGATCCTGGCCCGCGCGGACCCCGACGATCGCGACGGCGACGGCATCTCCGGGCGTGTCAACCGGACCGCCGACGGACGGGTCGGTCGCTTCGGCCGGAAAGCCAACTTCGCGACGCTGCGCGAGTTCAACTCCGGCGCATTTCTCGCCGAGCAGGGCATTACCAACCCCGAGGCGCCCGCCGAGGGAACGATCGGCGGAGCGGCGATTCCCCCGGGCGTCGATCCCGTCGGCGACCCGGAGATCGACCAGGCGACGCTCGATCAGGCCGACGCCTTCGTGCGCTTCCTCGCCGCGCCCAGCCCGTTGAGAGGCGGTGACAACGAGCGCCACGGCAGCGATCTGTTCTCGCAGATCGGGTGCGCCGCCTGTCACGTGCCGACGCTCCGCACCGGGCCGAGCCCCATCGCGGCGCTCAGCAACAAGCAGTTCGCCGCCTACAGCGATCTGCTGCTGCACGACATGGGCCCGGACCTCGCGGACATCTGCCTCGGCCTGGCGACGCCGGCCGAGTTCCGGACCGAGCCGCTGATCGCGCTGCGGTTCGCCACGCATTTCCTGCACGACGGCCGCGCGACGACGCTGGATCAGGCGCTGGCGCAGCACGGCGGCGAAGCGGCCGGCGCGCGCGACCGGTTCAAGGCACTGTCCCCGGCCGATAGCGCGGCGTTGATCGCGTTTCTGAAATCGTTATAGGGCGGTCCCCGCTCGTGGCGGGTCAGGAGTCGATCGGCTCCGGCCTCGCCGCGGGCGTCGCCCGCGTCATCGTGCGGATCAGTCGCTGCTGCTTCTCCCCCAGCATCATCGCCGCATCCTCGCGGTCGCGCTCTGACCGGTACACGGCCGCGACCGCGCTCCCCGAGCCGCACAGCCGCACCCACAGAGGCTTCGTCCCGGCCAGGCGCTCGTACAGGGTGCGCAGCGCGGGGTGCTTGCCGAACACGGGCATCTCGAAGTCGTTGCCGCCGAGGCGGCCGATGCTTCCCCAGCCGGCGAGCGCCTCGGCGTCGAGTACCACGGGACCGCGCGCGGCGGGCTCCGGGTAGAGCGCGTCCCACCAGCCGTAGGCGTCCGGCGTCGCGATTTCCATGGGCGGCACGGCGACGAGCGCGGGCGCGGCGGGCGGCGGGGCGAAGCGGAACAATCGCTCGCCGCGCCCCCACGCGACCGCCGCGGGCGCGCCGCTCGCGAGGAACGCCACGTCGGCACCCAGCCGCGTGGCGAAGTGCAGCAGCTCGGGGCGGGGGACGGCGTCGCCGACTAGGGCGTTCACGGCGAGGAGCGCGGCCGCCGCGTCGCTCGAGCCGCCGCCGAGCCCCGCCCGCGCGGGGATCCGCTTCACGAGCTCGATCGCGACGCCGCAGCGCCGGCCCGAGGCCTCGAGCACCGCGTGCGCGGCGCGCACGGCGAGGTTCTCCTCCGGCGGCCCGAGGTCGGCGGTGGCGCCCTGGACCGCCAGCGTCACGCCCGCCGGCGCGCGCGACACCGTCAGCTCGTCCGCCAAATCGAGCAGCGCGAAGGCGGTCTCGATCTGGTGGTAGCCGGACTGCTCGCGCGCGAGGATCCGCAGGAACAGGTTGAGCTTCGCGTGCGCCGCGACGCGGACCCGGTCCGGTGCCGCCACGCTACTCGTCCACCGCTTCCGCCCGGCGCAGCTCGCCCAGGCGCAGGTGCGTGCGGGACAGCGAGTACAGACCGAGCAGCGTAATGGGCACGAACCCGCCGAGGTGGTACGCCACCGCATAGCTCACCGCCTGCTCGGCGCCGATCCCGTAGAGCGCGAGCGTCACGCGCGTCGCCGCCTCGAACGGCCCGAAGAAGCCGGGGGACGAGGGCAGGGCGACGCCGAAGCCGATCACGCCCTGCAACAGCAGCGCCGCTTCCGGCGCCAGCGGGAGGTCGAAGGCGCGGAAGCACAGCGCGAACGACGCCGCGTTCACGAGCCACAGGACGAGCGACCAACCCACCACCAGCGCGAAGCGGCCGGGATGCTTCAGGACGGCGAGCCCCGCGACGACGCCCTCGGCCAGATGCGTCAGCCGATCGGCGAGGGCCGGTGGGAGCACGCGGTGCGCCAGCCTGCTCGCCAGGGAGAGCCACCGCGCGGGCCGGTGCACCACGGCGAGCGCCACAACGAGGACGCCCGCGAACAGCGCCGCCGCGCCGGTGGTGACGCTCGCGAGCGAGGTGCCGCCCAGCGTCGCGTGGCCGGGGAACGACGGCGCCGCGAGCGCGAGCGCCAACAGACCCACCATGACGAGGCCGTCGAGCGCCCGCTCCACGCCGATCGAGGCGAGCGCCGTCATGAAGCGCACGGGGAGCCGGCGTCGCGCGACGTAGGCGCGCGCCACTTCGCCGGCGCGCACCGGGAGGAGGTTGTTGGCCATGAAGCCGACGGCCGTAGCGTGCCACAGCGGCAGCCACGGGAAGCGGTGGCCGTCCACGTCCCGCAGGATCAGGCGCCAGCGAGCCGTGCGCAGCGGAAACGTGAGCGTGGCGGTGGCCACCGCCGCCATAAGAAGGAAGGGATGGGCGCGGCGGATGTGGCCCAGCACGGCGCGCGGGTCCACGTCGTGCAGCGTCCAGTAGAGCAGCGCCGCCGTGACGACGAGCCCCGCCACCCACGCCCACGGGGCGCGAGTGGACCGCCTAGGGGCCGGGGGGGCGGGGGGGGCCGGGGGGGCCGGACTCGGCGGCGAGGGCAACGAGGTCGCAGACTTCGTCGACGAGGGCGCGGAGCGCGTCGCCGGTGGCGTGCTTCGCCTGCTCGCGCAGCTCGTGCGCGCGCTGGAGTGCGCGGTCGCCGCGATACAGCAGCGCGCGGATGTCCACGATCGAGGGGTCGACCGGGCGCCCCGTGTCGAGCGAGGGCGCGCGCGGTGCCGTGCGCGCGTCCTTCAGGGCGACGAGCTCCTCGAGCGACGCGGGGCCGACCCCCGCGCGCGTCAGCCGCTGGTAAACAGCCCAGGACCCCACCAGGTCGGGCGACTCGGGGACCGACTGGTCGGCGACTGCCGACGGAGCGGGGGGCGGTAGCGGCGCGCTCGGGGCCGGGCGCGCTCCCGGGCCGCCCAGCGCGTGCAGGGCGCCGGTGAGGTCGTCCAGCTCGGCGGCGAGCGCCGCCTCATCGCCCGCGCCGGAGCGCGTCAGGAGGTCGCCGGCGCGCCGCAGCACGTTGGCGAACTCGGTGGCGCGGCGCACCGCGACCCCGCTCGACACGGCCTCGCGCGCCGCCGCCGCGAACTGCGCCACGCGCTCGGGGAGCGCCCCGCCGCCCGCCTGCGCCAGCGCGCGGAACGTGCCCGCCAGCGTGTGGGCGCGGAGCTCCCGCTGCGTCGGGCTGGGGGCGCGCTCCAGCGAGTCCGCCGCCTGACGCAGGTGCTCGCCGTGGCTCACGAGCTCCAACCGTCCCAGGGTCGCGGGCCGCGCCGCCGGGATGCCCTGCTTCACCACGTGCGGGCCCGCGTCCTCATAGTACAGGGACGTGACGTGCACGACGTCGGGCTCGCTCTCCAGGACCTTCACGAGCAGGGCCGCGAAGCTCCGGAACTCCGGGCCTTCGGGATCGGGCCGGCCGCGCTCGGCGACCTCGCGGGCGCTCTTCGCGATCGCGCTCGCCGCGCCCTGGAACAGGTCGCCCACGCTCGCGGGGGGGGCGAAGCCCGGGCGGGACAGCTCGCCGATGGCGCGCTCGATCCCTTCCAGCAGGTCGGGGAGGGGCGGCAGGTCGCTCAGCGCCGCGAGGCCGCGCAGCCCCTGGAGCGCGCGCAGCACGTGCTGCAGCGGGTCGTGCGCCAGCGGGTTGGCGCGCAGGGCCTGGGCCGCGCGGTCCAGCGCGCTCGCGATCGCCGCGCCTTCGCGCGCCACGAACGCGCGGGCGCCGGCGTCGAGGCCGAGCGCCTCGGCCGCCCGCACCTGGGCGGAAGGGCGGCCCGCGAGCTGGTCCAGCTGCGCGCCCAGCGCCTCCGCTTTGGCGCTGTCGGCCTGGGTCCAGTTCGCCGCGCGGCGCACGAAGATCTTGAGGTCGTCGATCGCGCGCACGGCGAGCTGCTTCGTCTGGGCATCCCACGGGCGGCGGCCCTCGCGCAGCGCGCGCGCCAGCGACTCGACGCCCGCCGCCGCCTTGGCGATCGCCTGCTGATTCGCCATCAAGGCGCTCCCGCGCAGCGCCCGTGCCAGCCGCACGAACTCATCCGCGCCGGGCGTCTCGCTCTGCTGGAGCAGCGCGTCCAGCCGCTCGAGATACTCCCCCGCCTCGAGGGCGAAGAAGTCGGACATGCCGAGGGGTTTGCCTGGGGGCGTCATGGCGGAAACAAGCTAAGAAGACTTCCCGGCCTCGTCCACAAGCCGCCGCATGCGCCGCACCGCCTCTTCCATCCCCCAGAAGACGGCATTGCTCACGATCGAGTGCCCGATGTTGAGCTCCTCGATCTCCGCGATCGCGGCGACGGGCTGGACGTTGTGGTAGGTGAGGCCGTGGCCGGCGTGCACGGCGAGGCCGAGGGCGCGGGCCTCGCGGGCGGCGCGGCGCAGGACCGCGAGCGCCGCCTCGCTCCGGCTCCAGGTGTGGGCGTAGCGGCCCGTGTGCAGCTCGATCGCCGCGACGCCGAGCGCGGCGGCCCGCTCGATCGTGCGCGGCTCGGGATCGATGAACAGGCTGACGCGGATGCCGGCGCCGGCGAGACGCCGGATCGCGTCCGCGAGCTTGCGGTCGCGCGGCCGCAGGGCGAGCCCGCCCTCGGTGGTGATCTCCTGGCGCCGCTCCGGCACGAGCGTCGCCTGGAAGGGGCGGAGGCGGCAGGCGATCCGCAGGATCTCCGCGCTCGCGCCCAGCTCGAGATTCAGCACGGTGTGCGCGCGCTCGCGCAGCGCGCGCACGTCCGCGTCCTGGATGTGACGGCGGTCCTCGCGCAGGTGCACGGTGATGCCGTCCGCGCCGCCGCGCTCGGCCGCCTCGGCGGCGCGCACCGGGTCGGGTTCGTCCGTCTTGCGCGCCTCGCGCAGCGTCGCGACGTGATCGATGTTGACGTAGAGCCGCATGCCGCCTTACCTTCGGTTCACTCCGTTCACCTCAGGGTGCCGCCGTGAGACGACGACTCACCGTGCTGTGCGCGCTCGCCGGCCTCGCCTGTGGTGGCGCCCCGGGTCCCCAGACGGTCTCGCCGCAGTCGATGAACCAGACGCTCGACCAGTTCTTCGCCGCCGTGAAGGCGGGCGACCTGCAGCGCATGGGCACGCTGTGGGGCACCGAGCGCGGCCCCGCCAACGACTGGATGAAGCCGGAAGAGCTGCGCCAGCGTCTCCTCGTCATGCAGCGGTACCTCGTGCATGCGGGCTACCGCGTGGTCGAAGGCCCACTGCTGGTCCCCGGCAACTCGAACGAGCGCTCCTTCCGGGTCGAGCTGCAGCGGGTGACCGGATGCAACTTCGTGTTCCCGGTCGATCTCGTGCGCGCCAAGAGCGGCAGCTGGCTCGTCAACGACGTGCACCTCGACATCGTCACTAATCCGGCGGGGGCGTGCAAGCCCGGGTCGGGAACCGGACCCTAGGGGCCGGCGTTACGGTTACTCGGTCAGCTCCAGCAGGATGCCGGCCGTCGCCTTGGGGTGTAGGAACGCGATGCGCCGGTCGCCCGCGCCGCGCCGCGGCACGTCGTCCACGAGGCGATACCCCGCCGCTCGGCAGCGCTCCAGCGCCCGGTCCAGGTCCGGCACCCGGTAGCAGATGTGGTGGATCCCCGGCCCCCGTTTCGCGAGGAATTTCGCCACGGGCCCCGCGGGATCGCGCGGCTCGAGCAGCTCGACGTGGACGTCGCCGAACGCCAGACTCACGATGGTGGCCCCGTCGGCGGACTCGGGGGGACCAGGGGTGAGGCCGAGGACGTCGCGATAGAACGCCAGGGCCCGGGCGATGCTGGGGACCGCGATGCCCACGTGAGCGATGCGGGGACGGGCGTCGGCCATATGGCAGTCAACTTAACGGTCAAGAGAGACGGAGTGGAGGGTTTCATGGGAGCAGGACATCCCGCGGCGGTCAGTGACGCCACGTTCGCACACGAAGTGGAGCAGCACGTGGGGCTCGCCATCGTGGACTTCTGGGCCACCTGGTGCGGCCCGTGCCACATGGTGGCGCCGATTCTGGAGCAGCTCGCCGGCGAGTACAACGGCAGGGTCAAGGTGGTCAAGCTGGACGTGGACGCGAATCAGCAGACGGCCATGCGCTTCAACGTGCGGTCGATTCCGAGTATTCTATTCTTCAAGGACGGGCGCCACGTGGACACGCTGGTCGGCGCCTATCCGAAGCCGGCGTTCGTGCAGAAGATCCAACAGCATCTGGCGTAGCATCCTCCCCGGAGGACCATGCGCGCGAGCACCGCTCGCCTGACGAATTCGCCGGTTCGCCTCGCGGATCTGATGTTCCCGCAGGTGAACCGGCTGGTGCATCGGACCCGCCTGGCCTTCATCCACCTCGACAACCTCCTGGCGTTCGCCAAACGGGACCGCGACGGCCGCGTGGACGGCTACATCACGGCCTATCTCCCGGACGAGTGCCTGCTGCTGTTCTTCCGCAAAGGCGAAGCCGTGAACGCGGCCTCGCTGCATACCACGGGGCGGCAGGTCGTCACGATCACGGAGGCGCTGAAGCGGATGCGCGGCGAAGTGGAGCGGGGCGAGCTGATGTACGCCGCCGCGCCGATGGAGCAGCTCGCCTGGATGTACCAGTCGTGCGCCGCGCCCGTCCAGAGCCGGTTCGTGGACCCGGAGCAGCCGGGCGCCTTCTTCCCGGCGCTGCAGCAGGAGCAGGTCAGCGGCGTGCTCGAGCTGATCTCGAACGGCCGCGTGTCCTACCTGCGGTTCGAGAACGGCCGCTTCACCACCGGCTACTTTTGCGACCGGCCGGAGGCGCTGCCGGTCGGCAAGTACATCGAATCGCAGTTCGCGCACACGCCCGACGGCGCCACGCCGGCGGTGGTGGCATCCCTGTTTCCGCCCGCCGCCGAGCTGCCCGCCCAAGCCGCCAACGCCCTGATCAACACCTACCGCGAGCTGTACTGGCGCATCGTGGACGAGGTGGACAAGGAGGTTCCGGGTGAGGCGAAGCGGCGCGCGTCGCGCGTATGCGCGGGGATCGTCGGGACGCACAGGGCGCTGTCATTGCTCTCCGTGCCGCGCGGTGCCGACGCGCCGGACGCGGTGGTGCAGCCCGACGAGCTGTCGAGCGCGCTCACCGATTGGTCGCTGCAGCTGCTCGAGGGGGTGGAGGTCGTGACGCCGGGCACGGCGCCCAAGATCCTGCGCGAGGCCACCAAGGAGCACCGCTACGTGCTGCAGGCCGCCGGCTTCTACACGCGGCTGCCCTGGCAGGTGGCGTGGTGAGATGGCCGGCACGCTCTACGTCGTGGCGACGCCGCTCGGCAACCTGGACGACCTCTCGCCGCGCGCGGCCGAGACCCTGCGCGGCGTCGCGGCGGTCGCCGCGGAAGACACCCGCCACACGAAGACTCTGCTCGCGCACGTCGGCTCCCGCGCCGATCTGCTGAGCGTCCACGCGCATTCCCCGGCGGCCGCGCTGCGGCGCGTCCTCCACTTGCTCGGCAGCGGCAAGGACGTCGCGCTCGTCACCGACGCCGGCACTCCCTCCGTGAGCGACCCCGGCGCCGAGCTCGTGGCCGCGGCGCGCGCGCGGGACGTTCCCGTCGTCACGGTCCCGGGTCCGACCGCTGTGGCCGCTGCGCTCTCGGTCTCGGGGCTCGCGGCGGACCGCTACTTGTTCCTCGGCTTCCTGCCCCGGAAGGGCGGCGAGCGCCGCCGCCTGCTCGACCTCGTGGCGGAGAGCGAGTGGACGACGGTGCTGTTCGAGGCGCCGCTGCGCGTGGTGGACCTACTGGACGACCTCGCGGCGGCGTGCGGGCAGGAGCGCCGCGCCGCGGTGGCGCGCGAGCTGACGAAGGTGTTCGAGGAGACGCGCAGCGGGACCCTGGCCGAGCTCGCGGGTTATTACGCCCGAGCCCCGGTGCGCGGCGAGGTCACGGTCGTGGTCGCGGGCGCCGGTCGGCCCGCGCGCGAGGAGCGGCCCCCCGATCCCGAGGAGCGCGCCCGCGCGCTGCTGGCGCAGGGGATGACCCGCAAAGACGTCGCCGAGCGCCTCGCGGCCGAGACGGGGATCACGAGAAACACGGCGTATCGCCTGGTAAACGAGTTGTGAAGCGCCTGACGGTCTTGCTGTGCACACTCGCGCTGCCGCTCGCCGGCCGCTCCGAATGCGGAGTGTGGAATGCGGAATGCGGAGTATATCGGACGAGCGTCGAGAGAGACGGCGAGCGTTGGGGGTCGAACCTTCCCTTGATGTTCCGCACTCCGCATTCCGCATTCCGCACTCTGGGCTCCGCGGCCTCCCTGACGATCGGAAGGCTGCATTACGACGGCGGCGGCGATTGGTACGCCAATCCCTCCAGCCTGCCGAACCTCCTCACCGCCCTGCGCGAGCGCACGGCGCTGCAGGTCGCGGAGCGGGAGCGCGTCGTCACGCTCGCAGGGCCGGAGCTGTGGGACGTGCCGTACATCTATATGACGGGGCACGGCAACGTGCGCTTCTCGGACGAGGAGCTCAAGATCCTGCGCCGCTACCTCGAGCAGGGCGGGTTCCTGCACGCCGACGACAACTACGGCATGGACAAGTCGTTCCGGCGCGAGATCGCACGCGTCTTCCCCGACCACCCGATGGTCGAGGTGCCGCTCGCGCATCCCGTGTATCATCTTCTCTACGACTTCCCGCGCGGCATTCCCAAGATCCACGAGCACGACGGGCTGCCGGCCCAGGGGTTCGGCGTCTTTTTGGGTGACCGCCTCGTGGTGTACTATTCCTATCAGTCCGATCTGGGGGACGGCTGGGAGGATCCGGACGTCCACCACGACCCCCCGGAGCTGCATGAGGCGGCGCTGCGCATGGGTGTGAACCTCTTCACGTACGCCGTGAGCTCGACCCGGTGACGGAGACGGCGGTCCGGCTGCGACAGCTCGGGGTGCCGCACGCGCGCGCCCGCGCCGGAGCGATCCTGGTCTCCAGCGCGGGCGTGGCCTTTGCGATCGCGGCGGCGGGAATGCTGCTGGCGCCCCGGGTGAGCGCGGTGCTCGCGGCATGGGCGGCGATCCTCGGGGTGGTGGGGGCGGCGGGATGGGCGGCGGCGCGCGCCGGCGCGGCCGCGGCACCGCCCGCGCTCGGCCGGCTGGTCGAGCAGGCCGCCGGGATGCGCTCGGGCAGCGTTCAGAGCACGGTCACGCCCGCCGCGGGCCGTAGCGGGGCGAGCGCCGACCTGTTTGCGCTCGCGGACCGCCGCGCCGCGGGCATCGTCGAGCAGGCGACTCCGCTGGTGCGCCGGACACTCGCGCGGGAGACGCGCCGCGCGCTCGGCGTCGCCGTGGGAGTCGGGCTCGCGGGGGCGGTGCTGTTCGTCGCGGCCGCCCCCGCCACTGGGCGCGCCGCCTTCTGGCACCCGCTCCGCACGCTGCGCGACGCGCGCGCGCCGGTGCGCGTGCTCCTGGACCGCGCCACCGTGCGGCGCGGCGACAGCGTGACGGTGACGATCGAGGCGCCCGCCGCCGCCCGCGCGGTGCTGTGGACCCGCGGCCCCGGGGAGGCGTGGCGCGGGGCCGCCGTGCCGCTCGACTCCGCGGGCCGCGCCGCACGCCGCGTCGGGCCGCTCGAGAGCGACCTGTACGTGAAGGCGGCGAGCGGCGCCCGCACCAGCGCCGTACGGCGCGTGACGGTGGCGCTCCCCGCATTCGTCGCCGCGCTCGAGCTCACCGCCCGCTATCCCGCCTACCTCGCCCGCGCCGACGAGCCGCTCGTCTCGGGCGCCGACACCGTGCCGATCCCCGCCGGCACGGAGATCCTGACGAGCGGCTCGGCGAGCGTGGCGCTGGCGCGCGCCGCGTGGAGCCACGCGGGCCGGGGCCCCGCGTCACGGCTCGCCGTGGAGGGAGCCCGCTTCTCGGGCCGGCTGCTCCCTGCGGCCTCGGGGACGTGGCGGCTCGACCTCACCGCGGCGGACGGTGCACCGATCGAGGGCGCGGCGCCGGAGCTGGAGCTGCGCGTGATCCCCGATTCGGCGCCCGTGGTGCTCGTGCCACTGCCGGGCCGGGACACGACGCTCCCTCTGTCGCTGCGCCAGCCGCTCGTCGTGGACGCGCGCGACGACCACGGCCTGTCGCGGCTGGAGCTCGTGAGCTGGCGCGTGAGCCGCACCGGGAAGACGGGGCAGCCGCTGCGGCAGCCGCTCGATGTGAGCGACGTGGGGGAGCGCGCCATCGTGCAGGGCGACCTCGACGCCACGGCGCGCGGCCTCTTGCCGGGGGACACGCTGCGGCTGCGCGTGGACGCCTGGGATAACGCGCCCGTGCCGCACCGCGGCCAGAGCGTGGAGTACGCGCTGCGCCTGCCGAGCCTCGACGAGCTGCGGGCCGCGACCCGCGAGGCGGCGCAGGACGCGGCGGCGGCGGCCGATTCGCTCGCGGCGGAGCAGCGCGCCCTGGGCGAGCGCACGGGCACGCTGGCGCAGGAGCGCTCGCGTGACGCCGCGCCCAGCGGTACGCGGACGCCCCCCCCGGGGGCCGCTCAGGCGGGCACGCTGCCGTTCCAGGCGACGGAGCGAGCCGAGGCCCTGGCCCGCGAGCAGGAGGCGCTGCAGCAGCGCGTGCGCTCCCTGGCGCGCGAAGTGGCGGAGATCGCCCGCGCCGCCCATGCCGCGGGGATCGACGACACGGCGTTCCAGGCGCGGCTGCGCGAGGTGCAACAGCTGCTCGAGCGCGCCATCAGCCCCGAGCTGGAGCAGCGGCTGCGCGACCTGCAACGGGCGCTGGCGCGGCTCGACCCGGAGGCGATGCGACAGGCCTTACAGCGGCTCGCCGAGGCGCAGCAACAGTTGAAGGAGGAGCTCGAGCGGAGCGGCGAGCTGTTCCGCCGCGCGGCCGTCGAGGGCGCGCTGGCGTCGCTCGCCGCCGATGCGGAAGAGCTGCGGCAACGTCAGGCCGAGTGGAACCGCGCGGATGCGCCGCGCGCCGACACGGCCGCCGCCCGGGGAGAGCGTGCGCTCGCGGCGCGGGCGGATTCGCTGGGGCGGGGGATCGCCCAGGCGGCGCAGGACCTCGCCCGCGCGGCCGACGCGGCGCCCGAGGCGCAGCCGCTGGCCAGGTCCCAAGACGCGGCGCGGCGCGCCCAGCGGGCGATGGGGCAGGCCGCCGGTGCCGCGGTGGCAGGCGATGCGCGTGGCGCGGGCGCGACCGGCGCCGAGGCGGAAACCGCACTCGCGGAGATACCCGAGGCGCTGCTCGCCCGGCGCGACTCGCTGGTGCAGGCGTGGCGCGAGGAAACGCTGGCTGCGCTCGATCAGGCCCTGTCGGAGACGGCGGCGCTCGCCCGGCGGCAGCAGCAGGTCGCCGAGGCGCTGGAGCGCGGGGAGGGCGGCGCCGCCACGCGGTCGCGCCAGGCGTCGGTCGAGGAGGGGACGGCAATGGTGGAGCGTCACATCCGCGAGGCCGCCGGCCGACACGCGCTCGTCTCGCCGCAGCTCGAGCGCGCGCTCGGCTTCGCGCAGCGCCAGATGGCGGCGACGCGCGAGCAGCTGGAGCAGGGAGAGCCCAACACCCCGGCCGCCGCCGCGCTCGCGGGCGAGGCGGTCGACGCCCTGAACGCCACGGCGCTGGCGCTGGCGCGGAGCCGTGGCCAGGTCGCGGGCGCGCGCTCGGGCACGGGGTTCGCCGAGGCGGTGGAGCAGCTCGCGCGCCTCGCCGAATCGCAGCGCGGGCTGAACGGGCAGGCGCAGGGACTGCTGCCGTTGATGGGCCTGGGCGGTCAGGCCGTGCTCGAGCAGCTGCGCGCGCTCGCGACCCGCCAGCGCGCGTTGGCCGAGCAGCTCGAGCGCCTGCAGGCCGCCGGCGGAAGCGCCGCCGCGGGGCCCCTCGCCGAGGAGGCGCGCGAGCTCGCCCGCCAGCTCGAGGCCGGCCGGCTCGACCGCCAGACGATCGAGCGCCAGAGCCGGCTGTACCGGCGGCTGCTCGACGCGGGCCGCACCCTCACGGGCCCCGAGCCGGACGATCAGAAAGAGCGGGTGAGCCGCCCGGCGATCGGTGACAGCGTCCATCTGCCGGGCGTGCTCGCCGCCGGGGCCACGGGCGCCGGTCCGAAGCTCCGCTATCCCACCTGGGAAGAGCTGGCCCGACTCACTCCCGAGCAGCGCTGCCTCGTGCTCGAGTACTTCCGGTTGATCAATGCGCCACAGCATTAGGGCGGTGCGCGGCGGCCGGTTCGTCTTGGCCGCACTCGCACTGTGCGTCCTCCTGACGCGCCCCGTCCGGGCCCAAGTCATCGGCGAGGCGGTCGAGCTGGAGCGCACGGGCCGGCACGACCGCGCGGCCGTGGTTTACCTCGCCGTGCTGCGCGGTGAGCCGACGAACCTCGCGGCGCTGCTCGGGCTCGAGCGCGTGCTGCCGCCGCTCGGCCGCCTCCCCGAGCTGCTGCCGCTGGTGCGGCGGGCGCTCGCGCGAGACTCGACGAACCGCGCTTTCCGGGCGCTCGAGGTGCGTACGCTCGCCACGCTGAACGAGCCGGACAGCGCGGAGGACGCGGCACGGCGCTGGATCGCGCTCGCGCCGGGCGACGAGGGGCCGTATCGCGAATGGGCGCTCGCGCTGGCGGACGCCCGCCGGTTCGACGAGGCGCGGGCGGTGCTCGTCGCGGGGCAGCGGGCGCTCGGCGGAAGCCGCGCGGGCGCGCTCGCCGTCGAACTGGCCGACCTCGCCGCGCGACGGGGAGACTGGGAGGACGCGGCGCGCCAGTGGGGCCGGGCGGCGACTGCCGCCCCGGACCAGCTACCCAACGCGGCGGCGCAGCTCGCCGACGTGGCGCCGGGGCAGCGCGACCGGGTGACGCGGGCGCTCGTGGAAGACCCCTCGCCCGTGGCCCGGCGGCTTGGCGCCGAGCTGCTGCTCGCCTGGGGCGACCCCGCGCACGCGTGGGCGGTGTTCGAGCCGGCGGTCACCGCCGCCGGGTCGCCGCAGGCGGCGTTCGCGCTGCGGCGCTTCGCGGATCTGGCGGGGGCGCGCGGCACCCCGGAGGGACGGCGGGTGCGCGCGCTCGCGCTGGCGCGACTCGCGGACGTCGTGCCGCAGCCCGTCGCCGCCCGTGCGCGCGCGGATGCGGCGCACGCCCTGCTCGACGCGGGCGACTTCGCGGCGGCGCGCCCGGTGCTCGAGCGCCTGGCGGCGGACTCGACGGCGCCCGCGGACGCGCAGGCGCTCGCCAACACCGCGCTCGTCGAGGCGCTGATCCGCCAGGACGACCTCGACGCCGCCACCGCCCGGCTCGCCGCCGTGGGCGATCGCGCCCCCGCGGACGACCGCGCGGCCCTGGGCCGGGCGCTCGTGCGGGCCCGTATCCGCCGCGGCGAGCTGGCGCGCGCCGACTCGGCCCTCGCCGGCGACTCGAGCGTCGACGCGACGGCGCTACGAGGATGGGTGGCGCTGTATCGCGGCGACTTGAAGGCCGGTGCCGACCAGTTTCGCGCCGCCGGGCCGTACGCCGGGGAGCGGCGCGACGCCGTCGAGCGCACCACGATGCTCGCCTTGATGCAGCAGGTGCGGCGCGACCGCTTCCCCGAGCTGGGCGACGCGCTGCTCACGCTGGCGCGCGGCGACTCGACCCGCGCCGTGCAGGCCTTGCGCCTTGCGGCTGTCGAACTGCAGACGGAGGGGCGGGGCGGCGGGGCGGCCGAGCTGCTGCTCCTCGCGGGGCGCATCGCGGCACGGCCGGGCGCGGGCCCTGAAGAGCAGCGCACCGCTGCGACGCTGTTCGCCGAGGTGGTGCGCATCGGGGGGGGCGGGGGAGAGGGAACAGGCGCCGCCGCGCCGGCCGCGGAGCTCGAGTGGGCGCGGCTCCTGTTGCGGCAGCTCCAGGCGCTCGAGGCGGTTCGCCACCTCGAGCACCTGATTCTCAGCTACCCCGAGAGCGCGGTCGTCCCCGAAGCGCGGCGCGAGCTCGAGCGGGCGAAGGGAGCGATTCCCGAGTCGTGAAGCGGAGAGCGTTCGTCAAGGCGGTTAGCCGGTTAGGCGGTTGGGCGGTTAGCGCAGATCTTCTGGGTCTCTATCCGCCTAACCGCCTAGCCGCCTATCCGTCGCTGCTGCTTCCCATGGACGACCTGCAGTCCGACCACCTCAAGGCCTACGGCGTCGCCTACCGCGTGGTGCAGGCGGGGCTCCGCGCGGAGTGGCTGCTCAACTATCGCGGCGGCTCGTTCCTCGTCCCCGACGGCGATGCGATTCGGCGCGATGCGGCGCTCGCGGGCGTGCGGGTCGAGCCGGTGACGGACACTCAGGTCACGGCGATCAAGGGTGAGATCGAGGCGTCCAACATGGACGCCGTGCCGCTCGAGAAGGCGCCCAAGGTGGCCGTGTACGTGCCCCCCAACGCCCCGCCGTGGGACGACGCCGTGACGATGGCGCTGCAGTACGCGGGGATCCCGTTCGCGAAGGTATGGGACCCGGAGGTGATGGCGGGCGGGCTCCGCACCTACGACTGGCTGCACCTGCACCACGAGGACTTCACGGGGCAGTACTCGAAGTTCTACCTCATCTACGCCGGCGCGCCCTGGCTCGGCGAGATGGTGCGCTTCAACGGCGCCGCGGCGCGGCAGCTCGGCTTCGCGAGCGTTCCCCAGCTGAAGAAAGCGGTGGCGCGGGGCATCCGCGACTACGTGGGAAACGGCGGCTTCCTGTTCGCGATGTGCACCGCCACCGAGACGCTCGACCTCGCGCTCGCGGCCGAAGGCGTGGACATCGCCGCCGCCTTCGCCGACGGCACGCCGATGGACCCGCAGGCCGACGCCAAGCTCGACTGGTCCAAGGCGCTCGCCTTCACCGGCGCGCAGCTCGAGCCCAACCCCCAGGTGGCGAGCTTCTCCGACATCGACGGGCACCAGGTGAACGCCGGGTTTCGCCGCCAGCCGCTCGGGGCGTTCAAGCTGTTCAACTTCAGCGCCAAGATCGACCCCGTGCCCACGATGCTGGTGCAGAGCCACCGCGATGTGATCCCCGACTTCTACGGGCTCACGACGTCGTTCATGCGGAGCCGGCTCAAGCCGAGCATCACCGTGCTGGGCGACGAAGAGGGGGCGCCGTGGGTGAAGTACGTCCACGGCGACCACGGCAAAGGGACGTGGACCTTCTTCGGCGGGCACGACCCGGAGGACCAGCAGCACCAGATCGGCGATCCCCCGACCGACCTGTCGCTGCATCCGCACTCGCCGGGCTATCGCCTCATCCTCAACAACGTGCTGTTCCCGGCGGCGAAGAAGCGCGAGCTCAAGACGTGAGCGCCGAGCGCCTCGCCGCGCCGGTGCGCGAGCAGCTCAGGGCGGAGATCGCGGCGGCGCACGGGCGCGAAGTGTCGTTCGTGGTGCGGCCCGACGCGAACGGGCTCGTGGTGGACGCGCGCGTGGTGGCGCGCGGCACGGTGGACGCGGTGCTGGCGCTTCCCGGGATCGCGGGGCGCGGCGAGATGCTGGTGCACAACCATCCGAGCGGCGTGCTCGAGCCTTCCGGGGCGGACCTCGCCGTGGCGGCGCGGCTGCACGACGGCGGGGTCGGGTTCGGGATCGTGGACAACGCGGTCACGGAGTTCTACGTCGTGGTCGAATGCCCGCGCCCGCGCTCCACCACCCGGCTCGACGCCATCGACGTGGCGGGCCTGCTCGCTCCGGGCGGGGCCGTGGCGCGCGCGCTCGGCGGGTTCGAGGACCGGCCCAGCCAGCGGGACATGGCGGCCTACGGCGCCGACCTCTACAACGACGGCGGCATCGCGCTGCTCGAGGCCGGCACCGGCGTGGGGAAGTCGTTCGCCTATCTCGTCCCGGCCCTCGTGTGGGCGCGCGAGAACGGCGAGCGCACCATCGTCTCGACCAACACGATCAACCTGCAGGAGCAGCTCGTCGGGAAGGACCTGCCGATCCTCGCCCGCGCGCTCGGCACGGGCGACCATACGCCGAGCTTCGCGCTGCTCAAGGGCTGGCACAACTACCTCTGCCTGGCGCGCCTCGAGCAGGCGCGCGCGGGGCTGCAGACGCTGTTCGACGAGCGGGAGGCGGCGGAGCTGGCGTCGCTCGGCGCGTGGGCCGCGAGGACGAGCGACGGCAGCCTCGCCGACCTCGCCGACGAGCCGGGGGCGGAGGTGTGGGACGCCGTGGCGGCGGAGTCGGACCTGTGCACCCGCCTGAAGTGCCCGCACTTCGAGCGCTGCTTCGTGTTCCAGGCGCGCCGCCGCGCGGCCGAGGCGGACGTGGTGGTCGTGAACCATCACCTGCTCACGTCCGACCTCGCCGTGCGGATGGCGTCCGACAATTGGCAGGAAGCCGCGGTGCTGCCGCCCTACCGGCGACTGGTGCTCGACGAGGCGCACCACCTCGAGGACGTGGCGGCGACCCACCTGGGCGCGCAGGTGAGTATGGTGGGCGTGAACCGGCTGCTGTCGCGGCTCGAGCGCGGTGGGCGCGGCCTCTTGCCCACGCTCGCCATCCTGCTGCGGGGGCGGGACGACCTGCTCAGCGCCGCGAGCCGCGACTTGGTCGAGCAGGGCCTGCGGGACGGCTTGAACGCGGCGCGCCGCGCGGCCGAGGAAGTATTCGCGCACCTCGGCCGCCGGCTCGACCGCGAGCAGGGAGCGCCGAGCGTGCTGCGCCTGGGCGACGAGTTCGCGGGCGACGTGGTCTGGGCCGAGGGCCTGGGCGTCTCGCTCGACAACCTGCTCGTCGCGTTCGGGCGCCTGAGGGACGGCGTGGAGACCGTCGCCGACCGCCTGTCGCTCGACGACCCGAGCGAGCGGCGGGCGCAGCTCGTCGGCGAGCTGCGGGGCGTGGTGCGGCGGCTCGACGCCTCGGCGACGGGCCTCACGGCGGCGCTGCGCCCGGCGCCGGGCGCGGCGGCGGCGGTACGCTGGCTCGAGCGGCGCGGCAAGAAGATCCCCAACGTCTCGGCCGCGGCGGTGCCGCTCGACCTCGCGCCGCTGCTCAAGGAGAACCTGTTCGACCGCGTCGAAACGGTGATCCTGACGAGCGCCACGCTCGCGGCCGGTGGCGAGTTCGGCTATCTCGAGGAGCGGTTGGGGCTCGACCTGCCGCCGTCGCGCGTCGCGGTGCGGGAGGTCCTGCCGTCGCCGTTCGACTTCCCGTCGCAGTGCCTGTTCGCGATCCCGACCGACCTGCCCGAGCCGCGCGACGACGAGGAAGGGCACGACGCGGCGGTGGCGCGGGTGCTGCTGGAGCTCGCCCATGCGTCGGACGGCGGCATGTTCGTCCTGTTCACGAGCCACGGCGCGCTGCGCCGCACCGCCGCCGCGGTGCGCGGCGAGATCGGCGGCCGCTGGCCGCTCCTGGTGCAGGGCGAGGGCCAGCGCGACCTGCTGCTGCGCCGCTTCCGCGACGCGGGCACCGCGATCCTGCTCGGCACCGATTCCTTTTGGGAAGGCGTGGACGTGCCGGGCCGCGCGTTGCGGGTGCTGATCCTCGCGAAGCTGCCCTTCAAGGTGCCGAGCGAGCCCCTCACCGCGGCGCGGCTCGAGCGCCTCGAGGCGAAGGGATTGAACGGCTTCAGCCATTACCTCGTTCCGAACGCAGCGCTCAAGTTGAAACAGGGATTCGGCCGCCTGATCCGCAGCAAAACGGACGTCGGCGCCGTAATTCTCTTGGATCGGCGCGTCGTCACGAAGCGGTATGGCCCGCTCGTCCTCGAGGGACTGCCCCCGGCGGAGCGCCTCATCGGTCGCTGGGAAGATGTGCGCGACGCCTGCGAGGAGTTTTTCGCCCGTCACGGCATCGGGGAACCCCACACTCAGGAGCTGTCGTGAAGATAGGCATGGCTGTCATAGCGGTCCTCGTGGCCGGCTGCCTGCCGCCCGCCGGCGGGCGCGCGATGGGAGGGCCGGTCTCGGAGCCGGGCGGTCCCCGCTACATCAACCCCGGCACGCTCGCCGCCCTTGACGGGTTTACCCACGCCGTCAAGGTCGGCCTCACGATCTACGTCTCGGGCGAGGTGGCGCTCGACTCGACGGGCCAGCTCGTCGGCCCGGGCGACCTCCGCGCCCAGGCTCGCCAGGCGTTCGCGAATCTCGCGCAGGTGCTGCGGATCGCGGGCGCCGTGCCGTCCGACGTCACCAAGCTGAGCATCTACGTCGTGAACTACCGCCCCGCAGACTTCGACCTGATCCGCGAAGCGGGCGGAGAATTCTTCCCGCAGCGGAACCCGCCCGCGGGTTTGGTGCTGGGCGTGCAGTCGCTTCCCAAGGAGGGCCTGCTCGTGGCCATCGACGCGATAGCGGTCACCCGCGGAATGTTCCCGGAGCGGAGACCCGAGGGACGGTACCCGCGGGAGTAGAAGCGGTCGTATAGATTGACCGGGTGGACGAACCCTGGGGCCAGGTCTCGGGGTTAGCGAACGGGTGGTGCCAAGGTCGGCTGACCCCGGGGCGGTGCCCCGGGGTCAACAAGAAAGGTGGGTTAGACCGGTTTGGAGTAACCCCGGGCCGCCGGCCCGGGGTCAGCCGCGCAGAGGGAAGCCAGCCCTCGGAGGAAAAGACCCGCGTGACGAAGCTCAGCAAGCGCCTGTCCGCGTTGCCCAGCTACCCCATGGGCGAGATTCCGTCCATCAAGCGGCGGCTCGTCCAGCAGGGCGTGGACGTGATCGACGTCGGGGCAGGGGACGCGGACTTCCCGCCGCCCGAGGCGGCGATCGACGCGCTGGCGCGGGCGGCGACCGATCCCGCGATGAGCCGCTATCCCTTCCAGCTCGGCCTGCCCGCGTTCCGCGAGGCGGCGGCGGCTTACATGCAGCGGCGCTTCGGAGTCGCGTGCGATCCGTTCGCCGAGCTGCACCCGCTGCTCGGCTCGAAGGAAGGCATCGCTCACCTCGCGATGGCGGTGCTCGACCGGGGCGACGTGGCCATCGTGCCCGACCCGGGCTATCCCGTGTATCACGGTGGCACCGTGCTGGCGCAGGGGGAGCCGCACCTCTATCCGATCACGCCGCGCAGCGACTTCCTGGTCGAGCTGGACGAGGTCCCGGCGGACGTGCTGAAGCGCACCCGGCTCGTGTACCTGAACTACCCCAACAATCCGACCGCCGCGATCGCGCCGCGCGATTACCTGGAGCGCACGGTCGCCTTCTGCCGCCGGCACGACATCGTGATCGCCTACGACAACCCGTACTGCGAGATCACGTTCGACGGCTACGTCGCGCCCAGCATCTTCGAGATCCCGGGCGCGCGGGACGTCGCGGTCGAGTTCCACTCCCTGTCGAAGAGCTTCTGCATGACGGGGTGGCGGCTCGGTTGGGCGGTGGGCCGCTCGGAGCTCGTTACCGCGCTGTCGCGGGTCAAGAGCTACGTCGACACCGGGGCGTTTCTCGCGGTGCAGGCGGCGGGTGCCGCCGTGCTGCACGATGCCGCGGCGCACCTCGCGCCCTACGTGGCGCAATTCAAGGAGCGGCGCGACGCGATGCTGCCCGCGCTCCGCGCCCAGGGGTTCGAGCCCGAGACGCCGCGTGCCACGATGTACATCTGGGTTCCCTTGCCCGAGGGGCTCCCCTCGGCCGCGTTCCAGCGGCGTGCGCTCGAGGAAGCGGGCGTCGTCGTGATGCCCGGGAGCGGCTTCGGCGCGGGGGGCGAGGGGTTCTTCCGAGTCGCGCTGACCGTGGCGACGCCGCGGCTCGTCGAAGGGGCCGCGCGCCTGGGAAAGGTGCTCGCCGCTGTTTAGGCAATGGCCGGTCTCGCCCCGTGGGTCACGCGTCCCGTGGCTCGTCTCCGTGGCGCTGCACCTCGGCGTCGTGGTGCTGGTCGTGACCACCACGTTCCGACTCTCCGAGCGCCCTACGTTCATCAACCTCGTGCCGCCGCCCGCGCCCGAGCCGGTGGAGCTGCCGCCAGTGGGCGGCACGCAGCCGGGCCGGGGCCCGGCCGGTGGTCTCCCGCGCCCGGCGCCCGTCGAGGCGGCGCCGGCGCCCGTGTCGCAGCCCTCGCCGCCCGACGTGGGCCGCCCGGACACGACCCTCGCGGCGAGCCCGGCCGCGGTCGGCCCGCACGTGATCACGCCGCCGCAGCCGGCGGACGGCCGGCTGTGGGTGTTGCCGCGGCCCGCCCTCCCCGAGGTGGTGGCGGACGCCTTGTACGGGGAGCCCGATCTGCGCGACTCGGTCGCGGTGGGGCGGCTGCGGGCGATGGTGGACACGCTGAACCGCCAGCTCGACTCGCTCCAGATCGCCCGCAAGCCGCCCTCCTGGACCGCCAACGTGGCGGGGGAGAAGTTCGGGATCGACGGGTCCAACATCTACATCGGGCCGATCCGCATCCCAACCGCGGCGTTGGCGCTGCTCGGGAACCTGTTGCCGCAGGGGAACTACGACGAGTCGCGGCGGGCGCGCCAGCTCGCCGACATGCGGGCGGACCTGTTGCAGGCGGCGCGCCGCGCCGAGACGATGGACCAGTTCAAGAAGTACGTGAAGGAGCTGCGGGCGCGGAAACAGGCGGAGCGGGAGTTCGAGCGCCGGGCGCGTGGGGATACGACCAGGGCTCGGGCGGATACG
>WNGG01005318.1_pt1 | contig 23132 bp, 31 predicted proteins | sample 5400661 | NCBI WGS metagenome assembly WNGG01 (sample SAMN13153372, study PRJNA577476) | soil metagenome | isolation source: 100 cm soil or saprolite under Garry oak tree replicate 1 | place: USA:California | collected 2016-06-15
ATCTCCGCGACACGGCGTTGTAGATGAGCGTGAACACGAGGCCCACGTACACACCCCAGAGAAAGCTCTCCACGAAACCTAGGATGAAACTCGCGGGGCTCAGCCAGCGAAACCCGGGGAGGACCATCTCGAGGAACTGCACCGAGTGAAGCGCCGTCGGCACGATCAGGCCGTAGAGGACGCACAGCACGAACGAGACGGCTCCGAAGAGCCCGAGGCTCCAGGTCATGACCTTCCAGTTGAGAGGCGACATGATGATCCTCCCCGTCACTCAGTGGTGGTGGCGTTCGGACTCGCCACTCGTCCCGTCTGCGCGATCCTTGCTCCGCCCGTGGCCGCCGTGGCGGCCGTGACCGAAATGGCAGGTGAACAGTAGCAACGCCACCAGAATGAAGAACCCGTAGTTACCCAGGAACTCGCTCATGTGAGGTCACGCTTCCTTGCCTCGAACTCTTCTTTCGTGATCTCCCCGCGGGCATATCGTTCGCGAAGGATCTCGAGAGCCGGATCGGGTCGAGCGGCGCCGCCCTGCCGCGTGAGCCAGCGGACGCTGAGTACGATACCGGCCACCACGAGTCCCCAGAACACGAGCATCATGAGCATCATGCCGACGCCCCAGACGCCCCACATCCACGACATCGGATGCATTCCCCCCGCCCAATCGTAGGGCCGCTCTTGGGCCCATGCGACGCCGGTTGCGAGCCACTCGGTGATCCGCGCGCTCATCGAGGTGTAGCCTGCATCCGCTTGGCGTGTTTCAGCATGATCTCGCCCATCGCCTTCATCATTTCGCCGCGCATCTCCATCATCTGGGCCATCGCCTTCGGGTCCATGCGCTGGCCCTCGCCGGCCATGGGCATATCCATCATCTGTTCGCCCATCATCTGGCGGCACATCTCCATGGGCTTCATCCCGCCCGCCGGAGCGGGGCTCGGCGACGCCGGCGGGGTGACGGGCGCCGCTGCGGCCGGCGGCTCTGGGTGATGCGGATCCTTCGGGCCTGGGGGCTGCTGCGCGTAGGTCGGGTTCGCGGCAATCGTGAACAGGGCGATCCCGAGAGCGACCGTCAAACCCTTCATGTCGTGGCTCCTTTCACCTCGACTCCTCCGGCACGTCATACGAGCCCGCCGCGCTGGTCGCGTCGCCGGCGCTCGAGCGCCTCGCCGCGGATCTTCGCCCGGCAGGGCTCGCAGATCAGGTCGCGCGAGGGCTGGGCACACACCAGACAGCGGCTGAGGAGCTCGCTTGGCGCCCCGACTGCTGGCGTGAATGCTTCGCACTCCTGCCGGGCCGGCACCGCCAGCACCGGGCACGACGCCGTCCGGATCACGCGCTCGGCGACGCTGCCCAGCAGCGCACGGCTCAGCCCCGTTCGCCCGTGCGTGCCAAGCACGATCAGGTCGATATCGTGCGCCATCGCGTATCGCACGATCTCCTCGGCCGGATCACCCGCCGTGCTGGCGATCACGACCGGCACGCCGACTCTCTCGCGTGTCTGCGCGAACAGCTGCGTCACGTCGTACTCGCCGGACTGAAGCGCGTGGAACAGGTGGACGCGCGCGGCGAAGTGTTTGGCGTACAGGCGCGCCACCCGGGCCGCCTTATCCGCGAGGTCAGAGAAATCCGTGGCGAGCATGATCTCGCGCACGATGTCCCTGCTCATCAGGTCCTCCTCGGCCCGCTGAGCACGCCCTGTCTCGAGCGCGCCCAGGCGCGGAAGCGGATGGCGGCCAGCGACACCAGCACGCCGAAGACGAGCGCGTAGGCCGCGATGAGCCGGACGACACCCGCAGTGCCAGCGCGCGGCACCACCAGGACGAGCAGCGCGAGGAAGACGGACGAGACTCCCCCGGTGCCGAACAGCCAGTGCCCGGCCGTCTCCCGCGGCATGGCGACCGCCGCGAGGATCTCGAGGGCGCCGGTGAGGAGGCCCCAGAAAGCGACGACGTAGATGAATTCGCGCGACACGAAGGGCCAGAGCAGCGCGATGCCCCCGAGCACGACGCTCACCACGCCCTCCAGCGCGACCGGCCACGTGTCGAACGAGCGCCCCGTCGCCCGGGTGGCGGCGCCGATGGCCCAGAGACCGTCGAGCACCGCGTAGGCTGCGAAGAGCACCACGAGGGTCGGAAGGGTCACGTCGTGCCACAGGCCGAGGGTCAAGCCGAACAGGATCGCGAGGGCACCGCGCACTGCCATCATCCACCAGTTGCGGACGAGCGTTGTCAGCTGCATGGCGTCCTCCCCGTCGGAGTAAGAGCAGACGGGATGCCACTCTTGAACGCGTGCGATTCCGATCACTTCCGGACGCCCGGCGAGCGCGACAGCGGGTCGGGGCCGCCCCGCCGGGGCACGGCCGCCCCGATGACGCGCTAAGGGCCTAGGGATCTCCCGCTTCGGCTTCAGTACGAAACGGAGCGCTCATAGTCCATCAGCAGTTCGGCATACCTCTTCACGTCAATCTTCTGCACGTTCGGGACACGCTTGAGGTCTTCATCCAAGACCCCCCGGGTCTGAGCTCACCCACCTCAGACGTACACCGGGATCTTGTGGTCCACTGCAAACTGGAACAGCTCCTCGAGCGGTGGTTGCCCATAGGGCTGGACATGTTTGCGAATCTCAGGTTTGACGAGCGCCGTGGCATCCAGGGCCAGGACGAGTCCCACATCGATCCCGGCCTCGCTCGCACCCTTCGCGACGAAGAAGGGCATGGCGGCGCGTGTGGAGTTGTCGTAGCCGTACGTCGCGGTGATGAGCAATCTAGCCATTACCAACCTCCCGTCCGCAGACTCGTTTCGGGGCCGCGGTGATGGGCGGGCTTCATTCGCGCGTCATCAAGGCCATACCCGCGGCAACCTGGGTGGCGCCAACCAGATCGTCCACGCCGAGGACGACATGTCCACCGGTCGTGACATAGACCGAGTCGATGTTGATCCCCGCGTTGGACATGACGAGCGCGACGCTTCCCAGCGCGCCGGGCTCGTCCAGGACGCGGACGACGAGAACCTCGCGCTTGGTATAGGAGATTCCGGAGCGCTCGAGCGCGCGGATGGCCTTGTCCGGATCCCTCGGAACGAACTGGACGACCCCCTTGCCTTCGCGGGTCGTTCCCTGGATTGCCTCGATGTTGACTCCGGCGTCGCCCAGAGCGCCTCCCAATCCGGCCAGTGCGCCAAGCGTGTCCTCCAGGATCACTTTGAATTCCGTGGTCATAGACGGGGCCTCCGTGGGATCGCGTGCTCACATTCTTCGCGCCCTCAGGTTCGCGCTCACCCTCGTCCGCATCGCCCGTTCCTCCGTCTCTTCGCACGCCGCGCACAAGCGCGCCGTCGGCAGGGCCCGCAGCCGTGGAAACGGAATCGCCCGCGCGCACGCCTCACAAGTGCCGAATGTTCCCGCAGCCAGGCGCTCCTCGGCGGCGTCGAGCTCGGCGAGCACATGCTGATCGCGCTCCTCGAAGTGCAACAAGAGACGGCGTGAGGTTTCCCTGGCAGCGTCGTCGACGTACTCGCCCGGATGATGGCGCTCGACGTCCGCAAGCTCCGCGTCGGTGTTCACGAGCGCTCGCCACACCTCCCGACGATCACGGCGCAGGCGCCGCTCGAACTCTCCGACTCGCCGTGCGACATGACACGTCACGGTCGTCGCCCCCTCCCGATTCGCGCATGCGAAGTCCGCCGGGGAGGCGATACCGCCCTCCCCGGCGTCGCCGGCACCTACTCTTCTTTGACGGGGATGATGGTCCCCTTGGCCGCCGGCGTCTTCGGCAGCGTCACGACGAGCAACCCGTTCTTGAACGTCGCGGTGACTTTGCTTCCGTCCACCGCCATCGGCAGTCGGACGCCGCGCAGGAACGCTCCATAGGCCCGCTCCACGCGGTGGTAGCGTTCCTCCTTATCCTCCACCTCCTTCGCCTTCTCACCCTCGAGAGTGAGCAGGTCGCCCGTGAGCGCGATCTTGATATCCTTCGGATCGACGCCGGGCATCTCGGCCTTGACGACCATGTCGTCCTTCGTCTCCGACACGTCGAGCTGAGGCGCCCAGGCGCCCGCCATCGTCTCGACGAACGGCTCCCCCATCGGCTCGCCGAAGCGGTCGAAGAAGCGCTCCATCTCGTGCCTGAGATTGCCGCCCCACGGAGCTAGGGTCCGCATCGCACCCTCCTGTCCCGGGCTACTCACCGTGCCCGGCCAACAGACAAGGCGTGCATGCAGACTGCCAAAGAACAACCTCAACAATTCGGCTGGTTGTGACACGGTGAGATCGCTCCTGGTGCGGCGCCGCCCCGGGACAATGGGGCGCCAATGCACCACGAGCCCGGGCCTCAACGCTCGCCTCCCTGGTTCAGGTTGCTCTCGAGGCGGATTCGATCCTGGGGCTTAGTCGCCACAGACGGGGCGGCGATGCATCGGTCGGGCGCGCGGGCGCTTCGGCTACGCGCTCGCGATTTCAATCAGTTGGGACGCGGCGGGCGGGGCACATCAGTTGCTTTCTCCAGATCCTTCAAGGAGGTGCCCTGCGATGAGCACAGACACCCTGACCATCCTCGACAACCGGACCGGCAAGTCTCACGAGGTCCCCGTAGCCGACGGCGCGATCCGCGCGATGGACCTGCGTCAGATCCGTGCCGACCCCGACGACTTCGGGCTGCTCTCGTATGACCCGGCGCTCATGAACACGGCCTCGACGCGCAGCGCGATCACGTTCATCGACGGCGACCAGGGGATCCTCTGGTATCGCGGTTATCCGATCGAGCAGCTCGCCGAGCAGTCCACGTTCCTGGAGGTCGCGTACTTGCTCATCCGGGGCGAGCTCCCCACCGGCCGGCAGCTGGACGAGTGGATCTGGCAGATCACGCACCACTCGTGGGTGCACGAGAACCTCAAGAAGTTCATGGACGGGTTCCATCCGGACGCGCACCCCATGAGCATGCTCATCTCGTCCATCGCCGCGCTCAGCACCTTCTATCCCGACGCCCGCGAGAGCCGGGATCCCGGGCATCGCGAGCTGCAGATCTACCGGCTCATCGCCAAGGTGCCCACGCTCGCCGCGTTCGCGTACCGCCACTGTCTCGGACGTCCATACGTCCAGCCCGGGAACGACCTCTCATACGCGGGAAACTTCATCAACATGCTGTTCAAGATGACCGAGCTCAAGTACGTGCCGCACCCCGCGCTCGAACGGGCGCTGGATGTCCTCTTCATTCTGCACGCCGATCACGAGCAGAACTGCTCGACGAATGCCGTGCGCGCCGTCGGCTCGTCCGGCGTGGATCCCTACTCCGCGGTGGCGGCGGGCGCCGCGGCTCTCTACGGCCCGCTCCACGGCGGCGCCAATGAAGCGGTACTCCGGATGCTCCGCTCGGTGGGCTCGGTCGCGCGCGTGCCAGAGTTCATCCGCCAGGTCAAGGCGGGCGAGGGCAAGCTGATGGGCTTCGGTCACCGCGTGTACAAGAACTACGACCCCCGGGCCCGGATCATCAAGCGGATCGCCGACGAGGTCTTCGAGGCCACGCGGACGAGCCCGCTGCTGCCAGTGGCGCTGGAGCTCGAGCGCATCGCGCTCCAGGACGACTACTTCGTCCGCCGCAAGCTCTACCCCAACGTGGACTTCTACTCGGGGCTGATCTACGAGGCCATGGGGCTGCCGGTCGAGATGTTCCCGGTGCTGTTCGCGATCCCGCGCACCGCGGGGTGGCTCGCCCAGTGGCAGGAGATGATCGGCGACCCAGAGCAGAAGATCGCCCGGCCCCGCCAGATCTACACGGGGTCGGCGAAGCGCGCGTTTCTGCCGATCGCCTCGCGCGCATGAACGCGCCCGCGTTCGACGTTGCGCCGGCGCGGCGTTTGCCGGGTGCTCATGCGCGCGCCGGTGATCGCGCCTGCGTTCGCGGTTGACGATCAGCCCCCTCCTTTCTTCATACCTACCCCCGCCGATACTCATTTCTCTCTGAACATCCGCCGGGTCCCGTGATTTATGGGGCGTTCCCGCCCCAGTAGGACGCGCGATCACATCGGATTCGCGTCGTTCGATTGCGGCCGACCTCACCCGACCTGCTGCCGTAGTCCCGAGAAAATATGAGGTCTTGCTCCCGGCGCGCCCGGCTGCCGGGGCGGCACGCAACTGCGGTACACGGATTGCACTTTCTGCGGATGGTTCAAGAGGCCGCTGGCACCGGCAGGGAGCGCGGCCCGATAAGGAGACAGTCTATGCGCATGCGCGTGGTCGCCGCAGCTTCGTGGAGCACGATGGCCCTGTTGGTCCTCCTGAACGCGACGCCCGCACTGGCCCAGAAGTCGCTGGTCAGCGTCAAGACCGACCAGGCGCCAACGATCGACGGGACGGTAGACCCGAGCTGGGAGAAGGCGCCAGCGTACAAGATCGTTCTCGACCAGACCTCCTACAATCCAGAAGGCTACAAAGGGCTCACCAAGACGAACGTGACCATGAAGTCGATGTACGACAACGAGCACATCTATTTCCTCGTCCAGTGGAACGACCCGACCCAAAGCCTCGAGCGGGCACCCTGGGTGAAGCAGCCCGACGGCACGTGGAAGCAGCTCAAGGCGCTGGACAGCACCGGCCACGACAACACCTACTATGAAGACAAGATGGCCATCCTCTGGAACATCAGCGCCAAGGGATTCGACAAGAAGGGCTGCGAGGTCGCCTGCCACAAGGCGCGCGGCGGCAAGAACGCGGGCATCGAGGACAAGTCCCCGGGGCGCAAGTACACGGACGGCCCGGGTGAAACCATCGACATGTGGCACTGGAAGGCTGTGCGGACGAACCCGGTCGGCCAGGTCGACGACCAGTATGTGGACGACACCAAGGACCCGGCCAAGAACGCCGACTGGGGTCGGAAGGGCGACGCGAAGACGGGCGGCGGTTACGTCGACAACATCAACAAGGACAAGACCGGCCCCGCCTGGATGCAAAAGACGCCCTCCGAACACAAATACTGGATCCTCGACGAGAACAAGAGCGAGTTCGTGGACCACTTCAAACCGGGCGATGTGGTGCCGAGCATCGTCGTCGCCCCGTTCGCGGGCTCGCGGGGTGACATCGCGGGCAAGGCAGTGTGGAAGAACGGCGTGTGGACCCTCGAGATGAAGCGCAAGCTCACCACCACCGGTGAGAAGGCGAAGGAGCAGGACGTCCAGTTCGACGACCTCAAGAAGGCTTACTACTTCGGAGTATCGGTGTTCGACAACTCGCAGATCAACCACATGTACCACGAGGGTGCTCACAGGCTGACCTTCAAGTGATGGCGCCGTGGCGCTGCTTGGCCGCAGCCCTGTTCTTCTGGGCGTCCGGATCGGCTCCCGCGTCCTGGGCGACGGACGCGCCGGTCCCAGCGACATCCCTGGCCCAGTCTGACGCCAAGACCAAGGAGGCGAAGACCACCGCCAAACCCACCCCTCCGAAGCGCCAGACTCCAGCGGAGGCTGACGAGGCCCTCGCGCGTCTCATGGCGCAACGGAAACCCGTCCGGGCGGCGACCGCGCGTGGGCAGACGATGGCCGACGCGCCGCCGTTCAAGGTCGTTCCCCGGCAGGATCGGATCCGAAACTTCCCCTGCACCAAGTGCCACGACAACAAGTTCGTGGACACTCGGGTGCGGCCGATGCAGGAAGAGCACACGAAGCTCACGTTCGAGCACGGCGGAGGCCGCTTCTGGTGCTACGACGCCTGCCACAAAGGGACCGACATCGACGCCCTGATATCGCTCCGCGGCCGCCGAATCTCCTATGACGAGTCCTACAAGGTCTGCGGCCAGTGCCACTTCCAGCGCCTGGACTGGTTCTTCGGCGGCCATGGCAAGCGGCAGGGTGCGTGGGAAGACCAGCGGAAGATCCCGGTCACCGCCGACGAACTGAAGGTCGAGGATCGCAATCAGGGAGACGACGCCCAAGATCTGGGAGATGCTGGGCGCCGAAAAGGGGAAACGCTGATGGCCGGCCCCGATCTCAGTCGTCGAGATTTTCTCACGCGAGGTCTGGGCGGCCGCATCGCCGCGCTCCTCGGGAGCGGTGTCGCCGTCGCGCCCGTCGAAGCGATCGGTGGCGTGCGGCCGACTCCCGACGGTGACATCTCCGCGCGAGACCTCAGACGAATGAGTCGCGACGAAGCACGGCAGGCGCTGAGCCGCATTCGCGCGCAGCGGGGGACGCGTTGATGGCGGACCGCCACGGCGTCGCGGCCCGCACGCTCGGCCTCAGGCGTCGTCTGTTCCTCAAGGTTTGTGCCGCGCTGGGTGCCGCCGCGGCGCTGCTCGGGAGCCGCCACGCCATCGCCCAGGCCGCGAAGGCGGCCGGAGCGGACGCCGAGACGCTGTCGGACGTCCTCGGCGGGCTCTTCCAGAAGCACTACAAGAAGATGAGCCGCGAGGAGGTCAAGGAGGCCGTCGCCCGAATCCAGCGCCGGGCGAAACGCCAGTACGGGGCGGACATCAGCGTCGGGACGGAGCCTCCCATGGAGGGGGTCGTCTTCGGCTACGCCCTGAACATCTCCAAGTGCAAGGGCGTCCGGAAGTGCGTGGAAGCCTGTGTCGCGGAAAACAACATGGGCCCGGGGTCGCCGATCCAGTACATCCGCGTGCTGGAGCTCGACCACGGGGACATGAACCTGAACCGCGCCGATCACTATTACGAGGCAGAGACCGTCCCCCGGCCGGGCAAGTTCTACCTGCCCATCCAGTGCATGCAGTGCGACAACCCGCCCTGCGTCAAGGCGTGCCCCGTCGAGGCGACGTGGCAGGAGCGGGACGGCATCACGGTCGTCGACTACGACTGGTGCATCGGCTGCCGGTACTGCATGACGGCCTGCCCGTACTGGGCGCGACACTTCAACTGGAGCGCGCCGACGCTCAACGCGGAGGCGCTCAACCCGGACACCCACTACCTGGGCAACCGGCCGCGCCCCCGGGGCGTGGTCGAGAAATGCACCTTCTGCATCCAGCGCTCGCGCAAGGGACGCCAGCCGGCCTGTGTGGAGGCCTGCCCCACCGGCGCGCGCATCTTCGGCAATCTCCTCGATGCCGACAGCGATATTCGCTACGTGCTCGAGAACAAGACGGTCTTCCGCCTGAAGGAGGACCTCGGTACCGAACCGAAGTTCTGGTACTACACGGACTGACGGACTATGAGCGCGGCGATCGGATTTTTCGTGGACGGTCTAAGGCAGGCGTTCCGGGGCGGACGCCTGTACTGGAGTTGGGTCGGCGCGTTGTGCGTGGTGGCGCTGGTGGGCTTCGCGTTCTACTGGCGCCAGCTGGACCAGGGCCTTATCGTCACGGGAATGAGCGACCAGGTGTCGTGGGGCGTCTACATCGCCAACTTCACGTACCTGGTGGGCATTGCCGCCGCCGCGGTGATGCTGGTGATTCCCGCATACGTGTTCCACCGGGAAGACGTCAAGCACGTCGTGCTGATGGGCGAAGGCATCGCAGTCGCTGCGGTCGTCACGTCCATCCTCTTCGTCGTGGTGGACCTGGGCCGGCCGGAGCGCGTTTGGCACATGCTTCCGTGGCTCGGGCGCCTCCACTTCCCGGCCTCGCTGCTCGCGTGGGACGTCGTCGTACTCGCCGGATACCTCGTGCTCAACCTCTCGATCCCCTTGTACATCCTCTACAGCCGGTACCAGGGGCGGGAGCCCAGCTTGCGGCTGTATTTCCCCGCGGTCCTGATCTCGATCGGCTGGGCGATCTCGATCCATACGGTCACGGCCTTTCTCTTCTCCTCGAACGTGGCCCGCCCGTTCTGGCACACGGCCGTGCTCGGGCCACGCTTCCTGGCCTCGGCCTTCACGTCAGGGCCGGCGTTGATCGTGCTGGCCTTGCAGATCATCGGACGGAATACGCCGCTCAAGGTCCAGTCGTCCGTGATCGACCTCATGGCTCTCATCGCGACGGTTGCGCTCCAGATCAACCTGTTTCTCGTCGGCGCCGAGATCTTCACCGACTTCTACTTCCGCACGGAGGAGGGCGCGGCCGCGACGTATCTGTACCTCGGCCTGAACGGCGCGAACAGGCTCGTGCCCTGGATCTGGAGCGCCATCGTCCTCGAGGGCGCGGCCGCGACGATCCTGCTCGTCCATCCGCTGCGGAGGCACCGTGTCTCCCTGAGCATCGCCTGCGGGCTCGCCATCGTCGGAGTCTGGATCGAGAAGGGAATGGGTCTCGTCGTGCCGGGGTTCGTGCCCTCGCCGCTGGGCGAGGTCTTCGAATACTCGCCCAGCTGGGGAGAGGTGTTCGTCTCGCTGGGGATCTGGGCGCTGGGCATGCTGGTCTTTACGGTACTCGCGAAGGTCGCGATCCCCATCGAGCTCGGCACCCTGCGGCGTCAAACGGGCCTGACCGCGCCGCCAGTGCCAGTCGGCGCCGGTCAAGACGCCTGACGACGGCCTGCGCTACGGAAAGACGGTGGTCGCGAACTTCCGCTGAGGACTCAGCGCGACTTGCGGGACATGGCGGCGCGGCTCCGTTTGATGCCGGCGCCGGGCTTCGCGTGCTGCCGCTCCGTGTACCGCGGGGCGCCAGACAATACTCCATCCGCCGGCGTCGTCTCAGAAGCGGCGGCCGAGGATTAGCTTGAGGATCAGCCCATCGGTGTCGTGCGTGAGGCCGACACCCACGCCGAAGTTGACCTCCCAGCGTGGATCCACATTGAGGTCAGCAACGGCGAAGAGGAGATGCTGCTGGTGACGCATCGCCGCGAAATTGTCGAGAGGCCCGACACCGCCGTAATACTCGATGCCGGGGCTGACCACTTTCGTCACGTCGAAGCCCACCTTCGCGTTCGGAGAGAACTCGATACCGGTTCGCGTCCCCGGGCCCTTGAGGCTCTGATCGAGCACCGGATTGAACGCGAAGTACCAGGGGCCGATCTGCTTGTCGACGATCGGCCGAATCTCCAGCGTCACGGTATCCGCTGAGTATTGGCGACGCTGGTAGCCGATCTCGAGCGAGAGGCTGAGCCCGACAGGCCACTGCCACGCCTCGGGCACCCGGACGCGCGGGCGGATGTGGCTGCCGACCCACTCCCACCCCTGGTCGGGCTGGATACTCGTGAAGAGGTAGAACCCCGTCTCGAGCCAGGGCGTCCAGCCCTGGGTGACCTCGAGCGTCTCGTGTGCGGCGTGCTGCGTCGGGCGGACACCGTCCTGTGCACGGGTCGTACCCAGGAGCGCGGAGTTCGAGTGAAGCTCGATCATGGTCGTGCCGGGCGCGACCGTCTCGGACCCATAGACCTGAATTTCGAAATTCCCCTGCGCGGGCGCACGGGCCGGCACGAGCGCAAGGGCGGCGAAGATTACGGCCGCGGCGCCTGTGCCAGACACGCGAGCGCAGGGCTTAGTCGAAGTCGACATCAGGCTCCGGGTTGAGGTCTCCGGCAGCGGTCGTGGGGATATCATTGTGACGCCGTGCGCGCCATCCTCCTGACACTGCATGTCCTGGGAGCCTGTGTTTGGACGGGCGGGCACTTAGTGCTCGCGGTCACGGTGCTGCCGCGTGCGCTGGCCCACCGCGATACCAGCATCCTACGCGCGTTCGAAGAGCCCTTCGAGCGCATCGGGATCCCCGCTCTCTTCGTCCAGGTGGTGACCGGGGCCTGGCTGGCAAGTCAGTTCGTCCCCGTTGCGCGGTGGCTCGCATTCGGGAGCGACATGGAGGTGCGCGTCGGGGCGAAGCTCCTGCTGCTGGGGCTCACGGCGGCACTGGCGCTACACGCTCGCCTTCGCCTGCTCCCGCGCCTCGACAGCTCCAACCTGGGGCTCCTCGCTGTCCACATCGTCGTGGTGACGGTGCTCGCCGTTGCCCTCGTCATCGTCGGCGTTGACTTTCGGACTGGCACCGTCTTGTAGAACAGCCCGGGTCAGGACGCCCAACAATGTCCTGCGCTACGGAAAGTGCCGTCAGCGCGATTTCTGCGCCATGGCGGCGCGACTCCGCTTGATGCCGGCGCCGGGCTTCGCGTGCCGCCGCTCCGTGTACCTCGGCGGCGCCAGGCGAAACTCCATGGGGCGGCGCCGATCAGTCTCGAGCAGCGTGGCGCCGCGCCGGACCGCGACCTTCGCGCTGCGTTGACGGCGCTTGCCCTGGTGTGACGTGGTGGTGATCTTGCTCTTCTTCATGAGCTCTTCAACGTGCAAACCGGGTGCCTCGCCGCGGCAGCGCGCCGAGTGTGGAATTCCGCATCCTTGCGGGCCCCAGGAGTTGACTGAGTGAGGCGCGGGCATCTCGCTGGGACACGGGCTCCCCAGATCACGAAGCCGACGACGCAGGCATCCGAACCCGCGACCACATGTTCGCGACGAAGAGGGCGGAACCGACGAGCTGCCCGATGCCTCCCACCACGATCAGGATCCGGAGAATCGGCGCGCCGGAGGAAGGGGCGAGCAGCTCGCCGAGCGCCCGGAGCGCCGTCGCGGCGGTCATGATCCAGTAGACGATCTCGGCGAGCGCGGGCCGGTAGTACGCGTGGTCGCGAGCCGGACGCGGGAACATCCATGTGGCCACGCCCATCACGAGCATGAGCAAGAAGCCTACGAGGAGCAGATGGACGTGTGCGGTGATGTGAAGTCGCGGCGGATAGGTGTGGAGCAGGAACTCGCCCGCTATGATGTACCCGCCGATGAACAGTCCCCCGATCAGGAACACGAAGCTCGTCTTGATATAGCGCCGGACGAGGGGCGTCATGCTGTCGGCCTCCGACCAACGAGGATGCCACAAGGTGGAATGAAAGAGGCTGCGATGTTCGATCACCCTGTGACCTTGCGCGACGGCACGCGCGTGCGGATGCGACCGATCCGCGCCGACGATGCCCCGCGACTGGTGGCGCTCTACGAGCGGCTGAGCCAGGACACCCGCTATCAGCGATTTTTCTCGGCGATGCGGCGGTTGCCGCCCGACTGGGCGCGCTTTCTGGCAGACGTCGACTACGTCAAGCGCCTGGCCCTTGTGGTGGAGTCTCCCGCCGACGCCGACGCGCTCATCGCGGTGGCACGCTACGAGCCGGCGGGCGAGGCGGAGACGGTCGAGGTGGCGTTCGTCGTACAGGACGATTGGCAGGATCGGGGACTCGGCACCGTCCTCTTCAATGAGCTCCTGAGCGCGGCCGCCGCCAACGGGATTCGCCGCTTCCAGGCGTGGGTCCTGGCCGACAATCGGCGAATGCTCGACCTGATCACGCGCCTGACCGACGTGACGGGGCGCTCGCTCGACCAAGGCGTGGTCGAGCTCACCTTCACCCCCCGCCCGTCGTCCGCGTCGGTCTAGCGCGTCCGAACGACCCCGGGCATACCGCGTACGCTCAGTGTCCTGCCGCGCCGGCTTTCGCGGCGCCGGCCGGCTGTGCGTCGATCCAGTGGAAGTACTTGATGTACTGCTTGATCTCGGCGTCGCCCAGGCTCTGGTTGGGCATCGGGATGTTGTCGTGCTCCTTCAGCAGTGCCTTGGCGTCCGCGTCGGTCGCCAGCATCTTCTCCGGCTCCCTGAGCCAGCGCGCCAGCCAGGCGTCGGTGCGGCGCTTGGTCACGCCGGCGACGTCCGGCCCGAGTTTCTTGCCTTCGCCGACGGAGTGGCAGGCCAGACACTTGCTCTCGAAGGCGAGCTTGCCCTGGACGGTCTCCGGATCGCTGGGCGCCGCTGAGGCGGGCAGGTTGTGGTGTTCCAAGTCCTTGGTCTCGGGCTTGACGTTCGTCGAGATGAGCCCGATGGCACCCTGCGAGGCGTTGGCGAAATGGTGGTCGACCATGATGTACGAGCCCGCCTCGGCAATCATGAACTCCACCGTGGCGCTGTTCGATGAGCCGAGGAGCACCGTCTGCATGCCGCGGAACTGATTGTCCGGGTTTCCCTCGAACCACACGCGATCGAAGATTGTGCCGACCACGTGGAAGCTCGACGTCTTGCTCGGCCCGACGTTGAGGACGTGGATGCGCACGCGCTCGCCGGGCTTCGCCGCAAGCGGCGCCCTCACCATGCCGTTGTGCACGCCGTTGAAGACGGTGTGGGTCGGCTGGGCGGCGCGTAGCCGCTCGCCGTCCAGCACATAGAGCGGCGCGCCGCCGATCGTGCGTTTGCCGGGGTCGGGCTTGGCGTAGAACTCGCTCTGCACGACCACGTACTCGCGGTCCGCCTTCGTGGGATATCCGGCGCGCGGCTCGACGATCACCGCCCCGTACATGCCCGACGCGATGTGCTCGAGGATCATCGGGGTGCCGCAGTGGTACATGAAGATCCCGGGGTAGTTGAGCGTGAACTCGAACTCGATCGTCTGCCCGGGGGCGATGGAGCGGTACTTGTCCTGCGGCGAGACCATCGCCGCGTGGAAGTCCATCGAGTGCATCATCGGCGCGGCCGTGACCTGCAGGCCAGGGACCGGCTCATCGCTTCGGTTGGTCATGCTGAACTTGATCCGGTCGCCGACGCGCGCCCGGACCGTGGGGCCGGGCACCTGGTCGCCGAAGGTCCAGGCGCTGAACGTCACGCCGGGCGCGATACCGACGAGCTTGTGCGTTGTGTCGAGCCGCACCGTCTTGACCGGCGCGGGATCCAGCGGCTTGAGCTCGGCTCCCGTGCTGAGCGAGCCACCCTCGGCGAAGACGCCCTTGTGACGCTCGGGGCTGACCTTCGCCGGGACGGGCTTGAGGTCCATCGTGGCGACACTGTAGGGATCGGACCGGTCGCAGCCGACGAGCCACAGCGCGGCGACGGCGAGCGAGCAGACGAGACGAGTTAGCATGCGCAGGGTGTTCATGAGCTCCGTCCCCTTGTCGGATGGTATCCAGCGCTCATTGTGCTGTAGAGGGGAGCACGATCGGTGCCACGAGGCAGGACCCCAAACTTCACCGAAAAGACAACGCCTTAGGAAATTCGTCACCGCTGGTGCCTTGGGGTGTTCGTGCCTCTCCCGGGGCGCCGCGGTCCCGACTACGAGGTACACTCGTTCGCGGTATGGACCCAGAGCGCGAGCCCCATACGAGCGACAGCCCGCGGCCCGACGATCGTCGTCGGCTCCGCGACGAGCTCGATGCGGCCGCCCGGACGCTGCAGAGAACCGAGGAGGCGCTCCGCGACAGCGAGAAGCGAGCCCACGCGCTCCTCGAGGCGGCCTCCGAAGGCGTCATCATCATCGATGCGGCCGGGCGGATCGTGATGGTGAATGCGAAGACCGAGGAGATGTTCGCCTACGGCCGCGGCGAGCTGCTCGGGCAGCCGCTCGAGGTACTCGTCCCGTCTCGCCACCGCGAGTCGCACGTCCACCACCGGAGGACTTTTGTCGCCGAGCCGCGCAAGCGCCCGATGGGCCGCGGTTTCGACCTCGCGGGCTGCCGAAAAAACGGGACCGAGTTTCCCGTCGAGATCAGCCTGAGCTACATCGAGACGGAGAAGGGGGTTCAGGCGCTCGGCCTCATCACCGACATCACCGAACGCCTGGCCGCGGAGCGCGCCGCCCGACAGGCCGAACGACTGGCCGCGGTGGGGCGGCTCGCCGCCGGCGTCGCGCACGAGGTCAACAATCCGATCGGCATCATCGCGTCCAGGATCGAGCTCATGCTCCTCGAGGCCCAGGAGCACCGGCTCCCCGACGCGGTCGTCGCCGATCTCGGAGTGCTGCACCGTCACGCGACTCGGGTCGCCGGTATCGCGCAGAAGCTCCTCTCGTTCGCCAGGGAGTCGCCGAGCGCGCGCATCCCCGTCGATCTGAACCACGTCGTGCGGGAAGCGCTTCTGCTCGTCGAGCGGCAGCTTGGCACGGATGGCGTTTCCCTTCGCGTCTCACTCGCGGAGCCGCTGCCGAAGGTGCTCGGCGACGCGAGCGCGCTCGAGCAGGTCGTCCTGAACGTCGTCGCGAACGCCGGCCAGGCGATCGGTGAGCGCGGAGAGATCGTCGTCAGAACCATCAGCGAGGGAGCATGGGTTCGTCTCGCCGTGACCGATGATGGCCCCGGAATCCCGCCCGACGTCCTGCCGAAGATCTTCGACCCGTTCTTCACGACGAAGGCGCAGGGCACGGGCCTCGGTCTTAGCATCACCTACGGCATCGTGCGCGACCACCGCGGCACCGTGGACGTCGAGTCGGCGCCGGGCGCCGGCACGACCTTCACGCTCACGTTCCCTTCCATGACGATGGAGTCGGACGCGTGAGCGAGCCGCGCGTCCTCGTCGTCGACGACGAGCCCGATATGGTCGAGAACTGCGCCCGGATCCTGCGGCGCGCAGGCCACCGGTGCCTGACGGCCACCGACCCGCAGCGCGCGCTCGCGCTGATCGAGTCTGAGCGGCCCGACGTCCTCCTCACCGATCTCAAGATGCAAGGGATGGACGGCATGGAGCTGCTCCGCCGCGCGCGGTCGGCGGACCCGGCCCTGCCCGTGATCGTCGTCACCGCCTTCGCCACGATCGAGTCCGCCGTGGGCGCGATCAAGGAGGGCGCCTTCGACTACCTGCCAAAGAACTTCTCGGTGGATCAGCTCACCGTCGTCGTGGAGCGCGCGCTCCGCCAGCGGCGCCTGGCGGTCGAGAACCGCAACCTCCGCGAACAGCTCCAGCACGCGCTCAAGCTCGAGAACGTCGTCGGTGCCTCCGCAGCGATGGCGCGCGTCTTCGAGCTCGTGAAGAAGGCGGCCCGCTCGGAGGCCAACATCCTCGTCGCCGGCGAGTCCGGCACAGGCAAGGAGCTGATCGCGCGGGCCGTCCACGCGAACAGCCCCCGCGCGGCGGGGGCTTTCGTGCCCGTGGACTGCGCGTCGCTGCCCGAGAACCTGCTCGAGTCCGAGCTCTTCGGCCACGAAAAGGGCGCGTTCACCGGCGCCGTTCGCACCAAGCCCGGCCTCATGGAGGTGGCCAGCGGCGGCACCCTCTTCCTCGACGAGATCGGCGAGCTGCCCCTGGGTCTGCAAGTCAAGCTGCTGCGCGCGCTGCAGGAGCGGCAGATCCGGCGTGTCGGCGGCACCTCCCTCATCGACGTAGACGTCCGCGTCGTCTCCGCCACGAACCGGAACCTGCGCGACGCGGTGCTGAAGGGCCAGTTCCGCGAGGAGCTCTTCTATCGGATCAACGTGATCGCCGTCGAGCTGCCGCCGCTCCGCGACCGCGCGGGCGACGTGAAGCTGCTCGCCCACGTATTCCTCCAGCGGTACGGACAGGGACGCGTGACCGGGATCAACGACGCCGCCATGAGCGCCCTCGAGAGCTACGCGTGGCCGGGCAACGTTCGCGAGCTGCAGAACGTCATCGAGCGCGCGTGCGCCCTGACCGAGGGCCCGACCGTCTCGACGGCCGACCTGCCCGAGCACGTGTCGAAGGGCGGGCGCGGGCCCTTGGCGACCGGCGCCGCGCCGGCCGGGGGCGGCGACCTCACCCTGCCCCCCGGGCTCGGCCTCAAGGAGGCCAAAGAGCGCTGGATGGGCACCCTCGAGGCGAAGTACCTGCGCGACCTGCTCGCTCGCCACGGCGGCAACGTCTCGGCCGCCGCCAAGGCGGCGGGCATCGATCGCAAGACCTTCCATCGGCTGATCAACAAGCACAACCTGCGCTGAGCCGGACGGGAAGGTGCGCCCCAGGTGGAGCGGCGCCGCCCCACCCCGGTGGCGCTGTACGACGCTCAAGTTCTTGTTTTAACTGACGGCTCCGGTGGCATCCACGTTGCTCCCTCTCTGGCCGGAGGAAGCGACGATGGACTTCAAGAAGATCCTCGTTCCGCTCGACGGCTCGTCGGTGGCGGAGGGCGCCCTGCGCCGGACCATCGGGCTCGCGAAGGAAGGCGCCCGGGTGATCCTGCTGCGCGCCGCGGAGGCTCACACACTCCCGATGGCGGACGCGGCCGAGGCGCAGGTCGAGGTCGTGCGCGAGGCCGAAGAATACCTGGCCGGGGTCAAGGCGCGGCTCGAGAAGGCCGGGGTGAGGGATGTCGAAACGTCCGTCTGGTACGGCCCGCCCGCCGAGGCGATCGTCGAGGCGGCTCGCTTCCGCAACGCCGACCTCATCGTGATGTCGAGCCACGGGCGCAGCGGCCTGGGACGACTCGTGCTCGGCAGCGTGGCGGAGTCCGTGCTGCGCAGCACGAAGACGGCCATCCTCCTGATCCGGGAGGAAAACGCTCCGCTGTGGGCACTCGGCGGCATGGCCCGGCCCGTGCGCGAGGAAGCCCGTGTATAAGCGCGCTCTCGTTCCGCTCGATGGCTCCGAGATCGCCGAAACGATCATCCCGTTCCTCATCGAGATCGCTGGCCCTCTGGACATGTCCGTCGTGCTCCTGCGCGTGCTCGAGCCGCAGCCCGCCGTCGCGGTGGATGGCTCCAGCGCCGCATTGCTCGAGGACGTCGAGGCGCGCCTGAAGGACGCGTCCGAGTACCTGGCGCCTCTCGCCGTCGGCCTGAGGGCGCGTGGCATCGACGTCGAGTGCCTCGTGCGGCACGGTCAGCCTGTGAGCGACAAGATCCTCGCCGTGGCGCACGAGGCGGGCGCGGACCTGATCGCGATGACGACGCACGGCCGCACCGGCCTCGGCCGGCTCCTCTTCGGCTCGGTCGCCGAGGCGGTGCTCCGGGAGGCGCACATCCCCGTGTTCCTCCTGCGCCAGACCGAGGCGGAGATGGCAAAGCGACAACGAAAGGTGAAGGAGGCGATTCGATGATCAGGCGTGTCCTGTTTCCCTCCGATTTCTCGAAGGCGTCGCGCGCGGCGTTCGCCAAGGCGGTCGAGACGGCGAAGCTGAATCGCGCGCAGCTGACGATCCTGCACGTGATCTCGCCCGTCATCCCGATGGCGGGCGACGGCTACATCTCGCCGAGCACTTACGAACAGCTCCTCGAGTCCAACCGCCGCTGGGCGAAGAAGCAGCTCGATGCGCTCGTTAGACGCGCGAAGAGCACCCGCGCGCGGGTCAAGGGCGTGCTCCTCGAGGGTGTGCCGTACGCGGTGATCCTCCGCGCGGCGCGCCGGGACGACATCATCGTCATGGGCACGCACGGCCGTACAGGTATCGCGCGCTTCTTCCTCGGCTCGGTCGCGGGCCGCGTCGCGGCGGGCGCGACCTGTCCGGTGCTGACGGTGCGTGGGAAGTAGCCATCGATGACGCACTCGGCCGCGGCCGTCATCGAGCCGGCAGCGCTGGCGCGCTATCTCGCCTCCGTGCTGAATGCTTCCGTCGAGGTGCGGGCGCTCCGGCCCCTCGGCGGCGATGACACCGGGGCCGATCCCAAGGGCTACGGCTATGGCGTGCCCTTCGAGGTCGAGTGTCTCGTCGACGGCAAGCCGCGCGCATTCGTGGTGTCGCGGACGCGCCCGGTCCCGGGGTTTGGCCACGACTACCCGGCCGACCGGGCGTGGCAGGCGCTCTACGGCCACGCGGCCTACAACTCGTTCCCGCGGCACGTGCGCAGCCTCGACGTCGGGTTCGTGCGTCCGTCCGGCGAGCTCGTCTCCGCCGCGGACGCTCAGGATTTCTTCCAGCTGGTCGAGAAGGCCGATGGTCGGCTCTACTGGCTCGATCTCGACCGACTCCTCGACGGCCGGCTCGATCCGCTCGACGTCGCGCGTGCCGAGGCGCTGGCGCGGTTCCTCGCCGAGGCTCACGCCGAAAAGCGGCGGGATTCGGTCCTGTACGCGCGCCGGATCCGCGAGCTGGTCGGCCATGGCGAATGCGTCATGGGCATCCTCGACAGCTATCCACACCCCTACGCGCCGCTCTCACCGGAGGCGTGCGAAGCGATCGAGCACGAGCTCGTGACGTGGCGGTGGCGGCTGCGCGACCGCGCGCATCGCCTGTCGCGCACCCACGGCGACTTCCACCCGTGGAACATTCTCTTTAGGGAGGGCTGCGATTTTTCGCTGCTCGACCGGAGCCGTGGCGAATGGGGCGAGCCGGCCGACGACGTCGCGGCGCTCGCGGTCAATTATCTCCTCTTCGGGATGCGCCGCGCGGCAGCCGCGGGCGAGCGGGGTGTGGCCGAGTCCTTCCGTGGCCTCTTCCACGCCTTCCTGTCCGCGTATCTCAAGGCGAGCGGGGACCTCGAGCTGCTCGAGACGTTGCCGCCCTTCCTCGTCTTCCGGCTCCTCGTGCTGGCGCATCCGCGCTGGTACCCGACCCTGCCCGGCGGCGTCCGCGAGGACCTGATCCGCCTGGCACGGTCTCTCGCGGAGAACACGCGCTTCGACCCCGCGAACGTCTCCTGGTTCTGCGGAGTCGCGCGATGAGCTGGGCGCTCTGGATCACCGGACCGCCGGGGAGCGGCAAGACCGCACGCGCCCGCGCCGCGGCCGAGCGCCTCGAGGCCGAGGGGCAGCACGTCGAGGTGCTGGAGCTCGACGAGATGCGGAAACTCGTGACGCCGAAGCCGACGTACGGGGACGTCGAGCGCGCCCTCGTGTACCGCGCGCTCGTCTGGGTCGCGAAGTCCATGGCGGCGGCGGGGCTGCCCGTGATCATCGACGCCACGGCGCACCGCCGCGAGTGGCGCGACCTCGCGCGCCTGGCGATCACGGCCTTTGCCGAGGTGCAGCTCATGTGCCCGCTCCCGGTCCGTCGCGAGCGCGAGCAGCGCCGGATGCCGGGCAACGCGCCGCCGGAGATCTACGCGCGGGCGGGACGACCCGGCGCCCGCGTGCCGGGAATGGATGTCGAGTACGAGGAGGCGCTCGCGCCCGAGCTGACGCTCGACACCGCCACCGAGGATGTCGCCGGGGCGGCGGATCGCATTGTCGCCCTCGCGCGTACGCTCGGCTCGGCGGCCGCCGCACGTGATGCGTCCGCTCCACGGTGGGCGGTCTGGATCACGGGCCTGCCGGGCAGCGGCAAGACAACGCTCGCGTGGCGCGTCGCCGAGGCGCTCTGCGCCAGGGGCATCGGCGTGCAGGTCCTCGACCTCGCCGAGGCGCGGCTCTTCGTCGGCGACGCGGGCGACCGCACCGGCCTCGCCGATGAGATCGTCCACCGCGCGCTCGTCTACGCCGCGCGGCGGCTCACGGAGGCGGGCGTTCCGGTGATCGTGGACGCGACTGCGCCCCGACGCGAGTGGCGGGAGCTGGCGCGCGCCGCGATTCGCCGCTTCGCCGAAGTCCAGCTCGTCTGGCCCGCGGAGATCTGCGCAACGCGGGAGCGGGCGGCACGCTGGCGGCTCGGCGGAGTCGCTGGCATCCGACCGTCGCCCCCGTCCGCCGCCGCGCCGGACGTGGTCGTCGGCTACGAGCCATCGCTGCGCCCCGACCTCACGATCCATACCGACGTCGAGGACGAGTGGACCGCCGGCGAGACGGTGCTGCTCCTCGCGCGGCGCCTGCACCGCGCCTGCCTCGAGACCACGGAGACGGGATGGGACAGGGCGGATCACGCGTGATCCTGGTGGTTGACGACGAGATCGACCTCGCGACGACCTTCACGCGGCTCTTGGGCCGCCACGGCTATCGCGCGATCGCCGTCGCCTCGTGCGCGGAGGCGCGCGCGGCGATGCGCGCCGAGACTCTCGCCCTCGTCTTGTCGGACCTGCGGCTCCCGGACGGCGACGGGCTCGACCTCGTGCGCGCGGCCCTGGCCCAGGCGCCTCCGATTCCCGCCATCGTCATGACGGGGCACGCCTCGCCCGGCACGCAGCGCGCCGCGCTCGAGGCCGGCGCCTTCGCCTTCCTCGCCAAGCCGTTTACAACGACGCGGCTGGTCGCGCTGGTGGACGAGGCGCTCCGCACCTGAGGGACGCATGAACGCCAAGAGACTCATGACGCTTCTGACTCTCGCCGCCCTCGCTACGGCGTCGCCGGCCGCTACGCAGGACCGCAGCGCGCTCGTCGAGCGCGGGCGTGCCGCCTTCTTGGCCAACGGCTGTCACGGCTGCCACACCGTCGGCAAGATGGGGACGCCGATCGGTCCGGATCTTTCTCGTGTCGGGTTCAAGTACCGGGAGGAGTACCTCGAGCGCTGGCTCCGCGATCCCGCATATCTACGGCCCAGCGCCCACATGCCCAGGCTCGAGCTCAAGGCGAGCGACATCAAGGCGCTCGCGGCGTACTTGGCCTCCCTCCGCTAGGGGCGGCGGCGCCCCAGGCGGGGTCTCGTCGCGACGCCGGCGCCCGGGCACGCGCACGCAAGTGTTCGGATTCATACGGCTTCGCGGTGCTCAGCGTGATCGACGCGCGTCAGAGAATGGTCGAGCGCCGGATCCGACATCTCCTGGTCGTTGAGCACGATCGGCTCGTCGGGATCGTTACGGATCGCGACATCCGTCTCAACCTGCCCTCACCGGCCACGAGCCTGTCCGTCTGGGAGATGAACTACCTCCTCGCCCGGCTCACCGTCGGGGAAGTGATGACCAAGGCGGTCATCGTGGTCGAGCCCGAGCGCGACGCCGGCGTTGCCGCGCGGATCATGATCGACCACAAAATCGGTGCGCTGCCCGTGATGGATGGAACCCGCCCCGTCGGCATCGTGACCGAGTCGGATTTCGTACGCGCGTTCGCGCACGATGCTCCTCTGCCCGGCGGTGCGCGGCGCACCCGTGGCGAGTCCGTGCTGGGTGTGAGGGAGACCAGAACATGACGATCGTTGTCGCGACCGACTTCTCCGACGCGGCCGCCGCGGGCGAGGCGCAGGCGCTGCGCGTCGCGTGCCGCTTCGACGCCGAGCTGCTCGTCCTGCACGTCGCGATCGAGTCCCCGCTCTACGGCGAGGGGCCGCTGGGCATGGCCGACGTGCGCACGGTCTACGAGGCCGCGCGAAAATGGGCGACCGGTCAGCTCGAGAGCCGCGTTGCCGCCGCGCGCGCCGCCGGCGGGCGCGCGCGCTCGGCGCTACGCATCGGCGTGCCGCACGAGGAGATCGTACGCGTCGCGACGGAGGAGAAGGCGGAGATGGTCGTCGTCCGCACGCACGGCCGGAGCGGGCTCGATCGTCTCCTGCTCGGCAGTGTCGCCGAGCGCGTCGTCCGCCTGGCGCCGTGTCCGGTCCTCACGGTGCGGCCCGCCGAGAAGAAGTAGACGAGGCCTCATGCGAGTCCGCGAGCTGATGAGTACCGAGACCCGGCGACCCCCCATCCGCATCGAGGCCCGCGGCCTGACGCTGACGCCCCGGCTGCGGGGCACCGCCACGCGGCGGCTGGCCCGCGCGCTCGCCGCCCTGGAGATCGGCGTGATG
>WNGG01006528.1_pt1 | contig 23117 bp, 18 predicted proteins | sample 5400661 | NCBI WGS metagenome assembly WNGG01 (sample SAMN13153372, study PRJNA577476) | soil metagenome | isolation source: 100 cm soil or saprolite under Garry oak tree replicate 1 | place: USA:California | collected 2016-06-15
AATATTTCCGTACTTGAAGTAATCGCCAAACCAGACCGGCTCGCCGCGCGGCAACGCGTAACTGTCCAAAGCGAAACTGTGACGATGAATCAAGCTCTCGCTCAACAGCATTGAATATGAAGAATCTGTCACCTGATGAACGCGTGAGACGAGAAAGATCGAAAGAGTTGCTTACCCACTCGCAGCATCGGGAGACTTCCTTCTCGAAATCCGTTGCAGTTCTCACTGAGCCTTCAGCTCAGAATGTGCGCGAAGTATACGCGAGAGCGCGCGCGGAGGCGCAAGTATTCGTCACTCGGAAACTTTTTGACGAAACGATTTATGCTGTGCGACACTGTCCGCACTTTATCTGAACAGGTTACCCGCTCTTCGTTTGGATCACAGAGAGGAGGGCGTTCACAAATCCCATGATCAGGAAACAATCCGGTCTTGGTAAATTCGTTTTAGCTGCCTCGTTGCTGGGCATACTGACCGCTTGCGGCAAGGACAGTGTCGAAACTCGACGCGAGACGCCGAGGCCTGGGACGACCGTATCTGCGCTGGACGCGGCTATGTTAGCGGCCGCAGCTAAAGGCGATAACGCGCGAGTCAAGGAGTTGCTAGACAAAGGCGTCAATGTGAACATGCTCGGGCCCAATCGGAACACTCCAATAATGGAAGCTGCCTTCGCCGGCCACCTTGATACCGTCAAACTGTTGCTCGATCACGGCGCTGATTTAAGCGCGAGGAAAGACGACGGCGCCACGCCAATGACGCTGGCCCCGAACAGAGAGATTATTGATTTATTCAAGAACGTCAACGCCCTCGTAGACGCGGCGAGCAAAGGGAATAATCAACTCGTCAAGGCCTTGATCGAGAAAGGCGCGCCGCTCAATGGGCTCGACCAGTTCGGGCATTCGGCGCTCACGGAATCTTGCTATAACGGCAAGACGGAAACAGTCAAACTGCTGCTCGAAAGCGGCGCGGACCCGAAGATCAAGAAGCTGGATGGCGCCACACCGCTTAGTCTCGCCAGTGGGCAGAAACATCAGGACATCGTTCAACTGATTAATGAAGCAATCGCCAAAAAGTCGCAGCCTGCAACGCCTGCTCCAGGTAAATGATCTACGCCGGCTTAATCGCGTGATTCTCGCGCCGCAACAATTTGCCGATGAAGCTGCATTCATTCATTCACCGCCCGATTGTTCGCGATCTCCTGATCTTTCTCGCCTTCCTTACCTTGACGATAATCATGACCTGGCCGTGGGTAACGCACTTGCGCGACGCGGCCTCCGATCCCGGTGATACATATTTCGCTTCCTGGGTTCTGTGGTGGGATTATCATCAAACATTTCACGATCCGCTCAATCTTTTTCACGCCAACGTTTTCTATCCATACCGATATACCCTCGCTCTTAGCGAGCACGACTACGGAATTGCTATGGTGTTTTTTCCACTCTTCGCGCTGGGCTTGCGCCCGCTTACAATTCATGGTCTAGCGACACTGCTCGGCTTCGCTTTCTGTGGTTATGGAACATTTCGTTTGGCGCGTACGCTAACCGGCTCGAATGGGGCGGCTTGGGTGGCGGGAATCACCTTCGCGTTTATCCCGTATCGGTTTGGCCAACTGCCTCATCTCATCTATCTCTTCGCAGGCTGGATTCCGATTCTGCTCGAAGCGCTGGTACTTTTCCTGCGCGAACGAAGCAGAAGACGCGCGCTCTGGCTTGGCCTCGCATTCTTTATGAATGGAGTGACGTGCATTCACTGGTTGGTGCTTACGCCTATCCCACTTGTATTGTCGGCCATAGTTCTAATCTTCCGCTACCACGCCTGGCGGGATTTTTCGCTGTGGCGACGCGGCTTCGCGGCCGTGGCAGTTGCCGGTCTGGGGTTAATTCCCTTTTTGCTACCGTACCGTCGAGCAGGCGAGTTGTACGGCTTCGTCCGCAGTGCACAAGACGCGCTGGTTTATTCCGCGAACCCGATTGATTGGCTGGTCGGGGACGGGCTCAACAAGATGTGGCACGGGTTGAACGCAAGTATCGCGAAAGGCGAGAAAGCCCTCTTCCCAGGATTATTACCACTGCTGCTGGCGCTGGCTGCGCTTTTTTTGGTCAAGCCGAAGCATCACGGTGAAGGGCGACTGTCGGCGCAGCGGAAAATATTAATTCTCCTCGACACTGCGGCGATTGTTTGTGGCATTCTGATCGTCACAATCTCGGGCTTCGGTTTTTTTAAGCTGCGCATTTTCGGCTTTTACCTCCTCAAGATTTACAGCATCATTCCGGTCGTGATTGCATTAATCCTTGTAATGCTTACACGAATCTTGATTGCTTATCCGGAGATCGCTAAGTCAACGTCGAGGCAAAGCCTAATTGCTTCGCTGCGATCCGAGCGCCGTTCGGATGGTTTCTGGTTGGGACTCATCTGGATTGTGATCGGGTTTTGCGGATCGCTCGGGATGAATTCCCTCTTCCACCGCATTCTTTTCGAATACGTTCCGCTCTTTCGCGCTATTCGCGTGCCCGCGCGCTGGGCCATGATCTGTTATTTGGGTCTGGCGCTTCTGGCGGGTATTGGGGCCGCGCAGTTAACCGATCTGGTAAAGCGCCATTGGCCCAGGATTCCTTCGGGGACAGTTTACTTCATCATTGCGTTTAGCCTTCTGTTCGAGCAGCGCGCCTTCCCACTCAATCTCATTCATGGAGCCGTCGATCCAGACGCGGTGACTATCCGCCTGAAACAAACTCCGATGACTGGCGGAATAGTGGAGCTTCCGGCCGGTTATGGCACGAAGTGGAACTTCAGGTACGTCCTGCGTGCGGCGGATCACGGTCGTCCGCTCATTACTGCCTTTTCCGGCTTTTTGCCGCCGCTCGAAGAAGAGATCGATTCGCTTACGCAAGCCGAAGTCATTCCCGATCGCTTTATCGACTTGCTGGAAAAAATACCCTGCTCTTACCTGGTGGTTCACAACGATATGCTTGGACCGGTTAACAGGCGGGCGATCGAAACCGTTCTTTCAAGGGCGATCGCCCGCGACAGAATTCGATTCATTCGCAGCTTCGAAGGCGCAGATCTTTACGCCGTATCGAAGACCGAGCCAAACGCCCGGAGCGAAGCGCCAACGCCTTTTCCAGTTTCAGCGACGGTTTCGAACGCTGTTTCGGAAAAAGATGTCGATTCGGGACGATCACAAAAGGATGCAGCAGCTAAGAATCTCAACGCGATACCGCGTTAGCGAGTCCCGGGGGGACGTAATGTTTATAGACGATCGATCCAAATATGCTCGGCAGCTCCGAAGGAGCGACATTAGTTTCTGCCAGAGTTACGAATCAGAATAACATTTCGCTGTTACAGCGCTGTGTAGCCTGCTCGGTTGCGTAACTATAAACATTCAGGCTCCTACGGAGCTAAGCGGACCGTTGATGTGATGGGATTATAGACCAGACAAGTGTCACTTGCTGCCTGGCGGCACATTAATCTATGCTTCGAGCGCATTTGAAGAACGTCTGATGTAGAGCTCTTCGTAACTCTCAGCCTGTTTCGCGACTGCCGTTGCGGTTGCTGATGAGGTTCCCTCGTTGCCCATTCGCCGTCCAATCGCTCGCGAGTTCCTGATCTTTCTCGGGTTCCTCGCGCTGACGGCAATCATGACCTGGCCGTGGGTTTTGCAGCTTCGCGATGCAGTGGCTGACACCGGTGATCCTTACGCCATTTCTTATTTTCTTTGGTGGGATTTTCATCAGACGTTTCATGCTCCGCTGCATCTTTTTCAGGCCACCATCCTTTATCCGTACAAGGACACACTGGCCTTCGGCGAATTCGATTACGGTGTGAGCCTGCTTTTCTTTCCGCTTTTTGTGATCGGGCTCCGGCCGCTGACCGTTTACGGCATAGCCACATTCCTCAGCTTTCCTTTCACCGCCTACGGCACATTTCGTCTGGCGCGCACGTTATCGGCATCGACGGCAATTGCCTGGATAGCGGGGCTAATCATCGCCTTTCTGCCCTTTCGCTTTCATCATCTTTCGCATCTGCATTTGATCTTTGCAGGCTGGATTCCCTTGCTGTTCGAGGCACTGGTGCTCTTTGCGCGGAAGCGAACCTGGCCGCGAGCGGCGTGGTTGGGATTCGCCTTCCTGATGAACGCACTTACGTGTACGACCTGGTTGATCCTTACAATAATCCCGCTGGGAATTTCCGCCGTGCTGCTCCTTACTAGAAACAATGCCTGGCGTGATCGCAACTTCTGGCTGCGAAGCGCTGCGACGCTTTGCCTCGCGTCATTGTTACTGCTTCCCTTCTTGCTGCCGCTCCGTCGCGTCGCCGCGGTGAACGGATTCATTCGATCGCCGGATGAGGTCAGACAGTATTCCGCACGCTTCATTAATTGGTTGGCCGCGGAGGAACGAAACAAAGTCTGGCGCGGGCTTGGCGCAGCGGGAGTAGATACGGAGATGGTCCTCTTCCCCGGCTTGCTGGCCCCGCTGTTGGCGCTGGCGGCATTTCTATTACCGCCACGACAAACGAAGGACCGGATTGAAGAAGCAGATGCAGGGTATAAGAGGATCGTTCTGGGACTGCTTGATTCAGCCGCGATCATCTCCGGGATTATCGCGCTCCTGACTCTGGGTTATGAGGTTTTCAAGCTGCGCCTGTTTGGACACGTGATACTGAGCGCAACCGGACCTGCGCGCGCCCTTAATATCCTTATCCTCACCGTTCTTGTTCGCTGTTTGATTGCCTATCCAAGGGTGCTCCGAAGATGCATGGGCGGAGATAAAAACCTATCAGCAAGTTTCAATTCGCGCAGGCGCTCAGAATTGTTCGGACATGCGCTGGTCTGGATCACCATCGGCTTTGCCGGTTCTTTCGGATTGAACTTCTCTTTCCACAAATTCCTGTACGATCACGTTTATGTTTTTCGCGGCATGCGCGTAGCCACGCGTTGGGCCATGATCGCCTATGTCGGTCTGGCGCTGCTTGCGGGCCTGGGCGCACAACGATTCACCGACGCGGTTGGACGGTGGTGGCCCAGGTTCGGCAAAGCCATAGTCTACGGCGTCATCGTTGTGGCCATACTCTTTGAGCTGCACGCTGCTCCCCTCGCGCTGACCCGTGGCGAGATCAATCCCGACGCACTCACTCTCGATCTCAAGAATCGGAAAATGTCCGGCGGAATAATTGAACTGCCAATTGGCGAACGAGACCACATCTACATGCTGCGCGCGGCCGACCACTTGCACCCGATAGTCAACGGGCGGTACAGCTTTGTGCCGCCTTTGCAAAATGAGATCGAGCAATTGACTTCGAGTCGACCGATTCCGGATCGCGTGTTGGACATCTTCGAGAATATCCCAGTCTCGTACGTAACGATCCACTACGCTTTTCTCTCACCGGACGATCGTGAAGCGATCGACAGTTTTCTCAACCGCGGTGTGGCGAGGGGACGCTTGCGATTTATTGCGAGCTTCGACGACAGGTCCAGCGAAGGCGTAAGACAGCATAATGATCTCTACGCCGTGACCAGGACTGAGCCTAATGCGCAGAACGCCGGGGTAAAAAATTACGTTCCTAAGTGAGCCACAGTCCTGATGACATTCAACCAATGATCTTAGAAAGCACTCCCGTTTCATTTGCCCGCAGATTACGTCGCGAATCGCTGATCGTCTTCGGCTTCCTTGTGTTAACCGCGGTCATGACCTGGCCGTGGGTGCTGCACCTGCGCACTGCAGTCGGCGATGAAGGCGATTCTTACGCTCACGCTTACTTTCTCTGGTGGGATTATCATCAGACCTTCCATGACCCGCTACATCTCTTCGACGCCACCATCTTCTATCCTTATCGAAACACGCTCGCCTTTGGTGAAAACGACTATGGCATCGCACTCTTGTTTTTCCCTCTTTTTGCTTTCGGGCTTCGGCCCCTGACCATGTACAGCGTTGCGGCTTTTCTTAGCTTTCCTTTTACGGGCTACGGCATGTTTCGCCTCGCGCGAACGCTTTCTGCATCAAACTCCGTCGCCTGGGTGGCAGCGATTGCGCTGATTTTCATTCCCTACCGCTTCCATCATCTTGCTCATCTGCCGCTGATCTTCGCGGGTTGGATTCCGTTGCTGTTCGAAGCGCTGATTCTGTTTGCGCGTGAGCGAAGTTGGCGGCGCGCCGGTTGGCTGGGCGTCACTTTTTTCATGAATGCGCTGACGTGTTTCACCTGGTTCATTCTCGTCTTGATTCCGCTGGCAGTTTCCGGAGTGTTGCTGCTGGCGCGTTATCGCGCGTGGCGTGACTCCTCTTTCTGGTTCCGCGTGGCAATCTCGCTGTGCCTGTCGTCGCTGTTTTTGATTCCGTTCCTACTTCCGTTTCGTCGCGCCGCGCAGTCCCATGGGTTCGTCCGCGGCGCGGCTGAGGTGCAAGTGTTTTCTGCCTCCGCCGCTAATTGGTTAGCGGTCCAGGAGGGCAATCGGTTCTGGAAAGGATTGGGCGCGGGCAGACTAGATTACGAAATGGCGCTCTTTCCCGGCGTCGTTATCCTGCTGCTCGCGTTAATCAGCATCGTCGGATCCGTGTGGCTACTCACTCGCCATCGGTCGAGGCGGATCTCAAACTCTGCCGCACGCGCCACGACAACTCCCAACACTGAGTTATTAGTCCATGGTAGCGTTTGGATCGTGATTGGTTTCTGCGGCTCGCTCGGTTTGAATTTCTTTGTCCATCGGCTCCTTTACGAATTCGTTCCGCTCTTCCGCGCAATGCGCGCCGCAGTGCGCTGGAGCATGATCTGTTATCTCGGCCTCGCTCTGCTGGCTGGTTTGGGAGCACGTTGTTTGGTCCAAGCTCTGCAACACTATTGGCCCAGGCTGCCGGCCGCGCCGATCTACGCTTTGCTAATTCTGTTTGTGTTGCTGGATCAGCGAGTAGCGCCATTGCCATTGGTTCGCGGCCAGGTGGATCCGGACGAGATGACTGTTTACTTGAAAGAGAAAAAAATGTCTGGCGGAATTGTTGAACTGCCTGCCGGCGACAGTAGTACCCTTTACATGTTGCGCGCTGCCGACCACCAGCACCCATTGGTAACGGCCAGAAACAGTTTTACGCCGCCCATTGATCAAGAGATAGAAGCGCTGACAACGAATCCCCCCATTCCCGAACGACTGCTTGATTTGCTTGAGACAATTCCGGCGTCGTACGTGACTATCCACAATGCCTTCATGTCGCCGGAACGACGAATGGAAACCGAAGACTTTCTCAATCGTGGCATTAATGCCGGGCGTTTGCGTTTCATCAGGAGCTTTGACGGTGGCATGCGAAGCGGGCTGCGACAGCGAAACGATCTTTACGCGGTAGTAAAGACGGAACCGGAAGCCCTTACCGAAGGACCGCGCCCGCCGCCGGTGTCGCGCGCCGCACGCGAGCCATTGTTCACCGGTTTAGTCGCCGACTTTCAACAAACCGGCTTCTTCCTCTATCGGCTCTATGAGGCTTCTTATGGCCGGGCGCCGCTCTTTGCGGAGTTCCTGCCCGACGTCCAACTGCTGAAGCAGGATGGTAGCGATGAAAACCTCGAGGCCGGCAAACAGAAATTTATCGGGACATGGATCGAGCGACCTGAGTTCAAAGCGAAATACCAGTCGCTGAACGATGAACATTATGTGGACACGCTCTTAGCTGACGCCGGTCTAACAACGAGGGGCGCCGACCGTGACAAGCTGATCCTTGATTTGCGAAACGGGGCCACCACGCGCGCGGCGATTCTCAGAAACGTGATCGAGAACAACTCCTTCGAGGTGCGCGAGTTCAACCGGGCCTTCGTGTTACTGCATTACTTTGGTTATTTGAAGCGCGACCCCGACGAGGGCGGCTATCAGTTCTGGCTCTACAAGCTGGATCGCCACAACGACTATGCCGGATTCACGGAAGCATTCGCGGCTTCCACGGAGCGACAGTTGAAGATCGAGCAGAAGTGAATGCTCCGCAGTCTTTTGAAGGGCACGATTAAGCAAAGGCAAGCGTCACGCTGCCCGCCAGCATTGCGCTCATCAGGCAAAGCAAGCCGACGAAGATCGCTTGAATGACTTGATCGATTCTTGTTGAGCTACCGGCCCGCGCCAGCACTATGTAGACCGGAAAGATCACCATCACATAACGCGCCAACGACTGCAGCAGTGGCTGGTAGGACAGCGGAACAACAATCGAAACGAGCGAGAAAAGACCCAGAGCCCACTCGCGCCGCTTCATAAGTACGATCGAACAAACCAGCGCAGTAATCGTAGCCGCGAAGTTGAGTAAACGGAAATCCCACCCCGCGCTCACCTGCAGCGGATCGCGGAGGTAGGTCAAAAGCGGCTGCCAGAAAAATCCCGCGGTGTGGCCCCAAGCCACCTGAATATGAGCAAAAGCGAAAGCGTCGCCAGTGATGTGCTTGAGAAAGATCATGAATGCAAGCAAGCCTGTGGGCACCAGGAGTAGCGCGATGACGTCGGTCCTAATTTTTTGTGAAGACCGTTTAGCGTCGGGACTTGTCCCGAGGGCGTTGGTGCGAGAGGCCTGCCAGTAAAGAACGCCAAGTGGAATGGTCAGAAAAACTCCGGCAAAGCGAGTTGCGGAGGCGAGGCCACCCAGCATTCCCGCTAACCACCACCGCTCACGCTTTGCGGCGTAGACACAGCTCACCGTCAGCAGCAAAAACAACGACTCTGTTTGTGCGAGTGAAAAAAAATAGCTGACTGGGAAGAAGGCGAGATAGAAAACCGTGCGGTTCGCTACCAAAGCGTCGCCACCAAAGGCCCGCGCCGTCTGGTAGACCAACACCAAAGAGCAGAAAAGAAAACAATTCGAAAGCACGATCCCGGTCAGAGGGAATTCGCCCGTTAAGCTGGCGCAAAAGCGCAACAGCAGCGGATATAGCGGGAAAAACGCCCATTTGTGTTGGGCCGTCGTGTTGAATGGTTCTTTCTCGTAACCATCGCGGGCAATGTTGATAATCCAAAGACTGTCGGCTCCGAGGGTCACGCGTCGCAGCACCTCGGTAACACCGCGGCGCAGTAAGATGTTCGAATTGTGCACGTCGCCCACTGGTCCGCGCACCGGCGCGTCGAACAAAATGTTTGCCGTCAAGACCAGGATGAATAAAATGAGCAGTCGCGACAGCAGAAAAGCGAAGACGCTGGAGCGCAGCGCAGGGTTCGCACAAGCGGCGCGAGTTGCGCCCCACCACCGCGTACCCAATGAGTTCTTCTGCGTCGTGTTAATCTCCAACAGACTTGATTCGCCCGTTTGTCTGAATGCTCATAACTGCAAAGGGCGGTGCGTGGTCCTGAAAGGCTCAACGACTACTCGCCTCTGCTGGTTGAAAACTTATAGAGTGTACGGCGATTCCGAGATGCCTGGGATCATAACTAACCCTCAATGATCGCGGTGACGTGGCATTCGGCAGATTCAAGCTTAGAACATTTTCTTGCTTCAAATCACTGGCCGAAAAGCGCAGCGTCAAATCATATTCTTTGGCTTCGTCCATTACAAAGCTGCCAACCACTTTGTCGTTCAAGCTGACGCTCAAACTCTGTCGCCCTACTTTTCCCGGAAACAGAAAAGGGCTGGCCTTGATCTTGAGCAGCAAGTCGGCTGGGTTTTCCAGTTTGAAGATTACCGTCGCTTCGCCGGCGCGCGTCCAGCGAAACTCTGGCTCCGGACCGCTCCAGCCGTACCACAAAAACTTGTCGGCGTCATGCGAAGTAAAATCAATCGTCGCAGGTTCGCGGACGGTGGGAAAGTTCGGGGGCACAGGCGGACGAACCAGGCCCGCGAGGAACTGAGGATAGCGCCAGTCCCAGACGCGCCGAGCGTCGAAATCAATATTCTCCGGCGAGTCATTCCACAAAGAGGTTTCGTAAGAGATCGCGCCGCGCGCATTGATGATGACGCTTAAAGCTAGTAGCACTCCACCCGCGATCAGTTGCGCGAGATATGCTTTCCTGGACGGCTTATAATCCAACATCGTTCGCAAGCCGAGGATGGCCAACAAGACAAACCACGGCACCAGTCCCGTCGTGTACCGTGGTCCAAAACACCCGCCGCCATGCCACGGCACAAACGCCGCGACGATTAACAGATGTCCCACTGTCAAAACCAGGGAAAGCGCCGCCAGGCGCTTCAGAAACAATTTCTTCCAGAAACGTGAGAGTAGATAAACAACAAAGAAGAGCACGGGCACAAACACAAATAAGCCGCGCGACGGACTGATAAGGTTGCCGGCCAGGGCCTCCCAATACTGTCCAGAGTGAAGGCGATTAGCGCGAAAGTAATAGGGCAGGGCCTGACCAAAATTATGCCAGGAATAAATCATGAACAATCCGAACCATGCGGCGCCGGTGATCGCAAAGCCGGAAAAGATCTTTCGCTGAAAAATCAGGAGGTAAATCGTTACCGCCACGATCGCGATCGAATTAGTCGGCCTGACAAAATAACTCCACGCCAACAAGGTGGCCAGCACTGAGGCGGACCAACCGGTCCATATCCGACTGTTCTCGCGACTCAAGAGAATCCATATCACACCCGCGATCAATACGATGGCCAGGGTATCTGACCACATCACTCTGGATGCCGTGCTCCATACTTGCGTGCCGAGCGCGCCGCCCAGGGCGACGATTACGCTCCAGCCAGGCGAGAGCGCGAGACAGCCCAGGTAGAAAAAGATCACTGTCGCAGCAGCCATCAGGAATGCTGCGAGACTGCCCTGGATCGCTAACTCGCCCTCCGGGTTGTAGCTGCCATCTTCATTCGCGGCTGACACTCCCAACTTCTTCATCAAAGCCGCGTAAGGCAACGAAAGCACCGGCGTGCCGGGCGGAAAGTAATAGAAAAGATGACTGTTGACGGATTCGATCTGATAGACAGTTGTATTGGCTCCCAAGCCGGAACGGTCAATGGTCCGGATGTCGGGGAAGCGATAACGGTCGAGCTTGAATGTGTGATATTGGAAAAGAGTCTGGCTGGTCAGCATCGTGTAATTCGAATCCGTCATTTCGCGAACTGGCGAGGCCCGAAAGATTAGAAACGTGATCAGGAAAATGGCCGTTGCGAGCAACAGCTTAAGACGTTTCCCCGAAGTATGCGTCAGCCGGTTTGCTTCCATCGGAAGGGTTGAGAATACGACGAGGCGATCCTTCAAAGCCAGGGTTTTCGGCGAACCGCTGCTATACTGTTACTTCATTTATGCGATTCCGAAAGATTGATGGCCTGGACTACAAGCGTGGAGCCGTCGAATATTCGAATCGACTGGGCCCAAGTGATCGCCATCATTTGCTGACGAAGCCCTTCTACAATCTCGCCTACAAACACGCACGCTGGTCAGGCGAAGGTCTTGATACAGACACTCATCGTCACTTCTGCGATTTCGCCAATATGGCGGTCGCGCTTGCGCTGCCGCCCGGTTCGCGCATCCTGGACCTAGGCTGTGGCTCCGGTTGGCTGTGCGAATATTTTGCGCGGCTCGGCTACCAAGTCACCGGCATCGACATCAGTCCTGCTCTTGTAGCGGTGGCGCGTGAGCGTTTGAGCAAAGTGCCCTACGGTCTCGATCATGAAAAGATCTTGAATTATCGTTTCCTGATCCATGACGTTGAGGCTGAGCCACTCAAGGAAGCGTTCGAGGCGATCATCTGCTACGACTCCCTGCATCACTTTGAAGACGAGCGTGCAGTGTTGAAAAACGTCGCGGCGATGCTCGACTACGGCGGTCAGCTCTTCGTCCTCGAAGGCGAGCAACCGCCAGAGGGTTCCGAGACCGAAGTCGAACTGCGCAACGCGATGCGTCAGTACGAGACGCTCGAGTCGCCTTTTAGCCGCGACTACCTCTTGAGCTTGTTGCGCGAGCACGGATTCGCGGTCGTTGGCGATTACATAAGCGTCAATGGGCTCTTCGATCGCGAGACGCTAAATGGCGATCGTCTCTTGCCCATCGAAACTCCGGCGTTTAACTACCTGCTCTGCAAAAAGGTGTCGTTGAAAGGGGGAGAGATTCTCGACAGTCGGAATCCGGGCGAGTTGCGAGCGAGATTCACTCTCCGGGGAGAGCTCCCCTCAATTGTCGTTCCTGGCGCGGCCATTAATCTGCCGATCGAGATCGAAAACGCTGGCGACACTCTGTGGCTGGTGAGTCGCGCGGCGCCAAAAGGCACGGTGCGTCTCGGCGTGAAGATCCTAAACGAGATGAACGAAGTAATCGACGAGACTCACGGCTCGCCGCCTTTGCCGCGCGCCGTCGCGCCGGGAGAAAGAGTACAGCTAAATGTGAATCATCCGGCGCCGGACAGCCCGGGCCGTTACACGCTCAAGATCGATCTCGTCTGTCAGGACATCTGCTGGTTTGAGCAACAAGATTCAGAGCCGCTTGTGCTGGCGTTCGAGGTCGTTTCAGCAGTGCTAGAATAGCTGTTCCAACAATTGGGGCGATGTAGAGTGTTGGTTTTATGCTTGATTCGAAGACGCAGAAATCTATGAACGCAGCATTGCCGGGAAACGACACGATCGAAACAGGCTTGCGAGATCTGCGCGAGGGTCGCGAGACGATCGCGGCCCTGATTGTCGCGATCGGCGCGCCCAGGCTACGACGCGCAGGGTTCAAACTGCCGGACCAGTTGCCAAAAAACCCTGAGCATCGCTTGTATGCGCTCTTAGCACAGGAAGGATCAGACTCAGCCCACACGCGCTATAACGCTCTGATCCGAAGATTGGTCAGTTTCGAACGGGCAGCCGAATGCGTCAACCGGTAACGTTCACGCGATTACAGGAGTTCATGAGAGCGCTCGGAACCGGCGTGACGAGCCCCTATCGCGTCTATCTTGTCGGCGGCGCGACAGCAGTTTTATTGGGTTGGCGCGACTCCACCATAGATGTCGATCTGAAGATCATTCCCGAAAGCGACGAGGTCTTCAGGAGCTTGCCACCCCTCAAGGAACGTTTCCAGATGAACATCGAGCTGGGCAGCGGCTGCTCGAACTGTTCACTGCTATCGAAGGCCAGCTTTATCGCTATCCGGCCCTAGACGGACCATCCTTTCGCACAGCAGTCGAGCGCGTCGTGCGCGAAACCGAGGTCGACTCGATTAGAACAGATTGATGCGGGAGCGACAGTCAGTCATGCGTCAACCGCAAGCGTCGATCTCGAACGCCCCACTCAACGCCCTCGCAACGCGACAGCCATTAAGAGGCCTATGCCTATCAAAGCGCCGATGCCAATGGCTAACCATACGCCGCTTGAAAGATTATTACCTTTGACCTGAGTGACATTCGGATAAGCCACGGTTGTGGAGATGCCGGTCTTACAATCGACGATGACGAAACTATTCTCGTTCGCTTCGCTTATGTAACCTGCGAGCTTCGTACCGTCTCGCAGCTTAACCTTTACGATTGCCTGCTTGCCTGTGCCAAGCTTGGCGATGCCCGCTTTGACCTTGTCGGCCAGGTGTGCTTCTTTCTCGGCTCGGGTGCTCGCCACCGCGGTAGTGCTCGCGCAAGTCACTTGGACCAGCAGGATAACTAGTGCCATTGTCATGAGTTTCTTAAACATTGCTGGTAACTCCATATTGTCCCTCAGGGACGTGTCTCGAGGCATTTGAGCGGGAGTTCAACCTCATTCGTCACCCGCTTCCGGCAAACTCCGGCAAACTCTCACCAAACATGAATCTGGTGAGTGTTTCTTAGTGTCTGGAATCGCTGACGGACGAACTCACTGCAAGACTGAGGCCGTGAGGAAACTCGCTGGAGATCGTTCTGCTGGAAGTCTCGCTGCCTTTATTTTCGGACAGTCGCCTGCTATGGCCCACACTCGCCATTCGTGTGCGTCATAATCATCCCGAATCGTGATTGGTACTCAGTTGAAGACACAAACGCGCAAACCATCGCGCGATAGGCTAACGTATCGTTGGGCAGTTTGTTGTCTAAGACGTTCACCCAGAAATCATAACCACGCTGATCGGGATCGCGCCGCAGGTAGCCAAAGTATTGCATCAGCACAAAGGCTCGATCGTATTCGCTCCGGGCAAATGCCGCGTTCTCAGCCACCTCACGAATGATCGCCGCCCGGCCCGCGTTCGTACCGTCGTAAAGCCCGATCAAATGCGCGCGCTGAGCAGCGAGGTCGATGCCGGAGTTCTGCGCGACGCTCGCCAGCAACGTATCGACAAATTGATCGGCATCCATCGAGGCCGGGAACTTCTGTGCGAACTCGCGCCGCTGAACCAGCGCTCTGGCAAAGGCCTGCTTGCTCCCTTCGAGATTCGACCCAACGAGCATCTGGCTGCGGTCCGCGAAGAACTGGGCGAAGTTTGGTCTGCGACCAAAAGCAGACTTGTAGAGCCGATAGACAAACGATCCCGTCTCTTGAAACTCCGTCTCGATAAAGAATGCCGCCGACACATCAAGGCGCCGCGAATGAACGCAATCAGCGTCAGTGCCACACTGCGCGATTTGACTGGTCCAATAATCGAGACCGGCTTGATCCGGATCGCGACCGAGGAAATCTCGATAGTGTTGCCGTACAAAGAACTGAGCGTCGTCGACTGGATTCGGTGTGACCGTGTTGACTCCAGGATCGACCGTAAGGCCGCCGACAAGATAGGCTACCTCGCCTGAGTTCGCCTGCATGCGAATGCTATAGTCGCCAAACTGTGCATTCGGCGCCACCGTCACCTCAAAACTGATCACCGGAAATGACGCGCCGAATTGCTGGAGCGTCAAGCTAATCGGATTCACAATCATAAACGGCGACGTCACTGTAATCGCACTTCCCAGGACTTGATCCACTCCTTCACCGCCAACGTAGACCGTGTAGGTCTTGCCTGCCTCGACCGCTACCGCAACATTCGAAAGCTGCGCCTTCATTCCCAGTAATCTCGGTTTCAAAGTCGGCGGGGAGTTCTGCCGCGCACTTAGGATCGCATTCAAACTTTGCGAGCTCCGTCGTTTGAAACGCGGGCTGTGACGCCATGCCAACATACGCCCCGCCCGATGAAGCGATTTCGCTGGCCATCACCGCGCCATCCAGATACGCCACGACGAGGCGATACTGGGCGGGAGGAAGACTCTCGATGCGATAGCTGCCATCCGCGAGGGTGATGCCGCTGGCGATCACTCGACCCGTCTGAAGGTTTTCAGCCCAGAGGTGCGCGCCATAAACGCTCCCGCCTGAGCTACCCAGGATCCGTCCCTCGATCGCACCGAGGCCCTCGTGCGGTCCGTAAATCCCGCGCACCGCCGCTCGATCATCCTCCGACAATGTGCGGTTGGTTGCCGAGGGCAGATTGTAGAGTCCATTAACCCCCTGCCGTGCCTGCATCGTGGCGGCGATTACGCCCGAGTGTTCCAAACCCAGAAGATGACCAAGCTCATGCGTGAACGCTGATTCGAGATCGTAAGTACCCGGCGTTCCGTCGGTCGAGAATTGAGCGGGCGATCCATCAGCAGAAACCGGATGGGGGTTGATGACGACGTCAGCCTCGGTGATCGATCCGGTCGCAGAGTCATAAAAGACCCGCGTTCGGCCAGTGTTGCTGCCGACAGCGAAGGCGGCGTTGTTCTCGGGTGTGTCGGCAATTGTGATCAGGCTGATCCCATCGCCGCCTGCTGAGGGACTGATTGATTGGGCATTCGATACGGTTTCAACAAACTGAATGTTCGCGACGCCGGACCATCTGGACATCGCCCTGCGCGCCGCCCCAGCGACGTCGCTGCCCGGTTTGATATTGGCTCCAGGCGATATCAGGGAAGTAGAGAGCGCAACGTTGATCGTCTTCTTGAGCCATCTCACTTGCAGGTTCCCGGACCTGTCCGTTAGCTGCACTGTGTACGGACGGACGGCGATTGTCGAACCGAGCAGCATAGAAAAGAGTGTGATTATGCTAGCGGAGCGTCTCATTTGAACCCGGGGGCGATGGAATCGAAACCGTCGAACTGGAAGCTGAGAGCGTCTTCCTGCTGAGGCGCATGGTAACACGCTTCGGGGCGCTGGGACGACATTTTTGACGACCGGCGCCGGAGGATTGACGCATATGCACGGCAGGAACGAATACTGGCGATAACAAGGTCGGCCATTGGCTCGACCGCAGCGTCTAAGAAGGCGTGCGACCTTGTTGGGAAAGCGCGGGCCTCGCCTCGCTGTCCGTCCTTTGGGTGGCGCCGGTAGATACGGGCCTTTGCCTGAATCTCGAGAGGGATTCTGAGAGCCGCATCGCATACAGTCAGTTTGATTGAAACAGGTGGATTCCCCAACGATTTCGTTGACAGGCGAGTCATCGCAAGCTAAACTGGTTTGCGTCGTTACGGGCGCAGCCCCGCACTATTGGAACAGAGAAGCAACCTACCTTGTCTCTAAAGTTACTAAGGACCGAAAACAGTCCTGCCGCTACTAGGAGTCTTGTGATGCTTAAGCTGACAGTTATTACCCTAACGATTGCGCTCGCTGCGGTCTGCGCCATGGGCCAGGCGCCAACGTTGCAAATTAAGACGCCGGACGGACCGAATCTTCCCGCTGACCTCTATTACGGAAACGTCAAGGTCAAGCCCGTTCGTCTGCGGCCGGGCACAAATCAGGTGATCACCATCGACGACGCGGATTTCTTCGTTAATCAGTCGTACGTTGATTTCCTCAATCGTTTTCCGGATGCCGGCGGGTTTTCTTACTGGATATCTCAGATTTCAGCCTGTGGATCGAATCAGGCATGCATTTTCGCCAAGCGCATCGACGTTTCAAACGCGTTCTTCTTTGAGTTGGAGTATCAGAAAACCGGTGCGTACGCTTATCGCTTGTACCGGATCGCTTTTGGCAACAGTCAGCCCAAACCCAATCCATTTCCAGACTCAAATTTTCCTGGCGAGAACTTGAAGATTCCCAGCTACGATGCGTTTAAGCCTGATCGCGCGGCCATCGACGCTTCAAACCTGGCCCAGTCGCAATTGGCTTTAGCCAATGACTTTGTGCAACGACCTGACTTTATCAATAGGTACGCGGCAAATCTTACGCTGGATCAGTTTGTCGATGCCGTGCTCACCACGATCAAGAATGATCTCGGGGTGGATCTGACATCGCAGAAGAGCGCACTCGTCGCGTTGGGGAGCCGTGGTGGTGTGATCTATCGCCTCGCGGACGATAATGCGGCCAATCCCATCAGCAATGGATCGTTGATCAATGCAGAATACAACCGCGCGTTTGTCTACTCGCAGTATTCGGGTTATTTGCGGCGCGACTCGGACATCTCTGGCTTCCGGTTCTGGCTGGGCCAGGTGAACAGCGGACCGCTGCGCGATGTCAGCAAACAGCATCAGATGGTTTGCTCGTTCATCACCTCCGATGAGTGGCAACTGCGGTTCGGCAATACCGTCACCCATCACAACTCTGAGTGTCCGTAATTAAATCGCTTCTCATTTTTGACGTGCAAAGGCTAGCTTCCATCGAAGCTAGCCTTTTTTGCCAATATCGCATTGACTGTGGCTCGCAATCTGACATATTCTCCCCGGCGCTTCGCAGAACTGGCTGGTCCTCAAGAGTCTGCGATTGTCGCATTCCCCCTGTACCAGCTTTAAAAATTACCCTGGGGGCTCGAACGTGTGCGCAGCGGTTCGTTCTCTGGCCGGTGGTGAGCTCAAGCACTTGCCATTGGTCTCGCAACTTCCAAGCGCTTCTTTGATCCACGCATCTTAACTCGGACGAGGAGTCTAGCCATGGCCAAAATAAGAGGATTGAAAGCAAAAGTTGAAGCCCACCCGCGATACGGTGTTCCCGGCCGGATCTACGATATTGAGACGAAGCCGAGCAAGCAGGAGCCGGCTCAGATCGCTGAATCCCTGCTCAAGAAGATTGCTCGAGACCTCCAGATCAATCCTGACCTGTCTCAGTTGAAATTCGATCAAGTCAAGCAAAGCATCCTTGGCAGCCATGTGCTGTATCAGCAGTACCACGAAGGCATGCCAATCTCCGGCGCCTGGATAAGAATCGACATTGATAAAGACGGTAAGGTTTACAACATCCAAAATGATCTGGTGCCCGAACCGGTCATCGCTAAGAGCAGAAAGGTGAAAAGAACACGCGATCTAATGACCGCGCCAGTCAAACAGTTGTCGGCAGAGGAAGCTACGTCCCGGGCGCTCGAAGTAGTGGAGGCTACAAGCAAGAGTTCCAGGGATGTGTTGGAGAACGAACTGCTCTACTTCCCATATAACGGCGTTCCGACTTTGGCCTGGAAAGTCATCGTGAAAACTACCAGTCCTCAAGCAGAGTGGAAGATGTACCTGGACGCTTACTCGGGAGCGATTCTGGAAAAGGTCAATATACTCAAGACTGTTGACGGAAAGGGGAAAGTATTTGATCCCAATCCGGTCGTCACTTTGAACAACACGCACCTTAAGGACAGCTCGCAGATTCCCGCGGCGGCTTATTCCCAGGTGATCCTGAAAGACCTTAAGAATACCGGTCTCCTTGATGGTCCCTTCGTCAGCACTCGCGGCACCGCCAAGCGCGTCAAGAGAAAAAATCTCCAGTTTCTTTTCACCAGACAAGACCGCGCTTTCAAGGAGGTCATGGTCTACTTTCACATCGACCGTGTGCAGCGCTACCTCCAGGAACTAGGCTTTAACAATGTGCTTAACCATCCGATTGAAGTGAACATTGACGGAGAAACGGATGACAATTCGCACTACAGTCCGGGAACCAAGTCTTTGAGCTTTGGCACCGGAGGAATCGACGATGCCGAAGACGCCGAGATCGTCCTTCATGAGTATGGTCATGCGATTCAGGATAATCAGGTGCCTGGTTTTGGCGCCAGCGCGGAAGCCGGGGCAATGGGCGAAGGCTTTGGTGACTTTTTGGCCGCCAGCTTCTTTTCCGACGTTAAGCCCAAGAATATGAAACCGACTCTCGGCAACTGGGATGCAGTCGCTTATAGCGGCGCCGAGCCACCATTCCTCAGAAGGTTGGACAGTAATAAGAGATATCCGAAGGATATCAAAAGTGAAGTCCATGACGACGGCGAAATCTGGTCGGCGTGTTTGTGGGAATTGCGCGCCGCGCTCGGTCGCAAACCGACCGAGACACTCGTGATCGCACATCACTTTCTCATTTCTCGGAAAGCCAGTTTTGAGGATGCCGTCAAGGCATTGATCACCGCCGACAAGAATCTGAACCACGGCGCCAACGAAAGCGTCATCCGCGATGTCTTCGTGCGTCGCGGCATTCTCCCCAATCCAAAAAGGAACAACAAACGAGCGGGCGTGCCCTTCGCGGAAACGACCAGCAGAAAATGAAAAGCTGATGGTATCAACCCATGAGCATTGGAAGGTCCGAGCGGCGTCAAAACAAAGCGCGGGTGGTCATCGGCGAAAGCGCTCCATTGCTTTGGCATAGACGACTCTGGTCAGTCTTGCTGTGCGAGTCCATGAAAACTCGGCCGCACACCTAGTGCCTGCCGCTGATAGTTTTTCTCGCGTTCCCTCGGACGAAAGCAGTTCAAGGATAGCTTCGGTTAGCTCCGCGACGCTTTCTGGTGAGACGAGGCGAGCGGCCGGGCCGACGACTTCCTCGATACTCGGAATACGACTGGCGATTACGGGCGCGCCGCAGGCCATGGCTTCAAGCGGTGGCAGACCGAAGCCTTCGTAGAGTGTGGGATACACAAACACTGCACAAGATGAATAGAGTGCGCATAGATCTTCGTCGTTTAAGTAGCCGGTAAAAAGAATGTTCCTCACCGCGGGCGAACGCTTTAGATCGGTGAAGAGACCGTCGACCAGCCAACCCTCTCTTCCCGCGATCACCAGTTGCAGTGGCCGCTCGCGTACGCGCAACACTTCCACAAAAGCTCGCACCAGGGTATTGAGATTCTTGCGTGGCTCGACGGTGCCGACGAAGAGGAGGAACTCTTCCTGAATGCCGAGCCGATACCTTGTTTGAACGGTTTGCGCAGCTTCAAGGCGGCGGAAGCAACTGCGCGCGGCTTCCGGGACGGCGGCGATCCGGTCCCGCGGAATCTGCAAGTGTTCGTGAACTTCTTGGCGCACGCTTTCAGTGGGCGTCACGATCATCGTCGCGGCACGGGCCATCAGCGGCAGCCGGCGACGCGCGCGCCGCACACGCCTTGCTTCATGCGTCTCGGGATGCAACAGCATCGACAGATCGTGGATCGTCAAGACAGTGGGACAAACCTTGCGGAGCGGCACCTCGAAGTTTGTCCCGTGAAACAAGTCGATTGAGTTACTGCGAATGTAGCGCGGCAGGCCGATGGACCACCAATGGCGCGTTAGCGGGCTGACGCGCGAGCGCACGAAACGCAGATTGGATGATTGCTCTTGTCGCGAATTCAGCGATGACAGAAAAGCGCGTGGCGAAACAATTTCGATCTCATCTGCCTCTGAGGCAAGCGCGAGATGGCGGGCGAGTTCCAGGGTGTAGTGTCCGATGCCCGTAAGAACTTCGGTCAGCGGCAGGCCGTCGATTCCAATGCGCATCAATCAGGTTTTCTCTACAGATTCTCTGTGTCCTCTGTGTTTCCGAGGTGAGTCTGACGCTGATAAGCACTCACCACCGAGGCACAGAGAACACAGAGGTTGCACAGAGGATTATCCTCCGGCGAGAGTCGAAATTTGTCTCGCAACGTTATCACAAACCTCGCGGCCCGGATCTGGCCCAAGCCACTCGCTCAGCAACACTCCCGCGCGCTGGGCCAATTTAAATGAAGCAGCCCGCGGGCGAAAATCTCGTGCCGCTTGCACCATCTCGACAATCGTTTTGGCATATTGCTCCGGCGTGTGCTTCTGTTCCAGTACTTTTCGACCGCGTTCGCCCATCTCCCAGAAGGCGTTCTGGTTCGCCACAAAAGCCCGCAAGTGCGCTTTGATGTCTTCTACCTCATTATCGTCTGGTCGCACAAAGGCAACCGCGTCGGGCGGAAGCGACCCATACCAACCAACCTGTGACACCAAACTGGGCAAGCCGTGGGCCCAGATACGCAACTGGCTGCCTGACGCTTCGCCCATCGTCGGGTAGCGCAGATTGATCGCCAAATGGGCTATGGCCAATGCCTCGTCGAGCTCTGCTTCGAGCGCAAACCCGTGCAGCGTCACCTGCTTTTTCAGACCAAGCGAACGGATCCGCGCGCGCACGTGTTTTTCTTCGTCCAGAATATTTCCGTAAACATCCAGATGAAATTGATCCTTTTTCGGCAATTCCGCCAGTGCCTTCAGCACCGCATCAAGCCGACGGTTCCGCCCGATATAGCCGAAAACGATCAAATGAAAAGGCGGGCCGTGGCTTCGACGTAGCTTTGTCGACGACTGACTTGACGCGGCAAAGGGCAGCGGCGCGTAGACGATGGGCCACTTCGCCTCCAGCGCCAGAGCGTCATAAGATTCCTGCGTATGCACGATTACGCCGAGCGCATTTTCGAGCGCCAGCTGCGTTAGTGGATATCGTTCGGCCATGTATTGAATGTTGCGTGCGTCGTTGCCAAATGATTCGGCCGCCTCACGCCGGCCCTCTTCGCCATAGTACATTTCCATCACGGCCAGATAGGAATTCAAATCGCGCCACTGCACGCGATAAAGACCGTCAAAGAAATGGTGCAGACGAAAATCGTGAAGCACCACCACTCCAGCGTGCAAACGCGAGACCTGCCAGATGGCGCCGTGAAACAGAGGGTTGTTTCCGAGCTGATAAATGTTTGCGTCGGCGCGATTGAGGTCCACCCACGGCACGCGGTTGAGCCGGTAGGGGCGCACCTCCGCATATTGTTCGACGCCCCTGTCCCATTTGTCCTGGTCAGTCCAGAGCGCCACGTCCGCCAGCTGCAAAAGAGCGGGCAACACCCGCGTAGTGTAATGCGCGATGTCGGTCTTTGCGGGCGGTAATGGAGAAAACCAGTTGAGCTTCATAAGAGTATCAGGCCAACAGTTTTCGCACGACGTGCGGCCAGGTTATGTCCATCTCCTGGTAAAGTGCGCGTCCGGCTTCACCCCATTCTTTTGCCGAGGTTCTGTTTTCCCAAATCTGATCGAATGCCCTTGCCAAACTCGTGGCCTGGGGCTCCGCGATCAGTCCCGTCTCTTCGTGGCGCACAAATTCGAGCGGCCCGCCTGAATCGGAACAGACGATCAATGGCTTTGAGGCCAGCATCGCTTCGAGCGTGACGTAGCCATAGTCTTCATCAATGGGCGGATAGACTACCGCGAGCGCGCGGGCGTAGAGTTCCCGCTTCTCCGTTTCGCTAATCTCTCCCAGCCACTCCACGCGATTGTGCACTCGTAGTCTGCGCGCAAGCGATTTCAACTCGTCCTGGTACAAAGGCTGATCGGCTGCGCCGGCAAATCGCACGCGCACCGGCTGCTTCGTGTGGGCCAGAGCTTCGAGCACCAGAGATTGGCGCTTTGGCAAACACAGCCGACTCGGAAAAAACAAATAGTCCTCGGCTTCATTCGTGTAAAACTCTTCAGCATTCGGCGGCGGGTGGTAGAGGGGTGTCGCCTCGATATCGCAAAAGTACTTGAGCCGCGCCGCGACGTTTGCTGAATTAGCAAAAACGCGCTTGGCCTGCGCAATGAACTGACGATCGGCCTGGCGGATTGCCTCGCGCACCTCAAGACCATCTGGTGAATAGATCAGGTCGCCCAATTGGTGGTCCCACAGCTCATACGCGGTGCGAAACTGGTGCAGGATCCACAGCACTTTGTTTTGATGCGGAATAAAATACGCCGGAAAGCGCAAGCCAATGAGCAGGTCGACCGGAGTTCCCATTACTTCGGTCACATCGAGCAGACGACACGCCAGCATGTGATCCACAATGCGTTCCGGCGGATACCACTTGAACGGAACGGCGATGATCTCAACTTCGTGCCCGGCGGCGCGCAGCGCATCACGCAGACCTTCGGCGTGGACTTCGGCGCCTCCGCGGATGAACGGCACCTGGACTGTGGCAATCAGGATGCGCATACGGGCGATAGACGATGGACGATGGACGATAGAAGATAGACGATAGACGATTTGCTTCGGTTTTCAGTTCAAGACCGACTTTCGCATGGCCTGAAGACTTCGAGCAAGTGTTTTGCCCAACTCATCGAGCTCGCGCAATATTGTCGCGTGATCTCTTAAGTA